>Ga0209455_1000050_pt1 | contig 373239 bp, 326 predicted proteins | sample AraplaCol_mCL_r2_FD_184275 | JGI IMG/M metagenome (GOLD analysis project Ga0209455, IMG submission 184275) | Arabidopsis root microbial communities from North Carolina, USA - plate scrape CL_Col_mCL_r2 (SPAdes) (version 2) | ecosystem: Host-associated > Plants > Roots > Endosphere | place...
CCTGACGCACGCGGGCACCGAGATCGGCGTCGCATCGACGAAGGCGTTCACGACCCAGCTCGTCGCGCTGTTCGTGCTGGCCGCGACGCTCGGCAAGCTGCGCGGGCACGTCGACGCCGCGCAGGAAGCGCAGTTCCTGAAGGAGCTGCGCCACCTGCCGGCCGCGCTGAACAGCGTGCTCGCGCTCGAGCCGCAGATCATCGCGTGGTCGGAGGAATTCGCGCGCAAGGAAAACGCGCTGTTCCTCGGCCGCGGGCTGCACTACCCGATCGCGCTCGAAGGCGCGTTGAAGCTGAAGGAAATCTCGTACATCCACGCCGAGGCCTATCCGGCCGGCGAACTGAAGCACGGGCCGCTCGCGCTCGTCACGGAAGCGATGCCGGTCGTCACGGTCGCGGCGAACGACACGCTGCTCGAAAAGCTGAAGTCGAACATGCAGGAAGTGCGTGCGCGCGGCGGCGAGCTGTACGTGTTCGCCGATGCCGACACGCAGATCGTCAACGACGACGGCCTGCACGTGATCCGGATGCCGGAGCACTACGGGCAACTGTCGCCGGTCCTGCACGTCGTGCCGCTGCAGCTGCTCGCGTATCACACCGCGTGTGCGCGCGGCACCGACGTCGACAAGCCGCGCAACCTCGCGAAATCGGTGACGGTGGAGTAAGACCAACTTGCCGGGACGGTCGAACTACCGTCCCGGCACCATATCGATTCGGAATCAGATCATTCGGCCACGCCGAAATATCGGTCACGTGGCTGTCTGCTCGCGAGTACACCGCTCTGTCACCAAAACCGACGCCCATGGTGAGCAAGGCGGGAGTCATTCATTCGATACTGCTCGCATCCCAGCTGGCACGCTCTGCAGCACTGGCAAGACGGCTGTCTGATATTCGGGCACCCAACGTCGCAAATCCCGTCGAACCTCGTCATCGCTAAGCACGCGATGCTGCATCAGCCATGGCAACAATTCATCAAGCAGATGGTCCGGCACTTCGCGGGCGCGGGCTATCCGCAACTTGGGATGCGGTGTACGCGTGGTCGTCTCATCGTCCGCAAGAAGCTCCTCATAGAGCTTCTCGCCGGGCCTCAGACCGGTGAACTCGATCCGAATCTGCCCTTCCGTAAATCCATATAAGCGAATCAGATCGCGCGCGAGATCGACGATCCTGACCGGCTCGCCCATGTCGAGGATGAAAATCTCTCCGCCCCGCCCCATGCTCGACGCTTGCAGTACGAGTTGCGACGCCTCCGGAATCGTCATGAAGAAACGGGTAATCTCAGGATGGGTAACCGTCACCGGGCCACCTTTTGCGATCTGCTGCTGAAACTTCGGGATCACGCTGCCCGCGCTACCCAGCACGTTGCCGAAACGGACAGTCTCAAACTGCGTGTGCGCACTCGTCTGTTGGAGCGCTTGACAGGCCATCTCCGCCAGACGCTTGCTCGCCCCCATCACGTTGGTCGGATTAACGGCCTTGTCGGTCGAGATCAGCACAAAGTGGCGCACGTCATGGCGGATTGCCGAACGCGCGACCCTGTATGTGCCCAACACGTTGTTGCGCAACGCCTGCCACGCGTTGTGCTCCTCCATCAGCGGCACGTGCTTGTAGGCGGCGGCGTGGAAAACGATATGTGGTGCATAGCGCGACATCACCTGATCGAGCAGCAGCGAATCCTTTGCGTCGCCAATGATCGGCACGATGGGCTGGTCGGGGAAGCGTTCGCGCAATTCCTCGGCGAGCCGGTACATCGCATACTCGGAGAGATCGAACGCGACCAGTTGCGCAGGCTTGAAGCGGAGGATTTGCCTGCACAGCTCGGAACCGATCGAGCCACCCGCCCCCGTTACCATTACGACACGGCCGCGCAGCAGCGCCTCGACGTGAGGCGTATCGATCGTCACGGCGTCGCGGCCGAGCAAGTCCTCGAGGTCGATGTTCCGCACCTGCGACAGGAACCTCTGCCCCGGCATGAGCGCGGTCAGCGACGGCAGCACCATCGCCTTGATGCCGGCGCGCACGCACAGCGTCGCAACCCGGCGCTGCGTTTCGACCGATGCCGACGGGATCGCGATGATCGCGTATTCGACCTTCATCGCGTCGGTCCAGTGCTTTAGGTCGTTGAACGAGCCGAGCACCTTGTAGCCGTAGATCTCGCGGCGCTGCTTGGTCGGATCGTCATCGAGCAGACCCACCAGACGCCATTCGCCCGAACGCGACAGTTCACGCGCGAGGCTCGCGCCGGCCGTGCCGGCACCGAGCACGAGCACCGGCTTCCCCTGCCCGACCAGCCCGCCATACAGGTAGAACTCCTTCGTCGCACGGTACAGCGCACGGGCGCCCCCCATCGCGAGGAACAGCATCAGAGGCGATACGAGCAGGACCGAGCGCGGGATGATCGGCGAGGGCTGGAACATCACGGCACCGATCATCACGATTACACCGCCGCCAACCACCGCCTTCGAGATCCGAACCAGGTCCGGAAGACTCGCAAATACCCACAGACCGCGGTAGAGGCCGAATGCGTGGAACATCAGCGCGTAGACCGGCAGTACCCAGACAAGCGCCGTCAGCGCGCCGCCCATGAAGTCGGACGGAACGCTGCCGTTGAATCGGACGAGATAGGCGAACAACCACGCGGCGGTGACCGCCGTCAGGTCAAACAGGAAAGCGCTGAGCGAAAGCCACGATGCTTTGGATCGCAACATCGGCGGGAACCTCAAGAGTTATTTTCGGCGGCCGACTGAAACCGGCGCCAACGCATGTCGATCAGCGATCCGATACATGCCAGGACGCCGTACCACGCGAAGAACGACAACCACTGCTGCAGTTCCGGGCGCCCCTTTGCCCACACCGCGATGATTATGCCGGCGAGCATGATGAGGTACCAATACAGAGCAGTCCGGCGGTGACCTACGCCTGCTCGGATCATCCTTTGATAATAGTGCTCACGATGCGCCTGCCAGAACTTTTCGCCGCGTAACAGACGTCTCAAAAGTGTTACAGATGCGTCGGCAATAAAGGGCGCGAATACTAACGCCGGAAACCAGATCGGCCACGCGCCGCCGCTCCAGCCCCAGTAGCCTATGGCTCCGGCCAGGAATCCGAGCGGAATCGAGCCGGCATCGCCGAGAAACAGCCGGGCCGGGTGGAAATTCAGCAGCAGAAAGCCGAGCGAGGCACCCGCAACAGCCGATCCGGCCACGGCCAGATCCGGCGACGGCGCCGCGCCGCTCAGCGCCGCTATCGCATACGCACCGAAGCCGAACAGCGCCATGCCACCCGCGAGGCCGTCCGCGCCGTCCATGAAGTTGTACAGGTTCGTCAGCCAGACCATCATGAAGCCGATGCCGACCAGCAGCCACCATGGTGCGTCGGCCGGAAACACGACGATCAGGGCGACGACCGCCGCAAGGTGCGCCGAGAACCGCACGCGGGCGGGCAGCCCGCGCCGATCGTCGATCTGGGATATCGCAGCAAGCCCGGCGGCGGTTGCTGCGATCAGCCACATGTGCGGCGTTAGCGCGAGCAGCGCGACAACGCAGACCGGTACGATGCCCCATCCGCCGACGCGCGGCGTCGGAAGCGTGTGGAGCGAACGATCGTTCGGAATATCGGTGGCAAGACGCCAGGCCAGCCCGGTTGCGAGTAATACGCGCAGAATGACCGTCGACGCGATAGCAGCGGCCAGCGCCACCGCGGCCGCTTCGGGCCACGTGGATATCGGGAAATGCATGTCGGCTATTGTTGTGTATCGCGCGAACGATACCATGCGGCGGTCGCTTCGAGGCCCTGTCGTGTCGTATAAGGCGGATGCCAGCCGAGCACGCGCTTGATCCGGCCCGTATCGAGCTGGAGGCTGTTGGTCAGGCGGTCGATCGCCGCGCGGCGGCCGGTCAGCGTACCAAGTCCGCGCAGCACGGCGGCCGGGACCGCGATCTGGCGGCCCGGCTTTCCGAGTGCGTCGCCGACCAGCTGCAGCAGGCCCGTAACGGACGGCGCATCGTCGTCCGCGACGTGGAAGCATTCGCCGGCCGCACGCGGATCGATCGCGCATTGCAGCAGAGCGTCGGCCAGGTTGTCGACGTAGACGATGCTGCGGCGCGCCGCGATCGAGCCGAACGGCAGCGGCATGCCGCGTGCAACCGCGTCCATCATGCGCAGGAAGTTCGCGCGGACCGCCGGACCGTAGACGAGCGGCGGGCGGACGACTACGACGTCGAGCGCGTTGGACGCACCAAATTGCGCGAGCTGGCGCTCCGCGCGCAGCTTCGAGCGGCCGTATGCGTCCTGAGGATCGGGACTCACTGCTTCCGACAACGGCGTGCCGCCGTCGCTCTCGCCGACGGCCTTGATGCTGCTTGCGTAGACGATGCGGCGCACGCCATGCTGGCGCGCGGCTTTAGCGAGCCGCAAGGTACCGGCGACGTTAGTGGCGTCGAACGCGGCGTCGGGATCCGGCGACTCGTCGCGCATCACGTGCACGCGGGCGGCAAGATGGATCACGCAGTCGGCCTCCAGATCCGTTGGCCATTCTTCGTCGAGGCCATCGAAATCGGAAGCGTCGTGCACCCATTCATGCACGCCTTCTATAGTTCCGCCCGGGCGCCTCACCAAGGCAGTCACGGTATGCCCGGCGTCCAGCGCCCGGCGGCATACCGCGCGGCCGACGAAGCCGTTTGCACCAGTAACGACGAGATGGGTCACCACAACCTCCAGCCAAAACGGTTGTAGAACTTGACGGCCGAAGCGGCGAACATGCGGATGTGCGCAAAGCCCTTGCGGGACGCGCCGCCGCCGTGGTGGATCACGCGCGCGAGCGGCACGTAGACGGTGCGCGCGCACTTGCCGGTCCGCAAGCTGAGGTCGTAATCCTCGAAGTACAGGAAATAGCGCGGATCGAAGCCCTCCAGGCGTGTGAGCACATTGGTACGGAACAGCATGAAGCAGCCGCTGACGATCGGCAGATCCCACACGACGTCGGTTTCGTTAATGCGGTCGCGCATTTCGTAGGTGGCCAGCCGGCGCTCGAACGGCGGCCGCAGGGCAGACGGTAGGAACCCCCGGACCAAGAGGTCCACCAGCGCAGGATAGCGGCGGCACAGATATTGGATACGGCCAGAATCGTCGTCGATGCGCGGCGACAGCAAGCCTGCTTCGGGATGACTATCGAGAAAATCGAGCGCCTGCACGAGTGCATCCGGCTCGAGGTCGATGTCGGGGTTCAGAATCAGGTGATAACGGCTGCGCGCCGCTTCGATCGCGAGGTTGTGCCCGCGTCCATAGCCGACGTTGCCGTGACCGGACAGCACCTCGCAAAGGATGTCCACCTGCCCAAACGCGGCTATCTCTGCAGCAAGGTCTGGCAAGCCGCCGTTATCGACCACGCACATGCTTATCGCGCTGCCGCCGCGCGCGGCCTGGAGACGCGCACAGGCAGCGCGGAGACTGGAGAACGTACGGGCGAGGAGCGTCTCGTCCGGGTGGTACGTCACGATGGAAATCGACAGGACTTCGTCGACCGATTGCGAGTAGCGTGAGGATGCTTGCGGATGAAATGTCACGTGCTGACTGTCGTTTTCCATTGATGCGGAAGGGCATCCGCCAGTGTGCGTATGCATGCGCATCCACGCCACTGGTATTGCCATTTGTAGCATTATGCCGTGGCGGTGCCTGCCACAGTCGTCTGATGTAGGTAAATGGGGTTCGATGCGCGCGACCATCCGCACGACACGAAGGCGGCTGCCCCATCGTGCCGGCAACCTTTCCACAGTGCACTGCCCGAAATTCCGGGCGGCGCCCCGCTCGGGAGGAACTGCCGTCGGTCCATCCGCACCCGCGCCGACGGATACAACGTACCGAATGGCCAGGGTCGCACTACCGCGACTCCGTCCGCCACAACATCCCGCGGTTGCTCGCGCGTCGCTCGGACCGTTAGACTGATTGCCCTTCGGATTGGAGTGAATGATGGAGCGAATCGCTATTTACGGTTGCGGCGGGTTCGGGCGTGAGATCCTGCCGTTGGCACGGCAGCATCTAGCTCGCACTGGTTCCGGTTCGGCATCCGGAATCGTATTCGTGTCCGACACGCCGTCGGAAATCGGTACCGTGCAAAACGGAATCGAAGTTATTTCATTCGATGCGCTGGTCTCACCTAGGCACCGTGACCGTATGGTGGTCGTGTCGCTCGGGTCGTCAGCCGGGCGGCGCACGCTAGTCCAACGCTGTGAAAGCGAAGGGCTAGCGTTCGGTTCGCTGACGGCCTGCACGCATGTGTCGCTCGATAACGTCGAGGTGGGCGAAGGCGCGGTGTTCTGCGATTTTTCGATGTGCACATCGGACGTCAGGATCGGTCGACATTTCCAGTGCAACATCTATAGCTATGTCGCTCACGACTGCATCGTCGGCGATTTCGTGACATTTGCGCCGCGGGTGTCCTGCAGTGGCCGGATCGTCATCGAAGACGATGCCTACATCGGCACGGGTGCCGTTCTAAAACAGGGCACCTCCGATAACCCGCTGACGATCGGCAAAGGCGCGGTGATCGGCATGGGGGCGATCGTGATCAAGGACGTCCCGCCGGGTGTAACCGTTGTCGGCAACCCGGCAGCACCCCTGGTGAAACGACCGGCCTAAGTCGGCACGAGCGCCTCACCGCGCTCGCGTGTGCGCGCAGTCAGCCGCGCGGCTACCGCGCGTGTGCAACCAGCACACCGGGTCGCACATAGCCGAGCAGGCCTGCATAGGCTTCCGCGCTCGCCCACTCGATACGGTCAAAGTACGAATTGAATTCCCGCAAAAAATTGAGCACGGGCACGGGTGCATCCGCAGGGACCGATATCTCGCATCGCCGCCCCTGTCGCCACGCTTCTTTGAGTTCATCAATCGACGGCATTTCCCCTGCCTCACAAGAAAACCGCAATGCTGGCCCTGTCCGGTCGCGCCCCTCGGCCAGCCACCGAGTAGCGAACTGCCGCCGGACGATATTGGTCTTCCTGAACTGACCGACACTATCCGACGACGTAACGGATCGCGTATGGACGCGATGCCGATAAAGCGGCTCGTGCAAGTAGTGGAATTGGCCGAACTCCGCGATCTTCAATGCCAGCTCCCAGTCCTGGATGCCGGAAAAGGCGTCGTCGGATCCACCGACCTTCAGATACGTGCTTCGCCGAATCACCTTGAGATGCGACGCCACCATGCCGTCAAGCAGGTCATTTTTGATGTTTGCATTATCCTTGAACGCGATACTCGGATACCCGCCATAGTCGGCACGACGCACTTCTTCGCCGTTTTCATCGATATCGAACCGGTCGGTGAACAGATAGTCGCATTCCGGCATCTGCGCCAACACTCGCGCGACGCGCGCAAGTGCACCAGGCACCAGTGCATCGTCGCAATCGACGAATGCGATGTACTCGCCCGTCGCCTGCTGGACTGCGTCGTTCTGCGTGTTCGAAATGCCCTTGTTCTCGTCGTTGAGAATGATTCGGACGTTCGGGTGGCACGCTTGGAGCGCGCTCAGCAGCGCCGTCGTACGCTTGTCTGGCGAACAGTCGTCAACGCAAACGATCTCGATTGCAATACCCGTCTGTTCGATCACCGACAACAGGCAGCCGTCGATGTAGTCGAAGTGGTTGTATGCAGGGATCACGACGCTGATGAGCGGAGCTTCCGCAGGCATCTTGGCGAGAGCCGTCTGCAATCGCTCGAGCTTCTGCGTGTACTGCCCGTCCGATCCAGATTGCTGACTCGATACGCTTGGCGCGTCCGTACCCGTCTGGCCGCGTAGCTGCGCGATCTCCTCGACGTAGGCAGGATGCTTTCGATAAAAATTCTCAAACCAGTCGACGGCCGATTCAAAAAATGCGGGCTCGCGCGCCGATACCATCGCATCGATCTTGGCCGCCGCATGCAGCCAGCTCTTGCCCATCCTCACATACGACCGACGCATGCTCTGGGCATGCTGCCGATAGATCGCATCGTGTGCATTGAGGTACGCCATGCGCGCGCCTCGCGCGCTCAGCCCACACCAGAAGAGCCAGTCTTCCTTCGCACGGGCCGATGTGTCAAATGGATTATCCACGAGTGCCTCTCGCCGAAATAGCGCACAGTGGATCGGAACCGCAAAGCCGCGCTCCCACTTATAGAGGAAGTCCTGCAGATCCAGCGCGGAGTGCGCAATGGCCTCGTCATGCTTCGAAAATACGGTCCGCGAGTCATCGCAGAGCAGGAAATTCGAAATCGACACATCCAGTGCATTCCCCACAAGGAAATGGGCGACCTGCAGGTCGAGCTTCGGCGGAATGATAAGGTCGTCCGCATCGAGCAGTTGGACGAACTCTCCCTTTGCGGCGGCAATGCCCGTATTACGTGCACCGGAGAGGCCAGCATTGGGTTGTGAGATCACCCGCACGACGGACGACAGTGCTTCTGCCGCACGCAGATACGTGCCCGTTCTAGCCGCGGTGCTACCGTCATCGACGACAATGATTTCAAGCGGCCCGCTATACGCATCCAGCGCCGACGACACGGACTCGATCAGGTACTGCGCTTGGTTGTAACACGGAATCACCACCGATACGAGCGGCAACGACGGGTCGCGCGAATCGTTCGACATCATATTTTGTCGATCACACTCCATAACCTTCCAACTCCCGAACACACTCAATGAATCGAGGCCACGTATGGCGCGTTTCGATCAACTCGACGAGCGCACGCGCACGCGCGTCCGTCTTGGCCGGATCCGCAATCATCGCCTCCATTGCCGCCCGATAGTCGTCTGCAGTCGGACTCTCGGGTAACAGGTATCCCGTGGCACCGGTGATCAGTTCTCCAACGCCGCCGACCGCGGGCGCCACGATCGGTACGCCGAGTGTACCGATCTCCAGCAGGATATTCGGCATGCCTTCCCACTTCGATGTGAAGATAAAGCCGGTATACAACCGATCCGCAACGAGCTCTGCCGGAGACGAGAACGGACCTTCCAGGTGCAAATTGGACAACTTTGGCAACAACTCGCCCGAATCGACGACCGATTGTCCGTACACGTAAAAATCAAACTGCGGACATGCCTTGGCGAGCGCCGCCAGCAGATCGATACGCTTCTCCTTGTCGAGTCGCCCCGCCCACAGGAACGCAGGCCGCCTTCCCGACAACGCGGGACCGCGCTGTGCAATGCGATCGAACGCAGCAGCACGCCAATTGTCACCGGACGCGCGACTCGGGTTGTAGATCGCATGCAATTTCGCGCCCTGATCGCCGAGTTGATACTCGACGCGGGCATCGGTCACAAAACGCTCATTGTCGGAGAGCAGAGCCGTCAAGGCGGGCAGGCCGCGCTGTAGGAAATACGCGGCGTAACCGGTCTTGCTTTTTCCGTCCTCGGCAAACTGGAATGCGAAGATGCATGCAAAAAGCTTGGTAACCCGCTTGAGACGCTCACCCGACTCGATAATGACGTTCCAGCCAACCTCGCTATTGATGTTGTGAAACACCGCGGGCTTGACGGCCAGGACCAAGTCATACAGAAGGCCCTGCTTTTCATCATACGAATCGCTGTTTGTGAAATCGCCGAGCACCACCACGTGTACGCCGTCGACCTGAACGACACGTTCGTCGACGTGGGATCGGTCTGCCACGACTACCAACACTTGGTGCTGCGGGTACAGTTCACGCACCGCACGCGCGAAGTTCAGCGCAACGTTCTCCGCCCCGCCAGTTCCCATGAACGGGACGGCAATGATGTGACTCACATTCTTCACGCCCCGACGGGCCAAGCCAAGCAGCAGATTCTGCAGGCGAGATTCCCGCGCACCGTCACGAAGCGCCGGCTGCTGAATAAACGCTGCTTTCAGTGCACGGCCGATCGATGGATTCTCCTGCCGCAGCGACAACAAGACCGGCAATATCACCCTGCGAATACGCCATTTCATCTGCTGCTGCAGCGGCAGGCGATGGTAGACCCTTTGCGCAAAGAACAAAAATTTTTGGTATCGCGCCATAGTTCAGTACCTTGATTTCCCGAAATCAGTCAAATCCGTCCACCGAGACGCCGATACAACCTGTCCGCCTTTCCCCAAACCGTCCCCCCGATACGATCGAGCTCGGTCCGAAGCGACGCGACTTCTGCCTGCAGCCTCGCATGCTCGGTCTTGAGGACTGCCCGTTCCGACTCAAGGCGTGCTTCCCGCTCCGCACCGGAACGAATCGCTTCGTATGCATCCGCGAGATCGCGACGTGCCTGATCTCGCTCGTCGCGCACAAGCAATAAAAACGTCGATGCATCTGTAGGGGACAGCGCAATTGCCCGCTCAGAATCAGCGTTCGCCGCTGCGGGCTTCGAGGACTGCGACATGCCGGCGACCATTTGCGGAGACCACGCGCGGGCAAGCCGGGCGACCAATGCGGTCAACTCCGGATCGTCGAACAGATGCGACGGAATCGCGAATCGATCGCCGTGATCGGTGCGCCAATCGAGCAGATCCATCAATTCCAGATATCGGCGCCAGTCTCCGTCGACCTCGAAGAACCGCTTGACGAAGATCTGAACGTTTTTCGCGATCAGGTCGGGGCGGCCCACACGCAGCAGATATGGATGCAGAGTCCGCGCGGAGGTATCCGCGTACTCCCACATCAAGGCATTGAAATTCCGGTGGGTAATGTTGCTTTCGTGGGACCTGTACCGTACAAGCTCCTGCGGAATCACGTGAAAAGTCGCCCCGTCCGCCAACGCACGTAGCCAGAAATTCCAGTCGGGTGAATACGTCAGCTCTTCGCGAAACGAGCCGACACGATCGTGCAATGATTTTCTTATCAGCGTGCCTGAATGACACAGATGGTTCTCCCAGATCCAGCAATCAGGCGAATTGAAATCCAGTTCCTTGTTGAACCACGGCGCGTACATACGGTCTTCGATCGGCACTGCGTTACCCGCGTCGTCGATTTCTTCGAGGTATGTGCCGCAGATATCGACTTCCGGATGTCGGTCTAGGAAATCCACCTGGACGGCAAGTTTGTCCGCCGCAAATACATCGTCGGAATCCAGGCTTGCAACGAACTCACCGCGCGCCAAATCGAGGGCGGCGTTGTATGCGGCGCATGCACCGCGGTTCTTGTTAAAGCGGACCGCGTGAATGCGTGGGTCCTGAAGAAACGCCTCAATAACGTTCCACGAGTCGTCCGTCGAACAGTCGTCGACAATGATCAGTTCCCATGAGTCGAAGGTCTGATCGATGACGGACTGAATGGTCTCACCGATAAACCTCGCATAGTTGTAGGACGTCACGATGATGCTTACACGTGGACGCCCGTCGTTCCCCGATTGATTACTTGGCATCACAAATATATTTAATGATATCGACAATACGATGTGCCCCTGCATCGCCCAGCTCGCCGAACAACGGCAGCGCAAGAACCTCGCGAGATACGCGCGTCGCGGCCGGGAGCCGCCCCGGATCGGCGCTGGGCAATGCTCGATAGCAATTGTGCTCGCTACAAAGCGGATAAAAATAGCGGCGCGTGAATACGTTGAACTGCTTCAGTCGCTCGTAGAGGTCATCGCGGGTCATACCGCACATCCGTGCATTCACCCGAATAATGAAGTACTGCATGCTGTGGCTCACTGCGGCGGGCAACCGGAAGCAGCGGATTCCGGGAATCTCCTCGAGCCGATCGAGATAGACTTTGGCGACCCGCTGCCGCGCGTCGTGTTCCGCGCCGTAGTGAGACAAGTTGACGAGCCCGAGCGCAGCCTGTATCTCGTTCATCTTGCCGTTGATGCCGGGCATGATCACGTCGGTTTCGTTCAAGATCCCGAAGTTCTTGAGCAGATCAACGCGCTTCTTCAAGGCAACGTCCGCCAGTGCCAACCCGCCACCTTCCGCCGAATGAAACAATTTCGTAGCGTGAAAACTGAACATGGTCGCGTCACCGAAACGAGCGATCGGTACCCCGTCGATTTCAGTGCCGAATGCATGAGCCGCATCGTAGAGAACCCGGACCCCATAGTTCTCTCGGATACGGTCGAACGCGGCCACGTCACACGGCATTCCGTACACATGCACGCCGAGCACGCCGGTGGTACGCGAGGTAATCAGCGCCTCGGCGGCCACTGGATCGATCGTAAGCGTTTCCTCGTCGATATCGCAGAAGACCGGCGTCACGTTGTTCCAATGGAGCACATGGGGCGTTGCCGGAAACGTAAACGGCGTCGTGATGACTTCGCCTGCAAGTCGCAATGCCTGGCACGCGACTAGCAGAGCGCTCGTTCCGTTATTGAAGAGCGAAAAGTGCGGCGCACCAAGCCTATCCGCCAGTGCGGCCTCGAGCGCCGCATGCTTCTGGCCGCCATTCGTCAACCACGCGCTGTCCCATATCTCCGCCAGTTGCGCCGAATACTCGTCCAGGGGGGGCAGCATCGGCCTGGTCACATAGACCGGCTTGTCGAATACGTTCGGCTTTTGGTTCATCCTGCTCTCCGCTCCATCTCGTCCGGCTCGCCCGCCGACGCTAAACTCACCATCGTATCGATCACGCTGCCGCCTTCGACAACAAGCGCGCATGTACCTTGTTCTCAAGATGGACTGCACCATACAGTGGCAAGTGCGAGCCGCGGGACACGTTGAACTGCACGGCAATCGGAACGTGATCACATGTATCGACCTGACCGATGGTCAGATCGATCGGGACCGCTGCCACCGCGCTGATACTATATTCGCCGGCACGCAATGGGATCCGGAACGTCCAGTCGATCACATGCACCTCACCCGCACGGACGTCATAAAGATGGGCATGTTCGAGGCCCGTATCCGAATAGGCAATGTCAAAACCGTTCTTGTCTCGGAGGTGGTAACCGAACGCCAGAGTCGGCAAATCCTCTTCTACGTTTACTACCATCCTCAGCGTGACCGTATCGCCGTAGGTCACCTGTCGCGTCACCCTATCCAATTCGTCGATCAGTTGCACATTGACGAACGTCGCACGGCCATTCCGGATTCGCTGAAATCCCGCATGTTTTTGGAATTCCTCAGCGCCCGTGCTGAGATTGGCATCCAGTTCGAGCGGCTGCGCCACAGCTTGCCCTTCATCCGAAACGACACGTTGCCTCTTGCGCACGTAAGATGAGTAGTAGGCCTCGATAACATCATCTGTCGAACCGCTCGCCAGCATGTTGCCGTGATCGAGAAGGATGGCGCGATCGCAAAGCGCCTTCACCGCTCCCGGATCGTGACTGACGAACAGCAGCGTCGTGCCGCGGTCCATCAGCTTCTTCATGACGGCCATGCATTTCGCCTGGAACATCGCATCGCCGACGGATAGCGCCTCGTCGACAATCAGAATGTCCGGATTGACGTGAATCGCAACGGAAAACGCCAGGCGGACATACATCCCTGACGAATACGTCTTCAGCGGCTGATCGATGAAGCTCTCGATCTCCGAAAATTCGACGATCGCCGGATACTTCTCCTCGATCTCCTCGCGACTCATTCCGAGGATCTGACCGTACAGCATTACGTTTTCCCGGCCAGTGAATTCAGGATTGAACCCAGAACCGAGCTCCAGCAACGCTGCGACCTTGCCGTTCGTCACGACGCGCCCGGCACTCGGTGCCAGCGTGCCTGAAATCACCTGAAGGAGCGTGGACTTGCCGGACCCATTGTGCCCAACGATGCCGATGGTTTCGCCCGGCGCGATATCGAACGAAATATCGCGCAATGCCCAGAATTCCCGGTAAAACTGCTTCCGGGAGCCAAGCAGCATCTGCATCAGTCGAGCCCGCGGGCTATCGTAGATGTGAAATACCTTGCTCAGGTTCTCTACACTGACAGCGAGATTAGAGGACATCGGCAAATCCTTTCCTGGTACGGTTGAACCACTGATAGCCCAGGGCCGCGATTATGGCGCTCGCCAACAGCATCTTCAACACGCCGAGCCAGTTCGGCGCGGCTCCCCAGATTACGACGTTGCGGCTTTGCTCGATGACGAACGCTACAGGATTCAACGAAACGATATGCTGGTAGTGGGCCGGCAGCGAACTGACCGGGTAGAACACCGGGGTCAGGAACATCAATACCGTTGTCACCAGACCGATGGATTGGCCGATATCCTGAATATATACACCCAGCGAAGCGAGAAACCAGCTCAGCCCGAGCGTGAATAGCAGGAACGGCAATACCACAAACGGGAAATAGAACACAGTCGCCGGCACGCTAAATCCCAGCACTACCATCGCCAGCAACAACACGCAAAAGCTGATCGCCGCGTGAAAGAGCGCCACGAGCAGGGCGACAGCCGGAAGAACCTCCAGCGGAAACACCACCTTTTTCACATAGTTTGCGTTACTGATGATCAATGACGGCGCGCGATTAATCGTCTCGGAAAAAACCTGAAAGACGATCATCCCGACAAACAGTACAACGGCAAACTCCGTCTTCGAATCGGATCCGGTATTCCATCGTGCCTTGAAGATGACGCTGAACACGAACGTATACACGGCCAGCAGAAGCAACGGGTTGAAGAACGACCACAACAGCCCGAGTACCGACCCCCGATACCGACCGACGACCTCGCGGCGCGTCATCTGGTAAATCAGGCGGCGATGCCGCCAGAGGGGAAATGAATTTTGAATGTTATCCCGCATGACAAGCTCTAATTAAACAAGATACCCAATGGACGCGATACCGCTCGCGCCGTCATCCCGAGCGACATCAGGCGCCGTAATACTCGTCGAGAACGAGTGCCAGCGCGTCCTCCCATTGCGGACGATACAATCCAAAGCGCTCGTCGAAACGGGTGTTGTCTAGCAACGAATACGCCGGACGTAGTGTCTTGGTCGGATACGCTGCTGCCGGGATCGGATGCACCTCGCGGACCGCCAGGTCGCACTGCGGCGACACCCGCCGCGCTCCTGCGAAGATCGCTTCGGCGAACGCATGCCACGTCGTCGTGCCACCCGCCGTCATGTGGTAGACGCCACTCTCGAAGGTTCCGGCACGTCGCCCCGCGAGGGATTGCGTGATCGCGTGCGCGGTCAGATCCGCGATCGTCCGCGCGCTTGTCGGCGCGCCATATTGATCGTTGACGACGGACAACGTCTCGCGGCTGGCGCCGAGCCGGAGCATCGTGCGCAAAAAGTTCTGCCCGCGCGATGCGTAGACCCACGATGTCCGGAACACCAGCCAGTCACCCCCGATATCGGCAACAGCCTGTTCGCCGGCAAGTTTGCTCGCACCGTATACATTCACCGGACCGACGTCGTCGCTTTCCGAATAAGGTGACTGCTTGTTCCCGTCGAATACATAGTCGGTTGAGAAGTGGACTAGCAATGAACCGCGCGCCGCGGCGACGCGGGCCATCGCACGCACGGAGTCGCGGTTCACGGCAAACGCAACATCGGGCTCTTCCTCCGCACGATCGACTGCCGTGTACGCGGCCGCATTGACCACGATATCCGGTGCCACTGTCTCGACAAAGCGTCCCACGGCAACCTCGTCCTTCAGGTCGAGATCATTGCGTGTTACGGTGAGCACCTTGCCCAGAGGTTGCAGCGTACGCACCAGCTCCCATCCTACCTGACCATTCGCACCCGTCACAAGAATCGTTGGCTTCCGGCTCATCATTGCGTCACGCATAGACGTCAGCCTCGTGCAGTTGCTTGCCGGCCGCATCCTTGGCCGCCAGCAACGGTTCGCAATCGATCGGCCAGTCGATCCGGATCGCGGGATCGTTCCAGACGATGCAGCGCTCGTGCTCCGGAAACCAGTAGTCGGTCGTCTTGTAAAGAAACTGCGCCGCATCCGACAACACGACGAATCCGTGCGCGAAGCCGGGCGGTACCCACATCTGTCGATGGTTGTCGTTCGATAGGACGACACCTACCCATTTTCCAAAGTTCGGCGATTTCTTACGAATGTCGACTGCCACATCGAATACTTCGCCTTCGACAACGCGCACGAGCTTTCCTTGCGCGTGCTCGATCTGGTAGTGCAGTCCGCGGAGCACCCCCTTTGACGAACGCGAATGATTGTCCTGCACGAATTCGATGCCCGGCTCGACCTGCTCTGCAAACTCGCGCGCATTGAAGCTCTCGTAGAAGAACCCGCGGGCATCGCCGAACACCTTCGGCTCGATAATCTTAACTTCGGGCAACGCCGTTGTTGTTACTTGGATGGCCATACGAAGTGATCCGTAAGAAGGTTCTTGAGATACTGCCCATACGCGTTCTTCGCCAGCGGCTGCGCGAGCTTCTGGACTTGTTCCGCGTCGATCCAGCGGCGGCGATACGCAATTTCCTCCGGACATGCGACCACGAGACCTTGCCGCTTCTGCAGCGTCGCGATGAAACTGGCCGCCTCGATCAGCGAATCGTGCGTGCCGGTATCGAGCCACGCATAGCCACGCCCCATGATCTCGACGTTCAGCGCGCCGCTGTCGAGATAGCGCGAGTTGACGTCGGTGATTTCGAGCTCGCCGCGCGGCGACGGTTTGATGTCGGCCGCGATGTCGCACACCTGGTTGTCGTAGAAGTACAGGCCCGTCACCGCGTAGTTCGAACGCGGCTTCGCGGGCTTCTCCTCGATCGACAGTGCGCGGAACGACTTGTCGAATTCGACGACGCCGTAACGTTCCGGGTCGTGCACGTGATACGCGAACACCGTCGCGCCCGTTTCCTGCGCATGCGCGCGCTCGAGCTGCTTCGCCAGATCGTGACCGTAGAAGATGTTGTCGCCGAGGATCAGCGCCGACGGATCGTTACCGACGAACTCCTTGCCGATGATGAACGCCTGCGCGAGACCGTCGGGCGACGGCTGCACCGCGTACTGGATGTTCATCCCCCATTGGCTGCCGTCGCCGAGCATCGACTCGAAGCGCGGCGTGTCCTGCGGCGTCGAGATGATCAACACGTCGCGAATGCCCGCGATCATCAACGTCGACAGCGGGTAGTAGATCATCGGCTTGTCGTACACCGGCAGCAGCTGCTTCGAGACGACGTGCGTGATCGGATACAGCCGGGTACCGGAACCGCCGGCGAGAATGATGCCTTTACGTGCCATCGCTTCTCTCCTCAAGTGCGTTTCGCGTAGTTCGTCTCGACCCACTTGCGGTACTCGCCCGATGCGACCTCATCGGCCCACACCTGGTTGTCGAGATACCAGTCGACCGTCTTTGCCAGGCCGGTCTCGAACGTTTCCGCGGGCTTCCAGCCGAGTTCGCGTTCGAGCTTGCGCGCATCGATCGCGTAGCGGCGATCGTGGCCGGGCCGGTCGGTCACATAGGTGATCTGGTCACGGTACGAACCCGCTGCCTTCGGGCGCGCCTTGTCGAGCAGGTCGCACAGCGTATGCACGACTTCGAGGTTCTTCTTCTCGTTCCAGCCGCCGACGTTGTACGTCTCGCCCGGTACGCCACGCGCGAGCACTTCGCGGATCGCGCTGCAGTGGTCGCCGACGTACAGCCAGTCGCGCACGTTCTGGCCGTCGCCATACACCGGCAGCGGCTTGCCCGCGAGCGCGTTCGCGATCATCAGCGGGATCAGCTTTTCCGGGAACTGGTACGGGCCGTAGTTGTTCGAACAATTCGTCGTCAGCACCGGCAGGCCATACGTATGGTGATACGCGCGCACCAGGTGGTCGGAACCCGCCTTCGTCGCGGAATACGGGCTGTTCGGCGCGTACGGCGTCGTCTCCGAGAATTGCGGGTCGGTGGCCGACAGCGAACCGAACACCTCGTCGGTCGACACGTGCAGGAAACGGAACGCGGCCTTGTCGGCGTCGTTCAGACCGTTCCAGTACTGGCGGGTAGCCTCGAGCAGCGTGAACGTGCCGACGACGTTGGTCTGCACGAAGTCCGCGGGACCGTGGATCGAGCGATCGACGTGGCTTTCCGCGGCGAAGTGCAGCACCGCGCGGGGCGTGTGCTCGGCCAGGAGGGCGTCCAGCGCGTCACGGTCGCAGATGTCGACGCGCGCGAACACGTGCTTCGGGTTTCCGTCCAGCGACTGCAGCGTGCGCAGGTTCCCTGCATACGTCAGCTTGTCGACGTTGAGCACGGCTTCGTCGGATGTGCGCAGCCAGTCGAGTACAAAATTGGCACCGATAAAACCCGCGCCGCCCGTAACCAGGATCATGAGGCTCCCTTTAGTAATACACGGTGAACACCTTCGAGGCGCTCGCCGCATCAAATTCGCAAATGCTCGTCACTGGTAACTGTGACTACTACGCCAAACCGCGGATTTTAACCGGTCGACATGGCCTCCAAAGTCATCAAATGCTAATTTTGTTGGGGAGAAGCACAATTATAGGGAGGCGCCTCGCGCAAAAGCCATGCCGCTAACAACTTGATACAGCGCTCCGAACCCGTACCGACCATGAAATTTTATGCCAATTATCGGAGATTTTTTCATGGAAAATTGCGCGAAATAATGTCAACTCGACCAATCGTCCTACACAGCTGAAACACGTAACCTACGCCGCCCCATGACCCTGCCCCCCATCGCCATCGGCGACATCCAAGGCTGTCACACCGCTTTCCAGACGCTGTACGAAAAGCTTTCGCCCCCCACCGACACGCCCGTCTGGATCGCCGGCGACGTCGTCAACCGCGGCCCCGGCTCCCTCGCCGCGCTGCGCGCGGTCGTCGATCTCGGCCCGCGCGCGACCGTCGTGCTCGGCAATCACGATCTCCACCTGCTCGCGGTCTCCGCCGGGCTGCGCACCGAGCGCCCGGGCGACACGATCGGCGAGATTCTCGACGCGCCCGACGCGGACGCGCTGCTCGACTGGGTCCGCCATCGCCCGTTCGTGCATGTCGAAGACGGAAAGCTGCTCGTACACGCCGGCGTGTTGCCGCAATGGGACGCCACGCTCGCGCTCGAACTCGCGGACGAACTGCAGCGCGCGCTGCGTGCCCCCGATTGGCGCGACACGCTGCAAGGCCTGTACGGCAACGAGCCGAATCAATGGACGCCGAACCTGAAAAAACGCGACCGGATGCGCGTCGCATTCAACGCGTTCACGCGCCTGCGCTTCTGCACGCCCGACGGCGCAATGGAGTTCAAGGCGAATGGCGGCCCCGACAGCGCGCCGCCCGGCTACCTGCCGTGGTTCGACGTGCCGGGGCGCCGTACCGAGGACGTGACGGTCGTGTTCGGGCACTGGGCCGCGCTCGGCCTGATGTTGCGCGACAACCTCGTCGCGCTAGATTCAGGATGCGTATGGGGAAATCAGTTGTCGGCCGTGCGGCTCACGGTCGATCCGGCGCAGCGCACGGTCACGCAGGTGCAGTGCGAAGCGTGCCGTTCGCCGGGCGGCGAATGACGGCACGCTGATTCGCCCGCCCCGGCCAGCCGCGCGTCAGCCCTCGCGCCCCGGCACCGGCGCATCGGCTGCCGCGTCGCCCGTCGCACCGGCGCCGAGATCGGTCGCCGGATACGCATGCTTCTGCAACTCGGCGAGCGACTCGGCCGTCGGCTTGCCGACTTTCTCCTGCAGCGTCGCCAGTGCGGCCGCGATCGCGTCGCGCGCCGCCGCGGACGTCGCCCGCCGGTCACCGCCCGGCGCGATCGGTTCGCACACGTACAGATGCGCGACCAGCGGGCCGCCGCGCAACACCATGTCGAGCGACGTGCCGAGCGACAGATCGCCCGTGTAGGCCGGCGCGACCGACTGCCGCCCGTGCGCGTCCTCGTACATCAGGCAGATCGGCTGCACTGCGCAGCCGGCCGATACCGCGGCCTGGAATAGGTTCGCATGGAACGGCAGCAGATCCTGGCCGTCGGACGTCGTCCCTTCCGGAAACACGCACATCAGCCCGCCGGTGCGCAGGCGCTCGGCCATCTCGTGCATGATCCGCATCGCCTCGGTACGCTTCTCGCGCTGCAGGAACACGGTGTCGAGCTTCTCGGCGAGCCAGCCGACGACCGGCCATTGCCGTACCTCGGCCTTCGACACGAATGGCGTCGGCCGCCACGCGTTGACCGCATAGATGTCGAGCCATGACACGTGGTTGCCCACCACCAGCGCGCTCGCGTCGAGCCGCGCGCCGTCGTTGTGGACGACGAGGCGCATCCCGCAGATCCGCAGCAGCTTGAGCGACCAGCGGCGTATCAGCTCGGCGCGGCGCGCGGGCGCGACATGCGAAAAACGCAGCGCGACGATCACCATGCCGCGCAACAGGTGAAAGGCGAGACGCAGCTTGCGAAAGGCGATCATGGCGAAGGTTCCGCGTGGTTCAGTGGCGCTCGAACGCGACCTGTCCGGCCACGAGCGTGGTACGCACGGTGGCCGGCAGTTCGTAGCCGAGGAACGGCGAATTGTGGCCCTGGCTCTTCAGCGCACGCGGCTCGACGCGCCAGTGCGCACGCGGATCGAACACGCACAGGTCGGCCGCGCCGCCTTCGGCGAGGCGGCCGGCCGGCAGTTGCAGCACGTCCGCCGGCGCGGACGTGATGCGGCGCAGCGCCTGCGCGAGCGGCGTGCGCGTCTCGTCCGCCCACTTCAGCGTCAGCGACAGCAGCAGTTCGAGCCCCGTCGCGCCCGGCGTCGCTTCACCGAACGGCAGCAGCTTCTCGTCGTCGTCGACCGGCGTGTGATCCGAGCAGATCGCGTCGATCGTGCCGTCGGCGAGCGCCGCGCGAATCGCTTCGCGATCGCGCTCGCTGCGCAGCGGCGGATCGAGCCGGAACTGCGAGTCGAAGTAGCCGATGTCGACGTCGATCAGGTGGACGTGGTTCACGCCGACGTCGCAGGTCACGGGCAGCCCCTCGGCCTTCGCTTCACGCACGAGCGCGAGCCCGGCCGCCGACGACAGCCGCGCGAGGTGCACGCGTGCGCCCGTCACGCGCATCAGTTCGAAAATCGTGTGGAGTGCGATCGTCTCGGCCGCGACCGGCACGCCGGACAGCCCGAGCCGCGACGCGAGCGCGCCGCTCGCGGCCACGCCGCCGCGGCCGATGAACGCGTCGAGTGGGCGCAGCCACGTCGTGTAGCCGTAGGTGCTCGCGTACTGCAGCGCGCGCAGCAGCACCTGCGTGTCGCGCACCGGCACGTTGGCATGCGTGAAACCGACGCAGCCGGATTCGGTCAGCGCGACCATCTCGGTGATCACCTCGCCCTTGAGGCCGACCGTCAGCGCGCCAAGGGGATGCACGTTGGCCTGGTGCAGATTGCGTGCGCGGAACTTGAGCATTTCGACGAGGCCCGGCTCGTCGAGCACGGGATCGGTGTCCGGCGGGCACACGAGGGTCGTGACGCCGCCCGCGACGGCCGCGGCCATCTCGGAAGCGAGCGTCGCCTTGTGTTCGTAGCCCGGCTCGCGCAGCCGCGCGCACAGGTCGACGAGGCCGGGCGCGACGATCAGGCCCGACGCGTCGATCGTCTGGTCCGCGTTGAAACCGGCGGGCGCGCTGCCCAGCGCGGCGATCTTGCCGTCCGCGACGAATACGTCGGCCTGCCCTTCGGTGCCGGCGACCGGGTCGATCAGCGTGCCGCCTTTGATATGAATCTTCATGCGCTGTCTGTGAATGCGTTGATTGCGTTGAATGCCTGAACGAGGAGGCGCGGAAGCCAGCTCAGTCGCTGTTGCCGGCGACGATGCCCATCACCGCCATCCGCACGGCGATGCCGAACGTGACCTGGTTGAGGATCACCGATTGCGGACCGTCGGCGACCTGCGAATCGATCTCGACGCCGCGGTTCATCGGCCCCGGATGCATCACGATCGCGTCCGGCGCGGCGAGCGCGAGGCGCTCGGGCGTCAGGCCCCACGTCTTGAAGTACTCCTGCGCGGACGGCAGCAGCGCGCCGCTCATCCGTTCGTTCTGCAGACGCAGCATGATGATCACGTCGACGCCCTTCAGCCCCTCGTCGAGGTTGTGGAACACCTTCACCCCCATCTGCTCGAGACCGCCCGGCAGCAGCGTGCGCGGGCCGATCGCTCGCACTTCCGGCACGCCGAGCGTGGTGAGCGCGTGGATGTCGGAGCGCGCGACGCGCGAATGCAGGATGTCGCCGACGATCGCCACGCGCAGCTTCGTGAAGTCGCGCTTGTAGTGACGGATCGTGTACATGTCGAGCAGGCCCTGCGTCGGGTGCGCATGACGGCCGTCGCCGGCGTTGATCACGTGCACGTGCGGCGCGCAGTGCTCGGCGATCAGGTACGGCGCCCCGCTCGACGCGTGGCGCACGACGAACAGGTCGGCATGCATCGCCGACAGGTTGTTGATCGTGTCGAGCAGCGATTCGCCCTTGCTCGTCGACGACGCGTTGATGTTCAGGTTCAGCACGTCGGCCGACAGGCGCGTCGCGGCAATCTCGAAGGTCGTGCGGGTGCGCGTCGAGTTCTCGAAGAACAGGTTGAACACGGACTTGCCGCGCAGCAGCGGCACCTTCTTCACTTCACGGTCCGTCACGCTGACGAACTGCTCGGCGGTATCGAGGATGTGATTGACGATCGAGCGCGGCAGGCCCTCGATCGACAGCAGGTGCTTCAGCTCGCCGTTTTTCGTGAGCTGCGGGTTGCCCTTCAGGAAACCGTAGCGAAACCGGTCGGGGCTCGCGGCCGCCGCGGGATTGCCGGTGCGGCCAGTGGTGTCGGTGGTCATGGTGTGCGTGATTCCAACTATGCAAACGGGCCGCGGTGCAAACCAGCGGCCCGGGATACGGTTCGCGTGCCGTTCAGGCGCCGTGCGACTCGCTCTGGGCCTCGATACGCAGCGTGAACCGCGCCTCGTCGCGCGCGAGCACGAGCGTCGCGTCGGCCGGCACGTCGAGCGTGCCGCCCGCGAAACGCGCGGCGACCGGCAGCTCGCGGCCGCCGCGATCGGCGAGCACCGCGAGCTCGACCGCGGCCGGACGGCCGTAGTCGAACAGCTCGTTGAGCGCCGCGCGCACGGTGCGCCCGGTGTACAGCACGTCGTCGACGAGCACGATGCGCGCGCCGTCGATCTCGAACGGCAGCGACGTCGGGCTGGCCTGGCTGTGCAGCCCTTTCTTCGCGTAATCGTCGCGGTGCAGCGCGACGTTGACGACGCCGAACGCCGGTGCGCCGAGATCGCGCGCGAGGCGCTCGGCGAGCCACGCACCGCCGCTGTAAATGCCGGCGAGCCGCGGGCCGCCCGGTTCGGCGAACGCCGTGCCGTACGCGGCGCGGATCTGGTCGAGCAGGACGCGGTAAAGCGCCTCGGCGTCAATGGTGCTCATGGTCGGACAATTGATCGAGATACTGTTGAAGAATGACGCGCGCGGCTTCGGCATCGAGCATGTCGGCGCGAGCGCGGCCGCGCACGTTGCGCTCGCGCAGCCCGGCTTCCGCCTCGACCGACGAATAGCGCTCGTCGACCCACGTGACGGGCAGCCCGAAGCGGCCGTTCAGCTGGTTGCCGAAACGCTTCGCCTGCTGCGTCATGTCGTGCGGCGTGCCGTCCGGATGCATCGGCAGGCCCACGACGAGCGCATCCGGCCGCCATTCGGCCAGCAGGTCGCCGACCGCCTTGAAGCGGTGCTCGCGGTTCAGGTTCTGGATCACGACGAGCGCACGGGCCGAGCGCGTCAGCGCGTTGCCGATCGCGACGCCGATCCGTTTTTCGCCGTAGTCGAACGCCAGGAGCGTCGCATCGCGCGCGCTCGCGCCACTCATGCGTGCCCTGCCTCGCCGGACAGCATCGACGAACTGACGCCGAGCAGGCCGAGCGCGGCTTCGAAGCGCTCTTCGGCCGGCGTGTCGAACACGATGCGCGGATCGGCGGCGACGGTCAGCCAGCCGTTGCGGGCAATTTCTTCCTCGAGCTGCCCGGCGCCCCAGCCTGCATGGCCGAGCGTGAGCAGGAAGCGCTTCGGGCCGGTGCCCGTTGCGACCGCCTCGAGCACGTCCTTCGACGTCGTCATCTCGAGCCCGCCGTCGACGGACATCGACGAGTTGTAGCTCGCGCCCTCGACCGGCTCGTGCAGCACGAAGCCGCGCTCGGTCTGGACCGGACCGCCGAAGTACACCGGAATGTGCAGCAGCGGCTCGATGTCGAGCTTCAGGTCGATGCGGTTGAACAGCGATTCGAGATCGATGTCGGTCGGACGATTGATGACGAGGCCGAGCGCACCGCGCTCGCTGTGATCGCAAAGATAGACCACCGTTCCCGAGAACGTCGGATCGGCCATGTTCGGCATGGCGATCAGGAACTGGTTGGTGAGATTGATGCGATCGGAAGGCTTTGACATGGTTTGAATTTTAGCAAAGACGCCGCGACCTGACCGGGCCGCGATCAACAAGCAACGCCGCGCCACGCTGGCAACGGCGCGCGCGGATCACACGGCACTCTAACACGCGCGCGGGCGCTGTCGGCAGCGTGTTGCAGGCCCGCGCGGCAAGGGCTGCCGTCGGGTGTCCGTCCCCTTGTTCGTCAGGTCCGGCCGAGCGCCGTGCCGAGCGCTTCGGACGCCGCAGTAAGATCCGGCGGCGCGACGCCGGCCGCGATCTTCAGAAGCGCCGCGCGCAGCATGTCGGACGCGTGGCGGTGCGCATCGAGGCCGCCGTCAGCAAGCGGCACGCCGTGCGCCGCGCGGCGCCATGCCAGACCGAGCGTGTCGGCCAGCAGCGCCGCGTGACCGAGCCCGAGCGCGCACGCAGCCGTGCCGACCCGGTAGGCGGCGGCGGACGCATGCCACGCGGCGCCCGGGTCAGCCGCGGCCGGGTTGGCCGCAAGGTCGGCCATCGATGCATCGGCAGTCTGCAGGAAATCCTCATAGGCATGCGCGTTGACGGTCACGACGCCGAGCGCGCGGGTCGGCGCGGCAGTGACCGCCTCGTGCTCGGCCCGCGCGGCATCGGCCTCCCACAAGGCTTCGGAGGCGGGCGTGCCGGCCACGTGCCAGTCGACCGTCAACCCGTAGTCGTGCAGCACGTCGACGAGCGCGACGTCCTCGGCCGCGGCGCCGAACAGCGCGAAATCGCGCCACAGCAGCGCCACCGTCTCGCGCACCAGTTCGGGCGGCGCGCTGCGCCGGCCCTGCGCGTGTTCGCCGAGCAGCAGGTTGGTCCGCGCGAGAAAGCGCTTCAGCTCGGGCGCGCCGCTTGCGCGCAGCGCGCGCACGCACGCGGCCGCGAGCCGCCAGAAATCGTACGGCCCGTCGTCGGTGAGCGCGGCCAGCATCGCGTCGAGTTCGTCGAGCGCCGCGCCCGGCGCGCCGTGTTCGGCACGCAGCACGCCGAGCAGCGCCTGCTCGTAGCGGGCACGAATCCGGATCGCGAATGCATCGGGCAGCGCGCGCAGCGTGGCAGGCGGCACCGCGCGGCCGACCAGCGCGAGCGCATCGAGCGGCGCGCTCGTGCGCAGGTCGGCGGCGCTTTGCCCGCGCAATGCACGGAAATGCTGGAAGAGAACGGGCGAGCACGCAAGCTCGCGCAGGTTGTGACGGCCGACCGCCGCACGGAAATCGCGCAGCGCGGCACGCCAGCCGGCCGAGGTCGGCTCGGTGGCGAGGAGCGGCACGGTGGCCGACAGTTGTCCGGCGAACCGCGCGGCCGGCTGCCAGCCGGCTTCCGCCAGCACCGCCGCGGCCGCGGAAAGCGGCGCCGCTGCATCGTCGCGCCGCTCGAATGCGTCAGCGGCCGCCGCCAGCCATGCGTCGGCCGCGCGCACGGCCCCGCCACGCGGGTTGGGCAATGCGTCAGGGTAGGGAACGTTCGCCGGATCGGACGTCATGGACACGCGCGCCTGTCATCGTCAAGTCGCTCGCGCGAGCCGCGGCGCGCGAGCGCCGGGCCGGTGCGAGGCCTGAGCGGAGTGTCCGTGGGCGCGGGGCCCGGTCAGATCTGGACCATCTCGAAGTCTTCCTTGCGGGCGCCGCATTCGGGACACGTCCAGTTGATCGGGACGTCTTCCCAGCGCGTGCCCGGGGCAATGCCCTCTTCCGGCAGCCCGGCTTCTTCGTCGTAAATCCAGCCACAAATCAGGCACATCCAGCTCTTGTATTCCATCTTAAGCCGCGTCGGGGAAAAGTCGGTAAATTCGGGAGCCATGATGGTACCGTGTCGGGGCCGGACTGCCTAGCAATCGCGCTGGAGGACGGCGCCTACGTTGCGCTGCGCTAAAAAATCCGTCGTACCGGCCGGATTCCACCGCATAATGGTTGAAAAGTGCGGCCTGCCGGGCAACACAGGGCCGAACCCGCCCATTCGCCTCGCCGTCCGCATGTCCGTCGCTCGTCCGTTTTTCTCTTGCCCCATTTTTACATGTCCAGCAACGCCCCTCCGATCGTCCTCACCTTCGGCCTGTCCGATCCCACCGGCGGCTCCGGCCTCCAAGCCGATCTGATGACCCTGGCGAGCATGGGCTGTCACGGCGTGTCCGTCCTGACCGGCTATACCGTGCGCGACTCGGCCGCCTGCGATGAAGTCACCGGCCTCGACCCCGATGTCGTCGCCGCGCAGGCGCGCATGCTGCTCGAAGACATGCCGGTTGCCGCGTTCAAGATCGGCGCGGCGACGCGCGCGGAAGTCGTCAGCGCGATCGCCGAAGTCGTCGCCGACTACGACGGCGTGCCGCTCGTGCTCGCGCCGGACTTCACGCTCGACGATGAACACGTGCTCGCCGCCGACGACCTGCGCGAATCGATCGCCGACCTGCTGGCGCCGCAAACCACGTTGCTGGTCGCCGACCACGCGACGCTGATCGCGCTCGCGCAACCGGACGGCGATGCCGAGGCGCCGAATCTCGACGCGGCCGTGTCGCATCTGCTGTCGCAGGGCTGCGAATACATCCTGTCGTCGGAAACCGGTTCGCACCGGCTCGTCAATACGCTGTACGGCGAGGAAGGCCAGCTTCGCGAAGACATGTGGGATCGCTCGCCGCACCGGCTGATGGGCATCACCGATACGCTCGGCGCGGCCATCGCGGCGCTGCTCGCGAACGGTCAGGAGCCGCCCGAAGCCGTGCGCGAGGCACAGGAATACCTGTATCAGGCCGTGCGCGACGCGTTCCGGCCCGGCATGGGCGCGTACCTGCCTGACCGGTTCTTCTGGGCGCGCAGCAACGACGAGTCCGACACGCCGCCGGCCGTGAAGGCCGACCCGGTGCCGAGGACGTCGCATCGGCATTGAGTTGCGCGCGGCGGGCAGGTCCCGCCGCCGCGAACAGCATGCCGAATTCCACGTGCAAATAAAAAAAGACCCGCATCGCTGCGGGTCTTTTCTTTTGGCTGGAGCGCGCATCGCTGCGCGCTCCGGACACCATCGACCGAAGTCGATTACATGTCCATGCCCATGCCGCCCATGCCGCCCGGCATGCCGCCCGGCATCGGTGCGTCTTCCTTCGGCAGTTCTGCGACAGCTGCGTCCGTCGTCAGCAGCAGGCCTGCAACCGAAGCTGCGTTCTGCAGTGCGGTGCGCGTGACCTTGGTCGGGTCGACGACGCCGGCTTCAACCATGTCGACGTACTCGCCCGTTGCTGCGTTGTAGCCGTAGTTGCCCTTGCCTGCAGCAACTGCCGCCACCACGACGCTGGCTTCTTCGCCGCCGTTCGTGACGATCTGGCGCAGCGGCTCTTCCATTGCGCGCAGCACGATCTTGATGCCGGCGTTCTGGTCGGCGTTCGCGCCGGTCAGGCCTGCGATCGCGGTGCGTGCGCGGATCAGCGCGACGCCGCCGCCTGCCACGATGCCTTCTTCCACAGCTGCGCGGGTTGCGTGCAGTGCGTCTTCGACACGTGCCTTCTTTTCCTTCATTTCGACTTCGGTCGCAGCACCGACCTTGATCACTGCAACGCCGCCTGCCAGCTTGGCCACGCGCTCTTGCAGCTTTTCACGGTCGTAGTCCGACGTCGCTTCTTCGATTTGCGCACGCACTTGCTTCACGCGTGCTTCGATGTTCACGGCTTCGCCTGCGCCGTCGATGATCGTCGTGTTTTCCTTGCCCACTTCGATGCGCTTCGCCTGGCCCAGTTCTGCCAGCGTTGCCTTCTCGAGCGTCAGGCCGGTTTCTTCCGCGACGACTTGACCGCCGGTCAGGATCGCGATGTCTTCCAGCATCGCCTTGCGACGATCGCCGAAGCCCGGCGCCTTGACCGCGACGGTCTTCAGGATGCCGCGGATGTTGTTGACGACCAGCGTCGCAAGTGCTTCGCCTTCGACGTCTTCCGCGATGATCAGCAGCGGACGGCCAGCCTTCGCGACTTGCTCGAGCACCGGCAGCAGATCACGGATGTTCGACACCTTCTTGTCGTGCAGCAGCACGAACGGGTTGTCGAGGACGGCGACTTGCTTGTCCGGGTTGTTGATGAAGTACGGCGACAGGTAGCCGCGGTCGAACTGCATGCCTTCGACGACGTCGAGTTCGTCGGCCAGCGACTTGCCGTCTTCGACGGTGATCACGCCTTCCTTGCCGACCTTGTCCATCGCTTCAGCGATGCGATCGCCGATCGACGAATCGCTGTTCGCCGAGATCGAGCCGACCTGTGCGATTTCCTTGTTGGTCGTGCACGGCTTGCTGATCTTCTTCAGCTCTTCGACAGCCGCTGCGACTGCCTTGTCGATGCCGCGCTTCAGGTCCATCGGGTTCATGCCCGATGCGACGTACTTCATGCCTTCGCGAACGATCGATTGCGCGAGGACGGTTGCCGTCGTCGTGCCGTCGCCTGCGTTGTCGCTGGTCTTGGAAGCGACTTCCTTGACCATTTGCGCGCCCATGTTCTGGAGCTTGTCCTTCAGCTCGATTTCCTTCGCGACCGACACACCGTCCTTGGTGACCGTCGGGCCGCCGAAGCTGCGCTCGAGCACGACGTTGCGGCCCTTCGGGCCCAGCGTGACCTTGACTGCGTTGGCGAGAATGTTCACGCCTTCGACCATCTTCGAACGGGCGGAATCGCCGAATACGACGTCTTTAGCTGCCATCTTCTAACTCCTTGAATTCTTGGGAATATGTACCGTCGGAGGACGCTTACTTGGCGTTGACCACGGCCATGATGTCTTCTTCGCGCATGACCAGCAGTTCCTGGCCGTCGACCTTCACGGTCTGACCTGCGTACTTGCCGAACAGGACACGATCGCCGACCTTCACGTCGAGTGCGATCGGTGCGCCCTTGTCGTCGCGCTTGCCCGGGCCGACCGCGAGGATCTCGCCTTGATCCGGCTTTTCAGCAGCAGCTTCGGGGATCACGATGCCCGAGGCGGTCTTGGTTTCCTGATCCAGGCGCTTGACGATCACGCGATCGTGCAAAGGACGAAGGTTCATATTCACTCCTCTCTTGACTGAGATTGAAGAACGCTTAGGGAATCTGCCCGGCTTATCGCCCGGCAGAGAATTGTTAGCACTCTCGTGCAGCGAGTGCTAATTATATGGACGGGTTTTGACAAATTCAAGAAGGGGAACCAGAGGAATTTTTGGGGCGGCGACGCGACGGGAAAACCCACGAAAACAACCAAAAACCCTTTCAAAACAAAGCCATGACGTACGCAACCGCCCCGGCGGAAGGGCTCGAGCGGCCCGCGCCTGTCATCCAGCCCCGTTTGGACACCGGGTAAGCCCGGAGTTCCTGAGACCGATGACATCGCATCGAAAAAACCGTGCGGACGCCGATTTCGTCTGCCGCGACGTGCTCGTTCGCCGGCGTCGCCGGGCCGATTTCACGCGTCGGCGCAGTCCGCGTCCGGCAGCGGCCGGAAGGTCCGGCCCTCCGTCTCGACGGTCGTGGCCAGCCGCCGCGCGAGCCCCTTCGCGCCTTCGCGCATCACGACGTCGTGATTCCATCGGAACAGCGGCCGTGCCAGCGGCTCCAGCCAGTTCATCCAGCCATGCGTGCGGATGTGCCAGTCGTAGCGCACGACGGTGCGCGCGCCGGCGGCGGCGAACGACCAGCGTCCGTCGCCCTCGATCGCGCCGCTCGCATGGCCTTCGAGCACATGCGGCCGCTCGACGCGCCGCACGCGCATGTCGAAGGTCAGCCGGTACGGCAGCGCGCCCTTCCATGTATACCGGTGCAACGCGCCAACGCCGCGCGCGTCGCCCGGCTCGAGCTCGACGGTGCGCACGGCGCCCTTCCACCAGTCGGGCCAGCGGTCGACCTGATAGATCGCATCCCAGACCGCCGCGAGCGGCGCATCCACCCGCCAGGTCGTCGAAAACCGGTACTCCGCCATGCAGCCTCCGGCACGCGCGTTCGGGAACGCGGATCGGCGCGCCGTCAGGGCGCGAAGAAACGCTCGGGAAACGCGACGTCGATCTCCACGTCGTCGAGCGTCACGGTTTCGAGCGGCACGTCGTCATCGTCGGCGTAGCTGACGACCTTCAGCGGAAAACCGTCCGCGGCGTCGAGCCACAACCGGTAACGATGCACGCCGTCGACCGCGTGCGCGGGCGCGCCCGTGACCAGCACCCGCAGCGCGGTCCGGCCACCGACGGCTTCCTCACCTTCGGTCACCGTCGCGCCGCCCTGCTGCAGCGCATGCACGTTGCGCAGCAGTTCGCCGACGTCCGAGCGGTCGACCCGGTGGCCGGCGCGGTCGCGCACGAGCGGATTGGACGGCGACAGCGTCAGCGCGGGCGGCGCATGCGTGCCGAACGGGCGCAGCCGCACCTTGCCGTCGCCGGGATCGTACGCGAGCACCGCGCCGCGATGCGGCGACACGAAATCCATCCGGACAAAGCCCGGCTTCAGGTACGCGTAGCGGATTTCGGTGCGCTCGCCGTCGCGCGCCGACGAGCGGATCGTCGCGCGGTACGAGCGGACGTGGTCGAAATGCGACTGCGCGACGGTCACGGGATCGGCTGTCATGCTCGCTCCTATCAGGCTCGCGGCCAGCAACGCGGCGATCACGGCGCCGCCTCGACATCGAGTACGCCTTCCATCCCGCGCTCGCGATGGCTGTGGAAAAACAGCAGCCGGTGCGTGCAATAGTAGGCGAACCGGCCCGGCTGCTGCGGCGTGAAACGAAATGTTCTCGGCGTGGTGCCGAGCTCGGTATGCACCGCGATGCCCGCCTGCGGCGGCGCGTCGATCTCGAAGCTGTGCGGCACCACGCCGGGCTCGGCCGATACGGTCAGCTCGACCGGCACGTGCGCGCGGACGATCACGTGGTTCGGCCGGAAGAAATAGCTGCCGCCGACGATCGTCACACGCTGCACGCCATCGGCATCGACCGGCACGCGCACGGGTGCATCGCCCTGCGCTCGCGCAAGCATCGTGCCCACGACGAACGCCGCCAGCACGAGTCCCTTCATCATCGCCGTCTTCATCGCCTGCTCCCTGCGCATCGCCTGCTCCCTGCGGGCACCGCACGTCATCCCTTCCACGCGTCGGTCGGCCCGCCCAGCGCGCCGCATGCGTCGATCGCGAGTTCGCGCAGACGCCGTTCGTCGCCACGGCCGGACAGCGCATAACCCATGCCGCGATCCGACCAGAAATACGTGTAGCGGCCGTCGGCCGACATCGCCCGCGGCGCGAGGCGACGCGCATCGTATGCGGTCATGTACAGCGTCACACGCGCGCCGTCCGCGCGCTGGTACATGAGCTGCGCGGCCGGCCCCGCGTCGCCGGGCAGCAATCGACCGCCCAGCAGCGCGTAACCGTATTCGTCGAGCGACGGCGCGCGCACCGGCCGGCCAATCCGCGCCGACAGCCACGCGGCGAGACGCTTGGGATCGGCCGCACCGACTTCCACCGGATGCTCGCGGTCGGCGGCGTACACGGCGTACGCGACATCCGCGCGCGCGGCGAACGCCGGTTCGCGGCCGAACGCCGCCCAGCCCGCATGCAGCGCGACGCCGATCAGCAGCCCGGCCGCCAGCCCGGCGAACGCGTGGGCGACGGCGCGCCAGCGCGGTGCGCGGCGCTGCACGAACAACGCGGGCGCGGCGGCCGGCAACGGGAACAGTGCTTTCAGCGCATCGCGCTGAGCACGGTAATGGGCGAATCGTTCGGCTTCCTGCGGATCGGACTGCAGGCGCTCGAGCATCTCGCGCCGCTCGTGCCCGGACAGTTCGCCGTCCAGCAGCGCGGACAGCAGTTGCGCCGACGCATCGTCGTCCTGCTGGTTCGAAGGCTTGCGCGGATCGTCCATCATGGCTTCCCGATCACTCGTAACGTAGCCGTGCCGTGCGGCGACGGCGCGTCCGACAGCAACGCGCGCATCTGCGCACGCGCCCGCGCGAGCCGAGACATCACCGTGCCGACCGGCACGCCGAGCACTTGCGCGGCATCGCGATAGCTCAACTCCTCGAGCGCGACCAGCAACAGCACCTCGCGCTGCTCGACCGGCAGCCGGTACAGCGCGCGCTGCACGTCGCGCAACTCCAGGCCGCCGACCTCGCCGGCGGGGGCAGCCATCGTCTGCCACGGCGCGGTCGCGTCGTCGACCGCGATCTCGTGCCGCGCGCGCAACTGATCGATGAAGCGGTGCCGCAACAGCGTCAGCAGCCACGCGCGCAGGTTGCCGCCGTCGCGCGGCGGCCGGTTCAGCGCACGCTCGAGCGTGTCCTGCACGAGATCGTCGGCCCACGCGCGCTCGCCCGTCAGCGCACGCGCATAGCGCGTGAGATGCGGAAGCCACACCAGCAGGTCCGACTCATAGCTCATCGGGATGCCTCGCGCGTCGCCGCGCGGTCACGGCCGTGCGACGTGCCACATGCCGCCGATTCCGTCGCCGCCCGCGTCGCCGGCCTTGTGGTCCATCTTCCAGCGATACAGCGGGCGGCCGCGGTACGCCCACTGCTTTTTGCCGTCGTCGCGGGCGACGAGGCTCAGCGCCCCCGACGCCTTGTCGTACGCGTCGGCGAGCGCGGGCGGCCAGTTGGCTGCGCACGTGCCGCCGCACATGCTCTTGCCCGGCGCATCGCGATCGAACACGTACAGCGTCATGTGCGCTTCGTCGACCAGTTTCCCGTCGCCGACCTGTGGCGGTTCCGCGGCCGCCGGCCGCACGATCGCCGCCGTCAGTGCGGCGGCGAAGAGCATCCGTTTCATTCCCGTTCTCCTTGACGTCGTGTCGCGACACGATGCCGCCGGACGGGACGATCGGCTGCGTCGCGATCATTATCCTGCCGGCCGGCGGTGCCGGAACTCGGTATGTAAACGGACAGGAATGGCCGGTTATTCCATGCCACGCCGCAACGCGCGGCGGCGATCATTCATGCGACGAAAGCGAGCGGAAGCCTGAAATGACAACGCGGCATGACATCGCTGTCATGCCGCGTTGCGCGACCCCTGTTGCACGGGCCGTATCGCGCGAGCGTCTCGCACGACGGCCGATGCGGCGCCGTCGTGCGGGTTCGGCCGGTTACCTCGGCAATGCGCCGGTCAGCGACTGAAGCAGCGTCGTCACCGGTGCGAGCGGGTTGTTCGACGAGCCGTTGCCCGAATGCGGCGTCACCGACAGGCCCGGCGCGGAACCGAGCATCGTGCCCACCGACGTGCCGGCCGCATTGACGACCGTCGCCGTCGAGTTGGCTCCCGTCGTCAGCAGCGACCCGACCGCGCCGGCCGTACCGCCGGCCGCATTCGCGCCCGCGCCGAGCAGGCTGCCACCCGCTGCCGCCGTCGAACCGGCCGCCCCCGACAGGGTGCCGGCCGCCTGGCCGAGCGCCGCCGGACCGGACCCGAGTGCGCCCGTCACCGAACCGAGCGCACCGGTCAGTGCGCCGGCCGGGTTGCCGCCGCCCGTCAGGCCGCTCACGAGGTTCGTGATCGGGGCGATCGGGTTATTGCCGGCCGCACCGGACAGCGTGCCGACCACCTGGTTGACGACGCCTTGCACCGGCGCCAGCGGGTTGGAGCCGCCGAGATTGCCGAGGGCGCCCGTCACCGAGTTCAGCGCGCCCGTCAGTGCGCCGGCCGGATTGCCGCTGCCGAGCGTACCGACGACCTGGTTCACGACACCCTGCACCGGTGCCAGCGGGCTCGTGCCGCCCAGTGCGCCGAGTGCACCGGCCACCGAGCCGACCGCGTTGCCGAGAGCGCCCGTGGCCGTCCCGACCACGTTGCTCAGCGTGCCGGCCGGGTTGCTGCCGCCGAGCGTACCGGCGAGTTGCGTGACGACGCCTTGCACCGGCGCGAGCGGGCTGCCTGCACCGCCGACGTTGCCCAGCGTGCCGGTGATCGTGTTGACCGCGTTGCTCAGTGCGCCGGTCGGGTTGCCGCTGCCGAGCGTGCCCGTGACCTGGTTCACGATGTTCTGGATCGGGGTGATCGGGTTCGCGCCGCCGCCGAGGTTGCCCAGGGCGCCGGTTACGGTGCCGAGGGCGCCGGTCAGTGCGCCAGCGGGATTGCCACCGCCGATGCCGCCCAATGCGCCCGTCACCGTGCCGAGGGCACCGGTCAATGCGCCAGCCGGGTTACCGCCGCCAACACCGCTCAAGGCACCCGTCACCGTGCCGAGCGCGCCGGTCAATGCGCCGGCCGGGTTACCGCCGCCAACACCGCCCAATGCGCCCGTCACCGTGCCGAGTGCGCCGGTCAATGCGCCGGCCGGGTTGCCGCCGCCAACACCGCCCAATGCGCCCGTCACCGTGCCGAGTGCGCCGGTCAATGCGCCGGCCGGGTTGCCGCCGCCAACACCGCCCAATGCGCCTGTCACCGTGCCGAGCGCGCCGGTCAAGGCGCCGGCCGGATTGCCGCCGCCAAGCGCGCCCGTAATGCCATTCACTACGCCTTGCACCGGCGCCAGCGGGTTCGAGCCGCTGCCGAGGTTGCCCAGCGCCCCCGTGGCCGTACCAACGACGCCGGTGAGTGCACCGGCCGGATCGCCACCGCCGATCGTCCCCGTGAGCCCGTTCACGACACCATGAACCGCTGCCAGCGGATTCGAACCTCCGTCGAGATTGCCCAGTGCGCCGGTAACCGTACCCACGGCACCGCTCAGCGCACCTGCCGGATTACCGCCACCGAGCGCACCTGTTACCTGACTCACGACACCTTGTACGGGCGCCAGCGGGTTCGAGCCACCGCCGATGCCGCCCAGTGCGCCAGTAACCGTACCCACGGCACCGCTCAGCGCACCTGCCGGATTACCGCCACCGAGCGCACCCGTTACCTGATTTACGACGCCTTGCACCGGTGCCAGCGGGTTCGAGCCACCACCAATACCGCCCAGTGCGCCCGTTGCCGTGCCGAGCGCGTTGCTCAGCGTCCCCGTCGCCGTATTCAGCGCACCGGTCAATGCGCCGGCCGGGTTGCCGCCACTCAGCGCACCCGTTACCTGATTCACCACACCCTGAACCGGCGCCAACGGGTTCGCGCCGCCACCGATGCCGCCCAGTGCGCCGGTTGCCGTGCCGAGCGCATTGCTCAGCGTCCCCGTCGCCGTGTTCAGCGCCCCCGTCAACGCACCAGCCGGGTTGCCCCCACCGAGCGCACCCGTCACCTGGTTCACCACACCCTGCACCGCCCCGAGCGGCTGCACCGTGCCGCCGCTACCACCGAGTGCGCCGGTCACCCCCCCCACGGCGCCCGACAGTACTTGCCCCGGCTCGCCGAGCGATGTCTGGATCGCGCCCGACCCGCCCGCCGTCATGGTGACCGAGCCCAGCGGCGACGTGCCCGTCGCGACCAGCCCGACCGACACGCTGTTCGTCGGCGGATTGACGATCACCTGCGGGATCGGGAGCGAGTCGAGCGCCCCCGCCATCGCGGAACCCGAAGCCAGCACCCCGAACACCGTCGCGACCGACAGCGCCACACCCGTCAATTTAAAATTCTGTCCCATCGTTATTTTCCCCATCTCGGTTGGCACTACGTTGACAAAGCATGGGGACGGATTGCACGAAGCGTGCCAATTCCAAAAACGGGATTGATTCATCTGCCTAATGACCGGCAATAACGTTTTTTAATCGATTTCAGGCGAAATTCCTGAATTGCGGAGCCCGAATCGTCTGATGAAAAAGGCCGCCGGAACGCGGATGTAACGTAACGTTTGCGAGCCCCGTAGTAACGTGTTCCGGTACATTCCGCGTAACGTCGAAACACGCGGGCACGATGAGACCCCATACCGCCATAGCGGACTGCCCATTACGCATTTCAGCAATATGAAAATGCATTGATAAATCGCGAATTTTCTGATTTTCTTTTATTGCGCGATTTTCTTTCTTATCGATTACGCAGATCATTTCCAATTGCGCGGATTTCGATAAGCCGGACAGCAGAATGAAAAACTGTGAAGCAAGCACATTGCCGCCGGCGCGTGCCGGCGGCTGAAACCGCATCTGCGCGCCGCAGGGTCAGCCGAAGCGGGCAGGCCGGTACGGATGAGGATCGATATAAGTCGGCGCACCCGTCATCATTTCGGCGAGCAGGCGGCCGGTCGCGGGCCCCAGCGTGAGCCCGTGATGACAATGGCCGAACGCGAACCACAGATGACGGTGCCGCGGCGCGGGCCCGATCACCGGACGCATGTCGGGCGTGCACGGCCGCATCCCGAGCCACGGCTCCGGGTCGAGCCGCTCGCCGATGCCGAACGCGTCACGCGCCAGCGGTTCGGCGCGCGCGAGCTGCACGCCGGTCGGCGGCGCGTCGGGCAGCGCGATCTCGACGCCCGTCGTGAGCCGCAGGCGGCCGCCCTCCATCGGCGCGACGACGAAGCCTGCCTCGGTATCGCACACGGGCACGTTCAGCGGCGTGCGCGTCGGCCGGTAATGCATGTGATACCCGCGCTTCGCGCGCAGCGGAATCCGGTAGCCGAGCGGCGCGAACACCTGATCGGACCACGGCCCGAGCGCGACCACGGCCGAGCGCGCCGAGATCGGCCCGTGTTCGGTCCGGACCTGCCAGCCGTCATCGACCTGCACGAGCGTCGTCGCGTCGCCGCGCACGAACGTGCCGCCGTCGCGCTCGAACAGCCGCGCATACGCCTTGGTCAGCCCACCGGGACTCGACACGGTCTTCGGGTCCTGCCAGTGGAAAGCGCCGCAGAACGCGTCGCCGATACCGGGCTCGCGCGCACGCAGCGCATGCGCGTCGAGCACCGTCATCCGCAGCCCGTGCGCGGCGGCCACGCGCTGCTGCGCGTGCGCTTCCGCATCGAACAGCGCGGGCGAACGGAACGCCTCGATCCAGCCGCCGTCGTGCACGAGCGGCTGCGCGTCGGTGCGCGCGAGCAGCGCATCGTGCTCGACGACGCTCGCCGCGACGAGCGGCAGCAGGTCGCGCGCGGCGGCCGCGAGCCGCCGCGGCGACGATTCGCGCCAGAAGCGCGCGAGCCAGCCCGCATACGCGGGCAGCGCGCGGTAGTCCCAATAGAGATCGACCGAGCGGTTGCGCGCATAGCGCAGCAGCGTGCCGAGCCGGCGCGGAAACGCATACGGCACGACCGACGAGCGCTCGATCAGCCCCGCATTGCCGTGGCTGGTTTCCTCGCCGGGCGCGCGCCGGTCGACGAGCGCGACGCGCAGCCCGCGATCCTGCAGATGTAGCGCCGACGACACGCCGACGATGCCGGCCCCCAGAACGATGACGTCGAAATCCATGGTTCCCCGCACTGCGTCGAGATGGGATGCGCCGTGCGCCGGCCGCCGCGGCCGGCACGCGGCGGCGCTTACTTCGCGATGATGTCGCGCTTGAAATACTTCTGCGACAGCGCGCTCAGCGTGCCGTCCTTCTTCAGTGCGTCGAGCGCGCCGACGATCTTCGCCTGCAGCACCTTGTCGTTCTTGCGCAGCCCGAAGCCCGTGCCTTCGCCGAGCGTCGCCGGATCCTTCAGCGGCTCGCCGACGATCTGGTAGTCGCGGCCGGCCGGCTTGTCGAGGAAGCCATCCTGCGCGGTCTGCGCTTCCTGCACGGCAGCATCGAGACGCCCCGCGACGAGATCGGCGTAGATCTGGTCCTGATCCTGGTACGACACCACGGCCACGCCCGCATTAGCCCAGTGCGCCTTCAGGAAATCCTCCTGCGACGAACCCTGCAGCACGCCGACGTGCTTGCCGCGCAGGCTCGCGACGTCGGGTTTCAGCGGCGAGCCGCGCTTCGCGACCATCACGATCGGCACCACGTAGATCGGCGGCGTGAAGTCGATGCTCTGCTTGCGCTTCGCGGTGATGTTCATCGCCGAGTTGATCGCGTCGAACTTGCGCGCCTGCAGCGCCGGGATCAGCCCGTCGAACGCATTCTCGACCCACACGCACTTCATGTTCAGCTTCGCGCACACCGCGTTGCCGACGTCGACGTCGAAACCCTGCAGCTGACCGGACGGCGTCTTGCTCTCGAACGGCGGATAGGCGGCTTCGATCCCGAAGCGCAACGTGGTCGGTTCCGCATGGGCCGTGACAGCCGCGCACGCGAGCGCCGCGGCGGCGCAGAGGGAAAGCTTCCGGTTCATGACGGTCCTTCTGTTCTGGATTGAGGCGATGAAGATCGGTCGCACGACGCCCACGGTCGGGCGCCGATCGGCATTCGGGGCAGGCGGCCGCCGCTTGGCGACGTGCCGAGTTCTGCACACGAAATATAGACTAAAAGTCTACTATAAACTATAGGGGATACGAGGAGGTGACGCTATCGCTCCACGCCAAAAATTCACCGGCCAACGCTAATCATCGTTGATTTCATAGCGTTTTTCTTACTCCCCGCAAAGAATCAAAGTCTCGAAAAGAAAAATCCCACCGGTTTTGTTTGTCTATATTAGACTTTTAGTCCACAACCTACCTCATCGGACGCCGTCTTTCGAGACTTTCCGTCCAGCCCGAACCGGAGATGTCCCCATGACGCAAACCGTCCCCACCCTGCCGCTGACCGTCGACGAAGCCGCGGTGCGCGCGGCGCTGCCGTCGCTCGACGTGCTCGGCACGCTGCGCCGCATGTTCGCGTCGCTCGCCGCGGCGCGCGCGGTGCAGCCGCCGCAGACGCTCACGCTGTTTCCCGACCAGGCCGGCGACTTCATCACGTATCTCGGGGCGCTCGCCGACGAGCAGGTGTTCGGCGCGAAGCTGTCGCCGTACGTCGTGACAGGCGGCAAACCTGTCGTCACCGCATGGACCGCACTGATGTCGATGCAGACCGGCCAGCCGCTGATGTGGTGCGACGCCGGGCTGCTGACCGTCGAGCGCACGGCCGGCACGACGGCGCTCGCGGTCGACTGCCTCGCGCCACGCGACGCGCGCCATCTCGCGATCGTCGGCGCGGGCGCGGTCGGCCTTGCACACCTGAAGCACACGGCGGCATTGCGCGACTGGGCCTCGATCCGCGTGTACTCGCGCGCGCTGGCCGGCGATGCGGCGCTACAGGCGAGCCTCGCCGCGCTCGACCCGCGCGCACGCGCGGCGGCGAGCGTCGAGGCCTGCGTGCGCGACGCGGACGTGGTGATGCTGTGCACGTCGTCGGGCACGCCCGTGCTCGGCGACGGGATGCTCACGCGCCCCGCGCTCGTCACGTCGATCAGTACGAACGTCGCACGTGCCCACGAAATCCCGCCCGCGTGGCTGCCGGACATGGACGTCTACTGCGACTACCGGCACACGACGCCCGCGAGCGCCGGCGAGATGCAGATCGCGACGGCCGAGCACGGCTGGGATGCCGGCCGGATCGTCGGCGACCTGCCCGCGCTCGTCGCCGGCACCTGCGCGGCGCCGTCGCGCACGCGTCACGCGCTGTTCCGCTCGATCGGCCTCGGGCTCGAGGACATCGCGATCGCGCACGCGCTGTACACGCATCTGACGCACGCATGAGCGGCACGCGCACGCGGGGCCGATACAATGGCGCAACCGCCGCGGCGGCCGCGCGCGGGCGCACGGGCATGCCGCCCCACGGTGCGCCGGCGCGCCGGCCCGACACGCTGCCCGGCTCCCGCCCACCCGAGATCGCGACACCGATGCGCAAGAAGAAATCTCCCGTCAAAGACCTGCTGCTCACCCGCTATGCGCCGATCGCCGACGGTATCGCCGCACTGTTCTTCCCGTACGCGGAAGTCGTGATCCACGACCTGCACGACCAGACCGTGCTGTATCTCGCGAACAACTTGTCGAAGCGCGAGGTCGGCGATGATTCCGCGCTCGAGGAAATCGATCATTCGGCGCGCGAGCGCGTGATCGGCCCGTACGAGAAGCTGAACTGGGACGGCCGGCGGATGCGCTGCGTCAGCAACGTGCTGTTCGACGACGAAGGCCGGCCGGCCGGGATGATGTGCATCAACTTCAACATCGCGGTGTTCGACGAGGTGCGCGCGACGCTCGACCTGTTCATCAAGGGCGCGGGCGTCGTCGCGCAACCCGACGAACTGTTCCGCGACGACTGGCAGGAGCGCATCAACACGTTCCTGCACGGCTGGCTGCGCGAGCGGCAGGTCGGGCTGAACGGGCTCACGCGCGAGCACCGGCGCGAACTCGTCGAGGCGCTGTACGCGGAAGGCGCGTTCCGCGGCAAGAGCGCGGCGAACTACGTCGCGAACGTGCTCGGGATGGGACGCGCGACGGTCTACAAGCACCTCAAGCACCTGAAGGAAACGCAGGGCGACGCCTGAGCGCGACGCGGCCGGCGTGATGGCGGCACGCTCCGGACACCGGTACCGGACTACCGATTCCGCGTCGAGCCTTCGCGATGCGCGGGCGTGCCCCGGATTCCGCCCGGGCCTGCGGACGACGGAGCTTGGAAGCATAAAATGATATAGTCGCAGTTACATTTTTTTGCCGCCCCGTATCGCCCATGACGACCGCTCCCACTCCGACCGCCCGCCCGACCCTGACCGTCGAAATCTGGTCCGACCTGATCTGCCCGTGGTGCTGGATCGGCAAGCGCCGCTTCGACGAGGCGCTGGCCGCGTTCGCGCACGCCGACCGCGTCGACGTCGCGCTGCGCGCGTACCGGCTGATGCCCGGCCAGCCCGTTGAGCCGGTCGAGGCGATGCTTGCGGGCAAATACCGGATGTCGCCCGCGCAGGTCGACCAGATGCTGCGCCAGGTGACCGATGCAGCGGCGAGCGTCGGGCTGCGCTACGACCTGCCCGGCACGCTGGTCGGCGACACGCTCGACGGCCACCGGCTCGTGAAGCTCGCGGAAGCCACGGGCCGCGCGCACGCGCTGACCGAGCGACTCTATCGCGCGTACTTCTGCGAACACGGCTCGCTGTTCGATCATGCCGCGCTGACCGAATTCGCGGTCGAAGCCGGGCTCGAGCGCGCGGCCGCCGAAGCGGTGCTGCGCAGCGACGCATACCGCGACGAAGTCGAAGCCGACATCGCGCGCGCCGCTCAGATCGGCGGGCGCGGCGTGCCGCTGTTCGTGTTCGGCGGTCGCTACGCGGTGTCGGGCGCGCAGCCGGCCGACGCGTTCGCGCAGGCGCTCGACCAGGCGTGGCGCGACGGCATCGTCGCACTCGACGGCAGCGACGCGGCCGCCTGCGGCCCGGACGGCTGCAAACTGCCGGCGCGCTCGTAACGCGCATCGGGGCCACGCGCGCCACTACGCGACGCTCCTGCCACAAACCGGCAGGAAGCCCGCGCCGGCGACCTCTACAATGCATCCTTCAAATAACGATCAGAAGGCTGCAAGCCCATGACCCACGGGATTCACGGCGAGAAGCGCTGGTACGCGCTGATCGTGCTCTGCCTCGGCGTGCTGATGATCGTGCTCGACAGCACGATCGTGAACGTTGCGCTGCCGTCGATCAGTACCGACCTCCACTTCACCGAAACGGCCCTCGTCTGGGTCGTCAACGCGTACCTGCTGACGTTCGGCGGCTGCCTGCTGCTCGGCGGCCGGCTCGGCGACCTGTACGGCCAGCGGCGCATGTTCCTCGCGGGCCTCGTCGTGTTCACGCTCGCGTCGCTGGCGTGTGGCCTCGCCCAATCGCAGGCGATGCTGATCGCCGCACGCGCGGTGCAGGGGCTCGGCGGCGCGGTCGTGTCGGCCGTCTCGCTGTCGCTGATCATGAATCTCTTCACCAAGCCCGGCGAACGTGCGCGTGCGATGGGCGTCTACGGCTTCGTGTGTGCAGGCGGCGGCAGCATCGGCGTGCTGCTCGGCGGACTGCTGACGAGCTCGCTGTCGTGGCACTGGATCTTCCTCGTCAACCTGCCGATCGGCGTCGCCGTCTATGCGATGTGCGTCGCGTTGCTGCCGCGCGTGCGTGCACCGGCCGGCACCGCGCGGCTCGACGTCGCCGGCGCGATCACGGTGACCGCATCGCTGATGCTGGCCGTCTACGGGATCGTCGGCGGCAACGAGGCCGGCTGGCTGTCGACGCAGACCGTCGCACTGATCGGCGCGGCCGTCGTGCTGCTCGCGCTGTTCATCGCGATCGAGTCGCGCGCCGCGCATCCGCTGATGCCGCTCACGCTGTTCGCCGCGCGCAACGTGGCGCTCGCGAACGCGATCGCCGTGCTGTGGGCAGCCGCGATGTTCGCGTGGTTCTTCCTGTCCGCGCTGTACATGCAGCGCGTGCTCGGCTACGGGCCGCTACACGTTGGGCTCGCGTTCCTGCCGGCGAACCTGATCATGGCCGCGTTCTCGCTCGGGCTGTCGGCGCGCATCGTGATGCGTTTCGGCATCCGCGGCCCGATTGCCGCCGGCCTGCTGCTCGCGGCGTGCGGCCTCGCACTGTTCTCGCGCGCGCCGGTCGACGGCGGTTTCGTGTGGCACGTGCTGCCCGGCATGACACTGCTCGGCATCGGCGCGGGCGTCGCGTTCAACCCGGTGCTGCTCGCCGCGATGAACGACGTCGACCCAGCCGATTCCGGGCTCGCGTCGGGCATCGTCAACACGTCGTTCATGATGGGCGGCGCGCTCGGGCTCGCGATCCTCGCGAGTCTCGCCGGCGCCCGCACCGACGCGCTCGCGGCGGCGCAAGCCGCGCCGCTCGACGCGCTGAACGGCGGCTACCACGCGGCCTTCGCGTTCGGCGCGGCGTTTGCCGCCGTGGCGGCGCTGACCGGTTTCGCGCTACGCATCCGGCCGCCTCGCGCGGTCGAAGGTGCCGGCCCCGCGATGCACTGACCGTCGACGGGGGAGCCGGGAGCCGAGAGCCCGCATCGGATCAGGGCGCGCGTTGTCGCGCCTTTTTTATGCACACCGGACTTGCAGCGCCTGCGCCCGACTCGTCATCGCTTTCGGGCCGATCACCATCGTCGGCGGCGTCCCTGCTCAAGCGCCCGTTTCACGTCCCGCCGACCGCCGCCGTGCGCGCTTCTCCGGCCGATTTTTAACGCAGTCGTACGTTGACGCGTCACTTTTGCGACAATGGCGGACTTTGATGCGCGCGCCGCGGCCGCGCGCCGCCGCCGAACGCCGCATAACCGCCTGCTCCGATGTCGCTTCCCCATATCGATCTGCTGTACTCGCTGTCCGGCCTGTTCGTCGGCGTTCTCGTCGGCCTGACGGGTGTCGGCGGCGGTTCGTTGATGACGCCGATTCTCGTGCTGCTGTTCGGCGTCCACCCCGCGACGGCGGTCGGCACCGACCTGCTGTACGCAGCCGCGACCAAGGCCACCGGTACGCTCGTCCACGGCCTGAAAGGCTCGATCGACTGGCGCATCACGGGCCGGCTCGCCGCGGGCAGCGTGCCGGCCGCGGCGCTCACGCTGTGGTGGCTGCATACGCACGGGATGAACACGCCGGGCACCGCGCGGATGATCCAGCTCGTACTGGGCGTTGCGCTGCTGCTCACGTCGCTCGCGCTGATCTTCCGCCCTCAACTGACCGCGTTCGCCGCCCGCAACCCGCTCGCGCCGAGCCCCGCGCGCACGCTGTGGTCAACCGTGCTGACGGGCGCCGTGCTCGGCGTGCTCGTGTCGATGACGTCGGTCGGCGCCGGCGCGATCGGCGTCACCGTACTCCTGCTGCTGTATCCGCTGCTCGCCACGACCCGCATCGTCGGTTCCGACATCGCGCATGCGGTGCCGCTCACGCTGGTCGCGGGCATGGGCCACTGGCTGCTCGGCTCCGTCGACTGGTCGATGCTGCTGTCGCTGCTGCTCGGTTCGCTGCCGGGCATCGTGATCGGCAGCCTGCTGTCGGCGCGCGCGCCCGAGCGGCTGCTGCGCAACCTGCTCGCGTCGACCCTGGTCGCGGTCGGCGTGCGGCTCGTGCTGGCGTAAGCGGCCTCTCACGCCTGCCGAAATACGCCGCCTCAGTACGTGCCCCCAAACCACCTGTCGCCTGCCTTGACGGACGGCCAAGCGGGTTTCACGACATACCGGTCAGGGCACGTGCAACAGGCAAGTATTTCGCCAGGATGCCCAGCATGGTGGCGGCCTCGGCTTTCGACACCGGCGGAAACGGCGAAACGTACGACGTGCCGTTGCGTCGCTCGTGTGCCTTCGTGATGAAGGCGAATTCCGGGGCGCTCACACCCAACGAGGTGGAGACGCGCTGGATAGCCAGGTTGCGGCCGGCATCTTTGGTCCTCACCTCGTAGAACTCCAGAACAGCCTGTACGACCTGGAAGTAGCCTTCGTAGGCCAAGGTAAATACCTGCAAATGCCGGGCGGGATCCAGTTCGTCGGCAGTGGCCTTGTAGTCCTCCGCATTGCGCAGGAAGCCCGCGATTGCCCCGGGTGTCGGCGCAACCGCATCGAAGGCTCTCGTCTTGATAAGGTTTTCGTATTCGGTCGGACGTGACATCACAAAATCCTCAAAGTCGGTCCCTGGGCGATCTGCGCGATGACGGGATCGCTATCGACCAGCGCGGCCCATTCGGCAGGTTCGTACAACGAGAAGTTGATGGGACGCTGCAGATCATGCTCGGCGGCGTGCAAGGCTTCGGCCAACTCGAGAAGCTGGGCGTCGCCGATGACGATCAGGTCGATGTCGCTTCGGCTGCTGTCGGTACCCTTGGCCACCGAGCCAAACACGAAGGCCGTGGAAATATGCCCGGCAAAAGGCGACAAGGCTTCCTTCAACGGCTCTGCGACAGCGAACGTCTTTCGCGCGATCTCGACGAGTTCCGGATAGAGGACGAAGTCCGTATTGGCGCGGATGCTCCGCTGCCGGCCTCGGCGCGCGTCTTCCTTGAGTACGCCGGCCTCGATCAGCCGGTCTATCTGCTTTTGAGCGCTGCCGTGTCCACTGCTTGCCAGACGCAGCAATTCCTGCAGCGTAAAGCAGCGGTCGGGTTCTAGCAGCGTGGCACCCAGCACACGTTGCATGCCGGGTGTGAGGAGAAAGTCGGCGACGCCCACAAAAATCCTTGAGTCGGGGATGACTGTCCTCATTATGAGGATTTTTCACTTAATCCTCAATAGAAGGATATAAATCCCCATTTTGAGGATTAAGTGTGCCGTCATCCGCGACTTCCGAGGCGACGCGCGCTGCTCCGACACAAAAGCCAATGCCCCGGAAGTCCACGACTCACGGGGCATGCGGAACAACAGCGACGTCACCAACGCACGCAGCCTGAAGCACCGGCCCGCATTGCGCGAGTGCACTTGTTCGTCGCGTCGCGGCGGGCATCGCCCGCCGCTTGCCACGCTTACTGCCCCTGCTGCTGCAGTTTCTGCTGCTTCAACTGCTGCGTGCGCGCCTGCAGTTTCAGCACGCGTTGCAGCGCGGTGCGGTTCGCGAGAATACCGTCGTAGAAGCTGGCGAGATCGCCCTTCAGCGCGGTCCGCGACGCGTCGTTCAGGTAGATCATGTGGCCCGACGGGTAGTTCTTGATCGTCAGGTTCTGCGCCTTCAGCGTCGGATCGAGCGGCATCTGCGCGAGCGTCAGCTCCGTCTGGTGGAACGGCGTGACGGCGTCGAAATAGCCGTTCGCCGACAGCACCTTCAGGTCCGGGTTCACGCTCATCGTCGACGCCAGGTCGCCGGCCGTGTACAGCGTATTGCCGCCGCCCTTGTTCGCGCCGGTCGGGTCGATGTGACTGAAGTCCCAGTTGTTGAAGACCTGGTCGTTCAGGTCCACGAACGACGACGTCGACGTGTACTTGAGGTCGGTGTTGATGTAGCTGTTCCACAGCACCGTGTACGCGCCACCGACGTTCGTGATCGACGGATCGTTGCTGCCCGAGTTCGGCAGGATGTACGGCGCGATGCCCTTGCCCGTGAAGTTCGCGCGACCGTCGTACTGGCCGATCTGCGTGCCCGGCACCAGCGTCAGGAAGAACGTGTACGGCGGGTTGTCATCCGACGACGGCACGTTGCCGAGCGCGGCCGGGTTGCCGAAGGTCTGGATCAGCGACGTCGGGTCCGTGCCGATGTACGCGCCCATCTGCTGCGCGGTCGCGAGCTTCAGGTTCAGCCGCACGTTCACGAAGCCGCCGTCCTGCGGGTTCGGCTTCTGCGCGAGCGGCGTGAGCGTGTTGTCCGCGTAGTTGCGGGCCTGGACCATGTACGCGTCGAGATCGGTCGGCGTCGGGTTGAGCGTCGTCTTCTTCCAGTAGAACGCGTCGGCCGCGAGCGTCGGGAACGTGCCCGGCGCGGACAGCGCGTTCGCATAGTCGAGGATCGACGACTGCAGCGTGATCCCGTTCAGGTCGATGCCGTCCTCGTGCAGCACCCACGACACGACCGCGCTGCGCGCGGTGCCGTACGACTCGCCGTACAGGAACTTCGGCGAATTCCAGCGCGAGTACTTGGTCAGGTAGCGCTGAATGAAGCGGTCGATCGAGCGCGCGTCCTGGTCGGTGCCCCAGAAGTCCTTGTTCTTCGCCGGTGCGATCGCGGTCGAATAACCAGTGCCGACCGGGTTGATGAACACCAGGTCGGTGCGGTCGAGCAGGCTGTCCGGGTTGTCGAGCAGCTTGTACGGCGCGGGCGGCGTGAAGTTCGGGAACGACGACTGCAGGCGCTTCGGCCCGTACGAGCCGAGCAGCAGGTAGACCGACGACGAACCGGGGCCGCCGTTGTAAAAGAACGTGACCGGACGCGGCTTCGACGGGTCCGGATTGTCCTGCGTGTACGCGACGTAGAACATCTTCGCGTTCGGCGCCGACGTGACCGGATCGATCGTCGTCAGGTGGCCGGTGGTGGCCGTGTACTTGATCGTCTTGCCGCCGATCGTGACCTGGCGGTGCACGACCGCGGCGCCTTCCGTCGAATCCGTGACCGAGTCGTTCGGCCCGGTGCCGTACACGTCGGTGTCGACGTACGGCTGGTCGGCCGCGGCGGCGGCCGTTGCGTCGGTGGCGGCCGACGTGCTGCCGCTGGTCGTCGCAGCCGCGGTGGCGGCCGACGCGCTCGGGCTCGGCCCGTCGTCGCCGCCGCACCCCGTGACGAGCAGCGCCGCGGCCGCTGCGGCGGCGAGCGGTACGCTCAAGGTCGTTCCGAATAGCGCGAAACCGTCTTTCAAGGACTTCCGTGTCGTCATTATTGCCTCTCGAACAGAACGATAAATACCGCCGGCCGCAAAGGATCATTTGTGCCGGCGCTCCGCACCGGGAATGCATTCGTTATGCGACGCACTCCGAGTTTTTTACCGAATCGGCGAATACCGATCGGCACGATTTACCCCACCCATGTTTTTTGCAACCGCACAATGGAATCAATTCCATTGCCAACGACAATTCAATGATTCGCTGCAATACGGATTCATTCCGTGAATTTGCAGGCGCAACAAAAAAGACGGACAAAAGAACGCCACGCAAAGCCCGCCCGGCAAAGCGTATTCACTTCGAATAGACGAACGATCCCCCTCGGCGAGATACCGATTAATCGCGAAACGGCGATCAGCCGGGATTCGAGCCGATTGAATAAAATCGAAAGGATCGATTAACTAAACGGAAAGGAATATTCTCGTGTCCGGAATTTATTAAATTAATTGAAAATACCGGCGCATATTAGGTTCCGGATTTATCGCCGTAAAGTAATAATTTGTTACAGCGCTCGCCATTCGGATAAAAGGCCGTACGGGACCGATTCCAGGCGACGCCAATAAAAAGCCGGACGACGGTCCGGCTTGCTGAAGAACGCGTGGCGGGCGCCGTCAGAGCGGCACGTCGATCGTGCCGACGCCGACGGAAATCGCGTTCGCGCCCGGCGCGGTCGAAATCGGCGGCAGGTTCGCGCTCGTCAGCGCGGGCGCGGCACCCGGCGTGCCGCCGCGCGGCACCGTGCGGATCACCTGCGACGGCGGCAGCGGCGCGCCGTTCTTCAGATGCCGCCACATCAGGTTCAGCGCCTGCACGTTGTAGTAGTGAACCGGCACGAAGCGGGTGTCGAAGCCCGGCACCGACAGGAACGCGTCGAAGTGCTGGCCGTTCGTCACTTCGTAGAACACCAGCTGGCTGCGCCCGGCTTCGCTGATGCCGTTCTGCGCGACGTACGCGCGCGACGCATGGTTCACCGGTACGAGCGCATCGCTGCGGCCCTGCACGATGATCGCCGGCTTGCCGTGCAGGTTCGCGTTCACGCGCACCGCGTCGACGTTCGCGGGCATCCCGAGCATCCCGTTGGTCCACAGCTGGCGCAGGCACAGCGCGCCCGCGAAGCTTGCATCGGGCGTCGCAAGCCGGTGGTCGGTGCCCGCGCCGTCGTTGAACACCAGATTGATGCCGGCAGTCGGCGGCACGCCGTTGCCGACGCCGAACACGCTCGGCATCGGCGACGCGGCGGGCGGCGCGACCGCGCCCGTCGCCGGGTTCGTCGTCGCGAAGCTGAAGTTGCACAGGTTGTCGGTGACACGCGAGCGCGTGTACGCGTTCGCATAGGTGACCGCGATCGCTGGAATTGCCTGCGAATCCCACATCGGCGCCTGCAGCAAGTCGGAATCGGCCAGATAGCCGGCCGCGTGAAGTTGCGCGAGCGCGTCGGCCGCCTGGCTCTGCGTGTCGGCGCCCGCCACCAGCCCGGCCGCGGCGAGCGTCGCGCAGCGCTGCGTGCGGATCGACTGCGTGGTCGTGGCCGGCAGCGCGCTCAGGTACGGCGCGCCGGCGAGCGACGCCGACGCGGCCGCGCACGGTTCCAGCAGGTTCGCGAGCGTCGCGTAATCGGCCAGCGGCCGGCCGAACGACGGCACCGGCTGGCCGCCCGCGCGGACCACCGCATTCGGCGCCATCCGCACGTTGATCTGCGGCTCGCCGACCACGACCGCGGTAATCCAGCCCCGATTGTCCTGTTCGGCGGCAGCGAGCGACGCGCCGCCGCCGTTGCTGACCGACGCGGCGATCGTCGTGATGTCGCCCGCGCGATAGCGCACGCCGTGACGGGCACCGTCGATCACCGGTCCGAACTGCTCATTGAGCGCCCAGTACGCGAATTCGACCGACTGCAGCGTCACGCGCCCCCAGTCCTGCTCGGGGTTCTGCTGCGAATGTGCATGCTTGAACGCATAACGGTTCGGGAAGCGGCTGTTGAATGCGGCGAGATCGCCGCTCGTCACGTTCGCGGTGAACAGGCTCGCGGTGCCGGCCAGCACCGCGTTCGCGAGCGTGCCGTCGATCAGCGTGACGGTGTCGGAACCGAGCTCGTGCGCGCCGTTGCCGCCGCCCTTATCGTTGTAGGCCACCGCGCAGCCGCGCTTGAGCGCCCACTCGCCGGCCGCGGAAATCGCGCCGTACACGCCGCGCGAGCCGGACGACGTCGCCGTGACGATGCACGGTTGCGCGGGGTTGAAGCTCGCGGGCACCTGCACGAGCAGCGTGACGTTCTTGCTGCCGCTGCCGTCGTCGGCGTACGCGAGATATTCGGTGCCGGGGATCTTGCCTTCGCCGAGCGTGTCGTTGCCGTCGAGGTCGACGTTCGGCCCCCAGAAGCGGCCGTAGCCGCCGTTCGCGCTCATGTCGACGAGCGCGCGATAGTTCGACCAGATGGCGAGACGGCGCAATTCGGCGCTGGTCGGCCGCGACGGGTTCGCGAACCCGGGCGCAGTCGCCGCCGCGAGGCCGGTCTTGCCGAGACCGGCCGTCAGCAGGTCGTCGCTCGCGCCGTCGTAGGCCGTGGTGCGCACGCTGCCGGACACGAAGCCGGGCAACCGGTTGCGCTCGGCCGACTCGTCGCCGTTGCACGCGCCGAGCATCGCGACCGCGGCCAGCGCCGCCCCCCACACCACCCGCCTGCCCCACCCGAGTTTCGTCATCGCCGCCCCCTCGATATCGTTATCGGTCCGCCGCCGCGTCGCACGCGGCGTTCGGCCTCTGAAGCGCAAACGGGCCCCGGCATGCCGGGGCCCGCCTGGAAACGGGCGCACGCGGCGCTCGCGCGCCGCCGCCCGGCGTTACTGCTGCTGAACCGTCAGCTTGTTCGTGACCGACGTCACGCCCTTCACGCTCTTCGCCGCCTCTTCCGCCTTGTCGATCTGTGCCTGGTCGGGCACCGTGCCCTCCAGCGAGATCGCGCCGCCCTTCGAACGCACGACGATGTTCGCCACGTCGATGCCGCCTGCCTTCGTAATGGCCTTGCGCACCGCGTAGCCGAGCTTGCGGTTCGCCTTCTTCGCGGTTTTCGCGGCGGCCTTCGGCGCGCTGCTCGCCGCCGCCGGCGCTTCCGTGGCCGCTGCGTCGCTCGACTGCGCATACACGCTGCCCGACAGACAGGCCGCCACGGCGGCGACACCCAACGCTCTCAACACGATCGACTTCATGCTATCTCCTTATCACTCCGGAACGGCCGTGCACAGTACGGCCGAATACCCCCAAAAACAGCCGGCCCGCGCGCGAACGGGCGGGACAGCCGGTGTTTTCCACGGCGATACGAGAGAGGCGTCACGGGCCGGCGGCCGGCGCACGCGAAAGCGGGCCGGCCGGGCCGGGCAACCGCCGGCCGGACGCGCCCGGTCTGATGACGTGCCGGGTCGCGCGCGAATCGGGCGCGGCTGCGTCGCACAATGTAATCCAGCGCCCGCCGAAGCGCAAAGCTTTTGACGCGGGGGTGCCCGCCGCCGTCCCGGTGCCGCGGTGCAATACTCTCCCCGACTCGCGCAGGCGCTGGGAAACCGGGTACCATCGCCGCGAGACTCCACGTCGTCCCGAGACGACCGTCACCGATGCGTCACGCCAGCGTCATCCGCCAACCCCATGAAGCCTGCCCGCCCTCGCCCGCCGCGCCGCATCCTCGCCCGCTTCGTCGCCGTCTCGTGGCGCGACCTCGCGCTGTCGATCGGCCCGACCGTGCTGCTCGCCGGCGCGGCCGTCTGGCTCGCGGTCAAGCTGATCCAGCCGGCGCCGCCGTCCACGCTCGTGATCTCGTCCGGGCCGCCCGGCAGCACGTACTGGAACGCCGCGCAGAAGTACAAGACGATTCTCGCTAAAAACGGCGTCACGCTCGACGTTCAATCGTCCGAAGGTTCCGCGCAGAACCTCGCGCGGCTGTCGAATCCGAACGCGCCGGTCGACGTCGGATTCGTGCAGAGCGGCATCGGCCCGAAGGAGCGCGACGAGCATCTCGTGTCGCTCGGCAGCATCGGCTACGTGCCGCTCGCGATCATGTACCGCGGCCCCATCGTCGCGCGCCTGTCCGACTTCAAGGGCAAGCGGCTCGCGCTCGGTGCGGAAGGCAGCGGCGCGCGCGAACTGAGCCTCGCGCTGCTGAAGATGAACGGCATCGTGCCGGGCGGCCCGACCGCGCTCCTGCCGACCGCCGGCGAGGACGCGGCGACCGCGCTGCTCGACGGCAAGATCGACGCGGCCTTCCTGTCCGGCGACTCGACGCAGATTCCGGTGATGGCGAAGCTGTTCCGCGCGCCGGGCGTGCACGTGTATTCGTTCACGCAGGCCGAGGCGTACGCGCGGCGCTTTCCCTACCTGACCGCGATCACGCTGCCGATGGGCGTCTACGATCTCGGCCTCAACCTGCCGCCCGCCGATATCCACACGGTCGCGCCGACGATCGAACTCGTCGCGCGCGACTCGCTGCACCCCGCGCTGTCCGACCTGCTGATCGAGGCCGCACGCGAAGTGCACGGCCACGCGACGATCCTGCAGCACGCGGGCGAATTCCCGTCGCCGGTCACGCGCGGCTTCCCGCCGTCCGACGACGCGTCGCGCTATTACAAGTCGGGCAAGACCTTCCTGTACCGGCGGCTGCCGTTCTGGGTCGCGAGCCTGGTCGACCGGCTGCTGGTCGTGCTGGTACCGCTGATCGTCGTGCTGATTCCCGGGCTGCGGCTCGTGCCGTCGCTGTACGGCTGGCGCGTGCGCTCGCGCATCTACCGCTGGTACGGCGCGCTGATCGCGCTCGAACGCAGCGCGCTCGGCGACCATACGGCCGAGGAGCGCGTGCAGTTGCTCGACCAGCTCGACGACATCGAGGAAGCCGTGAACCGGATGAAGATGCCTCTCGCGTACGCCGGTCAGTTCTACGTACTGCGCGAGCACATCGGCTTCGTGCGCGAACGGCTCACCGCGCACGACCAGGATGCGCCGGCGGGCCCGCCCGGCGCCGGCAGCCCGCCGGCACGCGCGCAAGCCGCGCCGCCGCCGGCTGGCGACGCCCCCCGGGCGACTCCCGGTTCCGCGTGAGCGAACGATCCGCGATCATTGCTGCATGCGCGCGCCGCCGCGTAACATGGAGGCCGCCGCCAGGCGCCGCACGCCCCACCTTCTGGAGAACGACATGACAACCGGCCTCGATACCACCCAACCCGCCTGGTTCTTCGACTTCGTGTCGCCGTTCTCGTATCTGCTGCTGGAGCAGCACGACAAATGGCCGGACGTGCCGTTCGTCCCCGTGCCCGTGTCGCTAAGCGACCTGCAGCGCCACTGGGGCCAGCGCCCGACCGCCGACGTGCCGGCCAAGCGCGTGTTCACGTACCGTCACGCGCTGTTTCGCGCGGAGCAGCTCGGCATCCGTTTCAAGATGCCGCCCGCGCATCCGTTCGATTCCGACAAGGTGCTGCGCCTCGCGATCGCGCTGCGCGCCGATATCGTGACGGTGCTGGAAATGTTCCGGTTCATCTGGCGCGAAGGCAACGATCCGTCGACGCCGGAAGGCTTCGCCGCGCTGTGCGAACGCGTCGGCGTGGGTCACGGCGACGAGCTGATCGAATTCGAGGAAACCGCTGCGCAACTGACCCGCAACACGACCGACGCGATCGCGCTCGGTGTGTTCGGCGTGCCGACGTTCTGGATGAACCAGCAACTGTTCTGGGGCGAGGACGCGCTGCCGATGGTGCTGTACTGCGCGCGCACGCCGAACTGGCTCGAATCGCGCGAGGTCAAGCGGATCAGCACGCTGCCGAAGGGCCGCGCGTGATGGGGTGCGTGATGGCCGGTATCACGCACGGCAACGTGCGGCTGCGGTAAGGTTACGCGTCCCCCGAATCCCTCCGCCCATGGAAGACGACCGTACCGCCTCGCTCGACATCTGGCTCGTGCGCGTGCTGCGCACGCTGCTGCTCGAGCGCAGCGTCACGCAGGCCGCGTTGCGGCTGAACCAGACGCAGCCCGCGATCAGCACCGCGCTGCGCAAGCTGCGCGAGACGCTGAACGACCCGATCCTCGTGCGCGGCAAATCGGGCATGGTGCCGACCGAATACGGCGCGTCGCTGCTCGAAGCCGCGTCGCGTGCGCTGCGCGAGGTCGATTTCATCGCGACGCCGCACGGCGACTTCGATCCGTCGTCCGCGCGGCGCACGTTCCGCGTCGCCGCGCCCGACTACCTGAACGACTTCTTCATGCCGACGCTGATCGAGCGCTTTCGCGACGCGGCGCCGCATGCCCATCTGGAAATCGATTCGCTCAATCCCGCGCTCGACCACGCGGGCGCGCTCGAATCGGGCGCGCTCGATCTCGTGATCGGCAACTGGCCGAAGCCCGACCCGCAGTTCGCGCGCCAGGACCTGTTCTCCGACACGATCGTGTGCCTGATGCGCGACGCGCATCCGCTTGCCCGCGCGCCGCTCACGCGCGAAGCGTATGCATCGGCCGCGCACGTCGCACCGACGCCGTACACCGGCGACAAGCGCAACGCGATCGAAATCGGCCTGGCACGCGCGCGCCTCACGCGGCGTATCGTGACGACGCTGCCGTACTTCGGCATCGTGCCGCAGGTGCTGCTGCAGTCGGACCTGATCTTCACGACGACGCGCCGCTTCGCGACGCACTATGCGCAACTGCTGCCGCTCGTCGTCGTCACGCCGCCCGTGCCGTTCCCGCGCATCAAGAGCTACCTGCTCACGCACCCGCAACCCGATCGGCCGACCGACATCGCGTGGCTGTGCGCGCTGATGCAGAGCGTGTCCGACGAACTGACGGTCGCCCGCACGCGCAAGCGCTGACGCGCGGCCCAAGCGCAGCATGACGGGGCAGGCAGCGCGACGGGTCAGGCAGCGCGGCCGCTCAGGCCGTGCAGAAGGTTTCCTGCAGATGGGTCCAGCGCACGACGCCCGCCGCATCACGCGTGAACACGGCGGTTGCGCGGCGCGCGGGCAGCTCGCCCGCTGCCGCGTGCTGCGCTTCGAGATAGGTGAGCACCGCATGCGATGCGTCGGCCGCGAGCACGCGGATCTCCGACAGCGTGATGCGCAGCCCCGGCTTCGCGCCGGCCAGCTTCGCGAACAGCGCGCGCATGCCGTCATGGTCGACCACCCGGCCGTCGGTCAGGATCATCGTGAAGTCGGCGGAAAACGCGGCGAGCAGCGCATCAAGCGCCGCGGGCGCGGTATCGACGCCGGACAACCAGCGCTCGATGGCGACGAGGCTCGCATCGAGCGCGTCGAGATAGACGGAGTGATCGGACATGGGTGCGTGCACGGTGAGGTGAAGCGCGACCCGCTGCCGCGCATGGTCGTGCAGTGTATGCAAAAACGCGCGGCCATGCGCCGGCCGCGCGGCGTCGCCGTTTTACCGTGGCTTTATCGCGCGCAGGACAGGTCGTCGCGTGCGCGGCCGGCCGCAGCCGCCTTCGCATCGGCCACCGGCATGCCCGAGCGGGCCTGCAGCAGTTCCGCGCAGACGGCCACTGCGATCGCGCCCGGCGCCTTGTCGACGATGCCCGCGACGCCGATCGGGCACACCATCTCCACGAGCCGCGCCGGATCGACGCCGCGCGCGGCGAGCCTACGCTCGAACCTCACGCGCTTGGTGCGCGAGCCGATCATCCCGAAGTACGCGTAGTCGCGCCGCCGCATGATCTGCGCGGCGAGCGAGAAGTCGAGCGCGTGGTTGTGCGTCATCACGAGGAAGTACGCGCCGGGCGGCGCCGCGTCGACGACGGCCTCCGGCGTGTCGGTCGGCTCCGGCTGCACGTTCGGCGGACATTCGTCCGGAAACAGCTCGTCGCGCGTGTCGACCCACTGCACGACGCACGGCAGCGCGCCGAGCAGCGTGACGAGCGCGTGACCGACGTGCCCCGCGCCGAACAGCACGATGTGCATCGGCGCCGGCGCGCCAGTCGCGCGGTTGCGCTGGCCGGTGCCCGGCGCGAACGGCTGCATCGACGACGGCGCGCTGCCGCACGTGCCGTCGCATCCGGCGGCGGGCGCCTGCGACGCGGCACGAGGCGAACGAGCGGGGCCGTTCATGCCGGCCTCCGCCGGGCCGGCCTGACGACGAGGCTGACCGCCCCGTCGGGGCCGGCGCACGAAGCGAGCGTGGAGAGGCGGTTCATCTCAGCCTGCCCGCGCGGCGCTCGTCGCCCGCACCGCGCCGATCGCGCGCAGGATCGACTCGCCGGTGGCCGGCGCGTCGAGCGGCGGATTCACGCGATAGTCGCCGACCGCGGCCACCGCATCGCGCACCGCGAAGAACACCGAGAACGGCAGCAGCAGCGGCGGCTCGCCGACGGCCTTCGAGCGGTGGATGCTGTCCTCGACGTTGCGGTTCTGGAACAGCCGCACGTTGAACTCGGGCGGCGTGTCGTTCACCGTCGGGATCTTGTACGTGGACGGCGCGTGCGTCATCAGCTTGCCGCCCGCGTTCCACCACAGCTCCTCGGTCGTCAGCCAGCCCATCCCCTGGATGAACGCACCTTCGACCTGCCCGATGTCGAGCGCCGGGTTCAGCGACGCGCCCACGTCGTGCAACGCATCGACGCGCAGCGTGCGCATCTCGCCGGTCAGCGTGTCGATCACGACTTCCGACACGGCCGCGCCGTACGAGTAGTAGTAGAACGGCCGGCCCTGCAGCTTCGATTGATCCCAATGCAGCTTCGGCGTCGCGTAGAAACCGTCGGACCACAGCTGCACGCGTGCGAGATACGCCTTCGCGACCACCTCGCCGAACGGCACGCTCGCGCCGCCGACCCACACGACGTCGTTGCCGAACTTCACGTCGGCCGCATCGACCTTGCCGTCGCCGAACTGCTTCGCCGCGAACACCGCAAGTCGCTCGCGCAACTGGCGCGCCGCATCCTGCGCGGCCTTGCCGTTCAGGTCCGAGCCCGTCGACGCCGCCGTCGCGGACGTGTTCGCGACCTTGCTCGTGTCGGTCGCCGTCACGCGGATCCGGCCGAAGCGGATGCCGAGCTCGTGCGCGACCACCTGCGCGACCTTCGTGTTGAGCCCCTGCCCCATCTCCGTGCCGCCGTGGTTCACGAGCACCGAGCCGTCGGTGTAGATGTGCACCAGCGCGCCGGCCTGGTTGAAGTGCGTGACGTTGAACGCGATGCCGAACTTCACCGGCGTGAGCGCGATGCCCTTCTTCAGCACCGTGTTGCGTGCGTTGAAGGCGCGCACGCCGGCGCGCCGCGCACGGTAGTCGCTTGTCGTCTCGAGTTCGCCGAGCAGCTCCTGCAGCACGTTGTCCTCGATCGTCTGCCCGTACGGCGTCACGTTGCGTTCGGTCTTGCCGTACAAGTTCGCGTAGCGGACGTCGAGCGGATCGCGGCCGAGCGAACGCGCGATGTCGTCGAGGATGTATTCGATCGCGAACGCGCCCTGCGGGCCGCCGAAGCCGCGGAACGCGGTATTCGACTGCGTGTTGGTCTTGCCGCAGTAGCCGGCGATGTCGACGTCGCCGAGCCAGTACGCGTTGTCGAAGTGGCACACCGCGCGCGTCATCACCGGGCCGGACAGGTCGGCCGAGAAGCCGCAGCGCGACGTCATGTCGAGCGCGACGCCGTCGATGCGGCCGTCGTCGTCGTAGCCGACGTCGAAGCGGTAATGGAAGTCGTGCCGCTTGCCGGTGATCATCATGTCGTCGTCGCGGTCCGGACGCAGCTTCACCGGGCACAGCAGCTTCCACGCGGCAAGCGCCGCGCAGCATGCGAACAGGCCCGACTGCGACTCCTTGCCCCCGAAGCCGCCGCCCATCCGGCGGCATTCGACCAGCACGTTGTGCGACGCGACGCCGAGCACGTGCGCGACAAGGTGCTGCATCTCGCTCGGGTGCTGCGTCGAGCAGTACACGTGCATCCCGTCGTCGTCCTTCGGCACCGCGTACGCGATCTGCCCTTCGAGGTAGAACTGCTCCTGCCCGCCGAGCAGCATCTCACCGGACTCGCGGTGCGGCGCGACGGCGAGCCGCGCGGCGGCATCGCCGCGTGCGAGCTTCAGCGGCGGGATCACGTAGGTTTCGGCCTTGCGCGCTTCCTGCGCGGTCAGGATCGCCGGCAGCTCCTCGTAGTCGACCTGCGCGCGGCGCGCGGCGAGCCGCGCGGTTTCATGCGACGTCGCGACGACGATGAACATCGGCTGGCCGACGAACTGCACGACGCCCTTCGCGAGCACCGGATCGTCGTGGATGATCGGGCCGCAATCATTGACGCCCGGGATGTCGTCGGCCGTGAACACGGCGACCACGCCCGGCGTCGCGCGCACCGCGTCGAAGTTCATCGACACGATCCTCGCGTGCGGCTTCGCCGACAACCCGAGCGCCGCGTGCAGCGTGCCGGCGACGAGCGGAATGTCGTCGGTGTAGGTGGCGCGCCCGCTCACGTGCAGGTGGGCGGATTCGTGGGCACGCGACACGTGCACCTGCGCGGCGTCGGCCTGCGGATCGAGGGTGCTCAGGAACGGTTCTGCTTGCTGGTTCATGTTCGGTGTTCTCCCTCGTCAGACGCGCGCCGCGTCGTTGGCCGCTTCAGCGGCGACTTCGGCGGCCACTTCGCGCACGTTCAAGGCTTGCGGCGGCAGCGGGTCGTGCGGACGCGTCTCCAGCCAGAATCGATACATCAGGTTCTTCGCGGTCTCGAGCCGATACGTGCTCGTCGCGCGCATGTCGGACAACGGCTGGTAGTCGCGCTCGAGCGCCTGCATCGCGGCCTGCGCGGTGGCTTCGTGCCACTGCGCGCCGTCGAGCACGGCTTCGGTATTGGCCGCGCGCTTCGGCGTCGCGGCCATCCCGCCGAACGCGATGCGCGGCTCGCGGATCGTGTCGCCGTCCGCGATGAACGCGAACGCCGCGCACACGGCCGAGATGTCCGAGTCGAAGCGCTTCGACAGCTTGTACGTGCGGAACTGCAGCTTGTCGCGCGCGCCGGTGCGGGTCGGCACCTTCAGGCCGACGACGAATTCGTGCGGCGCCATGTCCTTCTGCTGGTAGCCCGTATAGAGCGCCTCGAGCGGCAGCTCGCGCACCGTGTCGCCGCCGCGCAGCACCACGCGCGCGCCGAGCGCGATCAGGCCCGGCATCGAATCGCCGATCGGCGAGCCGTTCGCGACGTTGCCGCCGAGCGTGCCCGCATTGCGGATCGGCAGCGACGCAAAGCGCTTCCACATCTCGGTCAGTTCCGGATACGTGCCGGCCAGCGCCGCATAGGCCTTCTCGACCGTCACGCCCGCGCCGATCCCGATCCAGTCGTCGCCGTGCACGACCTGCTGCAGTTCGGCGATCTGGCCGACGTAGATCAGGTCGTCGAGGCGGCGCATCTGCTTGGTGACCCACAGGCCGATGTCGGTGCTGCCGGCGAGGATGCGCGCGTCGGGGCGCTCCGCCTTCAGCGCGGCCAGCGCGTCGAGCGTGCGCGGCGCCGCGAAGCGCGCGCCGTCGATCGTCGTGTAGTCGAACGTGTCGTCGCGCTTGAGCGATGCAAGCGTGCGGGCGAGCGCGGCCGTGTCGACCGGCGCGGCCGGCGCCGGCGCACCTTCGCCGGTTGCATCAAACATCCGCACCGCCGCATCGACGATCGGGCGATAGCCGGTGCAGCGACACAGGTTGCCGGTCAGCGCATCGGCGATCTCGGTGCGCGTCGGCACGTCCTTCGCCTTCGCGCACGCACTGCCGCAGCCTTCGTGTCCGTGCTTCTCGTACAGCGCCCACATCGACATCACGAAGCCGGGCGTGCAGAATCCGCATTGCGAACCGTGGCAATCGACCATCGCCTGCTGTACCGGATGCAGCGTGCCGTCCGGCTGGCGCAAGTCCTCGACCGTCAGCAGCGCCTTGCCGTCGAGCGTCGGCAGGAACTGGATGCACGCGTTGACGGCCTTGAACTCGACCGCGCCGGCATCGGTCAGCTCGCCGACGACGACCGTGCACGCGCCGCAGTCGCCTTCCGCGCAGCCTTCCTTGGTGCCGGTGCAATGCGCGTCCTCGCGCAGGTATTGCAGCACGGTGCGGGTCACGTCCGCGCCGCTGACTTCGCGGATCGCGTGACGATGGTAGAAGCGGATCGGCTCACTCATGTCTCGATGTGTCTTCAAATGGGGGCAAGGCGGCCTGCGCGGAGCGCTCGACCGACGTTTTTCTGACAGTTTGCACGCTATCACCGTCAAATTCCGCAACCCATAGCCCATCACGCATGCGGCTCATATAACTGCCGCGATATGCGGGCCCGGCCGGCCGACACCCTTGCCGCACGGTGCGCTCGGGCACGTCCCGGTCGCCCGCGACCGTCCGTGGTCCGCCAGAACGGGGCTCGATTAACTAAATGGTACCTGCGGGAAAACCGGTTCCATGGGAAAATCCCGATTCCCTTTTCCGCCGTTTTCCGTTCGTTTCGCCATTCGTTCCGACCCCATGTCCTCCGATTCCGCCACACCGCCGCGCAGCGGGTTCGCGGTCACGCTGCAAATCGTGTCCGTCGTCTGCTTCACGTTCATCTGCTATCTGACCATCGGCCTGCCGCTCGCGGTGCTGCCGGGCTTCGTCCACGACGACCTCGGCTTTTCCGCGATCGTCGCGGGCGGCGCGATCAGCGTCCAGTACTTCGCGACGCTCGCATCGCGGCCGCTCGCCGGGCGCCTCGCCGATACGCTCGGGCCGAAGCAGACCGTGCTGCGCGGGCTGGTCGGCTGCGGCGTGTCGGGCGTGCTGCTGCTCGTCGCGCTGCTGCTCGCGCACTGGCCGGTCGCGAGCCTCGTGCTGCTGGTCGCGAGCCGGCTCGTGCTCGGCGTCGGCGAAAGCCTGTGCGGCACCGGCGCGATCCTGTGGGGCATCGGCCGGGTCGGCGTCGCGCACAACGCGAAGGTGATCTCGTGGAACGGCATCGCGACCTACGGCGCACTCGCGCTCGGCGCGCCGGTCGGCGTCGCGATCGCGCATACGCTGAATCCGGCGCTGATCGGCGTGATCGTGATCGCGCTGGCCGCGCTCGGCTTCTACCTCGCCCGCCTGATCGCGCCGGTGCCGCTGGTGCACGGCGAACGGATGTCGTATGCGAGCGTGTTCACGCGCGTGCTGCCGCACGGCCTCGGCCTCGCGCTCGGTTCGGCTGGCTTCGGCTCGATCGCCACCTTCGTCACGCTGTACTACGCGGCGCGCCACTGGCCGAACGCCGCGCTGTCGCTGACGGTATTCGGCACGCTGTTCATCGGCGCGCGCCTGCTGTTCGCGAACACGATCAAGACCTACGGCGGCTTCCGCGTCGCGATCGTGTCGTTCGCGTTCGAATCCGCGGGCCTTTTGCTGCTGTGGCTCGCGCCGGTGCCGCACGTCGCGCTCGTCGGCGCGGCGCTCACGGGCTTCGGCTTCGCGCTGATTTTCCCGGCGCTCGGCGTCGAGGCCGTCGCGCTCGTGCCGCCCGCGAGCCGCGGCGCCGCGCTGTCCGCGTACTCGGTGTTCCTCGATCTGTCGCTCGGTATCACCGGCCCGCTGGCCGGCTATGTCGCGGGTGCGTTCGGCTATCCGCAGGTGTTCCTGTTCGCGGCGGTGGCGGCCGCCGCGGGCGTCGCGCTGTCGATGGTGCTGTACCAGCGGCAGGCGCGCGTCGCGGGGAGCGGCGCGGCGGCGTGATGCCGCCTGCGCCGTGCACGGCGGCCGGCCGCGACCTTCGCCCCGCTGCCGCCAAAATAAAACGCCCGCGCGATGCGGGCGTTTTTTCATCCGTCGATCGATATGACGACAGTGAGGATCGATCATGCCGTTCGCAGAAACAGCTTCCGCGTGAGATCGAACGCGACGAGATTGCCGGCCACCACGAGCAGCAGCCCCAGCACCGCCAGCGGCGACCACTGGTAGCCCTCGAACACCGTCGACACGGCCAGCGCGACGATCGGGAACAGCACCGTGCAGTACGCCGCGCGCTCCGGCCCGATCCGGCCGACGAGCGTCAGGTAAGCGGTGAAGCCGATCACCGAGCCCGGCACGGCGAGATACACCAGCGCGCCGAGATAGCGCGGGCTCGTGTCGAGCGTGAACGGCATCCCGGCCGCCGCGCTGCCGACGGTCAGGATCGCCGCGCCGATCAGCATCGCCCAGCCGTTGGTCGCGAGCGGATGCAGCCCCATCGACTGCATCCGGCTCGACAGCAGGTTGCCCGCCGAGAAGCACGTCGTGCCGGCGAACGCGATCGCGAGCCCCGTCCACGTCGCATGGTCGTCGAGATGGCCGGCCATCTGCTGCCAGAACAGGCATGCGATGCCCGTCAGGCCGAGCAGCGCGCCGGCGATCGCCGACGGCCGCAGCGGGCGGCCCATGAACAGCCGGCCGTTGATCGAGTTCAGCAGCGGCGCGGTCGAGAAGATCACCGCGACGAGGCCGCTCGGCACGACCTGCTCCGCGTAGTAGAAGCACAGGAAGTTCAGGCAGAACAGCGCGAAGCCCTGCGCGACGAGAAAGCGCCACGCCTCCCGCGGCGGGCGCACCGGGCGGCGCATCACGCGCAGCAGCGCGAACAGCACGGCGGCCGCGAGCCAGAAGCGCCACGCGATCGACACGGGCGGCGGCACCGAGCCGAGCTGCCACTTGATCGCGATCCAGGTGGTGCCCCAGATCAGCACGGTGACGAAATAAAGCGACAGGTTCATGGCGGCATTCCGGACAATCGGGTGAATCGGGATTCCGACTATGCCGTCGCCCAGCGTGGGTCGATTGTCCGGAATTGCGGTCTTTTTCGGCGCGCCGCACGCGGCGCCGCGCGCCCGCTTATACTCGGCGCATCATGAGTCTCTCCCTCTGCGCCCCACCCGTCGACCGCGCCGCCGCCCTGGCCGGCGGCGATCTGCCGTTCGGCCTGCAGTCGGTCTGTCGCACGCTCGCCGACGCGAACGCGACGCTCGAGCGCTTCGCATGGCTCGGCGATCACCTCGCGATCGCCGAATGGACGCGGATCACCGATGAAAGCGAGACGGTCTACGAGCAGCCCGGCCATCACACGCTGTCGTGCTACCTCGACGGCGGCTACCGGACCGAGCGCCAGCGCGTGCCGCGCTACGGCGCGCCGAGCCTGCTGTGCGCGTTGCCGGGCGACCATGAATCACGCTGGTGGGTGCGCGGCGAAATGCATTTCATCCACCTCTATTTCCTGCCCGAGCACTTCACGCAGCGTGCAATCCGCGAGCTCGATCGCGAGCCGCGCGAGCTGAAGCTCGCCGATCGCACCTATTTCGAGGATGCACGCGTCGCGGCGCTGCTGCGCTCGCTCGCGCTGGATGGCTGGGACGATGCCGACCAGCGGCTGCGCGTGAACGAAACCGCGCACGAAGTGCTGAGCCTGCTGCTGCGCGGCCAGAGCACGACGCGCACCGACACGTCGTTCCGCGGCGGGCTGGCGCCGGCCGTGCGCCGCCGCGTGCGCGACTACATCGACACGTATCTCACGCAGCCGCTGACGCTCGGCGAACTTGCCGAGGTTGCCGCGCTGTCCGAATACCATTTCTCGCGGATGTTCCGGCTGTCGTTCGGCCGCGCGCCGCACGCGTGGGTGGCCGAGCAACGGCTCGCCCGGGCCCGCGAGTTGCTGCGCACGACGTCGCTGCCGCTCGCGCAGATCGCGGCCGACTGCGGCTACGCGAACGCCGGCCACTTCAGCCATCGCTTTCGCGACGCGCACGGCACGACGCCGAATACGTATCGGCGCGCGATGCAAGGCCGCTGAGCGCGGCCCCTTGCCGCTGTTCCGCGCTTACGTGCCGCGCCGCGACAGTTCCTGTTCGAGCGCCGCGACGCCGGCCGGCAGGTCGACCGGCACCTTCAGGTCGACCATCGTGCGGCCGAACGCATGCAGCGTGCGGAACAGGTTGTGTTCGCGGCACTGCTCGCCCATCTGCCCGATCCGCACGATCGGCAACCCGAACGAACCCGAGATCTCGACCTGGTACTGCTTCGAGATATGGCCGCAGACCATCCCGGGCGTCAGCCCCTCCGGCGTCTCGATCCCGACCACCGAATTGAGCCGGCAGTCCTTCGGCGCATAGAGCTTGAGCCCCATCGATTCGACGCCCGCCTGCAGCGCCAGCGAGCAGCGCAGGTGGCGCGCGAAGCGGCTTTCGAGCGTTTCCGCGCAGACGAGCCGCAGCGCCTCGTGCAGCGCGAGCACACCCGACACGGGCGCCGTGTAGTGATAGCCGGCGTTGTGCCAGAAGTTCTCCGCGAGCGCCATGTCGAGACACCAGTGCGCGTTCGGCTCCGGGCGCGTCTTCATGCGCTCCCATGCGGCATCGGAGAACGCGATCAGCGACACGCCCGGGATCGACGACAGCCCCTTCTGGCCGCCGGTGATCACCGCGTCGATGCCCCACGCGTCCATCTCGAGCGGCATCGTCGACAGCGTGCACACCGCGTCGACGACGACCAGCGCGCCGGCCGCCTTCGCGAGCGCCGCGATGTCGCGCAGGTCGCGGTTCCACACGGTGTTCGACGTCTCGCCCTGCACGATCGTGACGATCTCGGGCCGCTCGCGCGCGATCGCGTCGGCGATCTCGTCGAGGCTCGCCACCGCGCGATCGGCCACTTCGAGCATCGCGACGTCGGCGCCGACGCGCGTGGCCATCTCGGCCATCCGCGCGCTGAAGAAGCCGTTGCGGATCGACAGCACGCGCGTGCCGCGCCATGCGAGGTTCGAGATCGCCATTTCCATCGCGGCCGAGCCCGGGCCCGCGACGCCGAGCACCCACTTCGTGCGGGTCTGGAACACGTAACGCGCCATCTCCTTCACCTGCTCGATGATCTTCGCCATCGTCGCGCCGAGGTGGTTGATCACGATCGTGTTCGCCTTGGCCACCGCGGCCGGGATCGGAACCGGGCCGGCCCCCATCATCAGCAGCGGTTCTTCGGGCAGGATCGCGTCGAGCGGCACGACGACGGGACAGGGAATCGGCGAGTAATCGATGGACATGGCTGGAAAAGGATGAGGAAAGGAAGTGCTCGAACGCCCGCAGCACGGGGCCCGTTGCACGCGGCGAATTGATCGATCATTCCGTGTTCCGCCGCCTCGCGCAAGAGGCACGCACGTCCGGACAGCGCGACGGTGGCCCGGTCATCGAACCGGGCCAGACCGGCCGTTCGCCGCACGCGCCATGATCGTCCGGATTGGAAAAAGGATTGCCCCCGGTTGCGAAACGGTTCCATTCGGGTTCCGTACGCGCGATTTTCTTCGCCAATATCAAGACGATTCTTCGAAACCGGCGGTTCAGCCCAATTGGCGGATCGAACGCAATACACCGGCCACCTGATACAAATCACGGAGCGAATTCGATACACAAAATCCGAACGTGGAAAAAACATCCACCATTCCTGATCGTATTGGGGAACGACTCCTGCACTGCCGTGTACCAGCTCGCTCGAACCACCCACAACACATTGATTAATTTGATAAATATTCTCCAAATCGACACATACTCCAATACCGATTCGGTTTTGTCCGGTGCGTTCTTGCTGCGTTGCAGCGTTAAACCGGTACCCGCGATTTCGATTTTACGCAAGCCGCCCATTTTCTCAGGTTGACGGATATCGGTTCTGTATTGAACAATTGTCTACGGAATCGAAAAATCGATTTTTCGATACGAGGGCAAGCTGGAGCCGCGCGATGCGCTTTCGACGTTGCGCGGCGAAAAATCACAACCATAATCAATCAACCGGGCCAGAAATACGCAAGCCATGAACCAGATTCAGACCATGCGTGTATTCGTCTGCGTCGCCGAGCAGCAAAGCTTCCGGCGCGCGGCGCACCATCTCGGCGTGTCCAATGCGCTCGTCACGCGTTCGATCGCGATGCTCGAGGGCCACCTGAACACACGGCTGATCCATCGCACCACGCGCAATCTGTCGCTCACCGAGGCCGGCGTGCGCTACCTCGATGGTTGCCGCGCGCTGCTCGAGGAATTCGACCACCTCGAATCGTCCGTCGCGCATGCCGTGCGCGAACCGGCCGGCACGCTGCGCGTCGTCGCGTCGGGGCTGCTGTCGCCGCTGGCGCTGACGCCACTCGTCAGCAGCTTCCGGCACCGCTACCCCGAGCTGCGCGTGCAGCTGACCGTCGCCGAAGGGCCGCTCGACGTGCTCGATTCCGGCTACGACGTCGGCATCGTCACCGGCACCCGGCTCGACGGCAACCCGACGCTGATCGGCCATGCGCTCGCGCCGAACCCGTTCGTCGCGTGCGCGGCGCCGGCCTATCTCGACCGCCGCGGCGAGCCGCGCGTGCCCGACGACCTGCCGGGCCACGACTGGGTCACGCTCGCGCCGCACCAGCACGCACCGACGTGGCAACTGGTCGGCCACGACGGCGTCGCCCATTCGGTCACGGTGCGCCCGGCCTGCACGGTCAACCAGCTCGCGCTCGTCCAGGCGGCGGCCGTGGCCGGCGCCGGCATCGCGGTGCTGCCCGAGCCGTGCGTCGCCGACGCGCTCAACCACGGCACGCTCGTGCGGCTGATGGCCGGCTACCGGATCGACGATCCCGACGCGCAGTTGTCGCTCGTCTATCCGAACCGCCAGTACGTGCCGGCCCGCACCCGCAGCTTCGTCGAGCACGCGCTCGAGCACTTCAGCGCGCCGGCCGCCCGCGAGCAGGCGGATTACGGCTTCCTGCGGCCGGTACGCGGCCCCGAACGCTCCGACATCGTCACGGGGCTGCAGTAAACTGCGCGCGTCAGCCATCGGAGGTGCAGCGTGCGCGTGATCCTGTTCAGCAGCCGGCAGTACGACGACGATTCGTTCACCGCCGCCAACCGGCAGTTCGGCTATCGGCTGCACTTCCAGCCGTCGCACCTCGACGCGGAAACCGCGATCCTCGCGCACGGCTATGACGTGGTCTGCCCGTTCGTCAACGACACCGTCGACGCGGCCGTGCTCGAACGGCTCGCCGACGGCGGCACGCGGCTGATCGCACTGCGCTCGGCGGGCTTCAACCATGTCGACCTCGCCGCCGCCGAACGGCTCGGCATCACGGTCGTGCGCGTGCCCGCGTATTCGCCGCATGCGGTCGCCGAGCACGCGGTCGCGCTGATCCTCGCACTCAATCGCCGCCTGCCGCGCGCCGTCGCCCGCACCCGCGAAGGCGACTTTTCGCTGAACGGCCTGCTGGGCTTCGACCTGCACGGCAAGACCGTCGGCGTGATCGGCACCGGCATCATCGGCAGCGTGTTCGCGAAGATCATGATGGGCTTCGGGATGCACGTGCTCGCGCACTCGGTGCCGCCGTACAACGACGAGCTGATCGCGTTCGGCGCGCGCTACGTCGAACTCGACGAGCTGCTGCATCATGCCGACATCGTCAGCCTGCATTGCCCGCTGCTGCCGTCGACACACCACCTGATCAACGAGCGGACGCTCGCGCGGATGAAGCACGGCGCGATGCTGATCAACACCGGGCGTGGCGGCCTCGTCGATGCGCAGGCGCTGGTCGACGCGCTCAAGAGCGGCCAGCTCGGCCATCTCGGGCTCGACGTGTACGAGGAGGAAAGCGGGCTCTTCTTCGAGGATCACTCCGACCTGCCGCTGCAGGACGACGTGCTCGCGCGCCTGCTGACGTTCCCGAACGTGATCGTCACGTCGCACCAGGCGTTCTTCACGCGCGAGGCGCTGGCCGAGATCGCGCACACGACGCTGCTGAACATCGAGGCGTGGCATGCGGGCGCGCCGCAGAACGTCGTGACCGCCAATCGCTGAGAAACCGCACGTTTGATGGCGTGCAGCGCATCCGCAATCGTTTGCTCGTGCGCGCTGCCGCGCACCGCACTCGCCCTCGTCAACAATTCAGCGCATTGTTTCGGCTGAAGTAACGTTTCGCGCGCGCCGTCTGCTATCGTTGCGCCGACGTCCTTCCCTGCCTTTGCCGCTCATGCGTTTCGACGATTCAGACATCGCCGCCGTCTACCGTGCCATCTTCGAACGGCGCGACATGCGCCACTTCACGCCGGCGCCCGTCGATCCGGCCGTGCTCGCGCGGCTGCTGCGCGCGGCGCACCACGCGCCGAGCGTCGGTTTCATGCAGCCGTGGCGCTTCATCCGCATCACCGATCCTGCCCTGCGCACCTCGATCCACGCGCTGGTCGAGGCCGAACGCCGCGCGACCGCCGACGCGCTCGGCGAGCGCCAGGACGAATTCATGCGGCTGAAGGTCGAAGGCGTGCGCGAATGCGGCGAGTTGCTGGTCGTCGCGCTCGCCGACGGCCGCGAACGCCACGTGTTCGGCCGCCGCACGCTGCCGGAGATGGATCTGGCCTCCGCCGCGTGCGCGATCCAGAACATGTGGCTGGCCGCCCGCGCGGAAGGGCTCGGGATGGGCTGGGTGTCGCTGTTCGACGTCGATGCGCTGCGCACGCTGCTGCGGATGCCCGACGGCGCGAAGCCGATCGCCGTGCTGTGCGTCGGCCACGTCGATGCGTTCTATGCGAAGCCGATGCTCGAAGCAGAGCGCTGGGCTGCGCGGATGCCGATCGAAGCCTGCCTGTTCGAGAACGGCTGGGACGATCCGGCGGCGATCGATGGGGCCGGATCGGCTGCGGCGCCAGCGGAGGTGGCCAGCGAAACGAAGCACACGCCGGACGCGATGCGCGACGGGTCGTCCAAACGCATCGCGTGATCCCCTCCGGTAGCCGCCATCATCCCGGCCCTGGAGCTCCCGCGAATCCCACACTGTGAGCTTGCCGCTCACCACCCCGTCGCACGCCGGCAACACCCGTTTTGGCCCCAAGCATAGGGGTTTTCACTGAAGTAGAATCGCGGCTGACGTTCGCCTCACCGACCGCCCGCCCCGCGCCTCCCGCGCCTGGCTCGAGCGGCATCCTTTCCCGAGCCTACCGCGATGCCCCTGCCTCTTTTCGCCCTTGCCGTCGCCGCATTTGGAATCGGTACCACCGAATTCGTGATCATGGGGCTGCTGCCCAATGTCGCGCGCGACCTCGGCGTGTCGATCCCGGCCGCCGGGATGCTCGTGTCGGGCTACGCGCTCGGCGTGACGATCGGCGCGCCGATCCTCGCGATCGTCACCGCGAAGATGCCGCGCAAGCGTGCGCTGATGAGCCTGATCGGGCTGTTCATCGCCGGCAACCTGTTCTGCGCGATCGCGCCCGGCTACGCGGTGCTGATGGCCGCGCGCGTCGTCACCGCGTTCTGCCACGGTGCGTTCTTCGGGATCGGCTCGGTGGTCGCGAGCAACCTCGTCGCACCGAACCGCCGCGCACAGGCGATCGCGCTGATGTTCACCGGCCTCACGCTCGCGAACGTGCTCGGCGTGCCGCTCGGCACCGCGCTCGGCCAGGCGTTCGGCTGGCGCGCGACGTTCTGGGCCGTCACCGGCATCGGCATCGCCGCGGCCGCCGCGCTCGCGGTGTGCCTGCCGAAGAACCTCGCGATGCCCGACACCAGCATTACGCGCGAATTCAGCGTGCTGAAGCACCCGCAGGTGCTGATGGTGCTCGGCATCAGCGTGCTCGCATCCGCGAGCCTGTTCAGCGTGTTCACGTACATCACGCCGATCCTCGAGGACGTGACGGGCTTCTCGCCGCGCCAGGTCACCTACGTGCTGCTGCTGTTCGGCCTCGGCCTGACCGTCGGCGGCACGCTCGGCGGCAAGCTCGCCGACTGGCGCCGGATGCCGTCGCTGATCGCGACGCTCGCGCTCATCGGTATCGTCCTCGCGCTGTTCGCGGGCACGATGCATCTGCCGTTCGCCGCGCTCGCGACGATCTTCGTGTGGGGCATCCTCGCGTTCGCGATCGTGCCGCCGCTGCAGATCATGATCGTCGATCGCGCGAGCGACGCGCCGAACCTCGCGTCGACGCTGAACCAGGGCGCGTTCAACCTCGGCAATGCAACCGGCGCGTGGCTCGGCGGGATGGCGATCGGCTCGGGCGTGTCGCTCGTGAGCCTGCCGTGGGTCGGCGTCGCGATGGCGATCGCCGCGCTCGCGCTCACGCTGTGGTCGGCGTCGCTCGAACGCCGCCCGGTGGTCGTGCCGACCGAGTACGTCTGACGCGACCCTGCTGCAACCCTGCCGCAATCGTTGCGTACGCAACTCCATTCAAACGTGACGACCTTCATGGACCTTTCAACAGTCGCGGTGTAGCATCGCGGCCGATGAAAGCCATTCTCAATCGCGATTTCCTCGCGCTGATCCTGAGCGTCGCGGTCGTCGGCCTCGGGACCGGCGCCACGCTGCCGCTCACCGCGCTCGCACTGACCGAAGCCGGGCACGGCACCAACGTCGTCGGCATGCTGACCGCCGCGCAGGCGCTCGGCGGCCTCGCGATCGTCCCGTTCGTCACCGCGCTCGCACGGCACATCGGCGCGCGCCGCGCGATCGTCGTGTCGGTCGTGCTGCTCGCGGCGGCCACCGCGCTGATGCAGTTCACGTCGAACCTGATCCTGTGGGGCGTGCTTCGCGTGCTGTGCGGCGCCGCGCTGATGCTGCTGTTCACGATCGGCGAAGCATGGGTCAACCAGCTCGCCGACGATTCGACACGCGGTCGCGTCGTCGCGATCTACGCGACCAATTTCACGCTGTTCCAGATGGCCGGCCCCGTGCTCGTCAGCCAGATCGCCGGCGCGACCAGCATCCGCTTCGCGCTGTGCGGCGCGCTGTTCCTGCTCGCGCTGCCGACGCTCGCGACGATCCGCCGTGCGCCGCTCGCCGGCGACGACGCGCATCACGCAGCGCACGACAGCTGGCTCGCGGTCCTGCCGCGCATGCCGGCGCTGATCATCGGCACCGGCTTCTTCGCGCTGTTCGACACGCTCGCGCTGTCACTGCTGCCGCTCTACGCGATGGATCACGGCGTCGCGAGCGCGACCGCCGTGCTGCTCGCGTCGATCATGCTGTTCGGCGACACCGCGATGCAGTTCCCGATCGGCTGGCTCGCGGACAAGCTCGGCCGCGAACGCGTGCACCTCGGCGCCGGCTGGATCGTGCTGGCCGGCCTGCCGCTGCTGCCGTTCGTGATCGCGAATCCGTGGCTGTGCTGGCCGCTGCTGTTCGTGCTCGGCGCGGCGGCCGGCAGCATCTATACGTTGTCGCTCGTCGCGTGCGGCGAACGGTTCCGCGGCGCGGCGCTCGTCACCGCGAGTTCGCTCGTGTCGGCGTCGTGGAGCGCTGCGAGCTTTGGCGGGCCGCTGGTTGCGGGCGCGTTAATGGAGCAACTGGGCAGCAACGCGCTCATCGGCGTGCTGGTCGCCTGTGTCGCCGCGTTCGTCGCGGCCGCGCTGTGGGAACGCCGCGCCGCGGTGCAACGCGCGGTCTGATACGGGTTGGCGTTGGCGCGCAGCATCACGTCCCCGTACGTATCGGCCCGCTCGCGCCCTTCCCGCGGTAACGACAGCGGCCCGCGCAATGCGGGGCCGTCCCGTCCTTCCGGACTACGCGGGACCTATACGTCACATTTCGCGCTGCGATCCGTCACACGCTGCGCGCCGGCAAAATCTTGCCCGCACACGTACCGAAGCCGACGCGATACCCCTCGCCCTGGCACCAGCCCGCGAGCGTCAGCTCGTCGCCGTCCTCGATGAACGTGCGGCTGCCGCCGCCGTTCAGCGCGACCGGCTCCTTGCCGTTCCACGTCAGTTCGAGCAGGCTGCCGAACGAATCCTTGGTCGGCCCGCTGATCGTGCCCGAACCCATCAGGTCGCCCACGCGCGTGTTGCAGCCGGCCACCGTGTGATGCGCGAGCTGCTGCGCCATCGTCCAGTACATGTGCTTGAAGTTGGTGCGGCAGATCGACGTGGCCTCGACCGCACCCTCGGCGCGCAGCGTCACTTCCAGCGCGATATCGAACGCATGCTTGCCCGCATGTCGCAGATACGCGAGCGGCTGCGGCGACTGCTCCGGCTGCGCGACGCGGAACGGTTCGAGCGCGTCGAGCGTGACGATCCACGGCGAGATCGTCGTCGCGAAACCCTTCGAGTTGAACGGCCCGAGCGGCACGTATTCCCACTGCTGGATGTCGCGCGCGCTCCAGTCGTTCAGCAGCACCATCCCGAAGATATGCGCTTCCGCGTCCTCGCACGCGATCGGCTCGCCGAGCGCGTTGCCCTTGCCGACGATGAAGCCCGTCTCCAGTTCGATGTCGAGCTTGCGGCACGCGCCGAACACCGGGCGCTCATGGTCCGGCAGCTTCAGTTGCCCGCTCGGGCGCCGCACCGGCGTGCCGCTCACGACCACCGACGACGCGCGGCCGTTGTAGCCGATCGGCATCTCCGACCAGTTCGGCAGCAGCGCATTCTTCGGATCACGGAACATCGAGCCGACGTTGGTCGCGTGCTCCTTCGACGAATAGAAATCGGTGTAGCCGGGAATCTCGACCGGCAGATGCAACGTCGCGTCGCGCTGCGCGACGAGTACCTGCGCGCGCAGCGCCGCGTCGTCACGCAGCGTCGCGTTGTCGCGCGAGAACAGCTCCGACAGCTGCACGCGCACGCTGCGCCATGCATCGCGGCCGAGCGCGATGAACGCGTTGAGCGTCGGTGCGGCGAACACATCGACCCCGGCCGGCAGCGTCACGACGCCCGCACGCGCGAGTGCCGCGAGATCGACGATCTGGTCGCCCAGGGCGACGCCGGCACGGCGCACGCCCTGCTTCGCATCGCTGAAGATTCCGAACGGCAGGTTCTGGATCGGGAAATCGCACGCGGGATCGTTCGCCGTGTCGATCCAGCTCTTGCGAGCCGGGTCGAGCGTCGCGCGCCAGTCTTGGATATCGCTCACTTTTGCTCCGGATTGAAGTGTTTCTTGATGCCTTGCCAGCATTCGAAGTAGTCGGCCTGCAGCTGCGCCGTGTCGAGCGCGTAGCGCGTCGGCCGGATCAGCGTGCGGGTTTCGAACATGAACGCCATCGTCGCGTCGACCTTGTGCGGCTTCGTCGTGTCGCTCGCCGACGCCTTCTCGAACGTGTCCGCATCGGGCCCGTGGCCCGACATGCAGTTGTGCAGGCTCGCGCCGCCCGGCACGAAGCCTTCGGCCTTCGCGTCGTACGCGCCGTGCACGAGCCCCATGAACTCGCTCGCGACGTTGCGGTGGAACCACGGCGGGCGGAACGTATCCTCGGCCGCGAGCCAGCGCGGCGGGAAGATCACGAAGTCGATCGTGTCGACGCCCGGCGTGTCGCTCTGCGCCTGGAGCACGAGGAAAATCGACGGATCGGGATGGTCGAAACTGATCGAGCCGATCGTGTTAAACAGGCGCAGATCGTACTTATACGGTGCGTAGTTGCCGTGCCACGCGACGACATCGAGCGGCGAATGGCCGATGTCCGCGCGCCACAGGCGCCCGTTCAGCTTCGCGATCAGTTCGAACGCGCCTTCGCGATCTTCGTACGCGGCCTGCGGCGTCAGGAAATCGCGCGGGTTCGCGAGCCCGTTCGAGCCGATCGGGCCGAGATCCGGCAGGCGCAGCAGCGCACCGAAGTTCTCGCAGATGTAACCGCGCGCGTCGCCGTCCGGCAGCGCGACGGTGAAACGCACGCCGCGCGGGATCACCGCGATCTCGAACGGCTCGACATCGAGCCGGCCGAATTCGGTCGCGATGAACAGCCGCCCCTGCTGCGGCACGATCAGCAGCTCGCCGTCCGCGCTGTAGAAGAAACGGTCCTGCATCGAGCGGTTCGCCGCATACAGGTGGATCGCGCAGCCGTTCATCGCGGCGGCCGACCCGTTGCCGGCCATCGTCACGAGGCCGTCGACGAAATCGGTCGGCTCGACCGGCATCGGCAGCGGGTCCCAGCGCAGCTGGTTCGGCGGCGTCGGCGGCACGTCGTCCGAATCGCCGAATTCCGACACGAGCCGCTGCGCGCCCGCATACGGCTCGAACGGCCGGTGCACGGCGGCCGGGCGAATCCGGTACAGCCACGAGCGGCGATTGTGGCCGCGCGGCGCGGTGAACGCGGTGCCCGACAGTTGCTCCGCGTACAGCCCGTACGGCGCGCGCTGCGGCGAGTTGCGGCCGTGCGGCAGCGCACCGGGCAGTGCCTCGGTCGCGAATTCGTTCGCGAAACCGCTCAGGTAGCCGGCGGTCGCCGGTTTCGACAGGTCAAGCGTCATCGTTTTCCTTTCTCCATCAATTCAGGGCGGCGTTCGGCGCCTGCGCGCCGCTGCGCCGCGTCACACCCGCCAGCCCGAGGACGAACAGCGCCGAGCACAGCACGGGCACCGCGGCCGCGTGGAACAGCGCGCCGTTGGACCAGTTGAGCGCAATCAGTTGCCCGCCGACGAGCGGTCCGAGCACCGAGCCGATCCGGCCGATGCCGAGGCTCCAGCCGATGCCCGTCGAGCGCAGCGACGTCGGGTAATACTGGCCCGCGAGCGCGTTCACGGCCGGCTGCCCGCCGACCACGCAGAACCCGCCCGCGAACACGACGACCAGCAGCCACGGCAGCGCATGCGCGACCGAGCCGATCAGCCCCACCGACACGGCCGCGCACGCGAAGCAGGCGAACAGCACGCGCACGAAGCCGTAACGTTCGATGAACCAGCCGAGCGACAGCGTGCCGATCACGCCGCCCGTCTGCAGCACCGTGCCGACGATCACCGCCGTGCCCGGCGAATAGCCGGCCTCGCGCATCACGGTCGGCAGCCAGTTCGACAGGAAGTACAGATCGATCAGGTTCATGAAACTGATCGCCCACAGCAGCAGCGTGACCGGCAGGCGGCCATGGCGGAACAGTTCGGCCACCGGCGCGCCGCTTGCCGCGCGTTCGCGCACGACGAGCCGCGTATCCGCATCGATGCCGGCTTCCGGCGCGAACCGCGCGAGCCAGTCGCGCGCCTGCGCGACACGCCCTTTCAGCACCAGGAACTGCAGCGACTCGGGCAGCCGCGCGACCATCGCGATCGTCAGCACGAGCGGCACCGCGCCGCCGACGAAGAACACCGAACGCCAGCCGAGCGCCGGAATCAGCGCCGCGCTGATGAAGCCACCGAGCGCCGCGCCGAGCGTGAAGCCGCACGAGACGATCATCATCCGCTTCACGCGATGCGCGGCCGGGCTGAACTCGCCGACCAGCGCCATCGCGTTCGGCATGATGCAGCCGAGGCCGAGCCCCGTGACGAAGCGCAGCGCCATCAGCACGGGAATCGAGCCCGCGAACGGCGTCGCGAGCATCGTCACCGCGAAGAACAGCGTCGAGCCGATCAGCACCGGGCGCCGCCCGATCCGGTCGGCCAGCACCGACAGCCCGAGCGCGCCGAGCAGCATCCCGAACAGGCTCGCGCTGAACACGGGCCCGAGCGCCTGCTTCGGCACACCCCATTCGGCGATCACGCTCGGCGCGACGTAGCCCATCGCCTGCGCATCGAAACCGTCGATCACGAGACACAGCCCGCACAGCGCGAGCAGCATCCAGTGAAAACCCGGGCGATGGGTCTCGTCGATCACGCGCTCGACTTCGAGCACGCGCGTATCGGCCGCCGCGCTCATCGCGCCACCTCGGCGGCCGGATGCACGGGCGGCGTCACGCCCCGGCGCGCGAGCGCCATCGCTTCGCGCAGCACGTCGGCGTCGCCGACCTGGTTCGCGAGCAACAGGATCAGCTTCGCATTGACGAGCTGGCTGTCGGCGTCCGACAGGTCGCGATGCATGTCGATCAGCGCTTCGTAGAACGCATCGGGATCGGCCAGACGCGGGCGGGTGTCGAGTGGGGGCATGACGGTGTCTCCGGTGTCTTTATCGTATTCAGCGTGCGCAGCTCGCGCGCGCCAGTGCGTCGGCGATCGCCTGACGGTCGAGCGTGCGCGAGCGGGCGCAGACGTGCTGGTCGGGACGCAGCAGGTAGAACGTGCCGGGCTGCGCGTCGTAGCGCTGCGCGGCGAGCCCGTCGACGTCTTCCACCACGTCGACACCGGCCACCGGCTGCGCGTGCCCGGCCGGCACGACGAGCACCGGCCGCACCGCCGGCGCGAGGCCGTCGACGGCCTGCGCGAGCGCGGCCGCGTCGCCCGGCAATCCGAACAGCACACCGGTGAAGCCGGCGCGCAGATGCTGCAGCAGCCAGCCCGACGCGCCCTGCGCGCGCACCGGCGCATCGGCCGCCGCCGCGCCCGGCCGCATCGCGCACGCGAATGCGTCGCCGCCGCGGTCCGGCGTGTTGAGCGGCGAATCGGTCAGCACGGCCGGCACCGACAGGCGCCCGCTGTTCACCAGCTTGCGCGCGAACTCGCAGTCGCGCGCGAGCTTCAGCGTCGCGTCGCGGAACACGCGCGACACCGCGCTTTTCGGCGTGATGAAATCGGTCGAGCGCGTCGAGTTGCGGATGTTCTCGTCCGCCGCGAACTCCCGCTCGCTCGCATAGGTGTCGAGCAGGCGGTCGTGCGCACGGCCGTCGAGCACCAGTTTCAGCTTCCACGCGAGGTTGTCCGCGTCCTGCACGCCGCTGTTCGCGCCGCGCGCGCCGAACGGCGACACGCCGTGCGCGGAATCGCCCGCGAACAGCACGCGACCATGACGGAACGTGTCCATCCGCTGGCAGCGGAACGTATAGACGCTCACCCACTCGAGTTCGAACTCGACGTCCGCGCCGAGCAGCGCGCGCACACGCGGGATCACACGCTCCGGCTGCTTCTCGGCGACCGGGTCGGCATCCCAGCCGAGCTGGAAGTCGATGCGCCACACGTTGTCCGGCTGGCGGTGCAGCAGCACCGACTGGTTGCGGTGAAACGGCGGGTCGAACCAGAACCAGCGCTCGGTCGGAAACTCCGCCTTCATCTTCACGTCGGCGATCAGGAAGCGGTCCTTGAACGTGCGGCCGCGGCTTTCCAGGCCCATCGCCGCGCGCATCGGGCTGCGCGAGCCGTCGGCCGCGATCACGTATTGCGCGCGCAGCGTCGCGACGCCGTCCGGCGTCTCGATCGTCAGCACCGCGTGTTCGGCCGACTGGTCGACGCCCGTCACCTTGTGCTTCCAGCGGATGTCGATGTTCGGCAGCTCGAACGCGCGGTCGGCCAGATAGCCTTCGACGTAGTACTGCTGCAGGTTGATGAACGCGGGACGCGCATGCCCTTCCTCGGGCAGCAGGTCGAACGCGTAAAGCTGCTCGTCCTGCAGGAACACCTTGCCGACGTGCCAGCTCACGCCCTTGTCGACGAAGCGCTGGCCGCAGCCGAGCCGGTCGAAGATCTCGAGCGTGCGCTTGGCGAAGCAGATCGCGCGCGAGCCGGTCGACAGCGTGTCGTCGTCGTCGAGCAGCACGACCGGCACGCCCTGCTGCGCGAGGTCGATCGCGGCGGCGAGGCCCACCGGGCCCGCGCCGACGACGATCACCGGGTGGACGGCCGCGTCGTGCGCGTGGGCGCGGTACTCGAACTTCAGCGTCTGGTAATCGATGCTCATGGTCGCCATCCGCGCGTCAACCCCGCCGTGCGCGCACCGCCGCGCCCGTCGCTCCGTCCGTCTCCTCGCGGCGCGCCTGCCCGCTTGTCCTGTCAACAACCGCCACGTCTCGCTCCTTGCTTCCTGTTGATTCGTGAACGGCGCCGTTTCGCGGCGCCCGCATGCCGCATTTCTTGATCGGCGACAAATCTTGGATTTACGAATAGTAAAACCAATTACGAATAGTGAAATCAACGTAAACCCTAGTCGTTCGCTCGGGGACGGGATAACCATATGAGTGAAACGCCGAGCCGAGCGCGGCGCGCGCTGCTAATATCAAGTCAACGAGGCGGCCCTTTCGGCCGCCATTTTTCCTTCTCACGCCGATGATTCCGCCTACCATCCCCGAGCTGGTCAGCCGTGCCGGGCAACTGCCGTATCTGCGGGAACACCTCGCGCTTGCCGAAGGCGGCACCGCGTGCGCGAATCTGCCCGAGCGCACGCTCGCCAGCGCGTACGAGCCGATCTACGACGTGACGATGCCCGGCGCGCCGCAATCGACGTCGTTCGCCGACGCGATCGAGCGCTACGGCGACGAGCTCGGCTTCCAGGCGGTCACGCTCGTCACCGGCGCGCAGCACGACCCGGTCGACGCGGCCGTCGACGACCAGACGCTGGTCGCGATCGACCGCCTGTCGCGCGCGCTGCACGCGATCAATTTCTTCGGGGCGCAGCGTCACGGGCTGCTGTTCCTGCGCGTGCACGAGCGGCTGCTCAAGAGCGTGAAGTACGACCACGGCAAGCATTTCTCGTCGGTGCTGCAGCGCTTCGGCCTGCCGCCCGAGCGGATCGTGATCGAGCTGCCGGCGGTCGCGGTCGCCCACAAGACGTTCCTCGGCTACCTGACGCGCAGCTATCAGCATCACGGCTTCAAGGTCGCGGACAAGCTGCCCGATCCGGGCCGCATCCTCGCGGTCGAATCGGACATGGCGCGCCCCGACTACATCAAGATGGATGCGGGCATCGCGTTGCGCGACGGGATGGTCAAGGCGCTCGTCGCCTACGCGCAGCGCGTGCGGATTCCGCTGATCTTCGACGGCGTGGTCGACGAGACGCAGTGCGAGCTGCTGCGCCAGCACGACGTGCGGTTCATGCAGGGGCCGGTGTTCGCGAAGGTCGTGACGGCCTGAGCGATCGGCGGGAGAAGCGCGCGCGAAGCGCGGCGCGCCGGATGGCGGATGCCGGTGTCGGGTTGCCTCGGGAATCGGGTTTCAGCACGCAGCGTCGCTCGACGCCGGCCGGTTCCTCGTTCGTTCATGCAGAAAGGTCGAATGCGCTTGCGCACCCGCCCGGCACCGGCGCATTGCCCGCGACGGGCCGCCTATTCCCTGCCACCGTCGTCGTACTTCGGTAGATCGTCGTCGATCTCGATGCCCAGGAAACGATCGCCGTACCAGACGTGCCAAGCCGGACGCAGCCGCGACGGTTCGTCGAGCGTCGCGTAATTGATCTCGACCGTCCGCGGCGCGTCGGAGCGCCGGTATTCGAGTTGCGCGCCGCAACGGCCGCAGAAGCGCCGTTCGCCCCAGGCGCTCGACGCGTAGACGGTCGGTTCGCCCCGCAGATATTCGAATGCGTCGATCGGCACCGATGCCGATGCGACGACCGCCGCGCCGGTCGTGCGCTGGCAGAGCCGGCAGTGGCAGAAGCCGGCGTCGGTCGGAACGCCGGCGATCCGGTAGCGGATCGCGCCGCACGCGCATCCGCCTTCCATCGGTTCGGGGTGCGCCATCGCAGACCTCATCGTCGGGAAGCAGGCGAACGATGATGAGCGCGGTTCGCCCGTCGCGCAATACGCAACGGTGCCGCGCCGCCTCTGCTTTCCCACCTGTTGCGCACGAGCTGATTGCCGCACGACCACAGCACCCGCGCGCTCGTCGCTCTCAAACCGTCTGCCCGAGCCGCTGCGCGAGCGCCTTCAGTTGCGGCCCGACCTGCGTGCGAAACACGTCTTCGTCCATCGACGACGCCGGGCCGCTGCAGCTCAGGATCAGCCAGCGCCCCTCGCGCGGCTCGCGAAACGGCACGGCCGCCGCGTTCACGTCCGCGTGCCACGCGCGAAACGAATAGCAGCAACCGCCCGCCGAGAATTCGGCCACCGCCTGCTGCGCGGCGGCGACGAGCGCATCGGCGTCGGCCGCGCCGCCGGCCGCGCGGTGCAGTTCGGCATAGAGCGCGCGGCGCACGTCCTCCGGCTGCACGGCCAGGTACGCGCGCCCCATCGAGCTTGTCAGCATCGACAGCCGCGAACCGGGCGCGAGCCCGAGCGTCAACGCGGTCTCGCTCCGGATCGTCTCCAGATAGATCATGTCGAGCCCGTCGCGGCAACCGAGCGACACGGCCGCGCCGATCGCGCGCGCGAGCGCCTGCATGTGCGGCCGCGCGAGATCGATCGTGCCCGAGCCCGACAGCAGCGCGTAGCCGAGCGACAGCACACCGGCGTCCAGCGCATACTTTCCGAGCGTCTCGTCGTAGCGCAGATAGCCGAGCACGGTCAACGTATAGGCGAGCCGGTTCACCGTTGCCTTCGGCAGCCCCGTGCGTTCCGCGAAATCGCGATTGCCCAGCATCGTCTCGCCGGGCCGGAAAGCGCGCAGCAGGTCGAGCCCGCGCGCGAGCGCGACGACGAACTTGCGCTCGTCGATCGTGGTGTCGTCGATGGTTGAAAGTGTCATCCGGTGCTACACTGAGGTCGATTTGCAAAACATTGTTCCGAACAGCGGAACGCAAGTCAAGCGAACTTCAGGCATCAGCCCGGAGCAAGCGCTGCAGCGCGGCCTCTGTCCGACTGAAAAGCACGGACTCGGGGCCGGCGCCGAAGCGCCCGCTCCCACTGACCGTAACGCATGGGGCCGGAGTAAGCGCTGAAGCGCCAACTCGGGCCGACCGCGAAGCATGGGGCCCGACTAAGCGCTGAAGCGCCAACTCGGGCCGACAGGAGATGAGACGATGAGTGCTGCAACTTTTCATTGGGACGATCCGCTGCTGCTCGACCAGCAACTGACCGAAGAAGAGCGAATGGTCCGCGATGCCGCGCAGGCGTATGCACAGGACAAGCTCGCGCCGCGCGTCACCGAAGCGTTCCGCCACGAACGCACCGACGCGGCCATCTTTCGCGAGATGGGCGAGGTCGGCCTGCTCGGCCCGACGATTCCCGAGGAATACGGCGGCCCCGGCCTCAACTACGTCAGCTACGGGCTGATCGCGCGCGAAGTCGAGCGTGTCGATTCCGGCTACCGGTCGATGATGTCCGTGCAGTCGTCGCTCGTGATGGTGCCGATCTTCGAATTCGGCTCCGACGCGCAGAAGCAGAAATACCTGCCGAAGCTCGCGACCGGCGAATGGATCGGCTGCTTCGGCCTGACCGAGCCGAACCACGGCTCCGACCCGGGCAGCATGGTCACGCGCGCGAAGAAGGTGCCGGGCGGCTACGCGCTGTCCGGCGCGAAGATGTGGATCACCAACTCGCCGATCGCCGACGTGTTCGTCGTATGGGCGAAGCTGGAAGAGAACGGCAAGGACGCGATCCGCGGCTTCATCCTCGAGAAGGGCTGGAAAGGCCTGTCGGCGCCGGCGATCCACGGCAAGGTCGGGCTGCGCGCATCGATCACCGGCGAGATCGTCCTCGACGAGGTGTTCGTGCCCGAAGAGAACCTGATGCCGAACGTGAGCGGCCTGCGCGGCCCGTTCACCTGCCTGAACTCGGCCCGCTACGGGATCGCGTGGGGCGCGCTCGGCGCCGCCGAGTCCTGCTGGCACACCGCGCGCCAGTACGTGCTCGACCGCCAGCAGTTCGGCCGGCCGCTCGCCGCGAACCAGTTGATCCAGAAGAAGCTCGCCGACATGCAGACCGAAATCACGCTCGGCCTGCAAGGCGTGCTGCGCCTCGGCCGGATGAAGGACGAAGGCACGGCCGCCGTCGAGATCACGTCGATCATGAAGCGCAATTCGTGCGGCAAGGCGCTCGACATCGCCCGCCTCGCGCGCGACATGCTCGGCGGCAACGGCATCTCCGACGAATTCGGCGTCGCGCGCCACCTCGTGAATCTCGAAGTGGTCAATACGTACGAAGGCACGCACGACATCCACGCGCTGATCCTCGGCCGCGCGCAGACGGGCATCCAGGCATTCTTCTGATGATCCGGCCATGACGCACGCGGCAGCGATGCCGCGCACGCCGCCCAAGCAAAAGCCCGCTCGGCATGACTGCCGAGCGGGCTTTTTTTCATCGGAACCGCGGCCGCGGGCCGCCGATGCTTACTTGTTCGGCTGCGGCGTCAGGCGCAGATACGGACGCACCGCGTTGAAGCCCTTCGGGAAGCGCTTCTTCAGCTCTTCCGGATCCTGCAGCGACGGCACGATCACGACATCGTCGCCGTCCTTCCAGTTGCCGGGCGTCGCGACCTTGTAATTGTCGGTCAGTTGCAGCGAGTCGATCACGCGCAGCACTTCGTCGAAGTTGCGCCCCGTGCTGGCCGGATAGGTGATCGTGAGCCGCACCTTCTTGTTAGGATCGATCACGAACAGCGAACGCACCGTCAGCGTTTCGTTCGCGTTCGGGTGAATCATGTCGTACAGCTGCGACACCTTGCGGTCCGCGTCGGCGATGATCGGGAAGCCCACGACCGTCGACTGCGTTTCGTTGATGTCGTTGATCCAGCCCTTGTGCGATTCGACGCCGTCGACCGACAGCGCGATCACCTTCACGTTGCGTTTCTCGAATTCGCCCTTCAGTTTCGAGGTCAGCCCGAGTTCGGTCGTGCACACCGGCGTGTAGTCGGCCGGATGGGAGAACAGGACGCCCCAGCTGTTGCCGAGCCACTCGTGAAACTTGATGGTGCCCAGGCTCGATTCCTGCTCGAAATCCGGTGCGATGTCGCCAAGACGCAGACTCATGATGTTCCCTCCTCGAACGATGCTGGTTGAAACCGCGCGCTGGACAGCGCGGGGCAGTCCATCAGCTTACGGGAAGCAATGGGCCGTGCGAACGATTATTCCGTTTGATATTCATACTTTTTTGTCATTTTTACCCGGCGTCATGGCAGGACGGAAGCTCGCGGTGGAAACTTTTCAACGCGTTTGCCGCTCTGTTCATGATTACAAGTCGTTTACCATGCAGTCTTGCGCTGCCGCCGTGTGTCTTCCCGGCTCGCCAGCAGGCAGGGGTTTCGCTACGATGTGAACCTGCAGCATGACAGCACGAAGGGAGTTGCAATGTCGGAAATCAACAAGGAGAAACTGATGTCGGATATCAAAACCGTTCTCTCGGACGCCGAAGACCTGCTCAAGCAAGCGGCGAGCAGCACGGGCGACCGTGCGGCCGAGCTGCGCGAGAAAGCCATGTCGCGCCTGAAGCAGGCCAAGGAAAAGGCAGCCGACGTCCAGGTCGTGGTGGTCGAGAAAGGCAAGAAGGCCGCGCGCGCGACCGACGACTACGTGCACGAGCATCCGTGGACGTCGATCGGCGTGGCCGCCGGCGTCGGCGTGCTGATCGGCCTGCTGATCAACCGCAAGTAACGCGCTCTGCGCCGTTTCGTCCCGCGGGCCGCGTTGCGGCCTGCGGGCGTCGAAGCCTGCCGGCCCGCGCCGGCCGGCTTTGTCCTAGCTGCTTACTGCACGCGCAAGCACCTCATCCATGACGACAGACACCCACTCGCAGCCGCCCGGTCAAGGACCGCTGCGCCGCCTCGTCGGCTCCGCCATCGGCCTTCTGCAGACGCGCCTCGAACTGGTGGGCATCGAGCTTGCCGAGGAGAAGGAGCGCCTGATGGGCGTGCTGTTCCTCGGCCTCGCCGCGATGATGCTCGCGACGATGGCGCTCATCAGCCTGACCGTGCTGATCGCGATCGCGTTCTGGGATACCTACCGCTGGCAGGCGCTCGCGGCGATCACCGCACTGTATGCCGTTGGCGGCATCGTATGCGCGCTGAAAGCGCGTTCGGGCCTGCGCGACGCGCCGACCGTGTTCGAGGCGACGCTCGCCGAACTCGAGAAAGACCGCGACCTGTTCCGCGGCAAGCCGTGAACGCCCTCGCGCTCATCCCTCTCACCTACTTCGCCGACGCGCCATGAGCCAGAACATCACGGGCAATCCATCCCGCTCCCATTCGTCGCGATCGAACTGGAATGCGTCGCAGCACCGCGCGCTCCGCAAGGAATTGCTGATCCTGCGATCCGAAGTCGAGCGGCTCGAATTTGCGGAGGCCGCCGCCGAAATGCGCCACGCCGTCACGCGCTTCAGTTGGCTCAAGGTGTTCATCCCCGGGCTGTCGACCGGCAGGTTCGGCCAGTCGGCCAAGAACCTGAACGCAAGCCTCGGCCAGCTCGTCAACCAGTATCCGATGCTGAGTTCGCTCGCGTCGCTCGTGCTGGCGAAACCCGTTCGCTCGCTGCTGCGTGCGAGCGCGGGCCCCGCGTTGAAGTGGGGCACGCTCGGCTTCGCCGCATGGGAGGTCTACCGGATCTGGAAGCAGTCTCGCGACGAGCGCGGGCTCGACGCACGCGACGACTGACCGTCGGCCCCTTGCGCGCACGGCCATGCGCCGCTGCGCGCCTTTCTTGCGAACTCAGCGCACGCCCCAGCACCCGGTTCGTCGGCGCCATCGCTTCCTGCATTGCCTTTCGTTCCGTTTGAGCGCAGCGTGAACGTGCCGCGTGCATCGTCGCGCATCGGCCCGGTATCGAGCGGCGTCGCTGTCAGTTCATAGCTCACCGGCGAACCGTCGCCATCCGGCGGCGCGTGCGCGAGCGCGTCCGACAACGCCGGGGGCGGCGCCATGTCGACCACCGCGAACGATATGGCGACCATCAACTCGACGAACGTGAATCCGCACGATCGTTGCACCACATTCTTCAAGGGTCGAGCGCCCCGTTCCATCGCAATCGCCCTCCGCCACGGTAATGCGACGACTGTAGCGGCGCGTGCAAACGTGCGCCATTTGCCGAACGGCCGAGGCGACATGCGATCGCGACCGACACAATCGGCGCGAATCGAACCCATGGAGCAGACGATAAACGGACGCAGCGCGTCAGCGCTTACGTGGGGTCTTGGCGGGAGAGGCGCGACGGAACTCTTCGATCACGTCGGCAAATTCGGAAACGTCCTCGAACCGGCGATACACCGATGCGAAGCGGACATAGGCGATCGTATCGAGGCCGCGCAACTCGTTCATCACGAGTTCGCCCAGCTTCTCGCTACGCACTTCACGCTCGCCAGTCGCGAGCAGTTGATACTCGATGCGGGCGACCGCCGCGTCGATCGCGTCGGCCGCAACCGGCCGTTTGCGCAGCGCGAGTTGCATGCTGGCGACGATCTTGCGACGGTCGAATTCCGTGCGGCTGCCGTCCTTCTTCACGACGGCCGGCAGGTTCAGTTCGACCCGCTCGTACGTCGTGAAGCGCTTGTCGCAAGCCGAGCAGCGACGGCGCCGGCGAATCGCGGCGCCATCTTCGGACACGCGCGAGTCGACGACCTGCGTGTCGTCATGCCGGCAGAACGGGCAGCGCATCGGCGATCAGCGATAGACCGGGAAACGCTTGGTCAGCTCGGCGACCTGCGCACGCACGCGCTCGATCGTCGCTGCGTCCTCCGGGTTCTCCAGCACGTCGGCGATCAGGTTACCCACCTGCTCGGCTTCCGCCGGCCCGAAGCCACGCGTCGTCATCGCCGGCGAACCCAGGCGCACGCCGCTCGTCACGAACGGCTTTTCCGGATCGTTCGGGATCGCGTTCTTGTTCACCGTGATGTGCGCCGCGCCGAGTGCCGCTTCCGCTGCCTTGCCCGTGATGTTCTTCGCGCGCAGGTCGACCAGCATCACGTGGCTTTCGGTGCGGCCCGACACGATCCGCAGCCCGCGCTTGACCAGCGTTTCGGCCAGCACGCGTGCGTTCTCGACCACCTTCTGCTGATATTCCTTGAACTCCGGCGACAGCGCTTCCTTGAACGCCACCGCCTTCGCCGCGATCACGTGCATCAGCGGGCCGCCCTGGATGCCCGGGAAGATCGCCGAGTTGATCGGCTTCTCGTACTCGGCCTTCATCAGGATCACGCCGCCGCGCGGGCCGCGCAGGCTCTTGTGCGTCGTCGTCGTCACGAAATCCGCGTGCGGCACCGGGTTCGGGTACACGCCCGCCGCGATCAGGCCAGCGTAGTGCGCCATGTCGACCATCAGGTACGCGCCCACCGACTTCGCGATCTTCGCCAGACGCTCGAAATCGATCTTCAGCGCAAACGCCGACGCGCCCGCGACGATCAGCTTCGGCTTGTGTTCCTGCGCGAGCTTCTCGGCCGCTTCGTAGTCGATGTCTTCGTTTTCGTTCAGGCCGTAGCTCACCACGTTGAACCACTTGCCCGACATGTTCACCGGCGAGCCGTGCGTCAGGTGGCCGCCGTGCGCGAGGCTCATGCCCATGATCGTGTCGCCCGGCTTGAGCATCGCGAAGAACACGCCCTGGTTCGCCTGCGAACCCGAGTTCGGCTGCACGTTCGCCGCTTCCGCACCGAACAGCTGCTTCACACGGTCGATCGCCAGTTGCTCAACCACGTCGACGTACTCGCAACCGCCGTAGTAGCGCTTGCCCGGATACCCTTCCGCGTACTTGTTCGTGAGCTGCGAGCCCTGCGCGGCCATCACGGCCGGGCTCGTGTAGTTTTCCGACGCGATCAGCTCGATGTGATCTTCCTGGCGGCGGTTTTCCTGCTCGATCGCTGCAAAGATTTCGGGATCGACGTTCGCGATGGTGCTTTGGGCTCTGTCAAACATACGGTTTCCGTTAAGTGTGTACAGGTTGACCGGAGTGGCCGAGTACGGTGCGCTGCTGGCGAGACCAGCCCGACGTGGCGGAAGAATCCGTATGACGCGAGGCAGGACAGCCACCGGCGATGCACGCGACGGCGCACAACGGCTGCCCAGGCGAACGGCAAAAACGGCGCCCCGCGCTTCACGGTGGGATGCTCCACCTTGAACCCTGAGGGTTCTATCGCCAGTCACGCAGGGGTGATGAGCGCATTAGTGTATTGGATGCGTCATGAATAGGCAACCGCACGGCAGGGCGCCCCAAACAATAAGGGCCAGACTCTACGCGCCCGTGCCGACACGCTTTGCCGTCTTGCCGCGGTGCGGCATTCTCAGTAGGCTTGCGGGATTCCACCCGCTATTCCGTTACCGACCAGGAGCAGCAATGATCGTGTTCGTCACAGGTGCGTCCGCCGGCTTCGGCGCCGCCATCTCCCGTGCCTTCGTCAAGGGCGGCCATCGCGTCGTCGCCACCGCACGCCGCAAGGATCGCCTCGATGCGCTCGCGGCCGAACTCGGCGACGCGCTGCTGCCGTTCGAGCTCGACGTGCGCGACCGCGCGGCCGTCGAAGCCGTGCCGGCCACCCTTCCCGCCGAATTCGCGGCGCTCGACGTGCTCGTCAACAACGCCGGCCTCGCGCTCGGCGTCGAGCCGGCCCAGAAGGCGAGCCTCGACGAGTGGCAGACCATGATCGACACGAACTGCTCGGGCCTCGTGACCGTCACGCACGCGTTGCTGCCGGGCATGATCGCGCGCGGTCGCGGCCATATCTTTAATCTGGGCTCGGTGGCCGGCACCTATCCGTATCCGGGCGGGAACGTCTACGGCGCGACCAAGGCTTTCGTCAGACAATTCAGCCTGAATCTGCGCACCGACCTGATCGGCACGCCGTTGCGCGTCACCGACATCGAACCGGGCCTGTGCGGCGGCACGGAATTCTCGAACGTCCGCTTCCGCGGCGACGATGCAAAGGCGGCGAACGTCTACCAGAACGTCCAGCCGCTCACGGCCGAGGACATCGCCGATACGATCTACTGGATCGCCACGCGCCCCGCGCACGTCAACATCAATACGATCGAAATGATGCCGGTCGCGCAAGCGCCGGCCGGCCTCACGATCCATCGCGGCTGACCGTCGCCCGCAGCCGCGGGCCCGCCTCCGGGCGGCCCGCAGTGTGCTACGACGCACTACATTCCGTTACGAATCGGTTACGAATCGGGCCTTTGCCTTCCGGTAGAATGCGCGCCATGACTCAGCCTACCCGCTCCCCGGAAGCGCCGTCCGGCTTTACCTGGCCGGTGCGCGTGTACTACGAGGATACCGATGCAGGCGGCATCGTCTTCTATGCCAACTACCTGAAGTTCTTCGAGCGCGCCCGCACCGAGTGGCTCCGTGCATGCGGCGTCGACCAGCGTCGGCTCGCCGACGACACCGGTGCGATCTTCATCGTGCGTAGCACGTCGCTCGACTACCGCGCGCCGGCGCGACTCGACGACACGCTGACGATCACGAGCCGGCCCGGACGCATCGGCCGCGCCTCGGTGGAATTCACGCAGGAAGCCTGGTGTGGCGACACACTGCTCGTGGCCGGGCATATCCGCCTCGGCTGCGTCGACCGTCACGGCATCCGGCCCGCGGCCATCCCGCCCGTCGTGCTCGACGCGTTGCAACGCGGTCCCGTCATCGACGCCGGGCAGACGGGTTTGTCAACGAAGCGCGCATGAGCGCCGTTTAGACAAAGCCTATGAACTTGCCGTTCTGATTCGATACTAAGCAAGGTTCGGCGTCAGGCATGGCCGGCGCGCCGCGCCGCACGCACGCCGGACGCCCTTGCCGGGCACCCCCGAAGGGACGTTACTCAAACCTCTATGAATACTGTTCAAGACCTGTCGATCATTTCCCTCGTCCTCAACGCGAGCGTGCTGGCCCAGGCGGTGATGGGACTGCTGCTGCTGCTGTCGCTGATGTCGTGGACCTTCATCTTCCGCAAGTGGTTCGCGATCCGCCGCGCGCGTGCCCAGACCGAACGCTTCGAGAAGGATTTCTGGTCGGGCGGCGACCTGCAGGCGCTGTACCAGAGCGCCGCCAACAACCGCCACACGATCGGCGCGCTCGAACGGATCTTCGAATCGGGGATGCGCGAATTCCTGAAGGCGAAGGAAAAGCGCCTCAGCGATCCGGGCCTCGTGCTCGATGGCGCCCGCCGCGCGATGCGTGCGTCGTTCCAGCGTGAAATGGACGTGCTCGAAGCCAACCTCGCGTTCCTCGCGTCGGTCGGCTCGGTCAGCCCGTACATCGGTCTGTTCGGCACGGTCTGGGGGATCATGAACTCGTTCCGCGGCCTCGCGAACGTGCAGCAGGCCACGCTCGCGAACGTCGCGCCCGGCATCGCCGAGGCGCTCGTCGCCACCGCGATCGGCCTGTTCGCCGCGATTCCGGCGGTGGTCGCGTACAACCGCTACGCGCACGACATCGACCGCCTCGCGATCCGCTTCGAGACCTTCATCGAAGAGTTCTCGAACATCCTGCAGCGTCAGGCCCAGTAAGGAGCGCGCCATGGCAGGAAGCCCCATCCGATCCAGCATGCGCGGCGGCCGCTCGCGCCGCGCAATGGCCGACATCAACGTCGTGCCGTACATCGACGTGATGCTGGTGCTGCTCGTGATCTTCATGGTCACAGCACCGCTCGTCGCCCCGTCGATCATCAACCTGCCGACCGTCGGCAACGCCGCGCCGCAGGAGCAGACGCCGCCCGTCGTCGTCAACATCAAGGCCGACCGCACGATGAGCGTCAAGTACAAGGGCGACTCGGGCGCGACCCAGGAAGACACGATGACGAAGGCCGAGCTCGACAGCTTCATCTCGGCCCGTCAGGCCGATCACCCTGACCAGCCGGTCGTGATCGCAGCCGACAAGACCGTGCAGTACGATGCCGTCATGACCGTGATGTCCGATCTGAAGGCGCGTGGCGTCAAGCGCGTCGGCCTCCTCGTCAAATCGCAATGAACCGGCAGCAATCCACGCGCAGATCCGCCTACCCGCTCCAGCCTCCCCGCGAGCGCGGGACGTGGCGCGCGTTCGCGCTCGCCGCGCTGATGCACGTGCTGCTCGCGCTGTTCCTCTATCACGGCGTGCAGTGGCAGAACAGCACGCCGGCCGGCGCCGAAGCCGAGCTGTGGACCGAAGTGCCCGACGTTCCCGCGCCGCGGCCCGTCGTCACGCCCGCGCCGCCCGTGAAGGTCGCGCCGCCCCCTGCCCCGGTGCGCGACGAGCAGGCCGACATCGCGCTGCAGCAGAAGAAGCGGCAGCAGGAAGCGGCCGCGCGCGAAGCGCAGCTCGAGCAGCAGCGCCGTGCGCAGCAACTGAAGGCCCAGCAGGAAGAGGAAGCCCGGCGCGCGCAGCTCGCCGCGCAACAAGCCGCCGCGCTGGCCGCACAGAAGGCCGCGGAACGCGACAGACAGAAGCAGGCCGACAAGCTCAAGCAACAGCAGCTCGCCGAACAGCAGAAGCTCGAACAGCAGAAACTCCAGCAGCAAAAGCAGGCGCAGCTCGAAGCGCAGCAGGCGGCGAAGGCGAAGGCCGACGCGGCCGCCAAGGCGAAGGCGGAAGCCCAGGCCAAGGCGAAGGCCGAGGCCGCGGCGCACGCGAAGGCCAGTGCGGCGGCGAACGCGAAGCTCGACCGCGAACGCAGCGCGCGCCTCGCGCAGATGCAGGGCCTGTCCGGCGCCGGTGAAGGCGGCGGCGAAGGTCTCGCGAAAAGCGGCACGGGTACGGGCTCCGGCGGCAATGCCGCCACGCCCGGCTATGCCGACAAGGTGCGCCGTCGCGTCAAGCCGAACATCGTTTGGGGCGGCGAGCGGGCGGGCCTGACCACCGTCGTCAAGATTCGGTGCACTCCGTCCGGTGACGTATTGAGCGCATCGGTCTCCCGCTCGAGCGGGAATTCGGGGTGGGATCAAGCCGTGGTCAGTGCGATCCACGCATCGGTCCCGTTGCCGCCCGATTCTAACGGTCGTACCCCGTCTGACATTACGATTACCTTCAAGGCGGCGGAGTGAAACGAAATGCGCTTACACTCCGGGCGTCGCTGTCAGATGGGAACGAATCGGGTATTTTTACTGTCTCTGCCGTTGCGCAGCGATCCAAGCCATACGGGAAGCAAGAAGCATGAGTTTGATGACAAAGCTAGGTTTCAGGGCACTCGTGGCCTCGTGTCTGATCACGGCGGGCAGCGCCGCTAACGCCCAGGTCAACGTGCTGATCACCGGTGTCGGGTCGACCCAGTTCCCCATTGCCACCGCGAACTTCACGAACGAGGCGAATCTGCCGCAGCAGGTCACGTCGATCGTGCGCGCCGACCTCGCCCGCAGCGGCAAATTCACCAACATCGACGCGGGCAGCACGCCCGTGCCCGAGACCGCCTCGGTCGATCTCGGCGCATGGAAGGCCAAGGGCGCGAATGCGTTCGTCGCCGGCAGCGTGAACCGCGACGCGAACGGTCAGTACAAGGTCAACTTCATCCTGTACGACACCGTGAAGCAGCAAAGCCTCGGCGGCCTGTCGCTGACGGCCACCGACACCACGCTGCGCACGGCCGGCCACAAGATCGCCGACTACATCTATCAGAAGCTGCTCGGCGTGCGCGGCGTGTTCGCCACGCGCCTGTCGTACGTGATCAAGACCGGCAACCGCTACCAGCTGCAGATTTCCGATTCGGATGGTCAGAACGCGCGCATCGCGCTGTCGAGCACCGAACCGATCATCTCGCCGGCCTGGTCGCCGAGCGGCACGAAGGTCGCGTACGTGTCGTTCGAGCGCAAGAAGCCGATCGTCTACATCCATGACCTGCCGACCGGTCGCCGCTACATGGTCTCCGACCAGAAGGGCAACAACAGCGCACCGGCGTGGTCGCCGGACAGCAACACGCTGGCCGTCGCGCTGTCGCTGACGGGCAATACGCAAATCTACACGGTCAACGCGAACGGCGGCGGCCTGCGCCGCCTCACGCAGAGCAGCTCGATCGACACCGAACCGTTCTACTCGCCGGACGGCCGCTGGATCTACTTCACGAGCGATCGTGGCGGTGCGCCGCAAATCTACCGGATGCCCGCGCAGGGTGAAAGCGCCGGCGCCGCGCAGCGCGTGACCTTCACCGGCAGCTACAACACGAGCCCGCGCGTGAGCCCGGACGGCAAGCTGCTCGCTTACATCTCCCGCACGGGTGGGGGCTTCAAGCTGTACGTTCAGGATCTGCAGACTGGCGCGGCGAACGCCATCACGAATACCAATCGCGACGAATCGCCGAGCTTCGCGGCAAACGGCCAGTACGTTCTGTACGCTACCCAGTCGGGTGGTCGCAACGTTCTGGCTGCAGTGCCCTCCGACGGCAGCGCGCCGCCGCAGATCTTGTCCGTCCAGGGCGGCTCCGTTCGCGAGCCGTCGTGGGGGCCCTTCATGCAATGACCACAAGGAGAGTAACCATGATGTCGAATAAAGCTCGTCTGGCCCTGGCCGTGATGATGATCAGCGCGCTCGCAGCGTGCAAGTCGGGCGTGAAGCTCGACGACAAGGCAAACAACGCGGGCGCAGTCAGCACGCAGCCGAGCGCCGACAACGTCGCGCAAGTGAACGTCGATCCGCTGAACGACCCGAACAGCCCGCTCGCGAAGCGCAGCATCTACTTCGACTTCGACAGCTATTCGGTGAAGGACGAGTACCAGCCGCTGATGCAGCAGCACGCGCAGTACCTGAAGAGCCACCCGCAGCGCCACGTGCTGATCCAGGGCAACACCGACGAACGCGGCACGAGCGAGTACAACCTCGCGCTGGGCCAGAAGCGTGCGGAAGCCGTCCGCCGTGCGATGGCACTGCTCGGCGTGAACGATTCGCAAATGGAAGCCGTGAGCCTCGGCAAGGAAAAGCCGCAGGCAACGGGTCACGACGAAGCATCGTGGGCGCAGAACCGTCGCGCCGACCTCGTCTACCAACAGTAAGTAACGGAAGAATCGCCGTATGACGCACCGTTTAACCTGGCTGCGCGTTGCCGCAGCATTCTGCGTCGCCGGCGCGGCGTGGTCGGCCGCGCCGGCGCACGCCGGCATGTTCGACGACAACGAAGCGCGCCGTGCCGTGCTCGATCTGCGCAGCAAGAGCGACAACCTGTCGAGCCAGTTGTCGGCCGCCCAGCGTACGATCCTCGATCAATCCGGCCGTATCGACCAGCTGAACCAGCAGGTCGCGACGCTGCGCGGCGAGAACGAGGATCTGACGAACCGGCTGACGACGCTCGAGCGGCAGCAGAAGGAGTACTACCAGGATCTCGACACGCGGCTCAAGAAGTTCGAGCCGCAGCAGGCGACGATCGATGGTGTCGAAGGCACCGTGCAGCCGGGTGAAACGGATGCGCTCAGCGCGGCGCAGCAGCAGTTCCGCAACGGCAACTTCAAGGCGGCGGCGGCTTCGTTCCGTGCGTTCATCGCGAAGTATCCGCAGAGTCCCTATCAGCCGACCGCGCAGTACTGGTACGGCAACGCGCAATACGCGCTGCGCGACTACCGCGGCTCGACCGCGACGTGGCAAGGGATCGTCAGCAAGTTCCCGCAACACCCGCGCGCGGCCGACGCCCTCGTGGCGATCGGCACGAACCAGCTCGAGCAAGGCCAGAAGGCGGCCGCGAAGAAAACGTTCGAGCAGGTCGTGTCACAGTACGCCGGATCGAACGCGGCGCAGACGGCGCAGGGCAAGCTCGAAACGATCAAATAATTATCGTGACGGGTTGTTGACAGCCCTGCAACCCGTCGCTATAATCTTTTGCTCTTTGGGTCGTTGCCAAAGTTGTTGAAGCAACGAACCAAAACAAGTTTCAAGAACGTGGGGTGGTAACTCAGTTGGTTAGAGTATCTGACTTTTAATCAGAGAGTCGAGGGTTCGAGTCCCTCCCACCCTACCAACTATCTTCGATAGTGCAAAAAGCCTCCTTCGTGGAGGCTTTTTTGCGTCTGTCGCCGGGCAGCGTATGCTGCTCATTTCCACTTCCCGGCTAAACGCCCGTCGCCCCCTCGCCTTGATCGCTTCGCTACCACGGTTAGTCCGGCTTCTCCTGGTCGGCACCTGACATCGCGACGATCAGGTCGCCGATCCAATACCGCCGCTCCAACACGACGCCCACTGCCAAAAAGCGGAATGAGCAACTATTGCGACGACCGTTCAGTAATTGCCTCTATCAGCGCCAAAATCACCTCGCGTTTTCGCGCGTCGAGCGCTCGAAATCCAGAGACGATCCGCTGCTCATCTGGGCTTTCGAGCCGGGCGCCCTCTTCACCAGTAAGCACGTACCAGACATCGACGCCAGCAAGTGCAATCGCGCTCAAGTAGTCGGAGTTCGGGCGCCTCATGCCCTTTTCGTACTGAAATTGCGCGTGTTTCTGAACCCCTCCTAGCACCGCCAGTTCAGTCTGATTGAGCCCCAAACGCAGTCGCTCCCTTTTTAGCCGCACTTCAAAATCATTCATTTGATATTTTTTTCCTTGACAATATATCAAACGACTCTAAACTGGAATCGAGAAGTATCCGATTGATAGAAAACCTCCCGGTCACGGGGCGTTTGTGCGGGCCGACGCTGGCCAGGATCCCTAGATGCGGAGGTTGCATGTCCCTCACCTATGAAATATGCGGCTCACTGTCTGTACGCGACAATTTTCGGCACTACCATGCGCAGCAATTCGCTCGGAGCATTGCCGAGCCCGCAGACATCTACTTCGCGACCGATACCGTCACGCGATCTCTCGTAATTCGCATTCGTGGCGCACTGACAGACGACGAAACGAAATCGGTGGACAGTGCATTGGAACAATTCTCCCAGAAATGGGCGCAGACCGGCGCAATCTTCAGGCGAGTGCGCTATGGCGAGGTGTCGTTCGTGCCTGTTGGATTCGCTTGGCACGCTGAACTGCTCCAGAAGCTCATCGATGAACAGACTCGACTGGAAGCCCTTCTACAGCGTCAGGCACGGATTCTCGAAAAGTTTCGGCCTACTGCGAGCTAGCGTACGGGCCCACCAACATTGGAGCGCCAACTGCAGCGGTATGGAATCAAACCAACGGAGGTTCAGCATGAAAGAGGTAGCGCCTTATGTCCTGACCGGCGCTCTGGCCGTGCAGGACGATTTGGAAGACGAGCAACTCGATCGCGTATCCCGCCATCTAGGAGGTATCGCCACGGTGTATGCGAAGCACGACAAGATTGCCCACACTGTCGCACTGCGGATCTCGGGCACGCTGGTGCGTGACGACGTGCGCTATATCGAGCAGCGCGTGGAGCGGTTTGCCGAGGAAAACGCCCGCGTCGCCGCGATTCTCATCAGCGAATGGAATGGTGTGACGAGCGAGCTCGTTGTCGGTATGAACTGGGATGCACAATGTCTGCTCAGGCTCGGCGCTGCACAGGAACAGCTCGGGAAGCTCACGGAACAGTACTTCGACTTTTTGCTGCGTATCGAACCCCCAAGCTCCCCTGTCAACGGTAGTCCGCTCGTGCGTGTCGCGATCGAAGCACAAAACGATCGATGTTCGACGGATAGGTTCGCCCCCTAACTCAGTCTCCAGGCGTCGCGCCCCTTTCAACGGACTGGTCAAAAAAGACCATCTTTCATTGAACCGTTACATGTAACGCTGTATGCTTCGTTACATGTAACAGGAGGCTACAATGGCAGCTACCACTTCGGAGCGTGTTCGAATTCACCGCGAGAATCTTCGTGCGGCCGGGCTACGCCCAATTCAGATATGGGTGCCCGACGTCCGCCGGCCGGGTTTCGCCGATGAATGCGCTCGGCAATCGCGCATGGTCCACCAGAGCATCGACGAGAACGATCTGCTCGATTTCATTGAACAGGCTACGGACCTCGGACACTCACAATGAATCGAGGGAGCATTGTCACAGTCGCGCTCCAAGGTGATTTCGGCAAGGCTCGGCCGGCGCTCGTGGTGCAGTCGGACCTGTTTGCCGAACATCCCAGTGTAACGTTGCTGCTAATGTCGAGCTCAATGGTCGATGCGCCCTTGATACGCATTACTGTTGTCCCATCCGAGCAGAACGGCTTGCGCATGCCGTCCCAGATTGCCGTAGACAAAATGTTCACCGTGCGCCGCGAGAAAATCGGTCGCCCCATCGGCCACCTCGAAGATGAACTGATGGTTGCCGTCAATCGTTCGCTACTCGTTTTTCTTGGGCTAGCGTAACCGAGCCGCAAAAACAGCGGGCGGATTTCAGCACAAGACAAGGCCCCCTCTCCGATCACTGCATCAGTGACAGTCGGCACTTACCGCTCTTGATCGCGACCTTTTTGTTTGCCGGAGACAACTGCGCACTATGGTCGCCGTGCGTACGCCTGTCAACGCCAAACCTACCCAGTTGCCACGCTGGTACTCCCTCCGTAGATTCGAACCAGTGCAGCGATCCATCAGCGTGCCTTGCAAGGTCGGGTAAGCGACGCGCTTGCAATGCGTCGTTACCGTCGTCGCTATCCGCGCACCACACCGCTTCCAACATGCGCCGAACATGAGCAAACAAGCCCGAGCCAGACTAAGCGTTGAACTCGGCCCGCTAAAGCGGGAGTGGGACGCATATTGTGCACAGCGTGGCCTGACACCCAGCGAGGGTTTGCGGCAGTTCGTTGCGAAGGTCATTGCAAACGCTACAAATCGACCGCAGCCACATCAGCCCCTACCGCCACGACAAGGCCCATGCAAACAAATTGGGATCGCGTTGACCCACGCCGAGCTCGCACGCGTAAAAAGTGCGGCCTATCTTGACGGCTTCACGGCAAATCGATGGATTGTGGCACTGATCCGCGCATACCTGACGGACGAACCGCAGCTGGGTAACCGAGAATTGACGCTTCTCGCCGAATCAAACCAACAGCTCGCGGTAATTCGGAGGCAGCTGGGCGAGCTTGCAAGACACGTCAACGCAACCGGGTGTATAGACGGGCTCGATGGAGAGCAAATCCGTGCCACGATCGACGCCCATCTACGTACCGTGGCGAAGCTGCTGCGCAGAAACCTCGATCGCTGGAGCCGGTGATATGTCTTTTCCGAGAGTCTATGTCGACGAACTTTTGCTCAACTGGGGAGATCGCCTGTTTCACGATCCCCTACGGCATGTTCAGCCGCCGCGCCTTTCGGAGTGGGCGTTCCACCGAGACGCAATGCATCTGCGCGAGAAGCTGATGATGACACTTCGAGGCGCCTCCGAAGTGATGGTCAAGATCAGCAATAGGGCATCCGGTCCGCAGGGAATGAGCGTCGTCCGTCGTCACTTGAAGTACATTTCGCGCGACGGTTGTGTCGAACTGGAGGACCAGGACGAATGCCTGATTGCCGGAAAGCAGGCATTGGATGCTCTGATCGAACAATGGCATGTAGGCGGATGGGGCATCCCTCAAGAAAGCAAACGTCGAGAGACTCTCAACGTCTTGCTATCGATGCCCCCGGGTACCGACCGCCAGGCAGTATGGGACGCGGCACGGGCATTTGCACACGAAACTTTTGGTGACGGACGTCCGTATGTCTTCGCGAAACACGATGACGAGGCACATCCCCACGTACATATGAGCGTTCACACCCGTGGTCCGGACGGCCGGCGGCTCAATCCACGCAAACGAGATTTGCATCAATGGCGAGAAGCCTTCGCCCAACAACTTCGCGCACGCGGCGTCGACGCAAATGCAACGCCCAGAATGGTACGCGGCCAAACGCGGCGTCTTTCGAAGCAGGCAGCTGTTTGGGGAACGCTACAAGAGACCCCAATACGCTCTCCCGTAATCGACGACAGGACGCGCCATGACTTGTGGAAAGCACATATCGAAACCTTGAGCGCCTGGCACCAAATTGCACGCACATTGGCTAACTCCAATGTCCCCAAAGATCGGGCAATGGCGATAGGCGTCGTAGAGTTCGTACGGCAAATGCCCATTTGTTCACTGGGCCCAACGAACAGGCCGCAAGTCCCGGGCTCACTGCCATGGCCGACCCAGTCGACGGAGCGAGGTCGTTCACCAGCGGTACCAGACCTGCAACTGGACAGAAGTCGCCTGCCATCATTAGATGTTGAGCGCTGATGACCGACCGCCACACGGGCACATGAACAAAGGACAGTGAACCCGCGGCACACCGACGAATGCGGCCATCGCGGACATCATCGCTCAGCAGACGGCTTCGGCGGCGCACGCCCCGCAAGTCGTCACTCTTGAATTGACTGCGCGGAATCGGCGTCGATATAACGCGGCTTCGCGTTCTGCAAGTCGCGCGTGTTCTTCTGCACAGCCACCGAGCCGAACAGCGCGAGCACGAACGACATCGCATAAAAGCCCTTCTCGCTCAACTGCAGCGTCGCGTTGAAAAGGCCGACGACCAGCAGCGCGATCGACAGCAGCAGCGCGATCCAGCTGAGGCCGTAGTAGATGCCCGTGACGGGAATGCCTTCCGCGCGGTCGCGCACGCTCTTCTGCAGCGAGATCGCCGCGTAAAGACCGAACACCAGCACGGTGAAGTAATAGCCCTTCTCGTTGAGCTGCATGCCGGCGTTCCAGAGCCCGATTAGGAAGGCCGCGAAACCGGCGAGCAGTGCGGCCCACGATGCGGCCACGAACGCGAACGACGGTTGCTGGATGGTGGTCTGGTTCATTGCTGTGCCCTCTCTTTCTTGTTGTTCGAAATCGTTTTCGTTGAACTGCGTTTCGCGCATGGTAGCAGCTTTGACGCGCGTCACGGCAGGCGTGCTTGCACGCTCACGTTTCGCGCCGCGCGCGCCGCCAACGCCCCGGCGTCGTGCCCAGCACCGCGCGAAACGCCTTGCCGAACGCGGCCTCGGACTGGTAACCGACTGCCTGCCCGATTTCCGCCTGCCCGCGCTGCGTGTCCTGGAGCAGCGCGCACGCGTGCATCATCCGAATCTGCGCGACGAATGCGCCGACACTCATGCCGGCCTTCTCGCGGAAATGTCGCGCGTAGGTCGCGCGCGACATCGCTGCCTCGGCGCCGAGCGATTCGACCGTCCACGGTTGCGCCGGCGCCTGCAGCACGGCCTGGACCGACGGGCCCAGCCGCGCATCGGCCGCAAGCGCGAGCCAGCCGGACGGTACGCGCGCACCGCGACCGTACGCGCGCAGCGCATACGCCAGCAGCGCCTGCCCGAGCGCATTCACGATCGCGCCGGCACCCGGCTGCACGTTCGACGCCTCGGTACGCAGCACACTCGTCAGCAATTGCAGCGGCGCGGCCCCCGAGGTGTCGCGCAACCCGACGTGCAACACCTGCGGCAGTGTACGCATCAGCAGTTCGCCCGCGCCGCGCGCATAGACGAACCGTCCGCAGAGCAGATCCACGCTCGCGCCGCCCGGTTCGACCGGATCGAGATTCGACTTGACCGGCAGCACCGCGCCGTCGCCGACGCGCGAATCGCGCAGCGGCACGAGTGGCTTCGAGCGGCCGCCCGCTGCGTCGAGCAGGTCGTGCGCACCGCCTGCGGACAGCAGCACGAAATCGCCCTCGGCGAGTTGCAGCGTGCGCCCGTCGGCGGCACGCAGCCGGCAGGCGCCGGCCAGCACCAGATGGAACGCCGCCTCGCCGGGCGGCAGCGGGTCGTGCGGCATCGCGAACGGGCCGTCGAGCAGACAGCGCACGTCGAGCTCGACATGGCTGCGACCCAGCGACAGCAGTTGGCTCAATGCATCCATGAGACGATTGCGCTAAAAATTGACACTCTAACGTATCGAAACCCTCAGCGCGAGCGATCAGAATAGCCTTGCATCGCCCGAGATCGCGGCACCCACCGCCCTCCTCACTCTTCTCGACAAGGACGCATCATGCTGAACTGGAACGAATACCGGAAGGAACTCTCGACCCGTATCGGCGACATCGCCAAGCTGTCGCCCGATACGCTGGCTGGCTACAAGGCGCTGTCCGGCGCGGGCGCCAAGACCGGCCATCTCGACGCGAAAACCCGTGAGCTGATCGCGCTCGCGGTGGCCGTCACGACGCGCTGCGACGGCTGTATCGCCGTGCATACGGCCGAAGCGGCCAAGCATGGCGCGACCAAGGAGGAAGTGGCGGAGGCGCTCGGCGTCGCGATCGCGTTGAATGCGGGTGCGGCGCTCGTCTATTCGGCGCGTGTGATGGACGCGCTCGGCGACTGAGCCGGCACGGTGCGGCACGGCCCACGTGCCGCACCGAACTGCTGCATTGCATGGCGCCGAGCCACATGGTCGCGCGGTCGCGTATCGCGCGGAGGCGGCCGCCACGTATGACGATTGTGGGTGAGCCGCCCGGACGCGGCGACGTCGCGGAGTCGGCTACCATGCGCGAACGATACATCGTGAAGGAGCGCTCCATGTGCCGCTGGCTCGCCTATACGGGTAATCCGATCCATCTGGAAACCGTGCTGTTCCGCGCGAAGCATTCGCTGATCGACCAGAGCCTGCATTCGGAGCTGGGCGCCACGACCACCAATGGCGACGGCTTCGGCATCGGCTGGTACGGGCATCCCGACGAACTCCCGTTCCGCTATCGCTCCGTGCATCCCGCATGGAACGACCGCAACCTGCGCGAAGCCGCGCGTGCGATCCGCTCGCGGATGTTCATCGCACACATCCGCGCGGCGACCGACACGCCCGTGCAGGAAACCAACTGCCACCCGTTCCGCCACGGCCGCTGGCTATTCGCGCACAACGGGCTGATCCGCGACTTCCACAAGCTGCGCCGCGACCTGACGATGAAGGTCGACCCGGCGCTATTCCCGACGCTCGAAGGCTCGACCGATTCCGAGTTGATGTTCCGCCTCGCGCTGACGTACGGTCTCGAGCAGGCGCCGCTGCCGGCGCTCGAACGGATGGTCGGCGTGGTCGAGGAAACCGCCACGCGGCATCGCGTCGCCGATCCGCTCAACATGACGATCTGCGCGACCGATGGCGAACGGATCGTCGCGGTGCGTTACTCGAGCGAACGGCAATCGCGCTCGCTGTTTCACAGTACGTCGTTCAAGCATCTGCACGAGCTGTATCCGCATAACCCGCGTATCGCCGAAGCCGGCGATGATGCGTTCATGGTCGTGTCGGAGCCGCTCGTCGACCTACGCGGCGCGTGGGAGGAAGTGCCGGAGGGCATGGCGATCGTCGCGCATGGCGCCGATGTGCAGCAGCGGCCGTTCGGGCCGCGGCACAAGTGACATGCGGCAGTCCTGACGAAAGCGAGCATATTCAGGGCACCGGATACTTCCACGCGATAAGACAATTGCGGCGATCCGGTTTTAAGGAGCGACGCTTGGGACTACCGATGCAATCAGAAGGGATGCCAATCGTCGCCCGACAAAGATAATCGGCCAGCACGCACCGAATAATCCCCATTCGATAATGAGCGACAGAGCCTCATCACGAAGCGAGCCCCGCACGCGCTCCCTCTCCGTGTTCGCCGAATAAAAAATTAATACTCTTGCGATTTCATACCCGCGAGGAACGGGGGCGATAATCGAAACACGGTCGACGAAATATGTGCCGAGCGATTCGGCCACACGTCGACGGGCGACCGTCGCCATTCTTCTAACGATTCCGACGCAAGCGATTCCCGCTTCCCTCATGGCATCGGGCCCGGCCACAACATACCCAAACTCGGGGGCCATGAAACGGGGCCGAGATTGTACGCGCCTTTTACCTCGGCGCCGACACCTGCTCATTTCAAATTATTACGACGAATCGGCAATCATTACCGGGCAGAGGGAAGCCGAACCACGTCGTGCCGCACGAAGGCGAGCGCTTATTCCTGATTAAAATATTCAAGTTACAAATTTAGAAAAGGCACGTTACAATCCGCCGACGGATGAATCCGCATCACAAAAAAGTACGACGCAGTTACCGGCACATCGAATCCGAGATGACTCAAGATCTCCAAAATTCCCTCCCTGTCATGCTGACGGGTAATCAATCCGTGCTTTCCAGCATGAAGCAGGACCATGCCTTCGCGGTATGGCTCACCGGCGTCTCCGGTGCCGGTAAATCGACGCTGTCGAACCTGCTGAAGGAACAACTCGATGCGCGCGGCCTGCGGACTTTTGTGCTGGACGGCGACCTGCTTCGCGAAGGATTGAATCAGGACCTTGGATTCAGCGACGCAGACCGCCACGAGAATATTCGTCGGACTGCCGAGGTCGCGCGCCTGATGGTGGATGCCGGGCTCGTCGTCATCGTTGCGCTGATCTCGCCGTTTCTGGAAGCGCGCGCCAAAGCGCGCGCGCGTTTCCCGGCGGGCATGTTTTTCGAAGTCTTTGTCGACGTTGCGCTGGATGTGGCGGAAGCGCGCGACCCCAAGGGGCTGTATGCGCTAGCAAGGCAAGGGGCCATTCGGCAGTTCACCGGCATCGAATCGACCTATGAAAAACCGGTATTGCCCGACGTGCACGTGCGCACGGGCGCAGCCAGCCCGATGGAATGCGTGCACGCAATCATGCAGAAATTGCCGTTGAACGGCTGATACCGATACTGGCGCGGCCACCGGCTCATCCGCGTCTCTACTACCCTCGTCTATTTCGGCGCGTCATTGCTGCGCGGGCGACGATTGAACCGTCCGCCTGACGCCACAGCGGCCCACAGTCATCGTTGGCCGCGACGCTCGAGCCGCATCCGGATCGAATCAAGCTCGCCCGGCAACCTGCGCGAACGCGCGCGCTGCCGCGGCAGCACAACGAACCCGAGGCGTTCGTACAGTGCACGAGCCCTCGCGTTGCGCGTCAGCACGTCGAGCACGACATCGCGACTGCCATCGACCGGCAACGCGCCAGTATCCAGCGCATCGCGAAACAGCGCGCTGAACACCCCCGTGCCGCGCTGGCGTTCGTCCGTCGCGCAATGCGCGACGAGAATCTGCGAACGCTTCGGCGCCGGGAGTTCCGTTTCCAGGACCAACCCGCGCAGCAACTGGCCAACCGTGCGGCGCACGCCGAAGAAGCGCGCGAGCGCCCACACGACGTGCACGTCGTCGAACGTCGTCCGCTGTCCGTCGTGAATCGCCATCACCGCGAGCACCGCGCCATCGTCGGCGACTGCGACCCGATGCCGGCGCCACGAGAAGCGTCCGTGACGCGACCGGAACGCTTGCTGCAGGAAAGCGATGCAGCGTGCGTCGCTTTCGCCGAGAAAGAAGCCGAATTCGGCCACGCCGGACGCAAACACGAGCGGCGCGCATGCTGCCGCATCATCCGCACTGGCCGCGCGAAACCGCACCGGCTCGCCCGCGCGTGGAACCGCTTGCGCGACCGCGGCGGCCTGCGTCACGCGCTGCGCCCCGCGAGGCGCGACAACACGCCCACCGTCCGGCTGATCTGCTCCGGCTCGTGCGTCGAGCAGATGAAGAAACGCAACCGCGCGGCCTTTTCCTCGACGGCCGGATAGAAGATCGGCTGCACGTTGATCCCTTCGTCGAACATCGCATTCGCCCACTGCGCGGCCTTCAGCGAACTGCCCGTGATCACCGGCACGACCGCATACCCGGCGCTCGTGCCGGTATTCAGCCCGGCCGCACGCGCCTCGGTCAGGAACTGCCGCCCGCGCGCCTGCAACTGCGCGACGCGCTCCGGCTCGGCCTGCAGGCGTTCGAGTGCCGCCAGCGACGCTTCGGCGAGCGTGGGCGCGAGCCCGACGCTGTACAGGAAACCCGGCGCCAGATGGCGCAGCATGTCGACGAGCGGCTGGCAGCCGGCGATGAAACCGCCGCAGCCGGCCAGCGTCTTGCTCATCGTGCCCATCCACATGTCGACCTGGTCGGGCGCGACGCCGGCATGCTCGCGAATGCCCTTGCCGGTCGCGCCGAGCACGCCGAGCGAATGGGCCTCGTCGACCAGCAGGAATGCCCCGTGACGCGTCTTTACGTCGACGAAGCGCTGCAGGTCGGGGAAATCGCCGTCCATGCTGTACAGCCCTTCGATCGCGATCAGCACGTGCCGGTATTCGCGGCGCACGCGCGACAGCAGCTCGTCGAGCGCCTGCCAGTCGTTGTGCGGGAAGCTCAGCCGCTTCGCGCCGCTCAACTGCGCACCCTGCACGATGCTGTTGTGCGCGAGCGCGTCGTGGACCACCAGATCGCCGGGGCCGAACAGCGCACCGATCACGGTCACGTTGGTCGCATGGCCGCTCACGAACGCGACGCAGTCGTCGGTCTCGTAGAACGCGGCCAGCGCCCGCTCGAGCGCGCGCTGCACCGGACGCTCGCCCGCGACCATCCGGCTCGCCGAAGCCGACGTGCCGTAGCGGTCGATCGCGGCTTTCGCGCGCGCGGACACCGCCGGATCGCCGGCCAGCCCCAGATAGTTGTAGTTGGCGAAGTTCAGGTATTCACGGCCGCCGATCTGCGTGGTGGCCCCGGCGACGCCGTCGTGCACGCGGAAAAACGGCGACTCGACCCGCAGTTTCTCGCCCATCTCGCGCATGATGCGGACCTGCTGATACTGCGGCATCGACTCGAAGCGGCTGCGTGCCGACGCGGTCTGCGCAGCCGGCGTACCGGGCACACCCGGCGCCGCCGCGGCGTCGGTCGCGCGCTCCAGTTGCCGTTTCAGCGCTTTCGCCGCCAGTTGCTGGCGAAGATGCTCTCCCAGTGCCATTGCGTCCTTCGCTCTATCTCGAAAAGACGCTATGTTACGCCGCGTATCTTGAAAAAGTGTGGTTTCAGGTCTCGAAAAACTCGGCCCACTGCCATGCATCGGGCGCGGCCAATAGCGCATCGACCAGCCGGAAATTCATCTCGTGGCTAGGCCGCAGCGCGCTCACGCGCGCGAGCAGCGGCGCGCCGGCCAGCGCGAGATCGCCGACCAGGTCGAGCACGCGATGCCGGACGAATTCCTCGGGCAGCCGCATTCCGCCCAGCACGCGATTGCCGACGATCGACGCGGTGCACGACGGCCGCGCGCCGCGCAGGATCGGCACACCACGAAGATAGCCGGCGACGATCGCGGGCACGGCCCACTTCACGCGCCCGTACGAGCGAGACGGCGCGATGTCGGTCGCGAATGCGGCCGGCGTCAGCGCGCCGTCCCAGTGCATGTCGCCGAAGCCGCGCAGATCGTTGCGCACGCTCAGTTCGTAACGCGGCGCCGGCTCGATCCGCATCTCGCGCCGCTGGTCGCCGTCGCCGTCCGTGACGACGACGGGCCGCAGCACGCGGATGAAGCGTTTCGGCGCATCGAGCGCGACGCGGCCGCATGCGCGGATCGCGTCCACCCACGGCGTGGCGCTGCCGTCGAGGATCGGCACCTCTTCCGCGTCGAGCTCGACGATCGCGTGATCGATCTCGCACGCGAGCAGCGACGCGAGCAGGTGCTCGATCGTGCGCACGCCGATGCCGTCGGCATTGCGCAGCATCGTGCAGAGCGGCTGCGCGCGGCGCAGCGCGGGGTCGACGGGCAGCGTCGCGAGCGTGCGGCCGTGCTCGACCCGACGGAACACGATGCCGGTCACGCCGTCTTCCGGACGCGCGGGCAGAATCCGCACGCCGACCCGGCGCCCCGTATGCAAGCCGTGCCCGTCGATCGTCAGCGGGCGCGCCAGCGTGCCCTGCCGCGTCGCCCAGCCGGTCGGCGCGCTCACCGCGCCACCTCCAGCGACGGCGATACCTGCTCGGCGACCGGCGCCGGCTGCGCATCGAGCATCGCGCGCGCTTCGCCGTCGATCGCATGCTTCGCGGCGAGTGCCGCGACGGCCTCCTGCGCGGCATCGGCCGCCGACGCGGCATCGGAGCCGGCGTCGGCCGATGCGCCGATCGAATCGACGATGCGCCCGGCCAGCGTCGTCACCGACGCGCCTTCCGCGATCGCCATCACCGACAGCTTGACCTCGAACGCTTCCTCGACCGCAAGGCCGAGCTCCATCCCCATCAGCGAATCCATGCCCATGTCGAGCACCGACTTGTCGAGCGCGATGCGATCGGGCGTCATGTGCAGAATCCGCGCGATCTGCGCCTGCAGCGTTCGCGCCACCAGCGCAATGGCTTCATCGCGCGGCAGGGCAAGCACCTCTTCACGCAGTTGCGTGCCGCCGTCGCGCGCATCGCCGCCCTTCGCCTGCGATTGCAGCAGCGCATACCGGCGCGCCTTCGCCGCCGGCATCCCGCGCGCCACCGCATGCCAGTCGAGCCGCACCACCGCTTCACCGGCCGCACCCGCCACCAGCACGCGCTCGAGCGCGGCCATCGCCTCGTCGGACGTGATCGACGCACCGCCGATCCGCGACTGCAATGCTTCGCGCGTATCGGCGTGGCGTGCGAGGAAGCCGACGTCCTCGAGCGGCCCCCAGGCCATGAACGTGGCGGGCAATCCTGCCGCGCGGCGATGTTCGACCAGCGCCTCGAGGAAGGCGTTGGCCGCGACGTAGTTCGATTGCCCCGGATTGCCGAGATAGGTGGTCGCCGACGAATAGACGACGAACAGGTCGAGCGGCAGCCCGCGCGTCGCGCGATGCAGGTTCCACGCGCCGGCGACCTTCGGCGCGAGCACCGCGATCATCCGCGCATCGTCGAGATTGCGCACGAGACCGTCGTCGATCGACATCGCGGAATGCAGCACGCCCTTCAGCGGATGGGCACGCCGGACGATCGCGGCAACCATCGCGTCGACTGCCGCCGCATCGGTCACATCGCACGACACGACGTCGACGGTGACACCGAGCGTGTCGCGCCAGCGCGCCACCTCCTCGCGCGCCGCGGCGGCGAGTTCGCCGGAACGGCTCGCCAGCGTCAGCCGGCGTGCGCCGTGCTCGACCATCCAGCGCGCGCTCGCGAAGCCCAGGCCGCCCGTGCCGCCGACCACCAGGTAAGCACCATGCGGATCGAGCGCGAGCGCTTCTGCCCGCGCGACGCCGCGCGTCGGCGCGGGCGTGCCCGACGGATAGGTAACGAGCACCTTGCCGATCTGGCGCGCCTGCTGCATGTAGCGGAACGCATCCTCGGCCCGCTCGGCCGGGAACGCGCGATACGGCAGCGGATGCAGCACGCCTGCCGCGAACAGCGCCATCACTTCGCCGAACAGCCGCTCGGTCAGCTCCGGCAACGCGCCCATAAACTGGTCGGCATCGATGCCGAAATAGCTGATGTTGTTGCGGAACGGCCGCAGCCCGATATGGCTGTTTTCGTAGAAATCGCGCTTGCCGAGCTCCAGGAAGCGGCCGAACGGACGCAACGTATCGATGCTGCGCACCATCGCCTCGCCGGCGAGCGAATTCAGCACGATGTCGATGCCCTCGCCGCCCGTCATCGCACGAATCTCGTCCGCGAACGCCAGGCTGCGCGAATCGAGCACGTGGTCGGCGCCGAGCAGGCGCACGAACTCGCGCTTCTCGTCGCTGCCGGCCGTCGCGAACACTTCCGCGCCGAAGTGGCGCGCGAGCTGGATCGCGGCGATCCCGACGCCGCCCGCGCCGCCATGCACGAGCACGCGCTCGCCGCGGCGCAGCCGCGCGAGTTCGACGAGCGCGTAGTACGCGGTGAAGAACGTGGTCGGCACGGTCGCCGCTTCCTCGAACGACAGGCGCTGGGGTTTCTGTGCGATGGCCTGCGCGCGTGTCCTGACACGCGTCGCGAACGACGCCGGCGCGAAACCGAGCACCGCATCGCCCGCTGCAAATGCCGTCACCGCGCGGCCTACCCGGACAACGCGGCCGGACAGCTCCATGCCGATCGTCGCGCCCGCGAAGCCGGTTTCCACCGCTTCATCGGACAGGAGGCCCATCGCATACATCACGTCGCGGAAATTCAGGCCGGTGGCAACCGGCTCGATTTCCACCTCGTCGTCGCCCAGCGCGCTTTCCGGCAGCGCGAACCATTCGAGATTGCGCAACGAGCCCGGTGCGTCGAACGCCAGCACCGACGCGCGTGCAAGCGCGCCGTCGCTGCGCGCCGCGGCCTGTGTGGCCGTCAGCATGCGCGGCACCAGCCGCCCGTGCGCGCTCAGCACGACTTCTTCCTCGACCGCCGCGCCGGTCAGCTCGCGAATCAGCGCATCGGGAATCCCGTGCGCCGAACGATCGACGTCGATCAGGCGACACGCGAGTTCGGGATGCTCGTTCGCCAGCACGCGACCGAGGCCCCACAGCGTCGCCTGTTCCGGATGCGCGTTCGCGGCCCCGGCGAACGGCGCGCCGCCGCGCGTGACGACGGTCAGCCGCGTGCGTGCGTTCGGTTGCGCGCCGAGCGCGCGCACGAGCGCCGCCAGCGCGATCACGCCGTGACGCAGCGCGGCCATCAGGTCGTCTCCCGTCGTCGTGTCGGCGAGCGGCGTTTCCGGCGCGCAGAACACGACATGCGCCGGTTGCCCCGCCGGCAACGACGCAATGGCATCGGCCGCATGCGCGAGGTCGACGATATCGGCCGGGTAGCCCGCGTGCGCGAGCGCGTCGGTCAGTTGCCCGCCGAAACCGCCGGCCGTGTCCAGTGCGTGCATCACGAGCCATTGTTCGCTGCGGGCAAGCGTATCGAGATCGGTCGCGTCGCTGCCGCGTTGCGCGGCCGCGGCGCTCGCCGGATTGCGCGCGATGACGAACGTCGGCGTGCCGTCCAGATCGAGCGACTGCTCGACGTGCCGCACGACGTCGACGAAGCCCGCGCGCGCGAGCGTCACCTCGAGATCCGCCGGCGCCAGCGGCGCAGGCAGGTCGACGCCCGTCGACGCAGGCTGCGCGCCGAACACGATGTCGGAGAAGCGGCCGCGACGCGGCTCGGCCAGCAGCAGCAAGCCGCCTGGCGCGAGCCACGAGCGCATCGCGTTCAGTGCATCGGCCGCATCAGGACGGCCGCTCAGCGCGCGGTTCGCGACGATCAGGTCGTACGGCCCGGCTTCGTCGGCGGACAGCGACAACCGTTCGCCCGGCTGCAGCGCCACCGTGCGCACCACGGCTTGCGCGTCCGTATCGAACCCGGCGAGCTGGCCCGCCGTCGCTGCGATCGTGTGATCGCAGCGCGCGGCGGCGAGATGCATGCCGAGCGTCTGCAGCACGTCGCCGTCCGTCGCGCCCAGTTCGAGCACGCGCAGCCGGCGCGCCGGCTGCCACGCGTCGACCGCCTGCTCGACACCGGCCGCCAGCAGCGCATGCACGTGCTGCCAGGTCGGCGATGCGGCGAGCAGTTGCTCGACCAGGCTGTGCCCGGTCGGCGACAGCCAGCGTGCGCCGTCCTTCGCGCCGCTCAACACGTCGGGCAACGCCGCGCCGCAATGAGCGAGCAGCGTCAGTTCGGCCACGTGCCCCGGCGATTCGGCCAGCAGCCCGCGCCACAGATCGTCGAGCGGCGGCAGCGCCGCGCACGCCGCGTCGTCGCGTACCAGACGCGCGCCGTCACGCGCGGCAAGACCGTCCTCGATGAGCATGTCGGCCAGGCGTGTAGCCAGCGCCGCCTGCTCCGGTGCGGGCTGCCACGTACCGGCGAATACGCCGAGCGCATCGAACGCGTGCAGCACGTACAGGCTGGCCAGCACGTCGAGCAGCGGCAGGATCTCGGTCAAATGCTGCGTCCGACGGCCGTCGAGCTCCGCGGCGTCGACGCGCGCGACCGCTTGCGCGAGCAGCGCGTCGGGTGCCGGCAACGCGGCCGCGTCGACGTCGTTCGGCAACGGCATCTCTTCGAGGCGGTAGACGAAACGCGAAGGCAGATTCTGCCGCCGGCCGACGAGGTCCACGCGCCGGAACCGGCAGCCGCCGAGCCGCGCGACGATCGCGCCCTGCGCGTCGAGGAATTCGAAATGCGCGACGATCGAATGCGGGCTGCGCCGGTCGACCCGTGCGAGTACGCGGGCGACCGCGTCGCCGCGCAAATAGTCGACCCGGCCGATCTGCACCGGCACGTAGGCCGGATGCTCGCCATCGCGCGCCTGCGCCGCCAGCAGCGCGAACAGCGGATGAAACCCGCTGTCCATCAGCGCCGGATGCAGCAGATACGCGGATAGCGCCCGCGCATCGCCGCACGCGGCCGGCGCGGCGACGTCGGCCAGCGCGGCGTCCTCGGCCGCGGCGACCCGCACGGTGCGGACCCAGCGGAACGCCGGCCCGTAGTTGAGGCCGATGGCTGCCGTGTTCGCATACAGCGTGTCGCCGTCGGCGGCCGGCAGCGCGAGCAGGCGTTCGAGCGTCGCGGCCGGCACGATGCTCGCGGCGCCGAGCGCATTGCCGCTTTCCAGCATCCGCCCCGTCACGTTCAGCGTCCATGCGCCGTCGGACATCCGGTCGCGCGTCTCGATCGTAAACGTCGCGGTGCGCGGCTCGATCACGAGCCGGAACAGCTTCGCCTGCTGCGGCTGGAACACGACCGGCGTGCGGATCTCGACGTTTTCGAGCGCCGCATCCGGCGTATCGAAGAAGGTGCGCGCCGCGGCGAGCGCCATTTCCACGTAGCCGGCACCCGGGAACGCCACGCCGCCGTCGACGACGTGATCGGCCAGCATCGGCAGCTTCGCCGGATCGAGCTGGTTTTCCCAGCCGAATGCATGTTCGTGCAGCCGATAGCCGAGCAGCGGATGCTCGCGGCGCCGATTGACGAGACCGTAGCCTTCGACGGTCGGCGTGAGCCAGAAACGGTCGCGCTGCCACGGATACGACGGCAATGCCGCACGCGATTCGCCCGGCGCAAAGCGGTCGGCATCGACGCTCGCGCCGTGCGCGATCGCCGTGAGAATCGCTTGCCGCAGCGTCGCGGCGCTGCCGTGATCGCGCTTGAGCGTCGGCAGCACCGCGCCGGTCACACCGGCGCCCGTCAACGCCTGCTTCACATACGTGCGCAGGATCGAATGCGGCGAGACTTCGATGAACAGCCGGACGCCCTGCTCGATCAGATACGCGATGCCATCGCCGAAGCGCACCGGTTCGCGGATATTGCGCCACCAGTAGCGCGCATCGAGTGCGTTGCCCGCGAGCGCGCCGCCGGTCACCGTCGACACGAACCTGCCGTTGCCCGGCTGGGGTCGCAGGCTGGCCAGCTCGGCCAGCACGACCGGCTCGATGCGGTCCATGTGGCTACTGTGGAACGCATAGTCGAGATCGAGCATCTGGAAGAACTTGCCGCTGCCGCGCAGCGCTGCCTCCAGCGCCTGCAAGCCCTGCAGCTCGCCGGCGAGCGTCACCGCATCGGGGCTGTTGATGCCGGCCACCTCGACCCGGCGCGCGAGCCCATGGCGCGCGATCAGCTCGCGCGCGGCTGCCTCGCCGATGCCGACGGCCGCCATCCGGCCACTGCCGCGCGTCATCGCCTGGGCGCGGCTGCGGATCTTGATCACGCGCACCGCGTCGGCGAGCGACAGCGCGCCCGTCACCCACGCCGCGGCAATTTCGCCGACGCTGTGGCCGATCGCCGCGTCGTAGCGCATGCCGCGCGCGTCGATCACCCGGATCATGCCGACCTGGATCGCGAACAGCAGCGGTTGCGCGTTCTCGGTCGCGGCGAGCCATTCGGCGCCCGCACCGGCCAGCCATGTCGCGCCCGGGCCGCCGCGCATCACGTCGACCAGCGACGGGCTGCCGTCCGCGCACCACAGCGCGTCGACTTCGTCGAGCGCCGCCCGGAAAACCGCGTTCTCCGCATAGAGTTCGTTGCCCATCCCGACCCACTGGCAACCGTTGCCCGAGAACACGAGCGCGGTACGCAATGCGTCGGCGGGCGCCTGGCCGGTCGCCACGCAGGCCGGCAGCCCTTCCTGTGCCGGCTGGGCCAGTGCCGCGAGCGCCGCACGACCTTCGGCCACGTCGGCCGGCGCGACGATCGCGCGATGTTCGAGCCACTGGCGCCGACGGGCGGCGGCCGCGGCAAGCGCCTGCCAGTCGCCGCCGTCGTCGAGCATGGCCAGATAGCGGCCCGCGAGTGCCGCGAGCGCAGGCGTGCTGCGCGTGGTCAGCACGAGCGGAGACAGTTGCGCTTGAACCGGCTCGGGCGCTGCCGTCGCCACGTCGTTTGCGACCGGCGCCTCGGTCAGCACGACGTGCGCATTCGTGCCGCCGAAGCCGAACGAGTTGACGCCAACCGTCAGCGGCGCGTCGCCCGCATCGAGCGGCATGTAACGATCGACGACGCGCAAACGCCCGCCGTCGAAATCGATGCCGGGATTGGGCGTGACGAAGTGCAGCGATCGCGGCACCGCGCGATGCTTGAGGCACAGCACGGCCTTCAGCAGGCCGGCCATGCCGGAGGCCGTTTCGAGGTGGCCGATGTTGGTCTTCACCGAACCGATGAGCAGCGGACGGTCCGCCGGGCGCTCGCCCGACACGACGTCGATCAGCGCGCGCGCCTCGATCGGGTCGCCGACTGCCGTGCCGGTGCCGTGTGCCTCGAGGTACGCGAGCGACTGCGGATCGATGCCGGCGCGCGCGTACACGCTGCGCAGCAGCGAAGCCTGCGCGGCCGCGCCCGGCACGCTGATCCCGCCCGGCGAGTGGCCGACCGAGTTCACGCCGGAGCCGGCGATCACGGCGTGGATCGTGTCGCCGTCGGCCAGCGCGCGATCGAGCGGCTTGAGCAACACGAATGCGCCGCCTTCCGAGCGCACGTAGCCGTCGCCGGTCGCGTCGAATGCACGGCAACGGCCGCGCGGCGACAGCATCGACGCCTTCGAGAAGCTGACGAAGCCGAACGGGTGCAGCAGCAGGTTGACACCGCCCGCGAGCGCCACGTCGGCCTCGCCGGACTGCAGTGCCTTGACGGCCTGATGGAGAGCGACGAGCGACGACGAACAGGCGGTGTCGACCGTCATGCTCGGGCCGTGCAGGTCGAACAGGTAGGACACGCGGTTCGACGCGATGCTCAGCGTATTGCCGGTTGCCGAATACGGATCGATCACGTCCAGATCGTCCATGTTGCGGTTGCCGTAATCCATGCTGGCCGCGCCGACGAAGACGCCGCAGTTACTGCCGCGCATGTCGGCCGGGCGCACGCCGGCATCCTCGAACGCTTCCCATGCGAGTTCGAGCAGCAGGCGTTGCTGCGGGTCCATCTGGGCCGCTTCGCGCGGCGAAATGCCGAAGAACGCGGCGTCGAAGCCGGCGACGTTGTCGAGCACGCCGGCCGCGAACGTGTAGCTCTTGCCCGGTTCGCGTTTGGACGGGTGCTGGTAGAAATCGGTACCGAAGCGGTCGGGGGGGATTTCGGTCACCGCGTCGCGTTCGTCGCGCAGCAGTTGCCAGAAGTCGCCAAGATTGTTCGCGCTCCCGGGAAACCGACAAGCCATCCCAATTATTGCAATCTTACTGTTCATCTTTTATGTCGCTTTCTCGGATGCGTGCGGTTCTTCCGCGCGATGTCCGTCATCTTGTACCACATGCAAAAGTACCGACCCAAGCTCTTCGGCTGCCAAATTCCGGCATTCGGGCGTGTCCGTGCCGTAATTTCGCCAAATGAAGTAGTCACTGGTTTGCGGAGAAACACCCAGCTTATCGAATACGTGAGGCAGCGCGGGAACGTGGTCGCCGTAAAAACAAACGACTGTTTCACGATCGCTGGTGCGCAAATGATCGAGCAGGCGCCCGATCATTGCGTCTGCATTTTCAATGTGCCGCAGGTAGGCTGTCAGGTCGCGCCAACTGGCATCTTCGCCAAGAGTATGCCTCGAAGACGATTCTCCCGGTAATACCTGCTCAAGGTGCAGGGGGCCGTGGTTCTCCATTGTCATCGCGAAGATGAAGCGCGGCGCGTTCCGGAGTTCGTCCAGCACATCGATGACGGTATCCAGTACGGCCGAATCGGCAATATACGGTCCGGCTCGCGGGGCGGCGACAAAGCTTTCAATATCCAGAAATCTATCGAATCCGAGCAACGGAAAGACCCGATTCCTTCCGAAGAAGTCTGCATAGTACGGATGAATCGCGACAGTCGTGTAACCGCCCCGCCGAAACCAGGCTGCAATCGTTGTACACGCGCGCCGTACGAAAGCGTAAGGGTAGAAACGGGCGTAGCCGAGACGCGCGGACGTCAGTCCGCTCAGCATCGCAAACTCTGTACGCATCGTGTTCGCACCCCAGGCCGGCACGAGGAGTTCACCGTGGCAGATGGATTCCCCGCGCGCAATGTCCAGATTCCGGTAGTTCGCCGAATCGATCGCCGAACCAAGACGCCTCGCGTCGAAATACGATTCGCTCTGGATCACGATCACATCAGGGCCCGCAGTCGGCGCGCCCGATGCGAACGGTCCAGTCCGGGCAACCCCGTCGAATGCGCGCAGCGTCGCGGGACGCAAGCCGTTCAGCAGATACGCAACGAATACTGCAAAAAATCCATGCCGCTGTTGGTCCGCGCCGGCATCCAGCGTAAGCGGCAAGCGTGTCGCCAACCAACAGGTTGCGACCGCAGACACCAGGAGGAGCGCCGTCACCGACCAGAGCGCCCCGTCGAACGGTTGCTCAGCAAAGAAGCCGGTCAACAGCGCCGCGACGCCAATCACGATTCCGATCACCTTGCCGACGCTCAGAAACGGCAGGTACAACCGGGGATGGGCGAACAACTGGCTGAACAGACTCAGATCCGTAAAAACGAATGGCTCGCGCAACGACTCGTACTTTGCATTGTTCACCGTCACCAACAGGCCGACCAGTGCCACTGCAATACAGACGGAAAATACGATGCGTCTTGTCACGATCAGCATCGCACCAGTCAGAAACACAAGTGCAACGGCATGCAACATTAGCGCGACGCCGGAACGTTGCCGCACACGCGGCAACGCCAAGACATCCAGCGCAAACGACACGCCAAGCGCAATCAGAAGCGTGAGCAACATGCCAACGCTCAAGCTAGCGCTCCCGTCGAGGTAAGTAGGACAATCCGCCGAGTATCGCGTCACCCAATCGCGCCGGCAGCAGCGTCAACAGGCGCATACCGAGCGCGAGCAATCCCGGAAACGCAATCTCGGCCCGCCGCGCCGCCAGCTTGCGGCGAATATAGCCTGCGGCCTTATCCGCCGACCACATGAACGGCTTGTCCCCCGGGAATACATCGCTCATCGCAGTCTTGACGAAGCCGGGCAACACGATCGCGAGATGTATACCGTCACGCGCCAGCAACGGGCGCACCGAATCGCCGTACGCCTTGAGTGCCGCCTTGCTCGCGCAATACGCAGGCGAAATCGCCATGCCGCGTAGCGCCGCGATCGAACTCACCAAGGCAATCTGGCCGCTGCACCGCGCTCGCATGCGCGCAATCACCGGCAGTACCGCGTGCATCGCCCCATAGAAGTTGGTATCGACGACTGCAGCCATACGATCAAGTTCTTCCCAGTCGCAAGCTGACTCGAGCGTACTGGCAACCCCGGCATTGGCGATCAGCAAATCTATCGAATATGTGTCGTCAAACTGCCAAAGCCATACCTGCATCGCCGCTGCGTCTCGCACGTCGACCGGTGCGGTCACCACCTGAGCGCCAAGCGCTCGGCACGCGTCAGCGCAGGCATCAAGCCGCCGCACGTCCCGACCAACGAGCCCCAACACCACACCAGGCGCGGCGTAGGCAGTCGCGAGTGCGCGTCCGATGCCTGCACTGGCACCGGTGATGACAATGTGACGAGGGGTGGTACTAGTCATGCGATGCCTCAAGCCGTGACACGGCACCGCGAATCGCCCGCTCGATCCCCGTACGGGTATAGAAGTCGCCGTTGATTTGGGTATGGTGAATAACGTAGTCGAGAAATGCTTGGTAAAGCTCACGATCAGGTTCAAATTCAGCTTTCCAAAAATCATCAAGACTGCCTTGCCATGTCAGTCCCTGCATATCGTAGATCGCATGCCCGAGAGCAATTAGCGGCCGCCGATGATGAAGGGCTGACAACCCAACCGTACTGTTCACGACGATTACGCCGCGCGCATACTCGAGCAAGGTCGGCAAGTGCCCCGCGTCGATGAAGGTAACGCGGTCGGCAATTCCTAATTGCTGCGCGAGCAGCAGCACATGGCGCCGATGATCGATTAGCCCCGTATCTAACGGATGATTCTTGACCACCAGACGAACGTTGGAGTCGGCATGAGCAGCGAATGAGCGTAGTACTTGATCGACCGCCGGCCGGGTGCCGCCAAATGGGGAATGCACAACGAGTTGAGCATCCGAATTGAGTTGCAGGGGGAACAAAAAGTAGCCGCCAGTTGCGCGAAGCAGTTGATCCGTTACCCGGCCTGCATCACGCTCGAACCCACGCTGCGCAAGTGCGCGCCAGGCGAGCCCGGCATACTCTACGAACCCGTTATGTGGCCGATGACTGCGATAGTGCGGGAATCGACGTGAAAATAGCGTGTTGGCTCCGCGATAGGCGATATCGTGAAAAGCTCGCTCACGAAGGTTATAGCCGGTCGGTGCGGCAGGCGGACTTGCTGGCGTCTCCTTGCGTCGGTCACGATACCAGCCCGGATCCCGGGGTAACAGGGAGCGTCCATTGACGCCGTGACGCTCCAGCGTCAGCCAGTGCGGCCGCACATAGCCCTCTTCGAAGACATGCACGCGCATGCCCGCCTTCTGTGCTATCGCGTGCGCGGGTACATGAACCTCGCGACAGTCGCCGAACATCAGCACATCAGTGAAATCACCTCCTCCGATTACGTCCGAATACCATGCCGGCAGTTCGCCAAGGCGCCCCTCATAATTTACCGCATGGCGGGCAGCCCCCCCGTATAGAAGATCTCCTCCACAAAAATTAACCTTCTGTACTGCATGGCCGCGCGTGCGCAAAGCCTCGGCCAGCTTGGAAAAAAAAGGGGAGGCCGTACCCTGAAGCGCAAGATATGAGCGACGCATGAAAGAATGTTGCGAGCGGTGCGGACACACAAGAAATCGGGACACTTTCGTCCCTCACAGCATCCACACTATATATATGAACCGGAAGTGGAAATCACACGGGCGCCACCGCTGGCAATTATCGCATTCGACGGTACCAAAAACATTAGCGCGAACAAAATCGTGAGCCGAAACAGAAATGCAGTGACGCGTGTCACGCAACATCGCTATAATACCGCGCCCCCTCGCCACCCATCCCCGCATACCGCCATCGAGCATGGCCAGATCCGACTACACCACCGACCGGCGCGTATACGCCGTCAGATCCGTCCCACGGCAACCGCCTGAATCTGGCCCGCAGAAATTACCACGCCGCCTGCAAGCCTTACCGCTCACATTCGAAAAAATTACACAAATGACATTGTTGAGTCAGGCGCGAAAAACCACACTTAGATAGCGCAAAATTACGGCGCTGGCTATAATCACTCGCCCGAATTTCGGTGTGAACGTCGCCTGCCAGAGGTGCAGCGGCACGAGCGCTGGGTCGCGAAGCAACCCACTACGCATACCTTGCGCTGGTGGCGCATGCCCTTGACGGTGGACGCGAGCGGCGCCCCCGGCATCCCAAGATCCTTGGCAATTGAGTTTGGACAAGACGTTGAAAACGCTATCGGAAAAGTATTCGGCGTCGTCGCTAGGCGGCAACGATAAAGGTGTAGTGGCACGGCTCAAACGAATCAACACGCTGTTTGCAGTTACCGTTCTGGCCCCGACCATCATCGCCACGGTCTACTACGGCCTGATCGCGTCGGACATCTATGTTTCCGAATCTCGGTTTGTTGTCCGCAGCCCGCAGCGCCAAAGCCAGACAAGCCTTCTCAGTTCTCTGCTACAAGGTACTGGTGCGGGCCGCGCGCAAGACGACACATACTCCGTAGTCGACTACATTCGGTCCCGCGACGCACTGCGTGAGCTGAATCGGGATAACTATATTCTCGACGCCTACAGCCAGCACGGCGACGTAGTCAGTCGCTTTTCACGTTATTTCGACGACAGTTTCGAAGCGCTGTGGCGCTACTACGGCAAACGAATCGTCTCCGTCGATCTGGATGCGACGTCGGCAATCACAACCCTACAGGTACGTTCGTATACCGCAAGTGACGCGCAAAAGATCAATGAAGACCTGATTGCGATGAGCGAGCGCCTTGTCAACCGCATGAATCAGCGTGCGGCAGCAGATACGGTCAGATTTGCACAACAACAAGTGGACTCTGCAACGACAAAAGCGAAAGACGCGGCCGCAACCGTAGCGGCCTATCGCAATTCTTTTTCCGTGTTCGACCCGGAACGCCAGTCCGCTTTGCAGTTGCAGCAAATCACCGGTTTGCAGAATCAATTGCTTACAGCCCAAAACCAACTTATCCAGCTTCAGTCAATCGCTCCGCAGAACCCGCAGATTCCTGTGCTGAAGACGAATATTCAGACACTCGAAAAGCAAATCGCGAATACAACCGTCGGTGTCACCGGAAGTAAAGACTCCCTTTCCGCGAAGGCCGCCAATTACGCACGCCTGCAACTCGATGCCCAATTTGCCGATCGCCAATTGGATGCGGCAATGACTGCCCTTCAAAACGCACGAGTGGAAGCAAATCGCAAGCAGTTGTATCTTGAACGTCTCGTCGAACCCAACAGGCCCGATGTAGCGATCGAACCTAAACGTATCCGCGGCATTGTTACTGTGTTTGTGCTTGGCATTGTAGCCTGGGCCTCGCTCAGCCTGCTGATTGCCAGCGTGCGCGAACATCAGCACTGACGTCATGTCGTCTCCTCAGCCATATCCTTCGCTGCTTACCTCGCTCAAAATCCAGATGCGAGTAGTGTTCGCGCTAACCATGCGTGAAATCATTACGCGCTACGGTCGTCACAATATTGGTTTCGCATGGTTGTTTGCAGAACCAATGTTGTTCACGGTCGGTATCGCGGCACTTTGGAACCTGCTACACGAAACGGGACAGGGACACGAGATTAACGTGACGGCCTTTGCGGTCACAAGCTACTCCACGGTTCTGGTCTGGCGCAACACAATTGGCCGATGCACGCTGGCTGTCGAGCCTAATGCAGCCTTGCTGTTCCATCGCAATGTTCGCGTTATCGACCTATTTTTTGCGCGCATCACACTTGAGATTGTCGGTACAACGCTATCGATGCTGGTGCTGACCAGCACACTGATCGCGATAGGAATAATCGACCCGCCCGCCGATGTCTTGAACATGGCAGCCGGCTGGGTGTTGTTATGCTGGTATTCGGCCGCGCTTGGCCTGCTGATCGGGGGACTGTGCGAATACAGCGAACTTGTCGAAAGACTCTGGCACCCGATTTCCTACTTCCAGCTTCCTGTATCCGGCGCCTTCGTTATGGCGAGTTGGCTCCCCCCCAACCTGCGTGACATCGCAATGTTGTTTCCTGCGCCGAACTGCGTGGAATTATTTCGCTACGGATACTTCGGCTCGCAGATTACGCCATACTACGACGTTCCCTATACGATCATGGTCTGTGCTTTCCTCACGTGGATCGGACTTGCGGTTGTGAGAGACGTGTCGACGAGAGTGGAACACTGATGTTAAATCTTCAAGACGTGTCGAAACACTACAGCACACGTAACGGCAGACGGTTAATTCTCGACCATATCAATCTCACAATCGAACCGTCCGAACGCATCGGCATTCTGGGGCGCAATGGCGCGGGCAAATCGACACTGGTTCGCCTGATCAGTGGCTCCGAATTACCGACTTCGGGTACTATCGAGCGAGCAATGAGCGTATCTTGGCCGCTCGCCTTTTCAGGCGGATTTCAAGGAAGCCTGACAGGTCTCGACAATCTGCGATTCGCCTGTCGAGTCTACGGCGCATCCTACGAGGCCGCCCTACCTTTCGTAGAAGACTTCACCGAACTGGGAACGTATCTGCGAGAGCCGGTGAAGAAATATTCGAGCGGCATGCTTGCACGGCTTGCGTTCGCGATGTCAATGGCGATCGAATTCGACTGCTTTCTGATCGATGAGGTTATCGCAGTCGGTGACGCAAGTTTTCGCGACAAATGCCATCGGGAACTATTTGAAAAACGCCGCGATCGAGCGATGATTATGGTGTCGCACGATCCTCATATTATCCGTGAACACTGCACGCGCGCATGTGTACTTGAGAAAGGGGTGCTGCGTGAGTTCCTGGATGTAGACTCAGCATTTGATTTCTATCACGAAATCACGGGTCAACCTATTCACTCGTAAGTTTGGCCCACTTTCTTTCGTCGAACACGTGCCGCATCGTCAATGCACTCGACCCGACAACGGGTAGGCTAACATTTCACTTGTCGCCGTTGTGCGTTAGACAGCGCCCTGAGCAACACTATCGCAAATCCGATCACGCACGCATTGGAGCCCTACCGTGATTTTCAAGAAGCGCAAAACTGACGCCACCACAGAATCGGATCAGGCGTCGCAAGCCGACAACATCAACGTAGTGACAGATGACGCTACTACCGAAGGGTTTCAATCATCCTCGGCAATAATCCGCGAGAACGATCCAGCTGTTGACGAGCTCGTACGCGACCTGATCGAGGATGCGAAGCGGCGTGTGCACACGGGCGCCATCAAGGAACTGTGTGAAGAATATTTGAAGCATGAGAGCTATCGGATTGCGCGGCGAATTCTCGATCTCGCGAAAAACGCATTTCCTAATGACGCGAGCGTGCATGAACTCTTGGCACGCGCGTGTCACTTCCTTGGTGATCACCTCGCAGAAGCAGACGCTTGGCATCACGCCGCTAAATTGACGAATCGGGTCGAATTCAAGGTCTGCGAAGCGCACGCTCGGCTGCGTATCAGCGATTTCGCAACAGCCGAGACGATTCTCCAGGCAGTCTCCGGTGACGGCATCACTCGTTTCGATGTCGCCGCTGGCCTTGCGGAATGCGCATACCAGCGCCACGATCTAATGCGCGCTTTCGAGTACTGGACGCGTGCGGCGGAACTCGATCCGGAAGATTTGAATGCCTCACTGCAGCGAACCAATGTCCTGATCGAAATGGGAGACTTGCGTACAGCCGAGGCCATTATCGACGACGCGCAGGAAAGGTGGCCGGGCTCGGCGCTCGTTGCGGAAACGAAGGCACGCGTCCTGAAAAGCCGTGCCGATTATCCCGCAGCGCTCGAGTTCAGCCAGATCGCTGTCGTTATGGACTCGTCACCCAATCTGCATTTGACCCATGCAAGTGTCTTGCTGGCACTCGGTCGCGCAGATGACGCATGTCAAACGCTACGACAAGCACTCGCAAGGCAGCCTCGAGATACGAGTGTGCTTGCCATGCTCGCTGAATGCGAAGAGGCCGCTGGTCGCCGTTCGATAGCATTGGCAACCTGGCGCGGCTTGCTGCACTTTCAACCAGATTTTGTTCGAGCGCACATTGAGACGGCCAGGTTGGAAAACGTCGGGCGTTCTGCACAGGATTACCGCGACGCGTTGCTGAAGATTGCCGGACGCTATCCGCTGGCAGCAGAGCCTCTTGTAGCAGTGGCCGATATTGCACGCGACGCTCGTCAACAAACAGAAGTCGCGTCGCTTTGGAACCGAATCCTGACTATCGCACCTGGTCGCAAAGAATTCTGGCTACGGTGTGCGGCAGCCCTGCGCGAGTGCAACAAACTCGACGACGCAGAAAGAATGGTGTGGGATGCACTCGAACGTTTCCCAGAGGATCGTGATCTTCTGGAAGATGCGCTCGACCTAAGTACTGGCTTGGAACATCAGGCCCGAGCGGTAGAAGCCGGTAGGCGTCTGACCTTGCTGCTGCGCCGCACCCGTAGCGACGAGCCGGGATCACCCGATATGGCCAATCCCCTGTTCAACGCATACACTCGCCTGACTTGGCTGCATTTCAACGTTGGGGATTTCAAGAATTCCCGAGCGATATGTGAAGAAATCGCGGAAATCTGGCCGAATTGCGCGTTCTATCTTGAACTGCGCGCGATGATGTCGATCCGGGAGCGTAACTGGCAGGATGCGCTCGACTCCGCACGTACCTACAACTACCTGTTTCCGCACTATCCGCGTGGCATTGAACTCGAGTACGAAGCATTGCTTGGCGCTCGAGAATTCAATGCTGCGGCAGAGCTACTCACTCGCGAAGACCTCGCGATGCGTTTTCCGGAATGGACCAGCCGATTCGCAGCCTGGCGCGACGCGGTTCGCTCCATTCGCCCTCCTGAACAGCCTACTGATACTCGTCTTGTCCTCGACGTCACGAGCCTCGCCACCGTTGTCGCGGCATCTGCCGCACCTGGCGGGATCGAGCGCACGATCGTCGAAGTCGTACTGGAATTGTTCGAAAGCTGGAAGGGCAACCTTGCACTCGTGAACTGGAAAACGATCGCCGTCGAAGTCGACCAGGCGGATTTCGCGTCGGCTATCTTCCCATCGAGCTTCGGCGAAGCATCACAGCAAAAAATCAATCCGTTCGTCCAACGTACGCTCACGAATGGAGAGAAAGCGTTCGAATCGAGCCCGCACGACATCGTCGTCATTCTCGGCTCGGCTTGGCACTACGATGCAAATAACGCGATTCTCAACGAATACAAGCGAGCTGGATCGCGTGTCGCAATATACATTCACGATCTGTTGCAGTTGTACTATCCAACGCTCGTCAGCGAAAAATGGGCAGCCATTTTCCGCTACTGGATCGGACCTGCGCTCGACCAGGCTGATCTGGTGATGGTCAACTCGAACCACTCCGGACGAGAAATTCAGCAGTTTTGCGCCGAAACCGGCCGCCAGCCGATCGAAGCCATCAAGGTCGAACTCGGTGACGATTATCGTTGCCTGCCCCGGAAACAACGTGTCGACGAGGCAAAAGTCGCGTCCGTTCTTCGCCTCTCGAAAAGTGCCGGGTACGTCATGTTCGTGTCAGCACTTGGCAAACGCAAGAATCATGGGTTCCTCGTCCGTGCGTGGGACAGACTGCGCAAGATGAGCGGTGAGGATTGTCCGACGCTCGTGTTCGTCGGCTCGCCAGGCGACGGTATGACTGCAATTGAGGCAGAACTTCGCGCAACGCAATACGCCGGTGGCAAGGTTGTCCTATTGCACAACGTCGATGATGCGAGTCTGGACAAGCTCTACGAGAATTGCTTGTTCACCGTGTTTCCGAGTCTGTGCGAAGGCTGGGGGTTACCGATTGCTGAAGCCTTGTCTCACGGGAAAGTTTGCCTCGCATCGGCGACGACATCCATGCCGGAAGTCGGCGGCGACTGCGCGGACTATTTCGAGCCGACCGACGAAGACGCATTCATTGCCCTGGCAACCCAATATGTCTACGATCATCCAAAGCGCACGGAGCGCGAAGCGTACGTCCGGGAGCACTACCAACGTCGCAAATGGAGCGCCACAACAGAGCATATCGTCTCCCTAGTCGATACGCGCCTGCTCGCATCGGGCGGCAAGCCGGTCCTGCCAATTCCGAGAACAACGCAAATTGCAGGCGTCATTCAGGTATGCGCGAGCTACGGAAAGCAATGCGGTATCGCTAGCTACGCATCTCACGTCGCAGCCGCAATGCGAGGACAAGGTAGGGATACCGTGATCGTCCGCGGGGTGGACGAATGTGAACCGTATCTGGCGACGGGTCGCTATGGCTATATATTCGTGCAGCATGAATACGGATTGTATGATTCCTTCAATCCAACTCTTGCCGGCCCAGATACGACTGGAGAATTGATCGAGCAACTCGAAGACTACGCAGAGCGTTACCCGAACGTGAGCTCAGCTGTCGTGATGCACACGATCGACATGAACAAGCCCGATCTACGTGAACGCAGTCAAATGCTGTTTAACTCTACGATTCCTGTCGTTACTCTGAGCAGTGCCGCTGCATGCAATACCCGTGCAATATTCGTTGAGCACGGCATTCATGTGACGTCACCGATCGCTTCAGTTGAAGCCCCGGCACGTGCTGAAGGAAATGCTCTAACCGTATCGTCCTTCGGCTTCCTGTCCCCTCATAAGCGCATCGATCGGATTCTCCAGGCGTGCGTCGAGTCGAATAGTCGTCTTGTCGCCAACTTCGCATGTGATTCCGCTGAGCGGGCACAGCGAGCTCGAGAACTAGTTGCAAGCATGGGCGTTGCTGGCAAGGTCACTTTTGACTTCCAAACCGACGAGGAAATTCTCGCAACGTTGCGCTCGGGCGATGTCGTGTATTTCCCGCAAGGTCCGATTTCTTATTGGGCGACTACCGGCTCCGCTCGTGTGGCAATGACGGCCGATCGGCCAGTCGTTACCTCCCCGGAAGATCAGTTCGAGGACATGGCCGCCGGCGTTATTTTTGCGACCGATGCTGATTTGCCGACCGTTCTTCGCAGATTGTCGAACCCAACCTACTACGCACAAGTTCTGGGCCGATTAAGGGTGTTTCGTGATGAAAACACGATCGATGCGGTCTATCGCGACGCGTTGGTTATGTTGAACTCCGAAAATCGTGCCGCGCGCATTCCGAGTGCCCGATCCGCAATCATCGTCTCGGATCTACTCGCGCTCCCAGCACGCACTGCAGTAAAGACCCTCTATACGTCTCAATTCGATCGACAACCCACATCGAACGAATTCGAATCGTTCGAAGCTACCGAAGGTGGCTCCGTTGACACTCGACTGGCAGCGATTTTTGGTGCTGCTCGCAATGCTCTGATGCAGGGACGCCCGATAGATCTGGCCGTTGATTCATGTCATGCAGATTTGCTCGCAAGTTCCGAGCTCTCCGCTATAGACGGCAACCGACTCGTCAGTGCACTTTCGCTATTGTTACTCGACCAAACTGACTTCATCGACACGGCCATGCTGGCCATCGCCAAGCGTCGTCCGTCCGATTTCGAACGCGCGGAACTGGATGCTATGCCCGTCGACGATGTCGCTGCACGAATGTCCGTTCTGCGCGCAATCGTACGCATTGCAAATAAGGCCCGCGCGACACGCAGCGCGGTCGGTGACTTGCAGGCTCACCTGTACCTCCAGGCACCGGTTCCCGGTCAAATTCAGCATTCGCGACGCCGTTATCATCTATCGGAATTGTGTGTGTATCCTGCTATCTACCGTGCGATCGCTGTTTATCGCAAGCTCTTCAAGCGCGATCCGTCACTAGAGGAGCATCTTGCGTTATCGTCGGTCGACTCATACGAGGCTATCGACAGAGTTTGTCAATTGGCGGCCACCACCGATGCAGTTCATGTGATCGACAACATCCCCGATCGCGCCGGCTGGTTAACGACAATGCAACGCGTACAGTCGGTGCTCGAGGAAATTAGCGATACACAGGCTGACGAGATGACCGGTGAGAATCTCTGTTCGCTCGAGAAGCGACGGTTGTCGCGTGCGTTCCCCAGCTTTGTGCTGCTCACCTGAAACCTCATCGTGCGCGCGAATCTATCGCGCGCACGATGTTCGTCACGATCGATTCAATCCAAGGCGCGGAAGATCCTCCACGTCCGGAAGACAATATCCCCGCGAACCGGCGCATGTTGTGCCGTTTTGCTACCACCGGTGTCTACCGCAGGACACGAATTGCGATCACACCGCTCTATTTCTATGAAGCTGATTCTCCACATTGGCACCGAGAAGACGGGAAGCTCTTCACTGCAGCTCACGCTTGCACATCAACGAGACCGCCTCGCCACCCAAGGTGTATGGTACTCGCGAGTGCTAGGCGAATATGCTCATCGCAAACTGTCGCTCTATGGGAGGGACCCACTAAATGTGATGACGGACGACCGACTTGCCTCATTCGGCGTCCAAGACTCACAACAGTACGCGGCGCTTTGCGCGTCGATTGAAAGCGATCTACAGAGCGATGTCGATGCGGCACTATCCCGCAACTGCCGATACTTTATCGTCAGTTGTGAGTATTTCAGCAGTTTGTATCGCAATACAAATGAAACAGCTCGACTCGCCGACATGCTCTATCGGCACTTTGACGAAATCGAGGTCATTTGCTTTATTCGACCTCAGATCGATGTACTGATTTCCAGAATATCAACACTCGCCTGCGACGGGATCGAAATCAACGAGTCGATGATCCATGATCTCGCTGAAGACGAGCAGTATTTTAATTTCGACCTTTTACTTGATCGATGGGCAAATAGTTTCGGCCGGGATTCCATTAAACCGATTCCTTATAAACGGAATCGCGATACACTCGCATACCTAACGAACAAATTCGACATTCAGATTGAAGAAATTGGACTCGAACGTATCAACCAGTCTATTGACGTTGAATCGATTGCACTTCTGAATGCGGCTCGCTTATCGGGTAGCACACTCGAATCGGTTGCCACGTATCTCAAGGACTTCGGCGCGACAAACAAGCTCAGTTTGTCGCGCCACGATCAAGAGAGACTGCAATCAAAATTCGAAGAGAGCAACTTGGCACTTTGCTCGAAATGGCCGACGATTGCACCGGCGGATCTACAACCAAGCGATGTAGCGGAAGATGATGCCGGAAATCTCCATTTGCTCACTACAGCAGATCGGTTCGCACCGCAGCTTCGCTATGTGCTCGAACGCTTTCAGACCGAAGCGGCTTCACGCACTCGCCGGCACACCTTCGTGCGTGCGTGCGACTTCACGCTAGCCATTCCGGAGGGACACTTTGCAGCCCGCTATCTTCAGGATGGAGGGCTTTTTCGACCACGATTTATTCCCTTGTTCGAAAGATTGCTGCATAACGGTCACGTGGTCATCGACGTCGGCGCCAACATCGGTTTCTTCAGTTTGCTCGCGGCACGACGCGTTGGGCCGAGCGGAAGAGTCATCGCCTTTGACCCGAGTGCCAAGGCGATCTCCGCACTGTTGCACGCGTCAGCCATCAACAATCTCTCCAATATCGAGGTGCACAACGTCGCGTTGTACGAGCGATTCGATACGCTGGCAATCGTTCACAACTTGGCATCGACCAACTGTGTCGTAAAGCCAGTCGGCGCGATACCGGGTCATTTGATTGACTACTCACAACTCGATCTTGTTTCCGCAATACAAGCTGACGCTGCGCTCTGCGATCTCACGCGCTGCGATCTCGTAAAGGTCGCCGTAGGCGGCAATGAACTTCCCGTCATGCGAGGTGCGCAAAGATTACTCGATCGATTTAAACCGGTCGTCTTGTCGGAGTACTCCCCCGCCTATCAAGCTGACGTCTCGAACACTTCACCCGATGCCTACTGGCAAGTATTCGCCGAACTCGGTTACCACTGCCGTCTCATCGGCGCGGACGGCCAATACGAAACCATGGCGGATTTATCACAATTGCTCGAACGTTACGAAGCGGAAGAACGAGCATGTGGAGGCGTGACTCACCTTGAGCTCTGCTTCGACCATCCGGCCTCGTCATTGCGGCTATTCGAATAAACGTCGGTATGTGCCTGACGCTTAAAGATCCGCTTCCATCGTCGTCGCCTCGAGTTCCGAGGCTTCCCATTGCCGTCCTACGGCAATGAGTTTTGCATTAAGCTGGGAACTAATTGACTGGATCCAGCGCTTATCAAAACGATGCACATGTACGAAATGCCGGAACAAGCCTATCGTCCATGATCCGTGTCGTTCAGCACTGGCCAAGAGCAGCGACCGAGCGTAGTGTTGAGATCCGTTTCGAATATCCGCGCGCAGCTGGCGCACCGAAATCGGCACATCTTCGATTAGATCGCGAATCAACGTGCTGAGTCGACGACATTCGAATAGTGCAGTTGCACTGGGGTGCCCAGAGAAAGGCAATGCAATATCGTCGTGATTCTGAAAAACAAATTTCAGGCACTCTACATGGCGCCGATCAGAGGCCATCCTCGAATCATAAATGAAATACGCGTGTTGGCTGACTGGCTCACGCCATCTATGGGAGTAGCCCATACGGTGACGCACGTCATGCCATCGATCTTCGAATGACGTATCTGCCGGCCTTGGCGAGTATTGCGGACTAATTGCAATGACTTTATCCACATCGAATGCTTGAGCGAAATACAACGCAGCATATGCACCCATACTCGATCCATACGAAATACGTCGACTGTACCCTTTGAGCAAAGGGCGACAGTAATGCTCAATCATACCGGTGGTGATGTCCTGATACCAAATATTACGCTTCGGTTTAAAGCACAGTACATCCAAACCCAAGGATGAGAAATAATCCTCTCCAAATCCCGGCCTCTCGAAGCCAACATAGTCAAATGGCTGAAACGTAACAATAATCGTATCCGAACCAACAGATGTTAGCTCAGCAATCGTCTCCTCATTATCAAAAATTACTCGCTTGCAACGCTGACTATTAGCTTCCGTAGAAACGAGCTTTGTCACGCTAACCCGGTCAATGACCACCGTCGAGTGTGCGTCAACATGCGTGCGAATTTCGAGATCTTGACAAGGCACGTCGAGAGTGAAAATCAGGTTCCGAACCAACCCTCGGCTTGACGTGCTCGCTTCCATTTGAGCCACTACGTGCTTTCCAAGATCGACGGTCACCTCGACAAGACATATGCCGCCATCGGCAATCGTGCCCTCGCCGTCAATATCGACACGATATCGTCCCTTGTCCAAGGTCAAATACGGTCCGTAGGTCAACCAACCCGCGGCACCTGACGAGACGAGCCGACCGCCTTTGAAGGCACCCACGACAGACTTGATCTCCTGCTCAGCCGCCAGTAATGAGCAAATTGTCTCGGCAGCCGATGCCGGCGCAGTGGTGGTTGCGATCCCATTCGACTCATCCGATCGATTGCCACCGAACAACTTTGCTGCTCGCCTCAACAACATCATTGATATCTTGCCTCTATCGAAATATTTCGAAACGACCGTGCGCCCGGGTCGATATGAACATCAAGGTAATATACGGTTATACATTGCTTGCAGGCGGTCGGCATAAGCTGCTGAATCGAACATTTGAGCACGTGCGACTCCACGTACCGCAAGTTGAGCTCGCAACCCAGCGTCCTGTTCGAGTTGACGCAAGCCATGAGCAATCGAGTTCACGTCGTACGGATCGACAATTACGCTGGCATCTCCAGCGATTTCCGGCAGCGAACCGCCCGTCGAGCATAACGTAGGGGTACCAAGCTGCATGGCCTCGAGAATTGGCAGGCCAAATCCCTCGTATAGCGACGGAAACACCACAGCCTTGGCCGCGCGAATAAGGCTGATCAGGAATGAGCGCGGCGTGTAGTCGAATACATGAATTCGACGCCTCAGGTCTGGCCGCTGCTTCAGCATTGCGTTAATGAGTTTCATTTCCTCATCCGCCTTCCATGCGAGCGAACCGACAATAACCAACTGCGTGTTCAATCGAGCAGAGAGAAATGCCTCGACCAGACGCCCAACATTCTTCTTCGGCTCAATTGCACCGAAGAACAAGAAATAACTCCGAGGCTCCAGTCCAAAAACCCCCTCGACCTCAAGCTCCGCATCATACAGACTCTTGCCAGCGGCCACGTCGCTTGTATCAACAGCCTGATAGGTGTTGCTGACGTGTTGCGGCGACGTACCGAACAATTCAATAATATCCGCCTTGGAACGCTCCGACACCGTACAGATGTGGGCGCTCGTTTCAAGGCAAGACTTGATCAATCGGTAGTAATAGCGCTTGTTGTCGAGAGTGGTGTACGGCAATCGCAGCGGTACGAGGTCGTGAATCGTGTAGACGTTAGGTACACCCTCTATGCGAATAGGAAGTGGGTAGGTCCAATGCATCACGTCCGGCTTTTGTGGAAGGCGAATCGTGAGGAATTTTCCATAGCGCCGGAAATGCGCACGCGCGACAGAAAAGAGATCTGTCACATTCCAAATATCGGATTCTCTCGGTAACCGCTCCGCAAAACGGGCAGTTTCCACCTTCCCCGAGATTAATATGGGGCTGGCTTCATAGCCGAACGGAGCCGACAGTGTCGACTTCACGTAAGACACGGTAGTCTGGAGCAACTTGCGATTCGGCGTTGTTCCACCAAGATAGTCGAAGAACGATATCTCACGCAGCAACGGAAGCAGCTTCGGCGAAATTGGGGCACCATATAGTGTCTGGGTACGCCCCCCCATCTGACTCACGTGATTCGCGAGATTGCGAGCGTAGGTGGCAACGCCCGTTCCGCGTTGGAGCGCAAGATTGTGTCCGTCGATAGCAACAACTTTATTCATTGAAACGGGTCACAACATAGATATCTTGATCAGATGGCCAGCGCATGGGCCGCTCGACCGCACAATAGGTGACGGCCGACATCCAGTGCGATGGACGTACACAACTATTTGAAATTCTGGACGCCGGTCACGACCGGATAGGCGACCGAAAATACAAGATTCAGCACCTTTTGAATTTCAGTAACCGGTGCGTTCGAGACATAGAGCAAGTCCTTATTATCCATCATGAAACTCTGCGCGACGAAGAATGCATTCGGATCACGCAAATTCACTCGATAAATAACCGGAACTTTGCCGTCGGCCGTAGTTCGGACAGGTGAATTGGGCCATGTAATCGCATTCTGATCTTCCAGTCGGAAAATAAATACGCCCTGTGCATCGGAGCGCGAGTCCTCCAATCCCCCGGCCCTCGCCAACGCTTGCGCCAGTGTGATCCCCTGCGCTTCGAAGTTAACCTCTTGATTCTTGCCGGTAGCTCCAAGCGCCGTAAAGCTGTATGGCTGATATAACGCTGTCACGACATCGCCGGCTCGCAACACGACATTTTGGCGAGGATCCCGGATGATCGCTTCCAGCGGCTGCGAAACGACGGTGTTACCCCGCGTAACTTGTATCGTCACTTTATTGATCGACTCGCGCACGCCGCCTGCCGTCGCCAGCGCGTCAAGTAGGCGCTCACCACGCGCGGTCAGTTGCATCCTGTTGCTGGCGGCGACATCGCCGACGATGGTCACATACGACGTCACATTCTTGGACAACTTGACAAGAACTTGCGGGTTGTGAGCCATGCCGCGCAGCCTTGCGGCGATACGCTCCTGCAATTGCGAGGACGTACTACCGGCGGCCTTGACCGCGCCGATAAAGGGCACATTTATATTGCCATCAGCGTCGATCATCTGATCCGGCAGGACCGTAACACGCGCGCCATTCACGCCGCTGGCCGACTCAAGCTGCTGGCCCGCACCAAACAAAGCCGCAGGCGGCGCCTCCCAAATCGACACGGAAACGGTATCGCCAGTCCCGAGTTGCTGCTGGAATTCCGCCCCTCCGCCAAGCGTCGAAAAAAAGTCAGTTTGCTTGCGATCTGCATACAACTGGCGTGCAACTTCATCCGTTACATCGACGATCTGGATGCCGGAAGCGTTATTCCGGGCCTGCCCTGCACCATCGATCTGAGCTCTACTTGGGCCCGACGTCGGAATTGCAGAACAGCCTGCAAGCCATACGACGCCGCAGCAGAGCAATCGCCCACCGATACCTCGAAACAAATGCAGCATTTTTGACACACGTGATTGAGTTCGGCGCAAATTGTCTCACGTAGTCCATTAGAATGAAGCGCAGAAGCAAAAAAACCACGCTCGAAGTGCGTACGCGTCTCGATTGACTAGCACACAAATGTAACAGCAGTGTTGAATATCTTCCTTGATGTCTCCCGCCTGATGACGCGGTTGTACGATGGACTGCGCCCTACCGGGGTCGATCGTGTCGGGCTCGCTTACATCCAGCGATACGGAACAAACGCGCGCGCGGTGCTAAGTGAGCAGGGCTTCTGTTCCATCTTGTCCGCCGCCGATACGCGTGCGACCTTCGACCTACTACTCTCCTCAAAAATCGACCGCTGGGCGATACGCAAAATTGTGGCGCGAGCATGCATGCAGAGCGTCTCGAGACAGGCAACGAACGGCGGCATATTGCTACATACCAGTCACAACGGGATGGAGCACGGCCGTTACTATGACGCTCTGGCGCGTCGAAATATTCGCCCGGTCTTCTTGATTCATGATTTGATTCCTGTAACTCACGCCGAATTTTGTCGCCCTGGCGTCGATACATTGCATCGTCATAGAATCGATACCGCGCTGCGACGTGCTGCTGGACTGATCGCGAACTCCGATGCCACCCTGGAGAGTCTTTTAGCAGAGGCAGTAAAAGCGGGCATAACAAAACCTCCACCTACTGTGGTCGCGCGCCTGGCGCCGGGTACAGTAGAGTGCTCGTCATCTCCGGCCCCCATCGACGAGCCGTATTTCGTTATGTTGGGCACGATCGAACCTCGCAAGAATCACTGGTTCATCCTTCATGTCTGGCGGCGTCTTGTTGAACAGATGGGTAACGACGCACCCAAGCTTGTCATTATCGGTCGACGTGGCTGGGAATGCGAAAACGTTATAGATATGCTCGAGCGCTGTGAGCCGCTGCGTCGAGTGGTCATCGAAGAATCGGACTGCAGCGATATACAACTCAACGCGTGGCTGCAGCACGCGCGCGCGTTGTTGTTCCCTTCTTTCGTCGAAGGTTACGGCATGCCGCTTGTGGAAGCTTTGGGCCTCGGTGTACCAGTAATCGCGAGTGACCTCCCGGTGTTCCACGAGATTGCGTCGGATTTCCCCACGTATCTTGATCCGCTAGATGGTCCCGGCTGGTATGCCAATATCCGGGCCTATATGGAATATGACAGCCCTGAGCGTCGCCATCGGATTCAAAAAATCGCTAGCTTCCGCACGCCAACATGGAGCGAACATTTCGAGCAAGTTGATAGCTTTCTCGATTCGCTACGTTAAATGATGCCCCCGTCACACTCCTACTTCACGTCGGCGGCCGATCGCGAATTCAACGTGCGTTCGGTCGTTCGCGGCAGACGACTGATCGGATGGATGACCGGTAGGTCGCCGCTGATCTGGGTAGACACGTTGGTGGGTCGCATTGCGGCTCGTTCGGCACTCGTCGTCGGAGCCGCAATGCAAGCGACCTATCCCGGACCGATACTTGGGCACCGCAAGCAACATGCGCCGCCACTTTCGTGGTTCGTGTGTCCTGATGATTGCATCTCTCGCGGCGGATTCGTTGCCGCACTGGAGTCGCAACTTGTGCGCTCCTCAGATGCCACGCCAAAGGAACATATAGAGGATGCCATCGCCCGCGTTCTCGAAACGGATGCTCTCCATATCCGTCATCGCGTCAGCCCATTGCCGAAACAATGGCATGATTCATGTGCCACCTCACGAGTCGTTTTGCTGGACGAGCGCACAACTACTCACATTGACTACTGCACGTCGCGCGTCTCTCGAAGAGCGGCCTTCACTGAAATGGTGGCCAATGCACGCCGTTCGCATCCTGACGCACAATTCTGGCTACTGAGGTCGGCAGACTCCGGCCAAGGCACTTGGCTGTCAAGCCAAACGACACTGCCCCCGGATACGGCCTTACTCGAAGTCGACCACTCACTATACGAAATGCTCGATCGAATAGATGCAGTGTATGTCGTCGGCGCCTCGGAAGGAATGGCCGCTCTGTTGGCAGGCATTCCAACTCATGTCTTTGGAACCCCTTACTATTCGGGCTGGGGTCTCACTCAAGACTATGCGGTGATGCCCGAACGCACGGCGCGCCCTACGCGCAACACGTTCTTCAACGTAGTGTTTCAACAGCTTGCTCGTTACCTCGATTCGACCACCGGTCAGCCGGGTTCGCTGGACGCGACGCTGGATAGTGTCGCCCTGCAGCACTCGGTCGCTACTCGCTTCTTCGACTTGACGGCGATCGCCGCTTTGCGCTTTCAGTGGTGGAAACGCTCCTATGCCACTCCTTACCTGCGTGCTGGGGGCAGCAACCTCCGTTGGGTTGGAAAAACCGGAGACGTTGGCTCTAACGAGACCGCAGCCGTTTGGGGTGGCCGCACCGCAGTCGGTTTGCCCACCGGCACGCGCGTGGTTCGTATAGAGGACGGCTTTCTGCATTCGGCGGGTCTCGGCTCGGACATGTCAGCGCCGTATAGCCAGGTACTCGATTTTCAGGGAATCTACTTCGACGCCACCCGTCCAAGTGACTTGACCACGATACTCAATACGGCGCAGTTTGATGAACGGGAACTCGAGCGCGCAGCAGCGTTGCGCCACGCTATCGTGCGATTCGGGCTGACCAAATACAATCTTGGCAGGCGAGCGCCCGTCTGGCGCGCCCCGTCGGGAAGACGCATTGCATTGGTTGCTGGCCAGGTTGCGGATGACGCTTCTATCCGGCTGGGAACCGGGAGTATCGCAACAACCGAAGCCTTGCTTAAGGAGGTGCGTTCGCGCTATCCCGACACGTTCATCGTGTATAAGCCGCATCCTGACGTGATGTCCGGAAATAGACCCGGTGTCATCGATGGCGCGAAACTCGCTGACATCGTCGATGACCGAGCAGACCTCGTATCGCTCATCGCCGCAGTAGACGAAGTCCATACGCTGTCTTCATTGACAGGCTTCGAAGCATTGTTACGTGGTAAAGAAGTGTACACCTATGGACTGCCGTTCTATGCTGGCTGGGGGCTCACCCACGACGCGCTACCCCAGCCCTGGAGAGCCCGAACGCTGACGCTCGACATGCTGACAGCCGGCGTATTGATCCGGTATCCAATCTATTGGGACTGGGATCTCGCACTATTCACCAGCCCCGAGGCGGTCGTTCTGCGGTTATCGCAGATAGCCAATCGCCCTCTTGGCGAAATCCGCAAGGACCACAAACGCTTTTTCGTCAAAGCCGCACGATGGAGCCGTAATGTGCTTTGGCATGCGTTATGGCACTGCCGACACCGCCCAACCGACAACTCCCAACCGAGGCGGCGCAGGCAGACGTAAAGGACTTTCAACGATATCGCATTTCACCCTTTCCTCTATGTCGGTCGAAAACTGATATCAGAGGTAATTCAACTCGAGGCATCCTATGATTTATCCGGTCATCCTATGCGGTGGTAGCGGCACTCGGCTCTGGCCGATGTCACGCGGCGGCTATCCCAAACAGTACCTGAAACTCACGGGTGACAGTACGCTCGTGCAGCAAACAGCGCTACGCCTGCGCAATATACCGGACGCTATTAACCCGATCGTCGTCACGAACAATGAGCAACGCTTCTTGGTCGCGGAACAACTTCGACAGATCGGCGTCGTGCCATCTTCGATCGTGCTTGAGCCGATCGCTCGTAACACAGCACCGGCGATAGCAATCGCCGCTCTATTGGCACAACAGAGCAATCCTGATGCACTGCTTCTAGTGCTGCCGTCCGATCATGTCATCCAAAACGAAGCTGCCTTTGTAGCAACAACCGCAGAAGCAGCATCGATTGCCAAGCAGGGGCATCTCGTCACCTTCGGCATCAAACCGGCCGAACCACATACCGGTTATGGCTATATCCGTCGCGGATTGCCCGTGGCCGACGGCATTTCGGCTTTTCAGGTCGATGCGTTCGTCGAAAAACCCGACGCACCGACGGCCGAACGCTTCCTCAGCGACGGCAACTACTACTGGAACAGCGGCATGTTCATGCTGAAGGCGTCCACGTACATGGAAGAGCTGCATCGCCATGCACCGGAAATCGCCCGCCATGCAGAACTCGCGTTCGAATCCGCCAAGCGCGACAACGACTTCGTCCGCCTCGACGCAGACGTGTTCGCCGCCTGCCCGAACGTCTCGATCGACTACGCGGTGATGGAGAAGACCGAGCGCGCCGCAGTCGTCGCGGCGGCGGACCTCGGCTGGAACGACATCGGATCGTGGAGCGCGCTTGCTGACATTGCAGAAGCTGACGAACAAGGCAACGCGCTGATCGGCGACATCTTCACCGACTCGGTAAAGAACTCGTACATCCGCGCCGAACACCGGATGGTCGCCGCCCTCGGCCTCGACAACATCGTGATCGTGGAAACCGCCGACGCCGTGCTCGTCGCGCATCGCGACAAAGCCCAGGACGTCAAGAAAATCGTCGAATGGCTGAACGCGTCCGGCCGCCACGAATCGGTCACGCACCGCCGCGTCGTGCGCCCATGGGGCTCGTACGAAGGCATCGACCAGGGCGATCGCTTCCAGGTCAAGCGCATCATCGTGAACCCGGGCGCACAGCTGAGCCTGCAGATGCACCACCATCGCGCCGAACACTGGATCGTCGTGAAGGGCACGGCGATGGTCACGAACGGCGACAAGGAGATCATGCTGACCGAGAACCAGTCGACCTACATCCCGCTCGGCGCGACCCACCGTTTGACGAACCCCGGCAAGATCCCGCTCGAACTGATCGAGGTCCAGTCGGGCGCGTATCTCGGCGAGGACGACATCGTCCGCTTCGAGGACACCTACGGACGCGCAGCGAAGTAAACACCGCAACTTCGGGGTCGCGCGCCGCAACCGGCGTCGATCCGATGCGCCAGACGGGCAGCACGCACAGGCGTCCTGCCCGTTTTTCATTACGTCAACCAATGTCAGCCCGGTTGCCCGCCCGTCCCAGGTCAGGTTATAAAAGCGCCTCCCATTCCGGTGCATGCGCCGCCCCTTTACCCTTGACTTCGGAGAACGCATGATCGATCTCGCCACCGCCCAGCAATTCCTGATGACCCGCGGCCTCGACTTCGGCCTCAACCTCCTCGCGGCCATCGCGCTGTGGTTCGTCGGCCGCTGGGCGATCCGCATCGGAACCCGCCTGCTCGGCAAGGTCGTTCGCCGCAGCGGCAAGGTCGACCCGACGCTCACCGACTACCTGACTTCCGTCGTCGGCGTGCTGCTGACGATCCTGCTGATCCTCGCGATCCTGCAGATCTTCGGCGTGCAGACCACCTCGTTCGCCGCGTTGCTCGCCGGCCTCGGCCTCGCGATCGGCACGGCCTGGGGCGGCCTGCTCGCGCATTTCGCCGCCGGCGTGTTCATGCAGGTGCTGCGCCCGTTCAAGATCGGCGACGTGATCAGCGCGGGCGGCGTCACGGGCACGGTGAAGGAGCTCGGCCTATTCGGCACGACGATCATCACCGCCGACAACATCGTGACGATCGTCGGCAACAACAAGATCTTCTCGGACAACATCGCGAACTACAGCGCGACGCCGCATCGTCGCGTCGACCTGACCGCGAAGATCGCGCACAGCGTCGACGCGGCCGATGCGATCAACCGCCTGAAGATGCAGATCCAGCTGGTGCCGAACGTGCTGAAGGTGCCGGCACCGGACGTCGGCGTGCTGCAGTTCACGCCGGAAGGCCCGCTGCTGTTCGTGCGCCCGTCGACTCAGCCGGAGAACTACTGGCAGGTGTACTGCGACACCAATCGCGTGATCCTCGATACGTTCCGCGAAGCCGGCTATCCGACGCCGGAAACCCCGGTCTCGCAACGCAACGCGTAACGGACGCGGCGGCCGAGCCGCATGGACGAAAAAAAAGCGTGGCAGCCGCCACGCTTTTTTTTGCATCGAAAACGAAGCCCCCGCTCAGCGCCCGCCCGCCTTCGGCGCCCCGTCCGACCCCCGCCCCCGCACGAGCTTCCACACCGCACCCAGCGCGACCGGCACGATCGCCGCGCCGATCCCGACCAGCACGATGACATTCAGGTACTGGCGAATGAACGGAATGTTGCCGAAGAAATAGCCGAGCAGCACGAGCAGCAGCACCCACACCAGCGCGCCGATCACGTTGAACAACTGGAAGCGCGCGACGCTCATCGACGAAGCCCCCGCGACGAACGGCGCGAACGTGCGCACGACCGGGATGAAGCGCGCGAGCACGATCGTCTTGCCGCCGTGCTTGTCGTAGAACGAGTGGGTCTTCTGCAATGCGGCGCGATCGAGGAACCGCTCGAGCACCGGGATATGCGTATTGAACACCTTCGGGCCGACCCAGCGGCCGATCAGGTAGTTCACGGTGTTGCCGGAAATCGCCGCGACGAGCAGCAGCACGATCAGCAGGCCGACGTTCATTTCGCCCGTGGCTGCGAACGCGCCGCCGATGAACAGCAGCGAATCGCCGGGCAGGAACGGGAACACGACGAGCCCCGTCTCGCAGAACACGATCAGGAACAGGACGAGATAGACCCACGCGCCGTACTGCCGGATGAAATCGCCGAGGAAAGCGTCGATATGCAGGACAAGGTTGACGAAATGAAGCAGCGTATCCAAATGCGATTCCTCGAAGGCGATGGGGCCGGAACGGCCGAACAGGCCAGACATGGCCGAGGCGCCCGCCAGTCAAGGCGGCGCGTGCAACGGGGTGATGATACCGAAACTACCTTAAGGCTCCGTGAAAAAACGTAACGGCCGGCCGCGCCGGCACGCGTTCGCCGCCTCGCTATAATTCGGCCATGTCCGATATCACCGAAACGGCCGCGGGCGCCGCGCCCGCCCCCGCCGCGCGCCCGCTGCGCGCGATCCAGCCCCTGCCCGACCAGCTGATCAGCCAGATCGCCGCCGGCGAGGTCGTCGAACGCCCGGCGTCGGTCGTCAAGGAGCTGCTCGAGAACGCGATGGATGCCGGCGCGACGACGTTGCGCATCGTGCTGGAAGAAGGCGGCGTCAAGCGCATCTCGATCACCGACGACGGCTGCGGGATTCCGCCCGACGAACTGGCGCTCGCGCTGATGCGCCATGCGACCAGCAAGATCCGCTCGCTCGAGGAGCTCGAGGCGGTCGCGACGCTGGGTTTTCGGGGTGAAGCGCTCGCGTCGATCGCGTCGGTGGCCGAAATGTCGATCACGAGCCGGACGGCCGACGCCGCGCATGCGATGAAGATCGATGCGCAGACGGGCGTGCTGTCGCCCGCCGCCGGCTCGATCGGCACGACGATCGAGGTGCGCGAGCTGTACTTCAACACGCCCGCGCGGCGCAAGTTCCTGAAGAGCGAACAGACCGAATTCGGCCATTGCCTGGAAATGATCCGTCGCGCGGCACTTGCACGGCCGGACGTCGCGATCTCGGTGCTGCACAACGGCAAGGCCGTCGAGCACTGGAATGCGACCGAGCCCGCGCAGCGCGTCGCGAAGATCCTCGGCGAGAGCTTCGCGACCGCGCACCTGCCGCTCGACGAGCAGGCCGGCCCGCTCGCCGTCTACGGCTGCGCCGGCCTGCCGACCGCGAGCCGCGGGCGCGCCGACCAGCAGTATTTCTTCGTGAACGGGCGCTTCGTGCGCGACAAGCTGCTGACGCACGCTGTGCGCGCGGCCTACGAGGACGTGCTGCACGGCGACCGCTATCCGTCGTACGTGCTGTTCCTCGACCTGCCGCCCGAAGCCGTCGACGTGAACGTGCATCCGTCGAAGATCGAAGTACGGTTCCGCGATTCGCGCTCGATCCACCAGTACGTGTTCCATGCGGTCCAGCGCGCGCTCGCGCGCCATGCGGGCGCGTCGCCGGAAACCACCGCGGGCGGCCATGCCGCACATCTCGAGCCTGCGTCGCGCGGGCCGGCGTCGTTCCTCGACACGCCGCTCGGTCAGGGCACGAGCCACACGACCGGCGGCACGGGCGGCAGCGGCTTCTCGTCGCCATCGTCTTCATCGTCGGCGGGCAACACGTGGATGCGCCAGGCGCGGATGACGCAGGGCACGCTGCCCGTCGCGCAGCCGCTCGCGCTCTACGACGCGCTGTTCGGCCGCAAGGACAGCGGCGCGGGCACGCCGGACGGCACGACGCTCATCGCCCGCGATGCGGCCGATTCGACCGACGCGCCCGCCGCGCCGCTGCCGGGCTTCGCCGCGGCGCCGCTCGCCGCCGGCGCGCATGACGAGCAGCCGCTCGGCTTCGCGCTCGGCCAGATCCACGGCATCTACGTGCTGGCACAGAACGCGTACGGGCTCGTGATCGTCGACATGCACGCGGCCCACGAGCGAATCCTGTACGAGCAGTTCAAGAATGCGCTCGCCGACCGCACGGTCGCCGTGCAGTCGCTGCTGCTGCCGATCTCGATGACGGCCACGCCGGTCGAGATCGGCACGGTCGAGGAAGAGCGCGACACGCTCGAATCGCTCGGCTTCGACCTCGCGGTGCTGTCGCCGACGACGCTCGCGATCCGCGCGGTGCCGGCGCTGCTGAAGGATGCCGACCTGCAGTCGCTCGCGCGCGCGGTGCTCGCCGATCTGCACGCGTTCGGCGGCTCGCGCGTGCTCACCGAGCGCCAGCACGAACTGCTCGGCACGCTCGCGTGCCATCACGCGGTGCGCGCGAACCGGCGCCTGACGCTCGACGAGATGAACGCGCTGCTGCGCCAGATGGAGGCGACCGAGCGCGCGGACCAGTGCAATCACGGCCGGCCGACCTGGTATCAGCTCACGCTGAACGATCTGGACCGTCTCTTCATGCGCGGGCAATGAGCGCTTCCTCGCAGTCCCGCCCGACGACGATCGCCTGCCTGCTCGGCCCCACCGCTTCCGGCAAGACCGCGGCGGCGCTGGCGCTCGCCGCGCGCCGCCCGATCGAGATCGTCAGCGTCGATTCGGCGCTCGTCTACCGCGACATGGATATCGGCACCGCGAAACCGTCGCGCGAGGAGCGTGCGAGCGTGCCGCATCACCTGATCGACATCATCGACCCGGCGGACGCGTATTCGGCCGCGGAATTCCGTGCGGACACGCTGCGCCTGATCGGCGAAATTGTCGCGCGCGGCCGCACGCCGTTGCTCGCGGGCGGCACGATGCTGTACTACAAGGCGCTAACGCAAGGGCTCAACGATCTGCCGGGCGCCGACCCGGAAGTCCGCGCGGCACTCGACGCCGACGCCGCGCGCGACGGCTGGCCCGCGCTGCACGCGCGGCTCGCGCAGGTCGATCCCGACACGGCCGCGCGGCTCGCGCCGAACGATTCGCAGCGGATCCAGCGTGCGCTCGAAATCTTCATGCTGAGCGGGCAGCCGATGTCGGCGCTGCTCGCCGCGCCGCGCCGCACCGACGATGCAGCCGCCGCGTACCGCTTCGTGCCGGTCGCGCTCGAGCCGTCGGACCGCGCGGTGCTGCACACGCGGATCGCGCAGCGCTTCGACGCGATGCTCGACGCGGGCTTCATCGACGAAGTCGAACGGCTGCGCCGCCGCGACGATCTCCATCCCGACCTGCCGTCGATGCGTTGCGTCGGCTACCGACAGGCATGGGAATTCCTCGAAGGCGACACCGACTACCGGACGATGCGCGACAAGGGTATCTTCGCGACCCGCCAGCTGTGCAAGCGCCAGATCACGTGGCTGCGCGCGATGCCGGAGCGGATCGTCATCGACTGCATCGCGCCGGATGCGACGGCCCGCGCGCTCGACGCGCTCGAACGCGTGCTCGACGGCCGCACGCCAAGCTGACGCGTCAGCCGGCCCGACGCGCCGCCAGGCGCGCACGCGCGCCGTCGACGATCCACGCGATGCCGCGCTCGAACGCTTCGTCGCCGCTGCGCTCGCGCAGCGCGGCCCAGCCTTGCGCGAACAACGGGTATTCGGCTGCATCCGGCAGCAGCGCATCGGTGTCGCCGTCCGGCCGCGCCTGCTCTTCCAGCACCCATCCGACCACGAAGCGCCCGATCGCGACCATCACGTCGACCGCCTCGTCCGGCGTGAAACCCGCTTCACCGAGCAGCGCGACCTTGCGTTCGATCGAACTGAAATGCAGCGCGCGCGGTCGCGTGCCGGCGTGCAGGCGCGCGCCGTCGCGATAGGCGAGCAGCGCGCGGCGAAAACTGCGCGCGTTCTCGGCGAGCCACACATCCCACACGTCGCCCGGTCGGGGCAGCGACTCACCGTGGCGCTCCAGCATGATCGCCTCGGCCATCGCGTCGAGCAGCTCGGCCTTGTTCCTGAAATGCCAGTACAGCGTCGGTGACTGCACGCCGAGCCGCTCGGCGAGCCGCCGCGTGGACAGTCCGTCGATCCCCACTTCGTCCAGCAAGTTCAGCGCCGCGCGCAATACTGTGTCGCGCGTCAGTCGCGCGCCTGTGTCCTTCATCTCTATCACCGATAGGGAAACTGTGGAATACTGTGCACTCTATCATCGATAGAGTGATGCTCTTGAACCCGTCCCTGATTGCCATCCTGGCCACGGTCCTGCTCGACGCGATCGGCGTCGGGATCGTGATGCCGATCCTGCCCGGGCTGCTGCGCTCGCTCGCCGCCGCGGGCAGCACCGACACCCACTACGGCATCCTGCTCGCGCTGTACGCGTTCGCGCAGTTCCTGTGCGCGCCGCTGCTCGGCGCGTTGAGTGACCGTTTCGGCCGCCGCCCGGTGCTGCTCGCGTCGCTGGCCGGCGCCGCGCTCGACTATCTGCTGATGGCGCTCGCGCCGACGCTCGCGTGGCTTTACGTCGGCCGGCTGATCGCGGGCATCACCGGCGCGAACGTCGCGGTCGCGACCGCGTACGTGACCGACGTGACGGCCGAGCCCGACCGTGCACGGCGTTTCGGCCAGCTCGGCGCGATGATGGGCATCGGCTTCATCGCCGGCCCGTTGATTGGCGGGCTGCTCGGCGTGCTGCATCTGCGTGCGCCGTTCGTCGCGGCCGCGTTGCTCAACGCGCTGAATCTCCTGCTCGTGTGGCGCGTGCTGCCGGAATCGCGGCCGCGTTCGGCCCGCGAAGGCCGGGCGGTCGGCGCGCTCAACCCGTTCGCGAGCCTGCGCCGGCTGAGCGGCGCGCCCGCGCTGGCGCCGCTGGTCGGCATCTACGTGATCGTGGCGCTCGTGTCGCAGGCGCCCGCGACGCTGTGGATCCTGTACGGCCAGGAACATTTCGGCTGGTCGACGCCGGTCGCGGGGTTGTCGCTCGCCGGTTACGGCGCGTGCCACGCGCTCGCGCAGGCGTTCGCGATCGGGCCGCTGATCGCGCGGCTCGGCGAGCGGCGCGCGCTCGCGCTGGGCCTCGCGGGCGATGCGCTCGGGCTGGCGATCATCGCGTTCGCGACCGCCGCATGGGTGCCGTTCGCGCTGCTGCCGCTGTTCGCGGCTGGCGGCATGACGCTGCCGGCATTGCAGGCGATGCTCGCGCGGCAGGTCGACGATGCACGCCAGGGCGAACTGCAAGGCACGCTGGCGAGCGTGGCGAGCCTGATCGGCGTCGCGGGGCCGCTGGTCGTCACCACGACCTACGCGGCGACGCGTGCGACATGGCCGGGGCTCGTGTGGGCCGCGGCCGCCCTGTTGTACCTGCTCGTGCCGCCGTTGCTGGCCGGCGCGCGCCCGGCGAACGCGCCGCGAGCGTCCGCATAAGCGTCGGCGTGCGCCGTCGCGCTGAGCCCGCGACCGTCCGAAAAAAAAGCCGCCCGGATCGCTCCGGGCGGCTTTTCCTGCTGCATCTGCTTGCCCTGCGTCAGACCACGACCGTCTGCGCCTCGCCTTCGCGGGTCGCACGCACGGTGCCGATCTTCCACACCTGTTCGCCGGCGGCGGTCAGGTCGGCGATCGCTGCGTCGGCATCGGCCGCCGACACGATCACGGCCATGCCGATCCCGCAGTTGAACACGCGGTGCATTTCCGCGTCGGCGACGCCGCCGTGCTCCTGCAGCCACTTGAACAACGGCGGCAGCGGCCATGCTTTCTGGTCGAGCTCGGCGGTGAGGCCTTCGCGCAGCACGCGCGGGATGTTCTCGACGAGGCCACCGCCCGTAATGTGCGCCATGCCCTTCACCGACAGCTTCTGCATCAGCGCGAGCAGCGGCTTCACGTAGATGCGCGTGGGCGCCATCAGCGCGTCGGCCAGCGACCGGCCATGGAAATCGGCGGACAGATCCGGGTTCGCGCGCTCGATGATCTTGCGCACGAGCGAGAAGCCGTTCGAATGGATACCGCTCGACGCGAGGCCCAGCACCACGTCGCCTTCGGCAATCGTGCTGCCGTCGATGATCTTGCTCTTCTCGACCGCGCCGACCGCGAAACCGGCCAGATCGTATTCGCCGTCCGGGTACATGCCCGGCATTTCGGCCGTTTCACCGCCGATCAGCGCGCAGCCCGACAGTTCGCAGCCCTGCGCGATGCCCTTGACGACCGTTGCGGCCGTGTCGACGTCGAGCTTGCCGCACGCGAAGTAGTCGAGGAAGAACAGCGGCTCGGCGCCCTGCACGAGGATGTCGTTCACGCTCATCGCGACCAGATCCTGGCCGACCGTGTCGTGTTTGTTCAGATGAAACGCGAGCTTGAGCTTGGTGCCGACGCCGTCGGTGCCCGACACGAGCACGGGCTCCTTGTACTTCTTCGGCACTTCGAACAGCGCGCCGAACCCGCCGATGCCGCCGAGCACGCCGTCGCGCAGGGTTTTCTTCGCAAAAGGCTTGATCTTGTCGATGAGCGCGTCGCCTGCGTCGATGTCGACACCTGCGTCGCGATAGGACAGACCCTGAGCGTCGGGAGCGGATTTCGGAGGATTCATGGGGGAATGCGAGAAGGTCGGTAAAATGCGATTTTACCCGAAGCCGGCCCGTTGGCCGGAATTCCCAGCACCGAATCGTCAGGGATTGCATCTTGGTCAACACGTCCCCGTTTTCATCGCCGGGCGAAGCGCGCCGAAACCCGCGCCGCGCCGCCGTGCGTACGGTCGCGCGTGAAGCCAGCCGAGGCGCCTTCCCCCGCGCGTGCCCGGCGTACGGCACGCGTTTTTTCAACCGATCCGCATTGTGACTGCTGTGTCCCGTCAACTGACGCTCGATCTCGGCACGCCGCCGCCCGCCACGTTCGACAACTTCATCATGAGCGACGAGAACGACGAGCTCGTCACGCGCCTGCAGAAGCTCGATCTCGCGCTCGCGGCCGGCCCCGTGCCGGACCGGTCGTTCTACATCTGGGGCGAGCCGGGCAGCGGCCGCACCCACCTGCTGCAGGCGCTCGTGAGCGACGCGTCGTACGGCTATGCGCGCTACCTGACGCCGCAGAGCCCGCTCGGCGCGTTCACGTTCGACCCGCGCATCGGCATCTATGCGATCGACGACTGCGACCGGATGAGCGACACGCAGCAGGTCGCGCTGTTCAATCTGTTCAACGAAGTGCGCGCGCACCCGTCGAGCGCGTTCGTCGCGGCGGGCCCGGCGGCGCCGCTCGCGCTCGACGTGCGCGAGGACCTGCGCACGCGCCTCGGCTGGGGGCTCGTGTTCCATCTGTCGCCGCCGTCCGACGCCGGCAAGATCGCCGTGCTCAAGCTCGCGGCGAAGGAGCGCGGGATCGCGCTCACCGACGACATCGCCGCGTACCTGCTGACCCATTTCCGCCGCGACATGCCGAGCCTGATGGCGCTGCTCGACGCCCTCGACCGCTTCTCGCTCGAGCAAAAGCGAGCGGTCACACTGCCGCTGCTGCGCCGGATGCTCGCGCGTCCCGGCGACGACATCACACCACCGGGCACGGGCCTGAACCGCTTCGAGTAAAATGCGCTTCCATGACTAATCTGGCACTCTTTGACCTCGATCACACGCTGATCCCGACCGATAGCGACCACGAATGGGGTCGCTTCATGGTGAAGCTCGGCATCGTCGACGCGGAAAGCTTCTCGCGTCAGAACGACCAGTTCTTCGCCGACTACAAGGCCGGCCAGCTCGACATCCATGCGTACCTGTGCGCGATGCTCACGCCGCTCGCGAAGTATTCGCGCGCGCAGCTGGCCGAATGGCACGAGCAGTACATGCACGAGGTGATCCGGCCGGCGATGACGCCCGCCGCGCTCGAACTGGTACGCAAGCACCTCGATGCGGGCGACCTGTGCTGCGTCGTGACGGCGACCAACGAATTCATCACGCGCCCGATCGCGACCGCGTTCGGCGTCGACACGCTGATCGCGTGCGAGGTCGAAACGACCGACGGGCATCCCGATTCGCCGTACACGGGCCGGCCGACCGGCACGCCGAGCTATCGCGAAGGCAAGATCGTGCGCACTGAAGCCTGGCTCGCGTCGCTCGGCAAGCATTGGGACGACTTCGAACACAGCTATTTCTACAGCGACTCGCACAACGACATCCCGCTGCTCGAGAAAGTCACCGACCCGATCGCGACCAACCCTGACGACACGCTGCGCGCGCATGCAAGCAACCGCGGCTGGCGTATCCTCGATCTCTTCTGAACGTCGTGATCAAAAAATTCATTCGCAAGCTCCTCGGCCAGGACGAAACCGAGCAAACGCATCCCGCAGCGGCCCCGGCCGACGAAGCGGCCCCTGCTGCCCCGCGCGCCACGAAGGGCGCCCGCGGCGGCGGCGCGAAGAAACCGCGCAGCAACCATGAGCCGACCGTCGTGCCGGCCAGCGTGCACGGCATCAACCCGGCGCTGATCTCGAAGAACGCGGTGCGCGTGACCGACACGCTGCAGCAGGCGGGTTTCCGCGCGTTCATCGTCGGCGGCGCCGTGCGCGACCTGCTGCTCGGCATCGCGCCGAAGGATTTCGACGTCGCGACCGACGCGACGCCGACCGAGGTGCAGCGCCTGTTCCGCCGCGCGCGCCTGATCGGCCGCCGCTTCCAGATCGTCCACGTGCAGTTCGGCCAGGACCTGATCGAAGTGTCGACGTTCCGCGCGCTGGTCGACGCGCCGCCCGAGGCGGCCGCGGCCACGGCCGAGCCGCCGCGGCGCCTGAAGCGCGACGAACTCGATCGCCGCACGCATGCGGTCGACGCGAGCGGCCGCGTGCTGCGCGACAACGTGTGGGGCGAGCAGCACGAGGACGCCGCACGCCGCGACTTCACGATCAACGCGATGTACTACGACCCGTCGACGCAGACGGTGCTCGACTACCACGACGGGATGGCCGACGTACGCGCCCGCCTGTTACGGATGATCGGCGATCCGGCCACGCGCTTTCGCGAGGATCCGGTGCGGATGCTGCGCGTCGTGCGCTTCGCGGCGAAGCTCGGCTTCGAGATCGAACCGCATACGCGCGAGCCGATCCACGCGCTCGCCGACCTGATCAACAACGTGCCGGCCGCACGCCTGTTCGACGAAATGCTGAAGCTGCTGCTGTCGGGCCACGCGCTCGCGTGCCTGCAGCGGCTGCGCAAGGAAGGCCTGCATCACGGGCTGCTGCCGCTGCTCGACGTCGTGCTCGAACAGCCGCAGGGCGAGAAATTCATCACGCTCGCGCTGAACAACACCGACGCGCGCGTGCGCGCCGGCAAGCCGGTGTCGCCGGGTTTCCTGTTCGCGACGCTGCTGTGGCACGACATGCGCCAGCGCTTCGAGCAATACACGGCCGCGGGCGAAATCCCGGTGCCGGCGCTCCATCGCGCGATGGACGACGTGCTCGACATGCAGACCGAGAAACTCGCGATCCACAAGCGTTACTCGGCCGACATGCGCGAGATCTGGGGCCTGCAGCTGCGCCTCGAGAAACGCTCGGGCCGCAGCGCGATGCGGCTGCTGGAACACCAAAGGTTTAGAGCGGGGTATGATTTCCTCCTGTTACGCTGCGAATCCGGCGAGCTCGATGCGGAAGTCGGACAGTGGTGGACGGATTTCATCGAAGGCGACGCGGCCGCTCGCGAGGCATTGCTCACGCAGGGCGGCTCGAAGGAAAAATCGCCCCGCAAGCGGCGCCGCCGCGGCGGTGCGCGAAACCGCCAGCAGGGTGAAGGTGCCGCCGAGCAGGCGCCGGACACCGCAGGCGGTACCGCGAGCGGTTCCGACGACTGACGCGCGCGCCGGCGAACGACGTAGGAAGTGATGCCATGACGGTTGCATATATCGGACTGGGGGCGAATCTCGGCGATGCGCGCCAGACCCTGAAGGACGCGGTGGTGTGCCTCGCGCAGCAGCGCACCATCTCGATCCTCGGCAAGTCGAGCCTGTATCGCACGGCGCCTTTCGAGGCGGGCGGCGACGACTACTACAACTGCGTCGTCAAGCTCGACACGACGCTGTCGGCCCGCGAGCTGCTCGCGCTCTGCCAGAAGATCGAACATCACTTCGGCCGCGAGCGCCCGTATCGCAATGCGCCACGCACGCTCGACCTCGACATCCTGCTGTTCGGCGCCGATTCGATCGACGAACCCGACCTGATCGTCCCGCACCCGCGCCTCACCGACCGCGCATTCGCGCTCGTGCCGCTCGTCGAGATCGAGCCGGCGCTCGACATCCCCGCGCGCGGCCGTGCCGACGCCTTTCTCGCCGCCGTCGCGGATCAGCGCGTCGAAAAGGTGCAAACCTGCCAGTGCCTGATGCAGAAGGCGCTCGCTGCCGGCGAAGACGCCGACAAGACCCGCTGCCGATGAACTCGACTCCGCTGACCGTCACCGCGCCCGACCTGCGCGCCCCGCACCGCTATCTCGTGATCGAAGGGCCGATCGGCGTCGGCAAGACGTCGCTCGCGCGCCTGCTCGGCGAGCGCTGGTCGATGCAGACGCTGCTCGAGCGCCCGCAGGACAATCCGTTCCTCGAACGCTTCTACCGCGACACCGCGCGCTACGCGCTGCCGGTCCAGCTGTCGTTCGCGCTGCAGCGCGCGCAGCAGGCGCGCGAGCTGATCGGCGCGCTCGACACGGGCCGCCCCGTCATCGCCGATTTCATGCCGCAGAAGAACGACATCTTCGCGCGGCTGAACCTGCCGGAAGACGAGTGGCAGCTGTATCGCTCGGTCGCCACGCACGTCGACGTGCCGCAGGCGCCGTCGCCCGATCTCGTCGTCTATCTGCAGGCCAGCCCCGAAGTGCTGTTCTCGCGCATCCAGAAGCGCGGGCTGCCGATGGAACTGCAGATCAGCGACGCGTACCTGCGCTCGCTCGTCGACGCGTACAACGAATTCTTCTACCACTACGACCGCACGCCGGTGCTGACGGTCGCAGCCGAACACCTGAACCCGCTGGATTCCCCCGAAGATCTCGCCCTGCTGGTCGAGCGCATCGAGACGATGCGCGGCCGCAAGGAATTCTTCGTCAAGGGCGAGACGACGCGCTGACGCGTCCCGCCTGTCGTTCTACCCTCATCGACCCGGATTTCCCATGACCTATCTCCAGGAATCGAGCCGGCCTGCCGTGACGGTACCCAAGCTGCAGGCAATGCGCGACGCCGGCGAGAAGATCGCGATGCTCACCTGCTACGACGCGAGCTTTTCCGCGCTGCTCGATCGCGCCGGCACCGACGTGCTGCTGATCGGCGATTCGCTCGGCAACGTGCTGCAGGGCCACACGACCACGCTGCCCGTGTCGATCGACGACATCGCGTACCACACCGCCTGTGTCGCACGGGCGCAGCCGCGCGCGCTCGTCGTCGCCGATCTGCCGTTCGGCACCTACGGGACGCCGGTCGACGCGTTCGCGAACGCGGTCAAGCTGATGCGCGCGGGCGCGCAGATGGTGAAGCTCGAAGGCGGCGAATGGCTCGCCGATACGATCCGCTTCCTCGTCGAACGCTCGGTGCCCGTCTGTGCGCACCTCGGCCTCACGCCGCAGTCGGTGCATGCGTTCGGCGGCTTCAAGGTTCAGGGCAAGACCGAAGCCGGCGCCGCGCAACTGCTGCGCGATGCGCGCGCGATCGAGGATGTCGGCGCGCAGCTCGTCGTGCTCGAAGCCGTGCCGACGCTCGTCGCGGCCGAAGTCACGCACATGCTGAAGATCCCGACGATCGGCATCGGCGCGGGCGTCGACTGCTCGGGGCAGGTGCTCGTGCTGCACGACATGCTCGGCGTATTCCCCGGCAAGCGGCCGCGTTTCGTGAAGGATTTCATGCAGGGGCAGCCGAACATTCAGGCGGCCGTCGAAGCCTACGTGAGCGCGGTGAAGGATCGGTCGTTTCCGGGCCCGGAACACTCGTTCTGACGTGGAAGACCGGATGTAAAAAAGCGCGGCGCCCTTTGCGGGGCGCCGCGCTTTTTCGTTTGTGCGCCGCGTGGATGAACGGGTGCGTGGCACCGGAGCAAGCATACGGCGCCCGCTCCGTCACCTCGTCACTTCAGCACCGCGTCGAGCGCACCGCGCAGCGCATTGGTCAGCAGCAGCCCCTGCGCGCGTGCCAGGTCGTCACGGGTCACGACGCACTCCACGGCCCCGAATGCGGGATCGTCGAGCAGCACCCCGCGCATCACGCCCGGCAGCACGCCGGACGCCAGCGGCGGCGTCACCCACTGGCCGTCGAGCTTCACGAACAAGTTCGAGCGCCCGCCTTCCGTCACCTCGCCGCGCTCGTTGACGAACAGCATGTCGAACCCGCCGAGTGCCTCCGCGGCCTGCCACGCGCGGTCGTATTCGGCCCGGCGCGTGGTCTTGTGCAGCAGCAGCGCATCCCCCGAGCGGGTCGGCGCGAAGCCGTGCGCGGCTGCCAGCAGCACGCCGACCGGCCCGGCCGGCAGCGGCTTGAGCGGCGCCGCCGTGATGTCGAACGTGCCGTCCTTCGCCAGCGTGAGCTTCATCCGGTACGCGCCGTCGCCGTCGAGCGCCGCGCAGCGTGCATCAATCTCGCGACGCAATGCGTCGGCGTCGAAGCGGAAGCCGAATGCATCGGCGCTGCGCTGCAGCCGCGCGAGATGACGATCGAGATGGCGGATGCCGTCCGCCCGCGTGGCGGCCGTCGTTTCGAACAACTGGAAGCCGGGGTCGGCGTCCGTCAGGAATCGCGCTTTCAATTCGCACTCCGCATATTCGTCGGCCGAGACGCTGTCGAGCACGATGCCCGCGCCGACACCCATCGTGCCGCGCCGCCGACCGACGGTGGCGGTGCCCGTGCCGTCCGCGCCGTTGCTGTCGACGTCGACCGCATCGAGCGTCAGCGTCCGGATCGCGACCGACAGGCAGAAATCGCCGCAACCGGCCACGCCGCCGGACGCTGCAGCGCCTGCCTGCCCGGCCTCGTCCTTCGGCGCATCGAGCCAGCCGATCGCACCCGTATAGAGCCCGCGCGGCGTCGATTCGATCGCGTCGATCAATTCCATCGTCTTGTACTTCGGCGCACCGGTGATCGATCCGCACGGAAACAGCGCGCGCAGCATCTGCGCGAACGTCGTGCCGTCGCGCCAGCCGGCTTCGACCGTCGACGTCATCTGCCACACCGACGCATACGGCTCGACGGAGAAGAGCGCCGGCACCTTGACGGTGCCCGTGCGCGCGATCCGCGACACGTCGTTGCGCAGCAGGTCGACGATCATCACGTTCTCCGCGCGATTCTTCGGATCGCTCGCGAGGAACGCGGCGGCCGCCGCGTCTTCACCCGGGTCGGCCGAACGCGGCGCGGTGCCCTTCATCGGCCGCGCGCGCAGCACGTCGCCCTGCTTCTCGACGAACAACTCGGGCGAGCACGATACGGCCCACGCGCCGCCGGGCAGCGCGATCAGCGCGCCGTACCGCACGGGCTGGCGCGCGCGCAGCCGCCGGTACAGCGCGAGCGGCGTGCCGAACACGTCGAAATTCAGCCGGTACGTGTAGTTGACCTGATACGAATCACCCGCGCGCAGCGCGTCGTGCACCGCGCCGATCGCCGCGTCGAACGCATCGCGCGACACGCTCTTCGCGACATGCGCGACACCCGCGATCGACGGCGTGCCGCCGCCGTCCTGCTGCGCGAGCCACGCGTCGACTTCGTCGCGCGACAGCCGCTCGCAGCGCGCATACAGCAAAAAGCGCAGCGGGGCATGGCCCGGCTGCGCCCGTTGCAGGTTGCGTCCGAATGCGTAATCGCCGACGACGACCGCATGCAGCCCGTCGCGCAAATCCTGCGCGAGCGCCGCATCGATGGCGTCGAGCTGCGCCGGGTCCGTGCACACGCGTTCGCGCACGAAGCCCGAATACAAACGACTCGACCGCGCGGACGCGGTCGAGTCGCAATCGTCCAAGAGCGCGAACGACGCGCTCTCGTTGCCTTCAGTCATGCCGTTACTCGAAGAAGCTCTTCACACGGTCGAACCAGCTCTTGCTCTGCGGGCTGTGACGCGCACCGCCTTCGGCCAGCGACTTCTCGAACTGCTTGAGCAGGTCGCGCTGCTGGTCGGTCAGCTTCACGGGCGTCTCGACCTGCACGTGCACGTACAGATCGCCCGCGATGCTCGAACGCAGCCCCTTGATGCCCTTGCCGCGCAGGCGGAACGTCTTGCCCGACTGCGTGCCTTCCGGCACCGGGAACGACGCACGGCCGGCCAGCGTCGGCACCTCGATCTCGCCGCCGAGTGCGGCGGTCGTGAACGGGATCGGCATCTGGCAGTGAAGATCGTCGCCGTCGCGCTCGAACACCGAGTGCGGCTTGATGTGGATCTCGACGTACAGGTCGCCCGGCGGCCCGCCGTTGATACCCGGCTCGCCGTTGCCGGCCGAGCGAATGCGCATCCCGTCGTCGATCCCGGCCGGGATCTTCACTTCGAGCGTCTTGGTTTCCTTCACCTTGCCCGACCCGTGGCAATGCGCACACGGCTCGGGGATATAGGTGCCCGTGCCGTGACACTTCGGGCAGGTCTGCTGGATGCTGAAGAAGCCCTGCGACATGCGCACCGTGCCCTGGCCGTGACAGGTCGGGCAGGTTTCCGGCTTCGTGCCGGGCTTCGCGCCCGACCCGTGGCAGACTTCGCACGACACCCAGCTCGGCACGCGGATCTGCGTGTCGTAGCCGTGCGCGGCCTGCTCGAGCGTGATTTCCATGCTGTAGCGCAGGTCGGCGCCGCGGTACACCTGCGGGCCGCCGCGGCCGCCGCGCGCGGCGCCGCCCGCGGCCTGGCCGAAGATGTCGCCGAAAATGTCGCCGAATGCATCCGCGAAGCCGCCGAAACCCTGTGCGCCCGCACCGCCCATGTTCGGATCGACGCCCGCGTGGCCGTACTGGTCGTACGCGGCCCGCTTCTGACCATCCGAGAGCATTTCATAGGCTTCCTTCGCCTCCTTGAAATGCTCCTCCGCATCCTTGCTGTCCGGATTGCGGTCAGGGTGATACTTCATCGCAAGCTTGCGATATGCCTTCTTGATTTCGTCGTCGCTCGCATTCTTCGCGACGCCCAGAACCTCGTAGTAATCCCGTTTCGCCATATCGATTCACTGTGCCGCCACGCATCGCGCACGCGGCGGCTCCTTTCGCCCGCAGTAAAGTCTCTCGACTCGTCTGGCGCTGCACCGTCCGCGGACGGCTCGCGCAGCACCCGCCAAAAAACAAATGTGCCCGGAGGGCCGCAAGGCCCGCCAGGCGTGGAGTCGATCCGGCCATCCGGAAGGAAAGACAGACCGCTTGTCAGCCGCGCCGCGCGCGTTTTCGCGCGCGCGGCGTACGGTGTCATTGCAACCCGGCTTAGTCCTTCTTCACTTCCTTGAACTCGGCGTCGACGACGTCATCGGCAGCCTGTTGCGCACCGCCCGCGTGGGCCGCGCCTTCCGCCGCACCGGCCGCGCCGGCCGCGCCGGCCGCACCCGCCTGCTGGGCCTGCATGTCGGCGTACATCTTCTCGCCGAGCTTCTGCGACACCTTGCCGAGTTCCTCGACCTTCGCGTCGATCGCCGCCTTGTCGGCCGACGTGTCCTTCAGCACTTCTTCAAGCGACTTCAGCGACGCTTCGATGGCTTCCTTCTCGCCCGCGTCCAGCTTGTCGCCGTACTCGGTCAGCGCCTTCTTCGTGCTATGCACCAGCGCGTCGCCCTGGTTGCGCGAATCGGCCAGCTCGCGCAGCTTGTGGTCTTCCGCTGCGTTCGCTTCCGCGTCCTTGATCATCTGGTCGATTTCAGCCTCGGACAGGCCCGAGTTCGCCTTGATCGTGATCTTGTTTTCCTTGCCGGTCGCCTTGTCCTTCGCGCCGACGTGCAGGATGCCGTTCGCGTCGATGTCGAAGGTCACTTCGATCTGCGGCACGCCGCGCGGTGCCGGCGGGATGCCTTCGAGGTTGAACTCGCCGAGCAGCTTGTTGCCCGCTGCCATTTCGCGTTCGCCCTGGAACACCTTGATCGTCACGGCGCCCTGGTTGTCGTCCGCCGTCGAGTACACCTGGGCGTGCTTCGTCGGGATCGTCGTGTTCTTGTTGATCATCTTCGTCATCACGCCGCCGAGCGTCTCGATACCGAGCGACAGCGGGGTCACGTCGAGCAGCAGCACGTCCTTGCGATCGCCCGACAGCACCTGGCCCTGGATCGCCGCGCCGACCGCGACGGCTTCGTCCGGGTTCACGTCACGGCGCGGATCCTTGCCGAAGAACTCCTTCACCTTCTCCATGACCTTCGGCATGCGGGTCTGGCCGCCGACCAGGATCACGTCGTCGATGTCCGACACCTTGACGCCTGCGTCCTTGATCGCGATGCGGCACGGTTCGATCGTGCGCTCGACGAGGTCTTCCACCAGCGCTTCCAGCTTCGCGCGGGTGATCTTCAGGTTCAAGTGCTTCGGGCCCGACGCGTCCGCCGTGATGTACGGCAGGTTGATTTCGGTCTGCTGGCCCGACGACAGCTCGATCTTCGCCTTTTCAGCGGCTTCCTTCAGGCGCTGCAGCGCGAGCACGTCCTTCGACAGGTCGACGCCCTGCTCCTTCTTGAACTCGCCGATGATGTAATCGATGATGCGCTGGTCGAAGTCTTCGCCGCCGAGGAACGTGTCGCCGTTGGTCGACAGCACTTCGAACTGCATTTCGCCGTCGACGTCCGCGATCTCGATGATCGACACGTCGAACGTGCCGCCGCCGAGGTCATACACGGCGATCTTGCGGTCGCCCTTCTCGACCTTGTCGAGGCCGAACGCGAGCGCGGCTGCGGTCGGCTCGTTGATGATCCGCTTGACTTCGAGGCCCGCGATGCGGCCGGCGTCCTTGGTCGCCTGGCGCTGGCTGTCGTTGAAGTACGCCGGCACCGTGATCACGGCTTCCGTGACCGGCTCGCCGAGGTAGTCTTCGGCCGTCTTCTTCATCTTGCGCAGCACTTCAGCCGACACCTGCGGCGGCGCGAGCTTTTCGCCGTGCGCTTCGACCCATGCATCGCCGTTGTCGGCCTTGATGATCGAGTACGGCATCAGGCCGATGTCCTTCTGGACTTCCTTCTCTTCGAAACGACGGCCGATCAGGCGCTTCACGGCGAACAGCGTGTTCTTCGGGTTGGTCACCGACTGGCGCTTGGCCGGCGCGCCGACGAGCACTTCGTTGTCGTCCATGTACGCGATGATCGACGGCGTGGTGCGCGTGCCTTCCGAGTTCTCGATGACCTTGACCTGGTTGCCTTCCATGATCGCGACGCACGAGTTCGTGGTGCCGAGGTCAATACCGATGATCTTTCCCATTTTTTCCTAATCTCCAGAAATGCTTGTTTGCTGCACGAAACGCCGCGTTTTTGGGCGGTTTCGCACGCCAGAATTCAACTCTGTTCCCGAAATGCGTCCGCCCGATCCGTTTTCAAGACCCGACGAGCGATGCGGATATTAAATTTTTTCAATCGCCGCCGGCTAGCGGATCGTGCTGGCCGCCAGTGCGCTCGCCGGCTGCCGCGGCATCGGCCGCCGCGGCGATCTTCGCGCGCGCCGCCGCGACGGCTGCCTGGAACTGCGCGAGGCCGTGCCAGCCGGTCGCGCGCCCCAGCCGCTTGCCGCGGTGGAAGAAGAACCACGTCGGCACGCCGTGCAGCCCGAAGCGGCGCCCCAGCTCATGGTGTTCGTACACGTTGCAATGGAACCACTTCAGGCCCAGCGCGCGGATGGCATCGGGCTGGGCGAGCATCGCCTTCTTCGCGATCTCGCAGTTGAAGCAGTCGACGCCCCAGAAGAACACCACGGCCAGCGCATCGCCCGCGCCGTCGATGGCCGCGTCGAACGTGCCGGCGTCGAGCGCCTGCATGTCGAACGCGTCGAACGCGGCCGGATCGACGCCGGCGGGCACCATGTCGGCCGCCTTACTTCGGCTGGGCGACGGTGACGAGCGCCGGGCGCAGCACGCGGTCGGCGATCGTATAGCCCTTTTGCAGCACCGAGACGACGGTGTTCGGCTCCTGCTCGGCCGGCACCATCGAAATGGCCTGGTGCTGGTGCGGATCGAACTTCTCGCCGATCGGGTTGATCGCGACGACGCGGCCCTTCTCGAGCGCGCTCGTCAGTTGGCGCAGCGTCAGCTCGACGCCTTCGCGCACCTTCGCGATATCGCCGGAGGTATCGTTGACGGCCGCTTCCAGGCTGTCCAGCACGGGCAGCAGGTGTTCCGCGAAGCTCTCGATCGCGAACTTGTGCGCCTTCGACACGTCGTCCTGCGCGCGGCGGCGCACGTTCTCGGTCTCGGCCTTCGCCCGCAGGAAGCTTTCCTGGAGCTCGGCGACCTTGGCTTGAGCCTCCGCGAGCGCCGCGTCGGCAGCTTCGGCAGCGGGTGCGGCGCCTTGCGCCGCCTGCTTCTCGCTGCCGATGTCTTCGGCCGATGGGGTAGTCGGGTTCTCTTGCGTGTTTTCCATGTCGCTGAAAGTCGATTAGAGGTTGAAGCCAAATCGGCAACCGTCGGACGTATACCCGGCGGCACCGCACATTACTGGTGCAAATAAGGGCGAAAACTGCAATTTCAAGAGGGTCTTTCGCCGGCATTCGCCAATGCCGCGAAACAACCGCGCACTTTCCGGTGCAGGCGTCGCATAGTCCGCCGGATCGGGCGAAACGGCCTGTAACAACGCTTACCGGGCAAGTACTAGCTCCGCACAGGCCGGCTGCACTACACTCCATTCAAGCGTCGGAAAGCGTGTTTACCCTGAGCTGACCGTCGCCTGACATCCACCTGGCGCCGTTTTCACCCTTGTTCTCGAGGGGAGTACCGTGAAACTGACCTTTGCGATATCGGTGGTCGCGCTGGTACTCATTGCCGGCACCACCACCATCTGCCTGTCGGGAGCCGTCACCGATCGCACGACCGAATACGGAAGCGCGCGGGCGACGTTCGACCAGATGTTCAGCTCCCACCAGAAAATCTGTCGATGATGCGCCGGTCGCGCTTCGTCGGTCGGCCGTGCAGTTCGGCCGCCGGCTCGCGATACGTGCGGCGACGCTCCAGTTCGGCGAGCCGCGCGGCCCGCCCCGCTTCCGTTTCAGCGTAGAGCGTCTGCGCGACGCTCGCGGGCCCGCGCACGTCGCACACGCCCAGCACGGCAATGTGCCAGACCATGCCGTCGATCGCAATCTCCACCTCGTCGCCGACCCGCACGTCCTTCGACGGCTTGACCGCCGCGCCGCCGATCTTCACGTGCCCCTTGTCGACCGCATCGGTCGCGAGCGAGCGCGTCTTGAAGAACCGGGCCGCCCATAGCCATTTGTCGATGCGCAGCTTCGCGCCCGGCTCCGTGGAAATCTTGTAGTTCATGTCAGTCTCCGCCGGGCCGCCCTGCAAAGGCCGGCCGCGCCTTCGGGCGGCAGCGAGTGCAGTGGACGCGGCAGTCGTTTCATCTCAGTTGACCGGTTCGGGCTGAGCAGCCTTGACGGGCCAGCCCTGCAGATTCTCCGCGACGATCTCGCCGAGCGCGCCGATCCACGCGGACGCGCCGTTCAGGCACGGAATCCGGTGAAAAGTCTTGCCGCCGCCGGCGAGGAACTCGTCGCGCACCTCCATGCCGATTTCCTCGATCGTCTCCAGGCAATCGGCCGTGAAGCCGGGACAGAACACGTCGGCGCGCCGCACGCCGGCCTCGCCGAATTCGCGCAGCGTCGGCGCGGTGTACGGCTGAAGCCATTCGGCCTTGCCGAAGCGTGACTGGAACGTGACGCGGCATTCGGTGGTCGACAGCCCGAGCGCGGCCATCAGCAACGCGCCCGTCTGCTGACACTGGTCGTGATACGGGTCGCCCAGATCGAGCGTGCGCTTGGGCACGCCATGGAAACTCAGCACCAGCTTGTCGCCGGCCGCGAAATCGGGCCGGCCGTGCTGCGCCCAGTACTGGCGCACCTGCTCGGCCAGCGCATGGATATAGGCCGGATGGTCGGCGTAGTGCCGCACCGTGCGCACTTCCGGCTGATTGCGCATGCGCGCCAGCGCGTCGAACGCGGCATCGAAGGCGGTGGCCGTGGTCGACGCCGAGTATTGCGGATACATCGGCATCAGCAGCACGCGCTCGACGCCGGCACGCTTGAACTGCGTGAGCGCATGCGAAATGTTCGGGCTGCCGTAGCGCATCGCGTAGTCCACCATCACGTGATAGCCGTTCGACGTGAGCAGATGGCGCACGCTGTCGGTCTGGCGCTCGGTGTACACGCGCAGCGGCGAACCCTCGGGCATCCAGACGGCCGCGTATTTCTTCGCGGACGCGCGGCCGCGCAGCGGCAGGATCAGCGTGCGCAGCAGCACCTGCCAGACGGCCTGCGGGATTTCGACGACCCGCGGGTCCGACAGGAATTCGGCCAGGTAGCGCCGTACGGCGCGCGGCGTGGGCGCGTCGGGTGTGCCGAGATTGATCAGCAGCACACCGATGCGATGGGCGGCCGCGACGCTCGAAGGCGGCTCAAGATCGAAACGCATGGGCAAGAACGTGCTCGAGGCACGGGACCGGACGGTCCTCGATTATAGCGGGCCGCCCCGTGCCGTTCGGCCGACTGTCGCCGCGAGCGGCGGCGCGGCACGATAGCGGGGAGGGATCGGGCAGGCGATTGTCCGCCACCGTCGGCGGGTCACCGGTTATTGCTGGCTCAGCGTGAGCGACAGCAGGCGCGCGGTGATGTCGACGATCGGGATCACGCGGTTGTACGCCATCCGGGTCGGGCCGATCACACCGAGCGTGCCGACGATCTGCCCGTTCACCTCGTACGGCGCGGTGACGACGCTCATTTCCTCGATCGGCACGAGCGTCGATTCGCCGCCGATGAAGATCTGCACGCCCTGGGCGTGGCTCGACACGTCGAGCAGTTGCAGGAGGCCCGTCTTTTGGTCGAATACGTCGAACAGCTTGCGCAGCCGCGCCATGTCGGAAGAAAGATCCGCCACCTCGAGCAGGTTGCGCTCGCCGGAAATCAGCACGGTGTCCTCGGTGTCGGGCACCTCGGTGCTGGCCGTCACGGCCGCGTGCATCAGCGTCGTCATGTCGCCGCGCAACTGGTCGATCTCGTCGCGCAGGCGGCGGCGCACCTCGTCGAACGACAGGCCGGCGAAATGCGCATTGATGTAGTTGGACGCCTCGGTCAGCTGCGACGGCGAATAGTCGCGCGGCGTCGCGAGCATGCGGTTCTGCACGTCGCCCTCGGGCGTGACGATGATCAGCAGGATGCGCTTGTCGGACAGGCGCATGAATTCGATCTGCTTGAACACATGGCTGCGGCGCGGCGTCAGCACGACGCCCGCGAACTGCGACAGGTTCGACAGCACGCTCGCGGCGGCCGCGACCACCCGCTGCTGCGGCTCGCCGGCCTGCAGCGTGTTCTGCACCTGGCGCGCGACAGCCTCGGCGTCGATCGGCGCCTCGACCGTCAGCATCGTATCGACGAACAGCCGGTACCCGCGCGGCGTCGGCACGCGGCCGGCCGACGTGTGCGGGCTCGACACGAGGCCGAGCTCCTCCAGGTCGGACATCACGTTGCGGATCGTCGCCGGGCTCAGCTCGAGCCCGGAGTAACGGGACAACGTGCGCGAGCCGACCGGCTGACCGTCGGCGATATACCGTTCGATCAGGGTTTTCAGGAGGGTTCGTGCGCGAGGATCTAGCATGGTGGAAAATTTTAGCGCAACCGCGCGACTGCGGCGAGTACCGTCGGCCACCGTTGCGCGGGGCGGCCCGATCCGGCCCCGTCGGCGCACAGCCGGTTCTTTTCGTCAACGAGCTATGGTGTAATGCCGGCATGAAAACCGGTAATCAGTTCAAGACTGTCGCGCTCGTCGGCCGGAGCAACACGCCCGGCATCGCCGAACCGCTCGCCACGCTGGCGGACAGCATCGCCACGCTCGGCTTCGAGGTCGTCTTCGAAGGCGATACCGCGCGCGAAATCGGCATCGCCGGCTATCCGGCGCTCACCCCGGCCGAAATCGGGGCACGAGCGGACGTGGCGATCGTGCTCGGCGGCGACGGCACGATGCTCGGCATCGGCCGCCAGCTCGCGCCGTACCGGACCCCGCTGATCGGCATCAACCACGGGCGGCTCGGCTTCATCACCGACATCGCGGCGTCCGACATGCAGGCGCTCGTGCCGGTGATGCTGGCCGGCAAGTTCGAGCGCGAGGAGCGCTCGCTGCTCGAGGCGCGGATCGTGCGCGACGGCGAACCGATCTACCACGCGCTCGCGTTCAACGACGTCGTCGTGAACCGCAGCGGCTTCTCCGGGATGGTCGAGCTGCGCGCGTCGGTCGACGGCCGCTACATGTACAACCAGCGCTCGGACGGCCTGATCGTCGCGACGCCCACCGGCTCGACCGCGTACGCGCTGTCGTCGGCCGGCCCGATCCTCCATCCGCAGCTGGCGGGCGTCGTGCTCGTGCCGATCGCGCCGCACGCGCTGTCGAACCGGCCGATCGTGCTGCCCGACGATTCGAAGATCGCGATCCAGATCGTCGGCGGCCGCGACGTCAACGTGAACTTCGACATGCAGTCGTTCACGTCGCTCGAACTGAACGATACGATCGAGGTGCGCCGCTCGAAGCACACGGTGCCGTTCCTGCACCCGATCGGCTACAGCTACTACACGACGCTGCGCAAGAAGCTGCACTGGAACGAACACGCATCGAACGAAGACGACAAGGCGTCCTGACGCCGCTGCTCCCGACACCATGCTCCGCCACCTCTCGATCCGCGACTTCGTCATCGTCGCCGCGCTCGATCTCGAATTCGACAGCGGCTTTTCCGTCTTTTCCGGCGAAACCGGCGCCGGCAAATCGATCCTGATCGACGCCCTCGCCCTCGCGCTCGGCGAACGCGCCGACGCGAGCGTCGTGCGCACCGGCTGCGGTCGCGCCGACATCACGGCCGAATTCACGCCGCACGACCGCGTCGCGCGCTGGCTCGACGAACACGCGTTCGACGCCGAGGACAGCGTGATGCTGCGCCGCGTGATCGACGCGAACGGCCGTTCGCGCGCATTCATCAACGGCACCAGCGCGACGCTCGCGCAACTGCGCGAACTCGGCGAGATGCTCGTCGACATCCACGGCCAGCACGCGCACCAGCTGCTGATGCGGCCCGACGCGCAGCGCGAGCTGTTCGACACGCATGCGGGGCTCGTCGCCGATGCCGCGAACGTCGCGCGCGCGTGGCGCGTATGGCGCGACGCGACGCAGGCGATCGACGCCGCGAAGGCGCACGAGCGCGAGCTGCAGCTCGAGCGCGAAAAGCTCGCGTGGCAGCTCGCCGAACTCGACAAGCTCGCGCCGCAAGCCGGCGAATGGGACGAAGTCAGCAACGAACACAAGCGCCTGTCGCATTCGGCGAACCTGATCGAAGGCGTGCGCGGCGCGCTCAACGCGCTGTCCGAGTCCGACGACGCGATGCTCGCGCAGCTCGGCGCGATCGTGTCCAAGCTGCGCAGCCTGGCCGACTACGACACCGCGCTCGGCGACGCGCTCGCGTCGCTGGAGCCGGCCGAGATCCAGTTGCAGGAAGCCGTCTACTCGCTGTCGCACTACGCGCAGCGCGTCGATCTCGACCCGGAGCGGCTCGCGCAGGTCGAAACGCGTCTCGACGCGCTGCACTCGACCGCCCGCAAGTTCCGGCTGCCGCCCGACACGCTGCACGAAGAGCATGCGGCGCGCCGCGCGCAACTTGCCGCGCTCGACGCGGCCGCCGATCTCGGCGCGCTCGAAGCGGCGCAGGCCAAGGCGCGGGAAGCCTATCTCGCCGACGCCAAACGCCTGTCGAAGGCGCGCGCGCAGGCCGCCAAGGCGCTCGGCACGGCCGTCACGGCCGGCATGCAGGAGTTGTCGATGGCGGGCGGGAGCTTCGAAGTCGCGCTCGTGCCGCTCGCCGACGGCGGCCCGCACGGGCTCGAACAGGTCGAGTTCCGCGTGGCCGGGCACCCGGGCGTGCCGCTGCGGCCGCTCGCGAAGGTCGCATCAGGCGGCGAGCTCGCGCGGATCAGCCTCGCGCTCGCGGTGATCGCCAGCGCGGCGAGCCCGACGCCGACGCTGATCTTCGACGAAGTCGACACGGGGATCGGCGGCGGCGTCGCCGAAGTGGTCGGCCGCCTGCTGCACCAGCTCGGGCGCGACCGCCAGGTGCTGTGCGTGACGCACCTGCCGCAAGTCGCCGCGCGCGGCGACCATCATTTCCAGGTCGCGAAAGGCGCCGACGAGCGCGGTGGCACGGTGTCGTCGGTCGTCGCGCTCGACAAGGCGAGCCGCGTCGAGGAAGTCGCGCGGATGCTCGGCGGGCTGGAAATCACGGCCACCACACGTAAGCACGCGAAGGAAATGCTGGCGGCCTGACGCTGGCACCGCATTGGCCGAATGCAGGAAGACCGGCGCATGCGCCGGTCTTTTTTCACGGACGGACGATCGGCTGCTCGATCGCATCCGCCTTGCGCCGCCGAATCGTCCGTGGAATTCGAACGCGCGCCTCAAACGCCCGTTTCAGCCGCCCTGAACATCAACGGCCCCGAACACGCGCTCCCACAGCGCCGTCACGGCCGCCCGCTCGTCCGCCACCACCGCCGGGTCGACGCGCGCCTTCTCCATCCCGTCGAGCCGCAGCTTGTGCTGGAGTTTCCGGTACTTGCGGTACGCCGCGCCGACGCGCTCGGCCTCGTCCTCGCCCATCAGCCCGAAACGCGCGACCTCGCGCAGCAGCGCGATGTTGCCGGTATTGCGGATCAGCTCCGCGTCGCTCGACGCATGCAGCAGCACCCAGTACTGGACGATGAACTCGATGTCGACCATCCCGCCGCGATCGTGCTTCAGGTCGAACAGCTCGGTGTGGTTCGGATGGCCGGCGAACACCTTGCCGCGCATGTCGACGATCTCCTTGGCGAGCACGCCGCCATCGCGCGGCGTCGTCAGCACCTGCTGGCGGATCGCCTCGAAATCCGCGCCGATCTGCGCGTCGCCCGCGCTGTAGCGGGCGCGCGTCAGCGCCTGGTGCTCCCACACCCACGCGGTGTTCGCCGCATCGCCCTCGCGCAACTGGTAGCGGCGGAACGCATCGAGATCGGTGACGAGCAGCCCGGCCTCGCCGTTCGGCCGCAGCCGCAGGTCGATGTCGAACAGCGCGCCCGCGCCGGTCGCGGTCGTGAGCCACGTGATCAGGCGCCGCGTGAAGGTCGTGTAGACGTCCGCCGAGCGCTCGTCCGGGTCGTCGTACAGGAAGATCAGGTCGAGATCCGACGCGTAGCCGAGCTCCTTGCCGCCCAGCTTGCCGTACGCGATCACCGCGAACTTCGGCACGTCGCGGTGGCGCTTCGCGAGCTGCGACCAGACGACTTCGATCGTCACGTCGAGCACCGCGTCGGCCAGTTCGGACAGCCGGTCGCTCACATGCTCGACCGACAGTTGCCCGGCCAGGTCGATCAGCAGGATCCGGAACACCTCCGCGTGCTGCGCGTGGCGCAGCAGGTCCATCTGCTGCTCGGGGCCGTCGGCCGCCGCGAGCCGCGCGCGCAGCGCATCCTTGAACGCGGGCCAGTCGAACGGGCTCGCGATCGCCTCGTCGTCGAGCAATTCGTCGAGCAGCTGCGGGTGGCGGATCAGGTAGCCGCCGCCCCAGCGCGTCGCGCCGAGCACCGACAGCACACGGTCGAGCGCCGCCGGATATTCGGTCAGCAGCGCGAGATAGACGCCGCGCCGGCTCACCGTCTCGAGCAGATCGAACAGGCGCACGATCGTGTCGTCGCGGCGCGCGGCGTCGATCGTCGGCGCGGCGTCGAGCGCGCGCTGCGCGACGCTGTCGAAGCGCTGCCGGCTCTTTTCCGGCAGCCCGGTATAGCGCGACGACTGCCAGATCGCGCGCAGCCGCGCGAGCACGGCGGCCGAATCGGCGAACCCCAAGCCGTCGAGGCGCGCGACCAGCGCGTCGTCCTCGCCGTCGTCGGCCAGCGCGCCGCTCCAGATCCACGCGGCGGCCGTGTCGTCACCCGCCGTGCAAGGGCCGCCGCCCTTCACCTTGTCCGCGAAGATCTGGTCGAACTGCGCCTCGACGAAGTTCCGGTGTTCGTCCAGCACCGTCATCAGCGCCGCATAGTCGGCAAAACCGAGCGACGCGGCCAGCGCCGCGCGCTCGTCGGGCTCGACCGGCATCGCGTGCGTCTGCGCATCGTTGCGGTACTGCAGCCGGTGCTCGAGCGTGCGCAGGAAATTGTAGGCGTCGGTCAGGCGCGCGCACACGTCGTCGCCGATCAGCCCGCGCGCCTGCGCATGCCGCAGCACCGCGAGCGTCGGCCGCACGCGGAATTCCGCATCCTGACCGCCGCGGATCAGCTGGAATACCTGCGCGCTGAACTCGATCTCGCGGATCCCGCCGCGCCCGAGCTTGATGTCGTCGGCCTTGTCGGGCCGCATCGACGCGCGCCGCGCGGCTTCGTGCCGGATCTGCTGGTGCAGCGAACGGATCGCGCCGATCACGCCGAAATCGAGATAGCGACGGTAGACGAACGGCTTGACGATCGATTCCAGCTGCGCCGCCAGCCGCTGCGCGGCGTCGCTGTCGCCTTCCGACACGAGCCGCCCCTTGATCCACGCATAGCGCTCCCACTCGCGCCCCTGCACGTAGAAATATTCCTCGAGCATGCCGATGCTGCAGACGAGCGGCCCCGAATCGCCGTTCGGGCGCAGCCGCATGTCGACGCGAAACACGTAGCCGTCGGCCGTGACCTCGGACAGCACGCCGATCAGGCGCCGGCCGAGCCGCGTGAAGTATTCCTGCGTGGACAGCGGCGAACGCGTGCCGCCGGTGGTTTCGCCGTCGTCCTCGTAGACGAAGATCAGGTCGATGTCCGACGACACGTTCAACTCGCGGCCGCCGAGCTTGCCCATCCCGACCACGCCGAGCACGACGCGCTGGCCGTCGGCGCCGCGCGGCTCGCCGTACAGCGCCTCGAGTTCGGCCGACAGCAGCGCGAGCGTGCGCTGCACGGCCACTTCGGCGAGATCGGTCATCGCGCCGGTGACCTCGGCGACGTCCGCCAGCCCGCGCAGGTCGCGTTCCGCGACCGCGCCGAACGCCTCGGCGCGCAACTGCCGCAGCGCGCGCTTCAGTTGCTCCTCGCCCGGCGCGGCCGTGCCGGCGGGCGTCGCGAGCAGCTCGGTGAGGCGCGCGTCGAGCTGCGCGCGGTCGAGCGGCGCGGCCGCCCACGCGGCAATCTGTTCGGCCAGCGCGGGCCGCGCGGCAGCCGCGCGGGCAAGGTATCGGGAATAGGACGTGCTGATCAGGGCGGAAGCGTCGGTCATCGAGAAGCGGGCCTGGCGGAAAAGGCCGGCCGGCTGCGGGCCGGCGCGTGCGCGCCCCGCGGCCGGCCAGCCCCATGGACTCGGCGCGGCCTCGCCGGACGCGCGTGCGCCCGTCGCGACACCGCGCGCCGGAAAGCCCGTGCCGTGCAGCCCCCAACGGCCGCCGGCACGAACCCCTGTGATACATTTCAACGTCAGTCTGCAAAACTACCATATCGCCGCCCGTCCGCCGCATGTCCGACCGTCAGGAATCCGCCGTAGCTGCGCCCGAAGCGGGACCTCCGAAGCACGATCATCCGGTCCTGCGTCGCGTGTTCAGGGTGACGCTGGCAGTCGGGATCGGCACCTACTTCATCGCGTCCGGCGCCTTCCTCGGGCTGCGCTACGTGGTGCTGCCCCGCATCGACGAATTCCGCCCGCGCATCGAGCGCGCGGTGTCCGACAAGCTCCACGCCCAGCTTTCGATCGGCAAGCTTTCCCCGAACTGGTCCGGCATGCAGCCGGGCGTCGAACTCACGAACCTGACGATTCGCGGCCGTGACGGCAAGGTCGCGCTGTCGGTGCCGCATGCGACGGCCGCGCTGTCGTGGATGTCGCTGCTGCGGCTGTCGCCCGCGCTGTCGAGCCTGATCGTCGACCAGCCCGATCTCGTGGTCGCGCGGGCGGCCGACGGCTCGCTGAGCGTCGCGGGCGTCGGCGTCGCCACCACCCACGGCGGCAACGACACGTTCGGCACCTGGCTGCTCAAACAGGAGGCGATCGTGCTGCGCGGCGGCACGCTGCGCTGGCGCGATGCGCAGCACGCCGCGCCGGAGCTCGTGCTGTCCGGCATCCGGATCGCGGTGCTCAACGACGGCCGCGTGCACAAGGCGGCGCTGCAGGCGCCGGCCAACGGCACGCTGCTGCTCGGCCCGCTCGATTTCCGCGCGCGCTTCAAGCACAAGCCGCTCGCGCCGATCGGCAAGCCGGCGAACTGGACCGGCGACGCCTACCTGTCGACCGGCCCCGTCGACCTGCAGACGCTCACGCGCTATCTCGACGTGCCGCTCACGATCCATGCGGGCCGGATCGACAACGCGATCTGGGCGACCTTCGGCGACGGTCACCTGCGCTCGGCGGGCGGCGACCTGCAAGGCGCCGACGTCGCGCTGCGCGTGCGTCCGACGCAGCCGCGGCTCGACGTGCCGACGGTCGGCTTCGGCTGGGACATGGTGCTCGATGCGGGCCACGACTACACGCTGCACCTGACCCGCTTCAATGCGGAACTCGGCCAGCCGCCGCTGCCGGACGGCACGCCGCTCGCCCGCTCGCTCGCGCTGTCGACGCTGACGGCGCGCTACCGCGTGCCGACCGCGAACCAGGGGCAACTGCTCAGCGTGGTCGGCGACCGCGTCGATCTCGGCATCCTCAGCGAATTCATCCGCGGGCTGCCGCTGCCGGCGCGCCTGCGCAACGAGCTGATCAAGATCGACCCGCGCGGGATGGTGTCGAACTATCACATCGAGGTCGAGCGCGCGAAACCCGCGCATGCCGATCTCGCCGACGAGGAGCGGCGCATGGGCGCCGCGCCGATCGTCCGCTACCGCTTCCTCGGCGATCTGCAAGGCATCAGCTTCGCCGCGCAGGAGCCGCCGCCCGGGCTCTCGCCGCGCGGTCACCCGCGCGCCGGCTGGCCGGGCGTCGAGAACCTGTGGGGCCGCGTCGATGCGAACGAGACGGGCGGCTCCGCGCATATCGACACCGTCAAAGCGGCGGTCACCGTGCCCGGCGTATTCGACGAGCCGCGCCTGACGTTCGACCGGTTGCGCGGCAACGCCAAATGGACGATCACGCCCGCGCCCGGCGACAAGCATGCACGCGTTGACGTGTCGCTGCCCGACCTGCTCGTGTCGAATCCCGATGCCGAAATCGCGGTGTCGGGCTCGTACACGAACCCGGGCCACGGCCGCGGCACGCTCGATCTGCGCGCCGATTTCGCCCGCGCGTCGGTCGCGCGCATTCCGCGCTACCTGCCGACCGGGATGTCCGAGCACCTGCGCGACTATCTCGGCCACGCATTGCAGGACGGCACCGTGAGCAAGGGCGCGTCGATCGTCGCGCGCGGCCCGCTCGAGAAATTCCCGTTCGAACACGAGCCGGACGCCGGCGTGTTCCATATCGTCGCGCCGTTCACCGGCGGCCGCTTCGAGCCGACGCCGTACCCGCCGCGCAAGCTCGCGAACGGCACGCCGAGCGTCTGGCCGGCGCTCGACGGGATCGACGGCGTGTTCGAGCTCGCGCAGAACAAGCTGCGTTTCGACATCCAGCGCGCGCACTACAAGCGCGTCGCGCTGACGAAGGTCGCGGGCCGCATCGACGACCTCGGCAATCCGTCGCACTCGCCGCTGATCATCGACGGCCATGCGCAGGGCCCGCTCACCGACCTGATCGACTACGCGGACAACAGCTCGCTCGGCACGATGAGCAACCATATCGGCCAGCGGATCGACGCGCAGGGCCCCGCGTCGCTCGCGCTGAAGATCACGATTCCGCAACACGTCCCCCATCCGCACACGCACGTCGAAGGCGCGCTCGCGTTCGGCGGCAACACACTGTCGACGAGCGGCGTGCCGCCGCTGTCGGCCCTGCGCGGCAGCGTGCGCTTCACCGAGGCCGGCGCGTCGCTGCACGACCTGTCGGGGCGCTTCCTCGGCGGCCCGGTGCGCGCGAACGGCAGCTTCCGGTCGCACGGCCCGTACGCGGTGGACGTCGACGGCCGGCTCGCGCTCGACGCCGCCCGCGGCCTGAACCTGCACGGCGCGGCCGCCGCGCTGCTCGAGCACGTGGTCGGCGACGCACCGTACAAGGTCGCGGTGCGCGGCGCGCCGGGCCGCCTGCCCGACGTGAGCGCGCAATCCGACCTGACGGGCGTCGCGCTGAACTTCCCGGCGCCGTTCGCGAAACCGGCCGGCACGCCGATGCCGTTCCGCTTCACGCTGCAGCCGGCGCCGCAGGTGGACGGCAAACGCCTCGAACATGCCGACCTGACGCTCGGCCCGGTGACCGCGACCTACCTGCTCGACGCGACGCGCGGCCAGCCGCTGCGCGCGGTACGCGGCGCGATGGGTATCCACCGGATGCCCGACATGCCGCAGGACGGCGTGAGCGCGGCCGTCGACGTCGCCGAGCTGGACGCCGACGCATGGCTCGCCCTCGCCCACACGCTGAAGCCCGACACGCCGGGCGCGCCGGAACCGCAGGCGGCACCGCGCGTCGATTTCGCGAGCTTCGCGCCGAAGCGCTTCGCGTTCCATTTCGGCACGCTGAAGCTGCTCAAGCGCAACTGGGAGAACGTGATCGTCGGCGCGTCGCACGTCGACGACCTCTGGCAGGCGAACATCGCGTCGAACCAGGTCTCGGGCTACCTGTCGTGGGCGCCGGGCGGCGGTCACAACGGCGCGGGCGTACTGAACGCGCGGCTCGCGAAGCTGGTCGTGCCGCAAAGTTCGCAGCACGACCTCGTCGGCCGCGCGATGAACCTGCCGACGCCGACCGATCGCCCGATGCCGTCGATCGACCTGATCGTCGACCAGGTCGTCGCGCGCGATCACGACATCGGCCGGCTCGTCGTCAACGCGCGCAACATCGACGAAGACGGCACGCCCGTGTGGCAGCTCGACAAGCTGGAACTGGCGAACCCGGCCGCGAAGCTCACGGCGACCGGCAACTGGCGCACCTCGCGCCGCGCGCTGGCCCGCGGCGCCGACGAAAACGACGCGCCGCGCCGCACCGTGTTCGACTTCAAGCTCGACATCGACAATGCGGGCGCGCTGCTCGACCGCGTCGGCCTGCCGCGCACGCTCGCGGACGGCCACGGCTCGGTCACGGGCAAGGTCGGCTGGCGCGGCGGCCCAACCGCGGTCGACTTCCCGTCGCTCGGCGGCCAGGTCGCGCTCGACCTCGAACACGGGAAGATCCTGAAGGTCGACCCCGGCGCGGCGAAACTGCTCGGCGTGCTGAGCCTGCAGAGCCTCGCACGCTTCCTGACGCTGAATTTCCGCGACGTGGTCGGCAAGGGGCTGCCGTTCGACAAGATCACCGGTACCGGCCGGATTTCGAACGGGATCGCACGCACCGACGACTTCTCGATGATGACGGGCCCCGCGAACGTCACCGTGCGCGGCGCGGTCGATCTCGGCACCGAAACGCAGGACCTGCATGCGCACGTCGCGCCGAAAATCAGCGCGGGCGCCGCCGCGATCGGGGCGGCCATCATCAACCCGCTGCTCGGCGTCGGCGTGCTGGCCGCGAACTACGCGCTGTCCCAGACGCTGTCGCGCGCGTTCGCGCTCGACTACGCGATCACCGGCTCATGGGCGCACCCGCACATCGAGCGAGTGGGAAGCGATCAGGGTAAGATGAATCACGGTCCGGCCGATGCCTCGAGCCATTGAGCGCGCATCGACCCGCGCAGCGCGCCGGGCCGCACCCCATTTATGACGCAACCGATTCCGCGATGACCGACCCCGCCCGTTCCGCCACGCCCTTCCAGGTCGCCGCGCTGCAGATGGTGAGCACGCCGGACGTCACCCGCAATCTCGCCGAGGCACGCCGCCTGATCGCGGAAGCCGCCGGTGAAGGCGCGCAACTCGTGCTGCTGCCCGAGTATTTCTGCTTCATGGGCCACCGCGACACCGACAAGCTCGCGCTCGCCGAACCGTACCGGGACGGCCCGATCCAGCAGTTCCTCGCCGACGCCGCGCGCCGCCACGGCATCTGGGTGATCGGCGGCACGCTGCCGCTGAAGGCGCCGGAACCCGATCGCGTGCTGAACACGACGCTCGTGTTCGATCCGTCCGGCAACGAAGCCGCACGCTACGACAAGATTCACCTGTTCAACTTCGAGAAAGGCGACGAATCGTTCGACGAGGCGCGCACGATCCGCGCGGGCGACACGGTCGTCGCGTTCGACGCGCCGTTCGGGCAGGTCGGCCTGTCGGTCTGTTACGATCTCCGCTTTCCGGAGCTGTATCGCCGCATGGGCGACTGCGCGCTGATGGTCGTGCCGTCGGCGTTTACGTATACGACGGGCCGCGCGCACTGGGAAATGCTGCTGCGCGCGCGGGCCGTCGAGAATCAGTGCTACGTGCTCGCGGCCGCGCAGGGCGGCAAGCACGAGAACGGTCGGCGCACGTGGGGCCACAGCATGCTGATCGACCCGTGGGGCGAGATCGTCGCGGTGCGCGACGAGGGCGCCAGCGTCGTGCTCGGCACGCTCGATCCGCAACGCATCGCCGACGTACGCCAGAGCCTGCCCGCGTGGCGGCACCGCGTGCTGACCTGAATCCGCCGCACCGCTTGAAACGCCGCGCGGCCCACCCATCTGCCCGGCAGCACCCGACAACTTTTTGAGAATCCCGATATCCGCATGAACATCATCGAACCCGGCATCCGCAACCTCGCACTCGCGAAGGACATCCTGCTCACGCCGTACGGCCTCGACGAAAGCCTGCTCACGCGCACGATCGCCGACATCTTCACGCATCGCGTCGACTACGCGGACCTGTATTTCCAGGCGACCCGCAGCGAAGCGTGGAGCCTCGAGGAAGGCATCGTCAAATCGGGCAGCTTCAGCATCGACCAGGGCGTCGGCGTACGCGCGGTCGCGGGCGACCGCACCGCGTTCGCGTACTCGGACGACCTGTCGCCCGAGGCCATCGCGCAAGCCGCCGCCGCCACCAAGGCGATCGCGGCGGCCGGCGGCGGCCGCCAGAAAATCAAGGCCGCCTCGTCGCTGACGGGCATCTCGGGCCGCGACCTGTACCTGCCGTCCGACCCGCTCGCGTCGCTCGACGCGACGGCCAAGGTCAAGTTGCTCGAACGCATCGAGCAGATGGCGCGTGGGCGCGACCCGCGCATCACGCAGGTGATGGCCGGCCTCGCCGGCGAATACGACGTCGTGCTGGTCGCGCGCAGCGACGGCGCGCTCGCGGCCGACATCCGGCCGCTGGTGCGCGTGTCGGTGACGGTGATCGCCGAGCAGAACGGCCGCCGCGAGATCGGCTCGGGCGGCGGCGGCGGCCGCTTCGACTACGGCTACTTCACCGACGAAGTCCTGTCGCGCTACGTCGACGATGCCGTGCACGCGGCGCTCGTCAACCTCGACGCCCGCCCCGCGCCGGCCGGCGCGATGACGGTCGTGCTCGGGCCGGGCTGGCCGGGCGTGCTGCTGCACGAGGCGATCGGCCACGGCCTCGAAGGCGACTTCAACCGCAAAGGCTCGTCCGCGTTCGCCGGCCGGATCGGCGAGCAGGTCGCCGCGAAGGGCGTGACGGTGGTCGACGACGGCACGCTGCCGAACCGCCGCGGCTCGCTGAACATCGACGACGAGGGCAACCCGACGCAGTGCACGACGCTGATCGAGGACGGCATCCTGAAGGGCTACATCCAGGACACGCTGAACGCGCGCCTGATGAAGATGCCGGTCACCGGCAATGCGCGGCGCGAATCGTACGCGGCGCTGCCGATGCCGCGCATGACGAACACGTACATGCTGAACGGCGACAAGGACCCGCAGGAAATCATCGCGTCGGTGAAGAACGGCCTGTACGCGGTGAACTTCGGCGGCGGCCAGGTCGACATCACGAACGGCAAGTTCGTGTTCTCGGCGTCCGAGGCGTACATGATCGAGAACGGCAAGATCACCTACCCGGTGAAGGGCGCGACGCTGATCGGCAGCGGCCCGGAATCGCTGAAGTACGTGAGCATGATCGGCAACGACATGTCGCTCGACACGGGCGTCGGCGTATGCGGCAAGGAAGGCCAGAGCGTGCCGGTCGGCGTCGGCCAGCCGACCCTGCGGATCGACAAGATGACGGTCGGCGGTACGGCATAACCGCATCGCGGCGCAGATAATCCGCGCATTTTGACGAAAACGCGCGGATTGTCCGCATTTTTGAACGTCCCCGGTTGCCAGCCGCGCGGGGACCGGGTATAAATTTCGAATCAACTTTTTTGACGAGCCGAATTTCCGTCATGTCCGCCAAGTTTTACTTTTACTTTTTTTGGTATCTCAGACCGCTGGCGGATCGAGAGGGTTGATGGCGCGTAAAGCGCAACCGAAATTCCCGAAAAAACCGCCGGCGAACCCGGCGGTTTTTTTTCGCCCTTCGCCAGCCGGTCGCCGCCGCAGCCGTTCAGCAGCCCCGACCGACACCACTGAATCGCCCGAATTGATGAATCTGCCGCACGCGCACTGACCGAACGGCGCCCCGGAAAATTAGGAGAAACAGCATGCCCCCGCACAACACCGACGACGTCCGCATCCGCGAACTCAAGGAACTGACGCCGCCCGCCCACCTGATCCGCGAATTCGCGTGCTCCGAAGCCGCGTCCGAGCTGATCTACCACTCGCGCCAGTCGATGCACCGCATCCTGCACGGGATGGACGACCGGCTGATCGTGGTGATCGGGCCGTGCTCGATCCACGATACGAAGGCGGCGATCGAGTACGCGGGCCGGCTCGTGAAGGAACGCGAGCGCTTCAAGGGCGAACTGGAAATCGTGATGCGCGTCTATTTCGAGAAGCCGCGCACGACGGTCGGCTGGAAGGGGCTCATCAACGACCCGCACCTCGACAACAGTTTCAAGATCAACGAAGGGCTGCGCACCGCGCGCGAGCTGCTGCTGCAGATCAACGAAATGGGGCTGCCGGCCGCGACCGAATACCTCGACATGATCAGCCCGCAGTACATCGCCGACCTGATCTCGTGGGGCGCGATCGGTGCACGCACGACCGAGTCGCAGGTGCACCGCGAGCTCGCGTCGGGGCTGTCGTGCCCGGTCGGCTTCAAGAACGGCACCGACGGCAACGTGAAGATCGCGGTCGACGCGATCAAGGCCGCGTCGCAGCCGCACCATTTCCTGTCGGTGACCAAGGGCGGCCATTCGGCGATCGTGTCGACGGCTGGCAACGAGGACTGCCACGTGATCCTGCGCGGCGGCAAGGCGCCGAACTACGACGCGGACAGCGTGAACGCCGCGTGCGCGGACATCGGCAAGGCCGGCCTCGCCGCACGCCTGATGATCGACGCGAGCCATGCGAACAGCTCGAAGAAGCACGAGAACCAGATCCCGGTGTGCGCCGACATCGGCCGCCAGATCGCGGCCGGCGACGAACGCATCGTCGGCGTGATGATCGAGTCGCACCTCGTCGAGGGCCGCCAGGACCTGAAGGAAGGCTGCGCGCTGACCTACGGCCAGAGCATCACCGACGCGTGCATCGCGTGGGACGACAGCGTGAAGGTGCTCGAAGGCCTCGCGGAATCGGTGAAGGCACGGCGCGTCGCGCGCGGCAGCGGGAACTGAAGAAACGCCGACAGGCTGACAGCATGGCGTCGCCTGGCGGCGAATTGGCCATGCGGCCAGCCTGCGCCCGGCGTGTCGCTCTGCTAGACTAGCTAACATCATCTAGCTAACCAGAGGATCGACCATGCCGACCGTCAACATGCACGATGCCAAGTCGCGGCTTTCCAGCCTCGTCGAAGCGCTTGAATCGGGGCGCGAAGCCGAAGTCGTGATCGCCCGCAATGGTCATCCGGTCGCGCGGATCGTTCCTTACGCCGCGCCAAAGCGGATCGGCGCGGCCCGTCAGTTGCTTGCCGGATTGAACATCCCGGCAAGCGTCGAGGCATTCAATGCCGGCGATGAATCGATCGCCGCCGACTTCGATGCCAGCTCGGACCAAGGGCTTGCACCGTGAAGCTGCTGCTCGACACGCACATCGCGCTCTGGGCGGCTGAAGGTGCGCCGCAACTTTCGGCAACCGCCGCCGCATTGATCGAACATCCCCAAAACACGCTGTACGTCAGCGCTGCGTCGATTTGGGAAATCGCGATCAAGTACCGCAAAGGCAATCTGCCCGTCCATCCGCGAGATGCGCGTTCGGCATTTCGGCTTGCAGGTTTTGCGGAGTTGCCGATCAGCAGCGATCACGCCGAGGCAGTCGCCGCGTTGCCGGATTTCCCGGACCATGCCGATCCGTTCGACCGCATGATGGTCGCGCAGGCACTGCATGAAGGCATGCCGCTCGTCAGTGCCGATCCGAAGGTGTGGCGCTACCACGCAACGCTGATGTTGCGCGCCTGAAGTCGCCCGCACGGTACCGCATGTAAAAAGCCCGGCTCGCGCCGGGCTTTTTCATTGCATTGTTGCGTTGGCCGAGACCGGCCGCCGGTACCTCACTCGAGCGCGCCCGACCCGAAGATCTCGGTGTTCACGCGTTCCGGCGCGACGCCGAGCGCGACGAGCGCGTCGCGCTGCGCCTTCATGAACGCGACCGGCCCGCAGATGTAGTAATCGGCATCCGGCACCAGCGCGTACTGCCGCACGCGCTCCGGCGTGAGACGCCCTTCGAGGTCGTGGTCGATGCCGGCGCGATCGTTCGGGCCGACCAGCTCGTACAGCACCGTGCGCTTGACGTTCGCGTGCTCGCCGACGGTATCGTTCAGCCAGTCGCGGAATGCGTGCACGGCACCCGAACGGCAGGCGTGAATGAACCGCACGTCGCGCGGGCTGCCCGCGGCGATCAGCGTCGACGCCATCGACATCATCGGCGTGATGCCGACGCCGCCCGAGATCAGCACGACCGGCGTATCCACGTCGCGCTTCAGCGAGAAGTCGCCCATCGGCGCAGTCACTTCGACGATCGCGCCCGCTTCGACGCCGTCATGCATCAGCGTCGACACCTTGCCGGCCGGAATCGCTTCCGGCTTGCCGGCCTCACGCTTCACCGAGATGCGCAGCCACTTGCCGTGCGGCGCATCCGAGAGACTGTACTGGCGCGGCTGGTCGACGCCGAGATCGCCGACGAAGCGCTTCACCGTGATGTACTGGCCCGGCTCGAACGTCGGCGCCGCGCCGCCGTCGGCCGGCGTCAGGTAGAACGACGTGATCTCGTCGCTTTCACGTACCTTGCGCGCGACCCTGAACGGGCGGAAGCCGCTCCACGCGGCGTTCGCGTACAGATCGGCCTCGGCGCCGATCAGAATCTGCGCGAGCTGGCCGTATGCGACGCGCCATGCCTCGAGCGTGTCGGCATCGACCGCGTCGCCGAGCACTTCGACGATCGATGCGAGCAGGTTCTCGCCGACGATCGGGTAGTGCTCGGGGCGGATGTTCAGACTGGCGTGCTTGTGCGAGATGCGCGACACCGCGCCGCCCAGCGCACCGAGGTTGTCGATGTTCGCCGCATACGCATAAACGGCCTTCGCGAGCGTCTCGGGCTGGCTGCCGGTCTTCTGGTGCGTCTGGTTGAACAGGTTCTTCAGTTCCGGATGACGCGCGAACATGCGCTGATAGAAATGCTTCGTGATCGTCGCGCCGTGCTCGGCGAGGACGGGGGCGGTGGCCTTCACACGGGCCATCTGGTCAGCGGTGATGTGGGTCATGTTCGTTCTCCGTTAAACATGCACACACAATACATGTTTAAAAATAAACGCTCGCCGGGCAAATTGTCGCAGTGCGCAAAAATGTGACGGCAGGCTAACGGACGCGCCCGCGCTCCCATAACACGTCGGTTCCGCCGTCGGCGCGGTTCAGCACGCGCGCCAGCACGAACAGCAGGTCGGACAGCCGGTTCACGTACCGCCGCGGTGCATCATTGAGCGTGTCGCCGCGCCCGAGCGCGACGATCGAGCGCTCCGCGCGGCGGCACACGGTTCGGCAGACGTGCGCGAGCGACGCCGCGCGCGAGCCGGCCGGCAGGATGAACTCCTTCAGCGGCGGCAGCGTCGCGTTGTAGTCGGCAAGCCACCGGTCGAGGCGGGCGAGATGCGTGTCGTCGAGCACCGCGTGGCCAGGAATGCACAGCTCGCCGCCGAGATCGAACAGATCGTGCTGAATCGTGACGAGCGCCGTGCGCACGTCGTCCGGCAGCGTCTCGGCCAGCAGCACGCCGAGATTCGAGTTCAGTTCGTCGACGTCGCCGATCGCGGCAATCCGCGCGTCGTCCTTGCCGATGCGCCGTCCGTCGCCAAGGCCGGTGGTGCCGTCGTCGCCCGTGCGCGTCGCGATCTTGCTCAAGCGGTTGCCCATGCGAATGTCCTCTCGTGCGCGGCCGCCATGCGGCCCGGTTGGCTGGAACGCGATTATCGCAGCCCGCGGCGGGAGGCGCAGCGGACGTTACAGCGTAGAATGGGCCGACAGTTCGACAAGCAGTCAGGAGACATTCGTGAATCACCCTGCCCCGCCGGCCGCCACGCGCCGCCCGCTGCCTCCCGCCATGCTCGATGCGCTGCGCGCCGCCTTCGGCGAGCGCGTGTCGACCGCCGACGCGGTCCGCACCCATCACGGCCGCGACGAATCCCCGTTCGATCCGCAACTGCCCGACGCCGTCGTGTTCGCGCGCAGCACCGACGACGTGCGCGAAGTCGTGTCGCTGTGTTCGCTCTACAGCGTGCCGCTGATCCCGTACGGCGCCGGTTCGTCGCTCGAAGGCCACCTGCTGGCGGTGCGCGGCGGCGTGTCGCTCGACCTGTCGGAAATGAACCGCGTGCTGTCGATCAACGCCGAGGACCTGACCGTGACGGTCGAGCCCGGCATCACGCGCAAGGCGCTCAACGAAGCGCTGCGCGACACCGGCCTGTTCTTCCCGATCGATCCGGGCGCCGACGCCAGCATCGGCGGGATGACCGCGACCCGCGCATCGGGCACCAACGCCGTACGCTACGGCACGATGCGCGAGAACGTGCTCGGCCTGACCGCGGTGCTCGCGGACGGCCGCGTGGTCAAAACCGGTTCCCGCGCACGCAAGTCGTCGGCCGGCTACGACCTCACGCGGCTGTTCGTCGGGTCCGAAGGCACGCTCGGCGTGATCACCGAAATCACGCTGCGCCTGCACCCGCTGCCCGAAGCCGTGTCGGCCGCGATCTGCACGTTCCCGACGATGGGCGACGCGGTGCGCACGGTGATCGAGACGATCCAGATCGGCGTGCCGATCGCGCGCGTCGAATTCGTCGATGCGCTCGCGGTGCGCTCGATCAACCGCCACTCGAACCTGACGCTGACCGAAGCACCGACGCTGTTCTTCGAGTTCCACGGCACCGAGGCCGGCGTGAAGGAACAGGCCGAACTCGTGCAGGCGCTCGCCGGCCAGAACGCCGGCCAGGGCTTCGAATGGGCGACCCGCCCCGAGGATCGCACGCGGCTCTGGTCCGCGCGCCACAACGCGTACTTCGCGATGCTGCAGCTGAAGCCCGGCTGCCGCGCGGTGACGACCGACGTGTGCGTGCCGATCTCGCAGCTCGCCGCGTGCGTCGAGGAAACCGAGGTCGACCTGCGCGCGTCGTCGCTGCCGTGCCCGATCGTCGGCCACGTCGGCGACGGCAATTTCCACGTCGCGATCCTGATCGATCCCGACAAGCCCGAGGAACTCGCCGAAGCCGAGCACATCAACGACCGGATCGTCGAGCGCGCGCTGCGGCTGGGCGGCACCTGCACGGGCGAGCACGGCGTCGGGCTGCACAAGATGCGCTTCCTGCCGAAGGAGCACGGCGACAACGCGATCGACACGATGCGCGCGATCAAGCTCGCGCTCGATCCGCGCAACCTGATGAATCCAGGCAAGATTTTCACGTGCTGACCCGGCGGCGCGAGCTCGCGCCGCACGCAGGAGACCTCATGAACGCTCCCGTCGAACTGTCGAGCGCCGCACGCGCGCAGCGTCAGCGCGAAGTCGTGCAGGCGCTGATGGCCGTACTGCCGACGCACTGCCTGCTGTACCGCGACGAGGACACCGCGCCGTACGAATGCGACGGCCTGTCCGCGTACCGCCGGCTCCCGCTCGCGGTCGCGCTGCCCGAGACGGAATCGCAGGTGCAGCGGATCGTGCAGATCTGCCGCCGCATGGAAGTGCCGATCGTGCCGCGCGGCGCCGGTACGAGCCTGTCGGGCGGCGCGCTGCCGATCGCGCTCGGCGTCGTGCTGTCGCTCGCGCGCTTCACGCGCATCGTCGAAGTCGATCCGTACGCGCGCACCGCGACCGTGCAGCCCGGCGTGCGCAACCTCGCGATCTCGGAGGCGGCCGCGCCGTACGGCCTGTATTACGCACCCGATCCGTCGTCGCAGATCGCCTGCACGATCGGCGGCAACGTCGCGGAAAATTCCGGCGGCGTCCACTGCCTGAAATACGGTCTGACCGTGCACAACGTGATGCGCGTGCGCGCGGTGACGATCGATGGCGAGGTGGTCGAATTCGGCTCGCTCGCGCTCGACATGCCGGGCCTCGACCTGCTCGCCGTGATGATCGGCAGCGAAGGGATGTTCGCGATCGTCACCGAGGTCACGGTACGGCTGATTCCGAAGCCGCAGACCGCGCAGCTCGTGATGGCGAGCTTCGACGACGTCGTCAAGGGCGGCGAGGCGGTGGCGGCGATCATCGCGTCGGGCATCATCCCGGCCGGGCTCGAGATGATGGACAAGCCCGCCACGCAAGCGGTCGAGGCGTTCACGCACGCGGGCTACGACCTCGACGCGAAGGCGATCCTGCTGTGCGAATCGGACGGCACGCCGGAAGAAGTCGCCGAGGAAATCGTCCGGATGACGGCCGTGCTGCGCGAACACGGCGCGACGCGCATCCAGGTGTCGCGCAACGAACACGAGCGGCTGCGCTTCTGGTCCGGCCGCAAGAACGCGTTTCCGGCCGCCGGCCGCATTTCCGCCGATTACTACTGCATGGACGGCACCGTGCCGCGCCGCGCGATCGGCCCGCTGCTCGCACGCATCGAGCAGCTCGAAACCCGCTACGGGCTGCGCTGCATCAACGTGTTCCATGCGGGCGACGGCAACATGCACCCGCTGATCCTGTACAACGCGAACGATCCGGACGAGCTGCACCGCGCCGAGCAGTTCGGCGCGGAAATCCTCGAATGCTGCGTGGAATTCGGCGGCAGCGTGACCGGCGAGCACGGTGTCGGCATCGAAAAACTCAATTCGATGTGCGTGCAGTTCTCGCCGCAGGAGCGCGACGCGTTCTTCGCGGTCAAGCGCGCATTCGATCCGGCCGGGCTGCTGAATCCGGACAAGGGCATCCCGACCCGCGCGCGCTGCGCCGAATACGGTCGCCAGCACGTGCGCGGCGGGCTGTTGCCGCACCCCGACCTGCCGCGCTTCTGAGCGGCGCGCGCGGGTCGCGGCCCGCACCGGCGGCCGTGGTGCGGAGGTCTGCCGCGCCCGCGCGGCGCGTTCGGGCGCGGCCGCCGGCCGGCCGCATCCGATACGGGGCTTAGGGATAGTCGCGATGTGGAATCGCGCCACCCCGGTACAATCGACCGAACAACGAGACGAGAAAGCAACAGGACATGGAAGAGGACGACATCGTCGCCGGATGGGCCGAGCGCATCCGCGCCGCCAGTGCCGACGGCCGGCCGCTGCGGATTCGCGGCGGCGGCACCAAGGACTGGTACGGCCAGGCGCTCGAGGGCGAAATACTCGACACGCGTGCGTTTCAGGGCATCGTGTCGTACGACCCGGCCGAACTCGTCGTCACGGTCCGCGCGGGCACGCCGCTCGCGCAACTGGAAACCGCCCTCGCCGAGTGCGGCCAGATGCTGCCGTTCGAGCCGCCGCACTTCGGCCGCACGGCCACCGTCGGCGGCTGCGTCGCGGCCGGCCTCGCGGGCCCGCGCCGCGCCACCTGCGGCGCCCCGCGCGATTTCGTGCTCGGCACCACGCTGATGAACGGCCGCGGCGAAATGCTGCGCTTCGGCGGGCAGGTCGTGAAGAACGTCGCCGGCTACGACGTGTCGCGGCTGATGGCCGGCGCGCTCGGCACGCTCGGGCTGATGCTCGACCTGTCGATCAAGGTGCTGCCGATGCCCGTCGCCGAGGTCACGCTGAAGTTCGAGATGACCGCGACCGACGCGGTGCGCAAGCTCAACGAATGGGGCGGCCATCCGCTGCCGGTCAGCGCGAGCGCGTGGCGCAACGGCACGCTCGTGCTGCGCCTGTCGGGCGCGGAAGCCGCCGTGAAATCCGCGAAGACGCTGCTCGGCGGCGAAGTCGTCGACGCGGTCGAGGCCGAACGCTTCTGGTCCGGCCTGCGCGAGCATACCGACCCGTTCTTCAACGGCATCCCGCCCGGCTATGCGCTGTGGCGCCTGTCGCTGCCGTCGATCACCGAACCGATGCACCTGCCCGGCACCCAGTTGATGGAATGGGGCGGCGCGCAGCGCTGGTGGATCACCGACGCCGACGCGCAAACCGTGCGCATGAGCGCGAAACAGGCCGGCGGCCATGCGACGCTGTTCCGCGCGGGCGACACCTACGACCGCAGCGCGGGCGTGTTCACGCCGCTGCCCGCGCCGATGATGAAAATCCACCGCGGGCTGAAGAGCGCGTTCGATCCTGCGCGCATCTTCAATCGCGGCCGGCTTTACCCTGAGCTCTGAGGGCTGGATGCAAACGAATCTCGCCGATTTCATCCGCAATACGCCCGACGGCGACGAGGCCGACGCGATCCTGCGCAAGTGCGTGCACTGCGGGTTCTGCACCGCGACCTGCCCGACCTATCAACTGCTCGGCGACGAACTCGACGGCCCGCGCGGCCGCATCTACCTGATCAAGCAGATGGTCGAAGGCGCACCCGTCACGCGCAGCACGCAACAGCATCTCGACCGCTGCCTCACGTGCCGCAGTTGCGAGACGACCTGCCCGTCCGGCGTCCAGTACGGCCGGCTCGTCGAGATCGGGCGCAAGCACGTCGAGGCGCAGGTGGAGCGCCCCGCCCAGCAGCGGCTGATGCGCCGCGTGCTCGCGAGCGTCGTGCCGAACGCGGCGCTGTTCTCGCCGATGATGCGGCTCGGCCAGCACGTGCGGCCACTGCTGCCGAAGCGGCTGCGCGACAAGGTGCCGCCGCGCACCCGGCTGCTCGAATGGCCGCACCGCACGCATCCGCGCAAGATGCTGATGCTCGGCGGCTGCGTGCAGCCGTCGATGCTGCCGAACATCAACATCGCAACCGCGCGCGTGCTCGACGCGCTCGGCATCGAGACGGTCGTCGCGCCCGACGCGGGCTGCTGCGGCGCGATCCGCCTGCACCTGAACTATCACGACGAAGCGCTCGACGATGCGCGCCGCAACATCGACGCGTGGTGGCCCCACGTCGAACAGGGCATCGAGGCGATCGTGATGAACGCGTCGGGCTGCGGCGCGACGGTGCTCGAATACGCGCACCTGCTGCGCGACGATCCGGCCTACGCGGAGAAGGCGCAGCGCATCGTGTCGCTGACGCGCGACGTCTCCGACGTGCTGCTCGCGTTCGAGGCCGAACTCGCGACGATCGCGCGGCGCCGCGCGATCCATACGGTCGCCTATCACCCGCCGTGCACGCTGCAGCACGGCCAGCAGTCGCGCGGCAAGGTCGAGCGCTTGCTGGAGACGCTCGGCATCGACGTGCGGCTGCCGGCCGACAGCCACCTGTGCTGCGGCTCGGCCGGCACCTACTCGCTGACGCAGCCGTCGCTGTCGTACCGGTTGCGCAAGCAGAAGCTGCTGAAGCTGCAGGCGCTCGAGCCGCAGATGATCGTGTCCGGCAACATCGGCTGCATCGCGCACCTGCAGAGCGGCACGCAGGTGCCGGTCGCCCACTGGGTCCAGCTCGTCGAGCATTTGCTGTACGGCTAGGCCTCGTCCCGGCGCGCAACGGGTGGACGGGCGCACGCGCGGCGTCCGTATAATGAGCGGATCGATGCGCCGCGTGTCGCGGCGCATCGGCTTCATGCCCGCTTCCCGTGCTGCTTCCGTGCCTGCTCTCGTGCCCGTCATGTCCGATCTCGCCGCCCGCCTCGCCTCCGTTCATCGCCGCATCGCCGACGCCGCCCGCGCGGCCGGCCGCGATCCCGCCACCGTCTCGCTGCTCGCCGTGTCGAAGACGTTCCCGGCCGACGACGTGCGCGCCGCGCATGCGGCCGGGCAGCGCGCGTTCGGCGAGAACTACGTGCAGGAGTCGATCGACAAGATCGACGCGCTCGCCGACCTGCGCGCGAGCCTCGAATGGCATTTCATCGGCCCGCTGCAATCGAACAAGACGCGCCCCGTCGCCGAACGCTTCGACTGGGTCCATTCGGTCGACCGGCTGAAGATCGCGCAGCGCCTGTCGGAACAGCGCCCCGCGCACCTGCCGCCGCTCAACGTGTGCGTGCAGGTCAACATCAGCGGCGAGGCGTCGAAGAGCGGCGTCGCGCCGGCTGAGGTGGCCGAGGTCGCGCGGGCGGTCGCCGCGCTGCCGTCGCTGCGGCTGCGCGGCCTGATGGCGATTCCCGAGCCGGCCGACGACACCGACGCGCAACGCGCGCCGCATCGCGCACTGCGCGCGTTGTTCGACACGTTGCGCGCCGACGGCCTGCCGCTCGACACGCTGTCGATGGGCATGTCCGCCGATCTCGACGCGGCCGTGCTCGAAGGCGCGACGATCGTGCGCGTCGGCACCGCGATCTTCGGCGCGCGCGATTACGCGCACTGAATGCCGCGCCCTTTTCCGCCTTTCCGTTCACTCACTCGCTCATTCCCGACATCATGAAAATCGCATTCATCGGCGGCGGCAACATGGCCGCGGCCCTGATCGGCGGCCTGATCAAGCGCGGCGTCGCCGCGGACGGCCTGTACGCCATCGACGTCAACGAAGACGTCCGCGCGCGCGCCGCGCAGCAGTTCGGCATCCGCACCGGCGCGGCCATCGACGCGACGCTCGCCGACTACGACGCGATCGTGCTCGCGGTGAAGCCGCAGGTGCTGAACGACGTCGCGCAAGCGCTCGCGCCGCACCTGAAGTCGCAACTCGTGATCAGCATCGCGGCCGGCATCCGCGGCACGGATCTCGCCCGCTGGCTCGGCGGCTACGCGCGCGTCGTGCGCACGATGCCGAACACGCCCGCGCTGGTCGGCATGGGCGTGACGGGCCTGGCCGCGCTGCCGGGTGTCGATGCGGCGGGCCGCGAACTCGCGTCGAGCGTGCTCGGCGCGGTCGGCGAAATCGTGTGGTTCGACGACGAAGCGCAGCTCGACGCGGTCACCGCGATTTCGGGCAGCGGCCCCGCATACGTGTTCTATTTCATCGAAGCGCTGCAGGAAGCCGCGCGCCGCCTCGGCATGAACGACGAGCAGGGCCGCGCGCTCGCCGTCGCGACGTTCACCGGCGCCGCGCAACTCGCCGCGCAATCGGGCGAGCCGGCGAGCGTGCTGCGCGAACGCGTGACGTCGAAGGGCGGCACGACGGCCGCCGCGCTCGCGGCGTTCGACGCGCAGGGCGTGAAGGAAGCGATCGTGCGCGGCGCCCTCGCGGCCGAAGCGCGCGCGAAGGAAATGGGCGACGAACTCGGCTGCGCGTAAGCGCGACGGCGGCACCGGTCGTGCCGGCGCGAGAAAAAAAAGCGACCGTCAGGTCGCTTTTTCGTTGGCGCCGCGCGCAAGTACGCGCGGTGTGCCGTTCAGTTGCCCGCCAGCAGGTAATGCGCGGCGATGCCCGCGAACAGCACGCCACCCAGCCAGTTGTTGTGGCGAAACGCCGCGAAGCACGGCATCCGTTCGCGATCCTTGATCAGCGTGTAGTGATAGAGCGCGCAGCCGACCGCCGCCGCCCAGCCCACCCAGTACGCGAGGCCGAAGCCGAGCGTCACGCCGATCCACACGTAGATGCCGAGCGTCGCCGCGTAGCACGCCATCACGGCCGCGACGTCGAAACGGCCGAACGTCAGCGCGGACGTGCGGATGCCGATCTTGATGTCGTCGTCGCGATCGACCATCGCATATTCGGTGTCGTACGCGACCGACCAGAAGATGTTCGCGACCAGCATCACCCACGCCAGCACCGGCACCGTGTCCTGCACGGCCGCGAACGCCATCGGGATGCCGAAGCCGAACGCGATGCCCAGATACGCCTGCGGAATCGCGAAGAAGCGCTTCATGAACGGGTAGGAGCCGGCGACGAACAGCGCGACGACCGACAACTCTTTCGTCAGCGTATTGAGCGGCAGGATCAGCAGGAACGCGATGAACGACAGCCCGACCGCGATCGCGACGGCTTCCCATGCGCGGATCTTGCCCGACGTCAGCGGCCGGTCGGCCGTGCGCTTCACGTGGCGGTCGAAATCGCGGTCGGCGTAGTCGTTCATCGCGCAGCCGGCCGAGCGCATCAGCAGCGTGCCGAGCGTGAAGATCACGAGCAGCGGCCAGCGCGGGCGGCCGTCCGACGCGATCCACAGCGCGTTGAGCGTCGGCCACAGCAGCAGCAGGCTGCCGATCGGCTTGTCCATCCGGACGAGCCGCAGATACAGGGGAAAGCGGGCAAGCATGGCGAAGCACCGGGAAGAGAATCCCGGCATTTTAGAGCCGAGCGGTGCTTCGCGTCATGTCGGCGCGACCCTCAGCCGGTAGCCGCGGCGAGCCGGCGGGCCGCCGTAGCCCGCTATGCGCGGCCGGCAGCGGCATACGTTAATCAGGGGACAGATTCAGTGCCACCACCAATCGGGCCGGCCTGCCGTCTCCGGCCGCACCGGGCTTAGGCGAGCAGCGACCGCAGCATCCATGCGGTCTTTTCATGCGTCTGCAGGCGCTGCGTCAGCAGGTCGGCGGTCGGCTCGTCGCTCGCCGCGTCGGCGATCGGGAAAATTTCGCGCGCGGTGCGCACCACCGTCTCGTGCCCTTCGACGAGCTGGCGGATCATCTCCTCGGCGGCCGGCACGCCCTTCGCTTCCTGCACCGACGACAGTTTCGCGAATTCGCCGAACGTGCCGGGCGCGACGACGCCCAGCGTGCGAATGCGCTCGGCGACGGAATCGACCGCGAGCCACAGTTCGTTGTACTGCTCCTCGAACATCAGGTGCAGCGTGTTGAACATCGGTCCGGTCACGTTCCAGTGGAAATTGTGGGTCTTCAGGTACAGCGAAAAGGTATCGGCGAGCAGGCGCGACAGGCCGTCCGCGATGTTCTTGCGGTCCTTGTCGCTGATACCGATGTTGATCTGCGTGGCGTTGCCTTTCTTGGCCATCTTCGGGACTCCTCATTCGAAATGTTGAACCGGCGAAAATGCGTCGAGCAATCCGCATGCCGCGTCGCGCGGCATCCGTTCGCGACTCGCCAGTCTAGCGTCGCGAATCCATCGTCGCACTACGCGAGCGCGTGCAGCGCCTGCGAGACCAGCTCCACCGCCCCGCCGACGACGATCGCGAAGCCGACGACGTAGCGCGCCAGCTCGCCCGGCGATCGCAGAATGGGCGATGCGGCGGCACGCATGTCGAGCATCATTTGCGTCATGGTCGTCACTCCTTTGACAAGACATCGTTCAGAGAAGAAACGGCCGGTCGCTGGACCGGCCGTTTCACGTTACTGCATCACCGCATCAGGATGCGGCCAGGTTCATGCGAGGTCGAAGCGGTCGAGGTTCATCACCTTGTTCCAGGCGGCGACGAAGTCGCGCACGAACTTCTCCTGCGCATCCGCGCTGCCGTACACCTCGGCCAGCGCGCGCAGCTGCGAGTGCGAGCCGAAGATCAGGTCGACGCGCGTGCCGGTCCACTTGACTGCGCCCGTCGCGCGATCGCGCCCTTCGAACACGTCGTTCGCGGCCGACACCGGCTTCCACTCCGTGCCCATGTCGAGCAGGTTCGCGAAGAAGTCGTTCGACAGCGTGCCCGGACGATCGGTGAACACTCCGTGCTTCGAGTCGCCGACGTTCGCGCCGAGCACGCGCAAGCCGCCGACCAGCACGGTCATCTCCGGCGCCGTCAACGTCAGCAGCTGGGCCTTGTCGACCAGCAGCGCCTCGGCCGGCGTCTTGTACGCGCTCTTCAGGTAGTTGCGGAACCCGTCGGCGAGCGGCTCGAGCACGGCCATCGCGTCGACGTCGGTTTCTTCCTGCGACGCATCCATCCGGCCCGGCGCGAACGGCACCGAGATCGAGATACCCGCGTTCTTCGCCGCCTGCTCGACGCCGGCCGCACCGGCCAGCACGATCAGGTCGGCCAGCGACACCTTCTTGCCGTCCGTCTGCGCATCGTTGAACGCCTTCTGCACGCCTTCGAGCGTTTCGAGCACCGCCGCCAGCGCCACCGGCTGGTTCACTTCCCAGTCCTTCTGCGGCGCGAGGCGGATACGCGCACCGTTCGCGCCGCCGCGCTTGTCCGAACCGCGGAACGTGGCCGCCGACGCCCATGCGGTCGACACGAGCTGCGACACCGACAGGCCCGTGGCCAGCACCTTCGCCTTCAGCGCGGCGACGTCGGCGGCGTCGATCAGCGGGTGATCGACGGCCGGAATCGGGTCTTGCCACAGCAGGTGTTCCGACGGCACGTCCGGGCCGAGATAGCGGGCTCGCGGGCCCATGTCGCGGTGCGTGAGCTTGAACCACGCGCGAGCGAACGCGTCGGCGAATTCGGCCGGGTTCTCGTAGAAGCGGCGCGAGATCTTTTCGTAGGCCGGGTCGAAGCGCAGCGACAGGTCGGTCGTCAGCATCGTCGGACGATGCTTCTTCGACGCGTCGTACGCATCGGGAATCACTTCGCCGGCGTCCTTCGCGACCCACTGGTGCGCGCCGGCCGGGCTCTTCGTGAGCTCCCACTCGTAGCTGAACAGGTGCTTGAAGAAGTCGTTGCTCCACTTCGTCGGCGTCGAGGTCCACGTGACTTCGAGGCCGCTCGTGATCGTGTCCTTGCCCTTGCCCGTACCGAACGTGCTCTTCCAGCCGAGGCCCTGCTGCTCGATGCCCGCGGCTTCCGGCTCGGGGCCGACGTTCGAGGCCGGGCCGGCGCCGTGCGTCTTGCCGAACGTGTGGCCGCCCGCGATCAGCGCGACCGTTTCCTCGTCGTTCATCGCCATCCGCGCGAACGTCTCGCGGATGTCGTGCGCGGCAGCGACCGGGTCGGGGTTGCCGTCCGGGCCTTCCGGGTTCACGTAGATGAGGCCCATCTGCACCGCGGCGAGCGGGCTTTCGAGCTCGCGCTTGCCCGTGTAGCGGCTGTTCGGGCCGCCGCTCAGTTCCAGCCAGATCTTTTCCGAGCCCCAGTAGACGTCGTCCGGTTCCCACGTGTCGGCACGGCCGCCGGCATAGCCGAACGTCTTGAAGCCCATCGATTCGAGCGCGACGTTGCCGGTCAGGATCAGCAGGTCGGCCCACGAGATGTTGCGGCCGTACTTCTGCTTGATCGGCCACAGCAGGCGACGCGCCTTGTCGAGGCTGACGTTGTCCGGCCAGCTGTTGAGCGGCGCGAAGCGCTGCTGCCCGCCGCCCGCGCCGCCGCGGCCGTCGGCCGTGCGATACGTGCCGGCGCTATGCCATGCCATGCGCACGAACAGGCCGCCGTAGTGGCCGAAGTCGGCCGGCCACCAGTCCTGCGACGTCGTCATCAGCGCGTGCAGGTCCTGCTTCACCGCGGCGAGATCCAGCTTCTTGAACGCCTCGGCGTAGTCGAAATCCGGGTCCATCGGATCGGACAGCGCCGAATGCCGATGCAGGACGTTGAGGTTCAGCTGATTCGGCCACCAATCCTTGTTCGTCGTGCCGCTGCCTGCGGTGTGGTTGAACGGGCACTTCGTTTCGTTCGACATGCTTTTTCTCCTTGTCTTGCTCGTAGGCCCCCACGTGCCGGGCGCGGTTCGTGGAGCATTGCGGGGGGATGAAACGGAACAGGCGGTTCCTCCGGTCGTACTACGGGACGTCGTGCGCGGCCTGCGACCCGCGTTCCCGCTGCGACGCGCCGCAGGGGCGCTCGGGGAAGCGGCTGCCGGCGGTCGTCGTGCCGGCGAGGCGGGTGGTTCTGCGTGTATCGGACATGCAATGCTCCCTCATGGCTCGACGGCAGTTAATCGGGGGAACACACGACCGGTGCAGCGGCACTCATCCGCCATACACACGGTCCGCCAGGTACGCGAACGCAATCGGACGCAGGCCGCGAACCGCCGCCCTGGCGCGATGTACGACCATGTCACGCGACGGGACGTTCCGCTGCGCGTGCTGCAATACCGACCGCATCATGACATCCTCCTTTGACGCTTGCATTCATCGTGCATCCCGCACCGACCGCACGTCGACTTGACGCCGATCCATGTAGAGGATTCTATCTATATCTATCAATTATTTGAATTTGATAAATTTCATCTATGCGATAGGAAAAAATAAACGGGGTCGTAAGACCCCGTTCATCACGCTGCCATGTGTACATGCGCAGCTGCGTCAGTGTCAGTTCATCGTGGCCGGCATGTCGAGCTTCGCGACGCCCGGCAGCTCGCACGCGGCAATCGCGTCGCTGATCGCATCGATCGCCGGCATCCGCGTGAAGCTCTTGCGCCATACGAGCACCACGCGGCGATCGGGCACGGGCTCGTTGAACGGCACGTACGACAGCAGCTCGGCATCCGGGCCGTTCGCGCGCGGACCGACCTCGGCGACCGACATCCGCGGCAGCACGGTGATGCCGACGCCGCTCGCGACCATGTGGCGAATGGTTTCGAGCGACGAGCCCTCGAAGGTCTTCTGGATGCCGTCGGCCGTCTGCGAGAAGCGCATCAGTTCCGGACACACGCCGAGCACGTGATCGCGGAAGCAGTGGCCGTTGCCGAGCAGCAGCATGGTTTCCTGCTTCAGGTCCTCGGCGTCGATTTCGTCGCGCTTCTCCCACGGATGGCCGGCCGGCAGCGCGACGACGAACGGCTCGTCGTACAGCGGCCGCACCATCAGGCCGGTTTCGGGGAACGGTAGCGCCATGATCGCGGCGTCGATCTCGCCCTGCTTCAGCAGTTCGAGCAGCTTCAGCGTGTAGTTCTCCTGCAGCATCAGCGGCATCTGCGGAACACGCTGGATCATCTGCTTGACCAGCGTCGGCAGCAGGTACGGCCCGATCGTGTAGATCACGCCGAGGCGGAACGGGCCGACGAGCGGGTCCTTGCCCTGCTTCGCGATCTCCTTGATCGCGAAGGTCTGCTCGAGTACGCGCTGCGCCTGGGTCACGATCTGGTCGCCGATCGGCGTCACGCTCACTTCGCTCGCGCCGCGCTCGAAAATCTGCACGTTGAGCTCGTCTTCGAGCTTCTTGATCGCCACCGACAGCGTCGGCTGGCTCACGAAGCATGCTTCGGCCGCGCGGCCGAAATGCCGCTCGCGCGCAACCGCGACGATGTATTTCAATTCAGTCAGCGTCATTGTGGGTCAATCAGAGATATACAGGCGATAGGTTTAATTTATACACCTGTTGGCACCGATTCGCCAAGTTTCTCTGCATCGCGATGCGTCGATCGGCGTCGAATTGGCGTCGATTGGCGGCTTTCGATCCGGCCCCGAGCCGGTCGATCAGGCCTTCAGATACTGTTCGCGCGCACCGAGCCAGCGCGCGAGATGCTGCGTGACGACCTCGGGGTACGCGGCAATCAGCCGCGCCGCGGCCTCGCGGGCCGGGTCGATCAGCCAGCCGTCGGTCTCGAGGTTCGCAAAGCGCAGCATCGCCGCGCCCGACTGGCGCGCACCGAGGAATTCGCCGGGCCCGCGGATTTCGAGGTCGCGCCGCGCGATCTCGAAGCCGTCGGTCGTCTCGCGCATCGTCTTCAGCCGCTCGCGGCCGGTGAGCGACAGCGGCCCGGTGTACAGCAGCACGCACACCGACGCCGCGGTGCCGCGGCCGACCCGGCCGCGCAACTGGTGCAGCTGCGCGAGGCCGAAGCGCTCCGCGTGCTCGATCACCATCAGCGACGCGTTCGGCACGTCGACGCCGACCTCGATCACCGTCGTCGCGACCAGCAGCTGCACTTCGTTGCGCGTGAACGCCTCCATCACGGCCGCCTTGTCGGCCGGCGACAGCCGGCCGTGCACGAGCCCGACCTTCAGTTCGGGCAGCGCCGCGGCGAGCGTCTCGTAGGTCTCGACGGCCGTCTGCAGCTGCAGCGTCTCGCTCTCCTCGATCAGCGGGCATACCCAGTACACCTGGCGCCCGGTCAGCGCGGCCTCGCGCACGCGGGCGATCACTTCTTCGCGCCGCGCGTCGCCCACCAGCCGCGTCAGCACCGGCGTGCGGCCCGGCGGCAACTCGTCGATCGTCGACACCTCGAGATCGGCGTAGTACGTCATCGCGAGCGTGCGCGGGATCGGCGTGGCCGACATCATCAGCTGGTGCGGCTGAAAGTCGCGTGCGCCGTTGGCGGCGTTCGCGGCCTTCGCGCGCAGCGCGAGACGCTGCTCGACGCCGAAGCGGTGCTGCTCGTCGACGATCACGAGGCCCAGCCGCGCGAATTCGACCGTGTCCTGGATGATCGCGTGCGTACCGATCACGAGCTGCGCGGTGCCGAGCGCGGCCGCCTCGATCGCCGCGCGCTTTTCCTTCGCCTTCAGGCTGCCCGCGAGCCACGCGACCGTGACGCCGAGCGGCTCGAGCCACGCGCGCAGCTTGCGCGCGTGCTGTTCCGCGAGGATTTCGGTGGGCGCCATCAGCGCGGCCTGGTAGCCGGCGTCGATCGCCTGCGTGGCGGCCAGCGCCGCGACGACCGTCTTGCCGCTGCCGACGTCGCCCTGCAGCAGCCGCTGCATCGGGTGCGCAAGCGTGAGGTCGTGCGCGATCTCGTCGACGACGCGCGCCTGCGCGCCCGTCAGCGTGAACGGCAGCGCCGCGTACAGGCGCGTGGTCAGCGCGTCGGTATCGGTCGCGGTGCGGCGCGGCATCGCGGGCGCGGCGCGCGTGCGGCGCTCCTCGTGCGCGCGCTTCAGCGACAACTGCTGCGCGAGCAGTTCCTCGAACTTGATGCGCGTCCATGCCGGGTGCGAACCGTCCATCAGCGCAGCTTCGTCGGAATCGACGCGCGGGTGGTGCAGGATGCGCACCGCCTGCTCGAGCGTCGGCACGTCGAGCGGCTTCAGGTAATCGCGCTGGATCTCGGGCGGCAGCAGTTCGGGCAGCGGCGTGCGCTCGACCGCGTTCTCGATCGCCTTGCGCAGATACGCCTGCGACACGCCGGCCGTGCTCGGGTAGACGGGCGTGAGCACCTGCGGCAGCGGCGCATCGGCTTCGACGACGCGCACGGCCGGATGCACCATCTCCATCCCGAAAAAGCCGCCGCGCACGTCGCCGCGCACGCGCAGCCGCTGGCCGACGGCCATCTGCTTGACCTGCGACCCGTAGAAGTTCAGGAAGCGCAGCACGAGCTGCTCGCCGTCGTCGTCCTGGATCTTCACGACGAGCTGGCGACGCGGCCGGTACGCGACCTCGTTGTCGAACACGACGCCTTCGGTCTGCGCGATGCCGCCCGGCAGCAACTCGCCGATCGGCGTGAGCGTGGTCTCGTCCTCGTAGCGCATCGGCAGATGCAGCACGAGATCGATCGAACGCGTGAGGCCGAGCTTCGCGAGCTTGTCGGCGGTTTTCACGGGCTTGTCGGCGGCCGGCTTCTTCTTGCGCTTCGCGCCGGATGCGCCGGGCGCATCCGCTTCGTCGCCGCCCGCGCCCGGTTCGGCGTCGGGCGCGACGGCCGCGGGCTGCGCGAGCCGGCCGTCGGCGCCGCGCTTCGGGCCGGCGCGGCGGGCGCCGGGGCCTGATGCGGACGGCGCGGGCGACGCGGCATCGTCCGCGTCGAACGGATCGGCGGAATCGGCAACGGCAGCGGGGGAACGGCGTGGTGACACAGGCATCGGATCGTCTGGGTGCTTCGCAAGGCAAGTACAATAGCGGCTTTCACGTCGTCCGAACGAACGACGCCGGCCAGGCCGCGCATCCCGTCATCATAGCGGCTCGCGCGCCCCGATTACGCGTTTCCGCCCTGCCGGCGACGCCCGCCGGCCGCTTCGAACCAGCCCGCATGTTCACGCTTTCCGATTTCGATTTCAATCTGCCGCCCGAGCTGATTGCCCAAACCGCGCTGCCCGATCGCACCGCGAGCCGCCTGCTCGAGGTCGACGGCAGCGTCGCGCCCGCGCGCCTCGTCGACCGCCATTTCGCCGAGCTGCCGTCGTGCATCGCGCCGGGCGACCTGCTCGTGTTCAACGATACCAAGGTGCTGAAGGCGCGTTTCTTCGGCCAGAAGGCCAGCGGCGGCAAGATCGAGGTGCTGATCGAGCGCGTGACCGGCACGCACACGGCGCTCGCGCAGATCCGCGCGAGCAAGTCGCCGGGCACCGGCACGACGCTGCGCCTGGCCGACGCGTTCGACGTGACGGTCGGCGAGCGCGTCGAGCCGTTCTTCACGCTGCACTTCCCCGCGCCGTGCCTCGACCTGATCGAGCAGCACGGCCGGCTGCCGCTGCCGCCGTATATCGAGCACGACGCCGATGCGACCGACGAGACGCGCTACCAGACCGTCTATGCGAGCAACCCGGGCGCGGTCGCCGCGCCCACGGCCGGGCTTCATTTCGACCAGCCGCTGCTGGAGAAGCTCGACGCGATGGCCGTCGAGCGCGCGACGCTGACGCTGCACGTCGGCGCCGGCACGTTCCAGCCGGTGCGCGTCGAGAACATCGCCGAGCACAAGATGCACAGCGAGTGGTACGACCTGCCGCAGTCGCTCGTCGACAAGATCGCCGCGACCCGCGCGCGCGGCGGCAACGTGATCGCGGTCGGCACGACGTCGATGCGCGCGCTCGAAGCCGCGGCGCGCAGCGCCGACGAGGCCGGCCGCCCGCTCGCGGCGACGCAGGCCGAGACCGACATCTTCATCACGCCCGGCTACCGTTTCCGCGTGGTCGACCGGCTCGTCACGAACTTCCACCTGCCGAAGTCGACGCTACTGATGCTGGTGTCCGCGTTCGCGGGCGTCGAGACGATCCGCGCCGCGTACCGGCACGCGATCGAAGAACGCTACCGGTTCTTCAGCTACGGCGACGCGATGCTGCTCACGCGGCGCGACACGCCGGAGGCGTCGGGCGCGTAAGCGCAGTCGACAGCATCGGCTCGATGCGCACGATGGCCGGCGCGTCGCACTGCCGCCGTGCCGTTTTTTTACGTTGTGCGCGCTACGCTGGCGCGCACCCGCTTTTCCCCGCCGCCGATTTCCCGGGCGGCGTTTCCAACATGCGCCGGACTGTTTTCCGGTAGCAAGGAGCACGACACGATGACCGAAGGTTCATCCCACGATACGCACGCCCCCGTGCAGGACCGCCCGGCCAACGGGCTCGAATTCGAATTGCTGACGACCGACGGCCACGCGCGCCGCGGCCGCGTGAAGCTCAATCACGGCACGGTCGAGACGCCGATCTTCATGCCGGTCGGCACGTACGGCACCGTGAAGGCGATCCAGCCGCGCGAGCTGCACGAGATCAAGGCCCAGATCATCCTCGGCAACACGTTCCACCTGTGGCTGCGCCCGGGCCTCGACACAATCGACGCGCACGGCGGCCTGCACGGCTTCATGGGCTGGAACAAGCCGATCCTGACCGATTCGGGCGGCTTCCAGGTGTTCTCGCTCGGCGACCTGCGCAAGATCACCGAGGACGGCGTCACGTTCGCGTCGCCGATCAACGGCGACAAGCTGTTCCTGTCGCCGGAAGTGTCGATGCAGATCCAGAAGGTGCTGAACTCCGACGTCGTGATGCAGTTCGACGAGTGCACGCCGTACGCGACCAACGGCGTGCCGACCACGCACCAGGAAGCAGCCGACTCGATGCGCATGTCGCTGCGCTGGGCGAAGCGCTCGCTCGACGAGTTCCACCGGCTCGGCAACCCGAATGCGCTGTTCGGGATCGTCCAGGGCGGAATGTTCGAGGACCTGCGCGACGAATCGCTCGCGGGCCTCGCGGAACTCGGCTTCCACGGCCTCGCGATCGGCGGGCTGTCGGTGGGCGAGCCGAAGGAAGACATGATGCGCGTGCTGCAGCACGTGGGCCCGAAGCTGCCGGCCAACAAGCCGCACTACCTGATGGGCGTGGGCACGCCGGAGGATCTGGTCGAGGGCGTCGCGAACGGCATCGACATGTTCGACTGCGTGATGCCGACCCGCAACGCGCGCAACGGCTGGCTCTTCACGCGCTTCGGCGACGTGAAGATCCGCAACGCGACGCACAAGAACTCGTTGAAGCCGCTCGATTCGACCTGCACCTGCTACACGTGCCAGAACTTCTCGCGCGGCTATCTGCATCACCTGCACCGGGTCGGCGAAATCCTCGGCGCGCAGCTGAACACGATCCACAACCTGCACTACTACCTGCAGCTGATGAGCGAGATCCGCGACGCGATCGAAACGCATACGTTCGACGCATTCCGGCAGCGCTTCGCGGAGGATCGCGCGAGAGGGGTCGACTGACGGGCCGGCCGGCGGCTCGCACCGCGGCCAGTCACATAGGACGCGTACTAATTGGCGCACTCAAATCGCCAGTCGCGACCGCTAAACATTACAATTACCTTTCCAAACAAGTCGCAACGGTATCGGTTCGTGCTTTAACAGCTTGATCCGAAAGCGCATTTGCCGATCCGTTCGCGCATGGGGCCGGTGGTAGAATAACCGGCTTATTTTTCGATCTTCCCCTACGGAGAGACCAACGTGCCGTTCATTTCCAATGCCTTCGCGCAAGGCGCCGGTGGCGCCGAATCGAGCCTGATGAGCTTCCTGCCGCTCATCCTGATGTTCGCGGTGCTGTACTTCATCATGATCCGTCCGCAGATGAAGCGTCAGAAGGAACACCGCAACATGCTCGCGGCCATGGCGAAGGGCGACGAAGTCGTCACGAGCGGCGGCCTCGTCGGCAAGGTGACGAAGGTCACCGAAGGCTACATCGGCGTCGAAATCGCCGAAGGCACCGAAATCACCGTGCAGAAGGCTGCCGTCACGACCATTCTGCCGAAGGGCACGATCAAGTCGCTGTAAGGCTTTCACCGAGCGTCCGGCTCCCCGCGCCGTGCCCGCCTGAGAGAGCGGGCCGCCGCGGCGCCGGACGCGACGCTTTCACGCCAACCACCCGTTCGGCCCCCTCATGAATCGTTATCCACTCTGGAAATATGTCGTGATGGTCGTGGCGCTCGCCATCGGCCTTCTGTACACATTGCCCAACTTCTTCGGCGAAGCGCCGGCGGTGCAGGTGTCGAGCGGCAAGGCCACGGTCAAGCTCGACTCGACCACGCTGACCCAGGTCGAATCGGCACTCGCGTCCGCGCAGATCAAGCCGGACGACGTCACCTTCGAGAACACGGCGACCAGCGCGAACATCCGCGTGCGCCTGAAGGACACTGATACGCAGCTGCGCGTCAAGGACCTGCTGCAGAAGTCGCTGAATGCCGACCCGAACGATCCGCAGTACGTCGTCGCACTGAACCTGCAGAGCGCGTCGCCGCGCTGGCTGACCGCCCTGCACGCGCTGCCGATGTATCTCGGCCTCGACCTGCGCGGTGGGGTGCACTTCCTGCTCCAGGTCGACATGACGGGCGCGCTCACGAAGAAGCTCGACTCCGACGCGTCCGACGCGCGCTCGCTGCTGCGCGACAAGAACATCCGCGACGGCGGCGTGAGCCGCGTCGAGCAGTCCGTGGTCGTCAACTTCAGCGATGCGCAGACGGCGGAAGACGCCCGCAAGGTGCTCGCCGCGTCGATCACCGAGCTGCAATGGGCGACCCAGCCCGGCGGCGGCGGCACGCAAGTCGTCGGCACCTTCACGCCGGCCGTGCAGAAGTCGGTCGAGGACGCCGCGCTCAAGCAGAACCTGACGACGCTCCACAACCGCGTGAACGAGCTCGGCGTGTCCGAGCCGATCCTGCAGCAGCAAGGCAGCGACCGCATCGTCGTCGAACTGCCGGGCGTGCAGGACACCGCGAAGGCGAAGGACATCATCGGCCGCACCGCGACGCTCGAGGCGCGCCTGGCCGACCCGATCAACACGCACCCGAACCCGAACGACCCCGTGCCGCCGGGCGAGGAGCTGTTCACGCAAGGCAACCAGGCGCCCGTGCTGCTGAAGAAGGACGTGATCTTCACCGGCGACCGCATCATCGACGCGTCGGCCGGCTTCGACGAACACCAGCGTCCGTCGGTCAACATCCGCCTCGACTCGGCGGGCGGCCGCGCGGTGCGCACGGTGTCGCGCGACAACATCGGCAAGCCGATGGCGATGGTGCTGTTCGAGAAGGGCAAGGGCGAAGTGCTGACGGTCGCGACGATCCAGTCGGAACTCGGCGACCGCTTCCAGATCACGGGCCAGCCGACGCCGCAGGCCGCGGCCGACCTCGCGCTGCTGCTGCGCGCCGGTTCGCTCGCCGCACCGATGGACATCATCGAGGAACGCACGATCGGCCCGAGCCTCGGCGCCGACAACATCAAGATGGGCGTCCACTCGGTGATCTGGGGCTTCTGCGCGATCGCCGTGTTCATGATCGCGTACTACATGCTGTTCGGCGTGGTATCGGTGATCGGCCTGTCGGTGAACCTGCTGCTGCTCGTCGCCGTGCTGTCGCTGATGCAGGCGACGCTGACGCTGCCCGGTATCGCGGCCATCGCGCTCGCGCTCGGTATGGCAATCGACTCGAACGTGCTGATCAACGAGCGCGTGCGTGAAGAACTGCGCGCCGGCCAGCCGCCGCAGCTCGCGATCCAGGCCGGCTACGCGCATGCGTGGGCGACGATTCTCGACTCGAACGTCACGACGCTGATCGCCGGTCTCGCGCTGCTTGCGTTCGGTTCGGGCCCGGTTCGCGCGTTCGCGATCGTGCACTGCCTCGGCATCCTGACGTCGATGTTCTCCGCGGTGTTCTTCTCGCGCGGGCTCGTCAACCTCTGGTACGGCGGCCGCAAGAAGCTGAAGTCGCTCGCGATCGGCCAGGTGTGGAAGCCGGAAGGCGCCGCTGCCGCCGCGTCGTTCACCGACGAGGACGAATCGACCGACACCGCGCGCGCCGCGAAGCTCGCCGCCCCGGCGAAGGGCAACGCGCCGCGCGCCGGCAAGCCGCAGCTGCGCAACCGCGCGCAGCAAGGCGTGTCGCCGAAGAAACCGGGCTCGACCCAATAAGGCCCCGGAGACGAAGCCATGGAATTTTTCCGCATCCGTAAAGACATTCCGTTCATGCGGCACGCGCTGGTGTTCAACGTGATCTCGCTGGTCACGTTCCTCGCCGCCGTGTTCTTCCTGTTCCACCGCGGGCTGCACCTGTCCGTCGAATTCACCGGCGGGACGGTGATCGAGGTGCAGTACCAGCAGGCCGCGGAGCTCGAACCCGTGCGCGCGACGCTCGGCAAGCTCGGCTATGCCGACGCGCAAGTACAGAACTTCGGCACGTCGCGCAACGTGCTGATCCGCCTGCAACTGAAGGAAGGCCTCACGTCCGCGCAGCAGAGCGACCAGGTGATGGGCGCGCTGAAGGCGCAGAGCCCGGACGTCACGCTGCAGCGCGTCGAGTTCGTCGGCCCGCAGGTCGGCCGCGAGCTCGCGACCGACGGTCTGCTCGCGCTCGCGTGCGTGGTGATCGGCATCGTGATCTACCTGTCGTTCCGCTTCGAATGGAAGTACGCGGTGGCGGGCATCATCGCCAACCTGCACGACGTCGTGATCATTCTCGGCTTCTTCGCGTTCTTCCAGTGGGAGTTCTCGCTGGCGGTGCTCGCGGCGATCCTCGCGGTGCTCGGCTACTCGGTCAACGAGTCGGTCGTCATCTTCGACCGGATCCGCGAGACGTTCCGCCGCGAACGCAAGATGAGCGTGCAGGAAGTGATCAACCACGCGATCACGACCACGATGTCGCGCACGATCATCACGCACACGTCGACGGAAATGATGGTGCTGTCGATGTTCTTCTTCGGCGGCCCGACGCTGCACTACTTCGCGCTCGCGCTGACGGTCGGCATCATGTTCGGTATCTACTCGTCGGTGTTCGTCGCGGGCTCGCTCGCGATGTGGCTCGGCATCAAGCGCGAAGACCTGGTGAAGGAAAAGAAGACCGCGCACGATCCGGACGATCCGAACGCCGGCGCGCAGGTTTAAGCGCCACGCCGTTTCGGCATCGAAGCAAAGCCGGCCCGTCTGGGTCGGCTTTTTTTATGCGCGGCTCACCGTGGTACGGCACGCGGATGACTCGGCCGAGCCGTCGCGGGTGTCGGCTACAATCGTCACCGCCCTGCCCCGTCGCATGCCGGCCGCGCGCCGGCCGGGCAAACCCCTCGCCATCCATCCGAACGTGCGGTCCCGATGATGCTTCCCATGCGTGTCGTTCGTCGCCTCGCCGCCTGCGCAGCAGTCGCGGCCGCGTTCCCGTATGCGTCGCTCGTCGGTGCGCAACCGGCATCCGCGCCGCCCGCCGCTTCGCCGCCTGCCGTTGCACCTGCCCCCGCTTCGCTGCCCGCCGCCCAACCGCCGTCACCCTGCCCGCCCGACTGGGAACCGCAGCTCTGCGAACTCAAAGCGGCCGTCGAAGTGCTGAAGCGGCAACACCTGACCGACGTCGACATCGGCGCGCTGCTCGACGCCGCGACCCACGAAGGCATCAAGACGCTGCCGTACGCGCGCTTCTTCAACGCGAAGGAAGAGCAGGAACGGCGCGACGACGAGCGGCGCGCACGCGACGGCACGCCGGGCATCGGCATCGTGTTCGAGACGCGGCCCGACGGGCTGCACATCATCGACGTGATTCCCGACGCGCCGGCCGAAAAGGCCGGTGTGCGGCCCGACGATCTCGTCGTCGCGATGAACGACAGGAGCGTCGTCGGCATCGACGGCGGCGAGTTGATGAAGCTCGCGAAGGGCGACGCGGGCGTGCCGCTGAAGCTCACGGTGCAGCGCGGCCCGCAGCATGCGGTGCTGACATTCGCGCCCGTGCGCGCGATCGTCAAGCCGCATCCGGCGACCGCGAAGCGGCTCGACGGCGACATCCTGTACACGCGGCTGTCGAGCTTTCCGGAGTCGGCGGTCGGCGACTATATCGACGCGGTGCAGGCCGCGCGCCGCGCGGGCCCGCCGGTGAAGCAGATGATCCTCGACCTGCGCATCAACGGCGGCGGCGCGCTCAATGCGGCGATCGGCATCACCGCGCTGTTCGCCGGACGCGACCGCACCGCGATGGTGACGGTCGAGCGCGACGGCACGCACCGCCACCGCTACACGACCAACTGGCCCGACTACGAACTGCCCGTCATGCACGGCCAGGACCCGCTCGCGCCGCTACAGGCCGACGACTGGTGGCGTACCGTACCGCTCGTGGTGCTGGTCGACGGCCAGAGCGCGTCGGCCGCCGAAGCGACCGCGGCGGCGCTGAAGGATCTCGGCCGCGCGACACTGCTCGGCATGCCGACCTACGGGAAAGGACTCGCGCAGACGGGCGTCGACCTGCCCGACGGCACGCGCCTGAATTTCACGTTCGCGCGCAACCTGCGGCCGAACGGCTGCCCGATGGATGGTTACGGCGTCGTGCCGGACCGGCTCGTGCCGCCGCGCCGCGACGCGGACGTCGACGGCGTGCTGCTGTGGTACCGGGAAGTCGATCTCGCCCGCGCGCCCTATGCGGACCGGCAGGCGCCCGACCCGTTCGCGCAGGTGCGCAAGGCCCGCCAGAAGCTGCGCGAAGCGCGCGTGCGCGCGAAGGTCGATACGGCGAGGAGCGCGGCGCTGCCGCAGCGCGCATTCGGCACGGCGGCCGACTGGCAGCTCCGTCAGGCGCTCAATGCCCTCGCCGGCCGCCCGGTGCAGACCATCGCCGCGCCCGCGCAACTGATGCCGGCGCAACCGGTCTGCGAGCGCGGCGGCAACTGACGCGCCGCCGCGCCGGACCGGGCGCCACGATGATAAATTGAATGCTCCAATCACTTCATCCGGACCCAGCCCGATAATGCGTACTCAGCCAGGCGGAGCCCTCCGGGGGTTCAAGTATTCACTCGTGACGACCATCATGGGCGCGCTTATCGGCAGCTTCGGCACCTGGATGGTCGACCGCAACATGGTCAGCGCAGCACGCGAGACGGCCCGTCTCGCAGAGCAACGCACGGCGTTCGTCGAAGTATGGGGGCAAGCCGAGCTATTCGCCTTGAAGCAAGCGCGATATGACGACTTCTCGTCGCTCGACGATTTGGCGGCGAAAATGCCGCAAAACCCGGTGTCAGCAATTTTCCGGAACAACTATCGTGTGCTCGGAGCTGAAGCGAATCGCGCCCAAGATGAAGCGCGTAACTCGCTCGCGGCCAAGCGCCTGCTCCTGTCGGAGTCGCAATACGCCACGGCCCGCCGCTTCATCGACGCCACATCCGCGGAGAACCGAACCGGAAAGCGCGTCACGGCGGCCAATCTCGAAGCGCTACGCGCGACTGCGAAGACGCTTCTCGCTAGCGACGGCTGAATCGCAGCCATCACTAGCTGCACGAGTCACCGAAACCCGAACCGCCGCCGCAGCACGACCAGCGCCGCGAGGCTCAGCACGGCCGCGAACATCAGATAGAAGCTCGGCGCGGTCTTCATCCCGGTCTCGCGGATCAGCCACGCGATGATGAACGGCCCGAAGCCGCCGAAGATCGTCACCGCGACGTTATAGGCGAGCGACATCCCGGTCGTGCGCGTCTGCACCGGAAACACCTCGGACAACAGGCCCGGCAGCGCCGCGAAGTAGCCGGTCATCAGGAACGCGAGCAGCACCTGCAGCGCGATCAGCGTGCCGAAGCCCGGATGCGCGACGAGATACGCGAACGCCGGATAGATCAGCACGAGGATGCCGACGGCCGGCGCGATCATCACGCGCACGCGGCCGTAGCGATCCGACCAGTGGCCGACGAGCGGCGCGAACGCCATCTGGATCACGCCGACCACGAGAATCGCGGCAAACGCGGCCGACGGCGCGAGGCCCAGCTGCTTCACGCCGTAGGTCGGCATGAACAGCACGAGATAGGTGGCGACGGTGCCGAGCACGACCACGCCCATCGCCGCGACGAGGCGCGCCTTGTGCGACGCGAACGTATCGCGCAGCGGGTTCGCGGTGCCTTCGGCCGCGAGGAATTCGGGCGTCTCGTCGACCTTGGTGCGGATGTAGTACGCGACGGGCCCGAGCAGCAACCCGAAGAAGAACGGCACGCGCCAGCCCCACGACGCCATCTGGTCGGCCGTGAGCTGCGCGTTCAGCACGGTGCCGAAGCCCGCGGCGAGCAGCGTCGTGAGCCCCTGGCTCGCGACCTGCCAGCTCGCGAAGAAGCCGCGCCGGCCCGGCACGTGCTCGGCGAGGAACGCGGTCGCGCTGCCGAACTCGCCGCCGGCCGAGAAGCCCTGCATCAGCCGCGCGGCGACGAGGATCACCGGCGCGGCGACGCCGATCGTCCCGTAGGTCGGCAGCACCGCGATGATCAGCGTGCCGGCCATCATCAGCAGGATCGACAGCGTGAGCGCGGCCTTGCGACCCGCGCGGTCGGCATACGCGCCGAGCACGATCGCGCCGAGCGGGCGCATGAAGAACGACACGCCGAACGTGCCGAGCGTGAGCAGCAGCGACACGGTGTCGTTGCCGGCCGGGAAGAACAGCTTCGAGATCGTCACCGCGAAAAAGCCGTAGACGACGAGATCGAACCACTCGAGCGCGTTGCCGATCGACGCGGCGACCACCGCGCGCCACACGCGCGGCGACGAGGCAATGGAGCTGGACTGCGTGACGGCATGCATCGGCGATCTCCTTGTCGTTGTACGTTCTGTTCGAGGCGGCCGCCGTCGCGCCGTCGGCCTGCCCGGCGCCGCATGGCCACATGCGGCGCTCGGGCGATTATAGGCGCGCAAAAAAAACCGCCGCGCTCCGGTAGCGGGAGCGCGGCGGTTTGCCCGCGGGGCCGGCGCGACGGCCGGCCCCGCCGGGGAGTCTTACTGCTGCTTGACCGCTTCGGCCGTGATCAGCAGCTTCGTCTTCATCTTGAAGCCGTACTGCTTGCCGTAGTCGAGGCCGAAATCGTCGCGGCTGAATTCGCCGACCGCGTCGACGCCGCACACTTCACGCTTGAGCATCGGGTGCGGCATGCACTTGAACGAATCGATCTTCAGCGTGAGCGGCTTCGTGACGCCGTGCAGCGTCAGGTTGCCGACCACCGACACCGGCTTGTCGCCGTCGAACTTGATCGTGCCCTTGTAGTTCGCCTGCGGGAACTTCGCCGCATCGAAGAACTCGGCCGTCTGCAGGTGCTCGTCGAGCTTCGCGCTGCCCGTGTGGATCGACGCGATGTCGGTCGTCACGTCGACCGTGCCGGTCTTCGCCGCGCGGTCGAGCGTCACGGTGCCGCTCGATTTGTCGAACTTGCCGCGCCAGACCGACAGGCCGCCGAAGTGGTCGGCCTCGAAGCTCGGGTACGTGTGGCTCGGATCGAACTGGTAGGTTGCGCTTTCGGCGAAGGCCGAGAACGACAGGGAAGCGGCCAGCGCGCCGGCAGCGATGATCAGATGCTTTTTCAAACTTTTTCTCCTGGAAACGGCGCCGCGCCCTCGCGCGGCATTCAGTTGAGGCGGCAACCTGCCGCTTACTTCGTGGCGACGAGATGGAACTTGATCTGCACTTCGTCCGCGACGATCGACGTGTCCTTCCACTCGCCGGTGCCGACGTTGAAGGTCGAACGCTTGATCGGCAGCACGCCGTCGAACGTCTGCGTCGCGCCGTTTTGCGCGACCGTGACGGGCACCGTGACGGTCTCGGCCTTGCCCTTGATCGTCAGCTTGCCGGTCACGTTGTACTTGTTGCCGCCGGCCGGCGCGATCGCCGACGACACGAAGGTCGCCTGCGGATAGGTCTTCGCGTCGAACCAGTCCTTGCCGGCGACCTGGTCGTTGTACATCTTGTCGCCGAGGTCGAAGCTCGCGACGTCGATCGTCATTTGCGCGCTGCCCTGCGCGGCTTTCGCCGGGTCGAACTTCACCTGCGCGGAAAACTTCTTGAACGCGCCTTCGGTCGGCACGTTCATCTGCTTCGACACGGCGGACACCTTGCTCTTCGCGAGATCGACGTCGGCATGCGCCGCGCCCGACGCGACAAGCACCGCCGCGGCGAACGCGGTCAGCATGGAACGGGAGAAAGACACTTTCATGGGATCCTTCATTTGGCAAAGGGAAGCATGCGCGACAGCAGGCCGTCGCGGTCCAACAACTGGTGCTTGAGCGCCGCGAGCACGTGCATCGCAACGAGCGAAAGCAGAATGTAATTCAAAGACACATGCAGCGTCTTGAAGGTTTCCTTGAGCGCCGGATCGGGGTCGATCAGGCGCGGCAGCGGCACGATGCCGAGATAGACGACCGGAATGTTCGACGCCGAGCTGTACAGGTAGCCCGTCACCGGGATCACGATCATCAGCACGTACAGCAGCATGTGCACGCCGTGCGACGCCGCGCGCTGCCACGCCGGCGTGTCGCCCGGCAGCGGCGGCGGGACGTGGGTCGCACGCCAGAGCACGCGCACGACGGCCAGCGCGAACACCGTCACGCCGATCCACTTGTGCCACGAGAAGTACTTCAGCTTGGTCGGCGTGAAGCCGGGAATGTCCGTCATCACCCAGCCGAGCGCGAAGCCGCAGATGATCAGCAGCGCGATCAGCCAGTGCAAGGCGATCGCGGTGTGCGCGTAGCGTGCCGGCACGGCCGGCGGCGATTTCGATGCCATCTTGGATTCCTCAGTTCAGCGAACGGCCGCGCCGGTAAATTCGTCCGACGCATGTCAAGGGCGCCATGCTACCGCAACCTTTTGACGTGCGCGGACTCTGAGGACAGGCGCGCCAGCCGGCTGACGGCTTCCCGCCATGTTACCGACCGGTCACGAAACTCACGATCCTTGACGCATCGAAAAAGCCCTTTTGGTAAGATTGGCGCGGGTTCCGGCCCCGTCGACGTGTTCCCCCAGCCGTCGCAACACCGCCTTTTCCATGCAACGATACGACCTGATTGCCTGCCACGAATGCGACGCACTGTTGCATAAACCGCGCCTGAGCGGCCGCCAGATCGCGCGCTGTCCGCGCTGCGACGCGCTGCTCTATCGCAACAGCACCACGCAGATCGAGCGCATCACCGCGCTCGCGGTCGCCGCGCTCGTCACGTTCATCATCGCGCAGACGTTCCCGATCCTCGAAATGGACCTGAACGGCACGCGCGTGCAGACGACCCTGATCGGCGCGATCGACACGCTGTGGCATCAGGACATGGAGATCGTCGGCGTGATGGTGTTCTGCTCGACCGTGCTGTTCCCGCTCGTCGAGATGGCCGCGCTGCTTTACGTCCTGCTGCCGATCCGCCGCGGCGTCGTGCCGCCCGGCCTCAACCTCGTGCTGCGCACGATCCAGCTCGTGCGGCCGTGGGGGATGATCGAGGTGTTCATGCTCGGCATCCTGGTCACGATCGTGAAGATGGTCAGCCTCGCGCGCGTCGTGCCCGACGCGGCGCTGTTCGCGTTCGGCGCGCTCACGCTGATGACCGCCGTCGTGCTGATGTTCGACCCGCGCACGGTGTGGGACATCGCCGACGACCTGCGTGCCGGCCGCGCGCCGGCGCGGCCCGACCCCGCCGCGCCGCTGCCGGACGCGCCCCGCCGATGACGAGCCCCACGCCGACCGCCGCCCGCGAGGGCTATGCCAGCTGCCACGCGTGCGGGCTCGTGCAGACGATCGACCAGCCGCACGCGCATTGCGCGCGCTGCGGCAGCGCGCTGCACATGCGCACCCCAAACAGCATCATGCGCACGTGGGCGCTGCTGCTCGCGGCCGCGATCCTCTACATTCCGGCGAACCTGCTGCCGATCATGCGCACCTCGTCGATCGTCGGCTCGCAGCAGGACACGATCATGAGCGGCGTCATCTATTTCTGGACGTCCGGCGACTGGCCGCTCGCCGTGGTCGTGTTCGTCGCCAGCATTCTCGTGCCGATGCTCAAGCTCGGCGTGCTGACGATCCTCGTCACCAGCGCGCAGCGCCGCGCCGCCTGGCGGCCGCTGCAGCGCACGCGCCTCTACCGGATCGTCGAGCGTATCGGCCGCTGGTCGATGCTCGACATCTTCGTCGTGACGCTGACCGTCGCGCTCGTCCATTTCCGTTCGCTCGCCGTCATCACGGCCGGCCCCGGCGCACTCGCGTTCGGCTCGGTCGTGATCCTGACGATGCTCGCGTCGATGCAGTTCGATCCCCGCCTGATCTGGGATCCAGTCGAAACCTCAGGGAATCACCATGAATAGTCCACAAGGCCCGCAGCACGACGCGCCCCGGCCACCCGATCCGGCGATCTCGACGAAAAGCGGCTGGCTGCCGTCGCTCGTCTGGCTCGTGCCGCTGATCGCCGCGCTGATCGGCATCGGCCTCGTGATCAAGTCCGTGCGCGAGCGCGGCCCGGAAATCACGATCAGCTTCCACAGCGCCGAAGGGCTCGAGCCGGGCAAGACCCAGGTCAAGTACAAGGACGTCGAGATCGGCACGGTCAAGACGATCAAGCTGTCGAAGGACCTGTCGCGCGTGCTGGTCCAGGTGCAGCTCAAGAAGGAAGCGGAAGACTTCGCGGTCCAGGGCTCGCGCTTCTGGATCGTGCGGCCGCGCGTCGGCGCGACCGGCGTATCGGGGCTCGGCACGCTGCTGTCCGGCGCGTACATCGGCGTCGACGCCGGCCACGGCCAGGACACGCTGACCGACTTCACGGGCCTCGAAACGCCGCCCGCCGTCACGGGCGACCAGAAAGGCACGCAATACGTGCTGCGCGGCGATTCGCTCGGCTCGGTGGACATCGGCTCGCCGGTCTACTACCGCCGCGTCCAGGTCGGCCAGGTGGTCGGCTTCTCGCTCGACAAGGACGGCACGGGCGTCACGTTCAACGTGTTCGTCAATGCGCCGTACGACCAGTACGTCGGCATGAATACGCGCTGGTGGCAGGCGAGCGGCGTCGATCTGCGGCTCGATTCGAGCGGCCTGAAGCTGAACACGCAGTCGCTCGCGACCGTGATCCTCGGCGGCATCGCGTTCCAGACGCCGCCGAACCAGGGCAGCGGCACGACCGCGCCGAACAACACGACGTTCCGCCTCGGCTCCGACGAGGGCGACGCGATGCGCGACCCGGACGGCCAGCCGCTGCAGGTCGTGATGAACTTCAACCAGTCGCTGCGCGGGCTCGCCGTCGGCGCGCCGGTCGACTTCCGCGGCATCGTGCTCGGCGAAGTGACGAACATCGGCATCGACTTCGATCCGAAGACGAAGAACTTCCTGATGCCGGTGACGATCAACGTGTATCCGGAACGCCTCGGCCGCCGCTTCCGCGAGACGATCGAAAGCAAGGGCGAACCGGCGCGCCGCGAGATCGTGGAGCGGCTCGTCCAGCACGGGCTGCGCGGCCAACTGCGCACCGGCAACCTGCTGACGAGCCAGCTGTACGTCGCGCTCGACTTCTTCCCGAAGGCGCCGCCCGTGAAGATCGATACCGCCCACCTGCCGTTCGAGCTGCCGACCGTGCCGAACACGCTCGACGAGCTGCAGCTGCAGGTCGCCGACATCGCGAAGAAGCTCGACAAGGTGCCGTTCGACCAGATCGGCGCGAACCTGAACAGCGCGCTCGCGAACGCCGACAAGCTGTTCAAGCAGCTCGACACGCAGGTCGCGCCGGAAGCGCGCGACACGCTGTCGGCCGCGAAGCAGACCTTCTCGACCGCCGAGGCGACGCTGCAGCAGGATTCGCCGCTGCAGTCCGACGTGCGCGGCGCGCTGAAGGAGCTCACGCGCACGCTGCAATCGCTGAACGCGCTCGCCGACTATCTGGAGCGCCACCCCGAATCGCTGCTCAAGGGCAAGCCAGGAGATAAACAATGACGACACGCGTGAACGGTTTCGCGAGCGGCGCGGCGGCGGCGCTCGCCGCACTCGCGCTCGCCGCATGCAGCTCGCCGCCCGCACGGTTCTACACGCTCAGCCCGGCCGACGCCGCGGCGCCGCTGCGCACCGCGCCGGCCAACCCGGCGTTCCTGATCGAGGTGCCGTCGGTCGGCGTGCCCGAGCAGGTCGCGAAGAGCCAGCTGGTCGTGCAGAAGAACGCCGCGCAGGTCGACGTGCTCGAGCAGGAACGCTGGGCGTCGCCGCCCGCCGACGAGATCCGCCGCGCGCTGTCGGACGATCTGGCCGCGCAGCTCGGCACGATCGACGTCGCGAATTCCGCGTATCCGGCCGGCGTGCCCGTGTACCGCATCAGCGTGAACGTGCAGCGCTTCGAATCGTGGCCGGGCAAGCGCGCGGCGGTCGACGCCGTCTGGAGCGTGCGCTCGCTCGCCACGCAGGCCGTGATGACCTGCCGCACGAGCGTCGCCGAACCGGTCGCCGACGGCTACGACGCGCTCGTCGCCGGCCACCGGCGCGCGCTCGACGTGATTGCCACGCAGGCCGCGGCCGGCGTGCGCGCGATGGCCGCCCGCCGCGGCGCGCTGGTCGCGCCTGCGGCCGGCGGCAAGACGGCCGCCGCGCCGGTCGTGCCGTGCCCGGCCAACCCGACGTCCGGCGGCGACGCCGGCGCGACGGGCAAGTCCGGCGCATAAGCGAACGCGCACGGCGCGCGGGCGAACGTTCGACACGACGTTCGCCCGCGCGGTATGGAATGGCGTGGTGCAGCCGGCAGCACGCGCGCCCGTCGTCGGCTGCACGCCGCTGCCACCGGCCCCGCGCACAGCCTTCACTGGCCGAACGGCCATGACATTCTTTGTCAAAGCCGCCGGAACCCGCGCCATACAATGCGGTCGGCTTGCGTTTTCCGGCCCGATTGACGATCCTACGCACTTTCAGGCTCGCGCCGTTCGTCGTGCGCGCGAGCCAGCGGCGCCGGGCCGCGCTCGGCCCGACCGCCGTGCCTCCCGGCGCCCGCACGCGAATCGCGTGCACCGCGGCGGGGCAGCCGCATCGCGGGTCCCCGTGCCCCGTCCGGCACCGGCCCCGTCTCACCCGTTCTCACCGGCGTCGCGCCGTTTCCCCGGCCGGCATCCCGAACCCGCCCGTCCCGGGCTTTCGCTATTCCGTTTATGTTTCGTTCCCTGACGACCCTGATCAAGAAGTGGCGCGCGTCGCGCAATGCCGGTCACCAGCTCGATGCGCTGCTCGCCAACGCCGACGCCGACGCGTCGTACGCCGAGCGCAGCGAATGGCTGATCGAGCTCGCGCACTGGCTGCGCCGCAACGGCACGGTGCAGGACGCGCCGGCCGAGCGCGACGCCGACACACGCACGTATCCGGCCCATGCGCGGCTGCGCTACCTGTTCCACGTGCTCGACCGCAACCCCGCGTGGAAAGCGCACGCGGCGCGCATTCTGCGCGGCATCCTGCGCGAGTGCGACGGCATCTCGCTGCTGTGCGACGCCGGCATGCCGGTGCATTCGGGCTTCTTCGGCGCGCTGTTCGAGCGGATCGATTCGTCGCTGATCCCGCCCGCGCCGAACCGCCGCGAGCTGTCGGCGCTGTTCACGCTGATGTTCCCCGCGCCCGAGGACGCGAAATGGATCGACGCGCTGCCCGACGACCTGCTCGCGCGCCTCGCCGGCCTGATCTCGTTCGACGTCACCGAGGAAGAGCGCCACGAGCCCGGCTCGTTCTCGCGCGACCTGCTGGCCGCGCTGCACAACCTGACCTGCCAGATCAGCTCGACCGGCCTGTCGCAGACGGTGCGCAGCCGGCTGTCCGACGACGACGCGCGCAAGCCGCTCGAATCGCAGCCGTTCTACCGCCTCACCCGCGCGATGCTCGCGGTCGAGACCGCGCATGCGGCCGTCGAGGACGGCGGCGACCCGAGCAAGCTGCTGCACGAGGTGAACTACCTGCGCGTGCTGCTCGACGAATGCCGGATCGCCGTCGACGACGTGTTCGCGCACCTGTACCGCAACGGCGTGTCGGTCGACATCGTGTTCCAGGTCGAGCGGATGCGCATGCGCATCCTGCGCGCGGAAACGCTGCTGAACGCATGGATGGCGCGCGACGACCTGCACGGGATGGCGCACCTGACCGCCGAGCTGGTCGATGCGAACCAGAACAGCCAGAGCGTCGCGCATCTCGTGCGCAGCAACTTCTCGCTGTTCGCGCGCAAGCTCGTCGAGACCAACGCTGACACCGGCGAGCACTACATCTCGCGCGGCCGCACCGAGTACCTGAAGATGCTGCGGATGGCCGCGGGCGGCGGCCTCGTCACCGTCGTGACCGTGTGCGTGAAGTTCGCGATCACGGGCGCGCACCTGCAGTCGATGCTCGAAGGGCTGCTCGCGGGCATCAACTACGCGGCCAGCTTTATGCTGATGCACTTCCTGCACTTCACGCTCGCGACCAAGCAGCCCGCGATGACCGCGCCGACGCTCGCGCGCGAGCTCGACGACACCGGCCACGAGGAAGGCGTGAAGACGTTCGTCGCGTCGGTGATCGCGCTGATCCGCACGCAGGCGGCCGCGATTTCCGGCAACGTGCTCGTCGTGCTGCCCGTGTGCCTGCTCGTGCAGCTGTTCGCGAGCAACGTGCTGCACGCGAACCTGATCTCGCCGGAGAAGGCGCACGCGACGCTGCATTCGTTCTCGCTGCTCGGCCCGACGCCGTTCTACGCGGCCCTCACCGGCGTGCTGCTGTGGGCGTCGAGCCTGCTCGCGGGCTGGGCCGACAACTGGTTCGTGCTGCACCGGGTCGGCGACGCGCTCACGTACAACCGCCGGCTGCGCCTGACGCTCGGCGCGACCGGCGCCGCGAAGCTCGCGCATTTCTGCCGCTCGAACGTCGCCGGCGTGGTCGCGAACGTCGGCCTCGGCCTGATGCTCGGCCTCGTGCCGGCGATCGTCACCGTGTTCATGTTCCCGTTCGAGGTGCGGCACGTGACGCTGTCGGCCGGCTCGATCGGGATCGCGCTCGGCGTGCTGGGCAAGGGTGCGCTCGGCACGCCCGAGCTGTGGTGGGCCGCCGCCGGCGTGCTCAGCATGGCGATCCTCAACGTGCTCGTGAGCTTCGCGCTCGCGTTCACGATGGCCGTGCGCTCGCGCAGCCTGCGCCCGACCAAGGTGCGCGCGCTCGTCGCGGCGATCGTCCGCACGGTGCTGTCGAACCCGCTCGCGCTGTTCTGGCCGGCGGCCAACCCCGCCGCGCGCGCCGGCCAGCCGGGCACGCACTGACTTGCGGCGCGGTGGCGGCGCCCGGCCGGGCGCCCCTCGCCGCCTCCCGGCACGCGCGAGCGGCCGTCGCCCCTACGCCGCCGCGCCGAAACGCCGGCCCCGGTCGCCCGCGCCGCGTACAATAGTGGACTTTTGCACGTCCTCACCCGCCTTATGTCCTCGCCCACCCTGTTCGAATTCTTCGCCCCCTGCCCGCGCGGCCTCGAAGCGGCGCTTGCCGCCGAGCTGGCCGAAATCGCCGGCCGCCACCTGAACGGCGCGCCGTTCACCGCGGGCGCGCAGGTGCCGGGCGGCGTCCATTTCAGCGGCGGCTGGGCCGCCGGCATGGCCGCGAACCTCCATTCGCGCATCGCGAGCCGGATTCTGCTGAAGATCGCGCACGGCCCGTACCGCAACGAACAGGACGTCTACGCGCTCGCGCTCGAGCAGCCGTGGGAACGCTGGTTCGCGTCGACGCAGACGCTGCGCATCGACATCACCGCGATCAAGTCGCCGCTGAAGAGCCTCGAATTCACGACGCTGCGCGTGAAGGATGCGATCTGCGACCGGATGCGGGAGAAAACCGGCTCGCGGCCGAGCATCGACACCGGTGCACCGGACGTGCGCGTGTTCGCGTTCCTGACCGTCAACGAGTGCACGCTGTACCTCGACACGTCGGGCGAGCCGCTGTTCAAGCGCGGCTGGCGTCTCGACAAGGGGGCGGCGCCGCTGCGCGAGAACCTCGCGGCCGGCATCCTGCGCCTGACGGGCTGGACGCCCGGCACCGCGCTGTACGACCCGATGTGCGGCAGCGGCACGTTCCTCGCGGAAGCCGCGCAGATCGCGCTCGGCGTGGCGCCCGGCGTCGAGCGCCGGTTCGGCTTCGAAAAGCTCAAGCAGTACGACATCACCGCATGGCAGGGGCTGAAGGTCCCGGCGCTCGACGCGAAGCGGGCAGCGCGCGCCAAGCGCGGCGAAGCGCTCGGCGTGTACGGCAGCGACATCTCCGGCGACATGCTCGAGAAGGCGCGCGCGAACCTCGAACGCGCGGGCGTGCCGTCGGTGTGGCTCAAGCAGGTCGACGCGCGCGGGATGACGCCGCCGTGCGACGGGCCGGGCATCCTCCTCGCGAACCCGCCGTACGGCGAGCGGATCGAAGTGCGCGGCCGCAGCGCGCGCGGCGAGGTGCGCGAAACCGGCCGCAACCGCGGCAACGACGACGCATTCCGCCGCACGCACACCGACGCGCCGGACAGCGAGTTCTTCAACGCGCTCGGCGATGCGCTGAAGCAGCGCTTCACGGGCTGGCAGGCGTTCCTGCTGACGTCCGACCGTTCGCTGCCGGGCCAGTTGCGCCTGCGCGAATCGGCCAAGACGCCGCTGTTCAACGGCGCGCTCGAATGCCGGCTGTTCCGCTTCGACCTGATCGCCGGCAGCGTGAAGGCGCGCCCGGCGGCGGTGGAAGGCGACGACGCGTAAGCCAGCCGTTCGCTTCCACGCACAACGACTTCCAGGGGCCGCCATCGCGGCCCCTGTGCTTTTGCGCAGCCGGTCAGGGCTCCGACTGCGACCGGCGCGCCATCGTGAACGGCAGCGCATGCCCCGTCTCGAGCAGCGACTTCCGGCTCGACAGCACGACCGGCCAGCCGCCGCGAATCCCGCGATCCCTCTCCGAACCGGGCGCGAGCCCGTCGTGCGTGACGGTCAGCTTCACGACGCCGGCGTGCGGCTCGACCAGACAGATGACAACTCTACTGACAATACGGTGTCAGCAGCCCGCGCTCACACTGCAATCCCGGCGCAATGCAGGCTGGTTTCCACACCGAATCCGCATAACAACGCAAACAACGCAACAAGGAGCTCGTCATGACGTCAGCAACCGCCACTGCCACCCCGGAACGCGCGATCGCCTGGTTCGACATTCCGTCCCTCGATTTCGACCGCGCGATCCGCTTCTACGAAACCGTGCTGCAAACCACGTTGCAGCGCGCGGTCATCGGCGGCGTGCCGATGGCGACGTTCGATCGCGACGCGTCGAGCACGGGCGGCAGCATCGTGTTCGATCCGCAGCAGATCAAGCCGAGCGCGAACGGCGTGCTCGTCTACCTGAACGCCGGCGAATCGGTCGTCGCGGCGCTCGAACGCGCGAAGCGCGCGGGCGGCGTCGTGCAAGGCTCGGTCGTCGAGTTGCCGAACAACTACGGCTACGTCGGCTACCTGATCGACACGGAAGGCAACCGCGTCGGCCTGCACGCGCCGAAATGCCACTGAGCGCAGCGGTCAGCGGGCCGGCGCGGCGCTATCATCGCGAAGTCCCCGTCGCCAGAGGAATCGAGGTGCTGTCATGACCCGCCGTGCCGACCGCCTGTTCCAAATCGCCGAGCTGTTGCGCGGGCGTCGTCTCACGACCGCGCAGCAGCTGGCCGACTGGCTGTCGGTGTCGCCGCGCACGGTCTATCGCGACGTGCGCGACCTGCAACTGTCAGGGGTGCCGATCGAAGGCGAAGCCGGCATCGGCTACCGGCTGAACCGCAACGCGAGCCTGCCGCCGCTCACGTTCACGGCCGAGGAGCTGGCGGCGCTCGCCACCGGCGCGCGCATGCTCGAGACCTGGGGCGGCGCGCGCTTCGCGAGCGGTGCGCGCTCGGCGCTCGCGAAGATCGCGTCGGCGATGCCGGCCGACAAGCGCACGGCGCTCGATCGGCTACCCGTGTTCGCGCCGTCGTTCCACATCGACGAGACGTTTTGCGCGAAGGTCGACGCGATCCACCAGGCGATCGACACGCGCCACATCGTCAGCTTCGACTACCGCGACCGGCTCGGCGCGCATTCGCAGCGCCGCGTGTGGCCACTCGGGCTCGTCTACTGGGGCGGGCGCTGGACGATCGGCGCGTGGTGCGAGCTGCGCGGCGATTTCCGTACCTTCGACATCGCGCGGATGGGCGACATCACCGTGCACGAGCAGTTTCCGGACATGGAAGGCCGGCGGATCGCCGACTACATGCGGATTGCGGAAGCGCCGATGCGCTGACGCGCTGACGTGGCAAGGCGGCGGGCACGCACCGCCGCCCTTCGTTTTCCGGGCGCCATGTGGCGCCCGGCCCCACTTCGTCACCCGCCGAACACCACCGGCCGCTTCGGCCGCTCGTCGACGTGCAGCGAAAACACGTCCGCACGCGCATAGTGGCCGACGACGTCGAAGTCGTAGCGCGCCTTCACGAGCTCGTCGGTGTCGATGCGCGCCGTGACGAGCCCGGCCTCGCCGATCAGCGGCTCCGCCAGCAGGTCGCCGAGCGGCCCGATGATCACGCTGCCGCCGCGGATCAGCGGCCGCTCGGGGTCCCAGCCCGGCACGTCGATGCCGAGCGCGCGCGGCGACGGCTGCACCTGGCACGCGCTCACGACGAAGCAGCGCCCTTCGTGCGCGATGTGCCGCATCGAGCTCTGCCACACGTCGCGCTCGTCGACGGTCGGCGCACACCAGATCTGCACGCCTTTCGCGTACATCGCGCAGCGCAGCAGCGGCATGTGGTTCTCCCAGCAGATCGCGGCGCCCGCGCGGCCTGCGGCCGTGTCGACGACCGGCAGCGTCGAGCCGTCGCCCTGCCCCCAGATCAGCCGCTCGGTGCCGGTCGGCATCAGCTTGCGGTGCTTCGCGACGAGCCCGTCGCGCGGATCGAAGAACAGCGCCGTGCAGTACAGCGTGCTGCCGCCGCACTCGATCACGCCGACCACGAGGCTCGCGCCGGTGCGCTGCGACAGCGCGGCCAGCTCGTCGGTTTCCGGCCCCGGCACGTCGATCGCTTGCGCGGCGTAGCGCGCATACGCGTCGCGCCCCTCGGGTAGCCGGTAACCGAGCCGCGTGCCGAAGATCTCGCCTTTCGGATAGCCGCCTAGCACGGCCTCGGGCAGCACGACCAGCGACGCGCCGCTGTCGCGGATCGCGGTTTCGTAGCCGAGGATCGTGTCGAGCGTGGCGCGCGTGCCGGCGGGCGATGCGCCGATCTGCAGCGCGGCGATGACTGAGGTGGACATGAAGGCGTCTCCGGTGAATGCGGTGAGTGGGATGACGCCATCTTTGTCGATATCATTTCATCGATCAAATCGATACAACGATAACTGACATGAATATGGATGATATCGCCGGGCTCGACCTGAACCTGCTGAAGGTGTTCGAGGCGCTGTACGAGGAAGGCGGCGCGAGCCGCGCGGCGCTGCGGCTCGACCTCACGCAGTCGGCGGTCAGCGCGGCGCTCGGGCGGCTGCGCGTGATCTATGCCGATCCGCTGTTCGTGCGCACCGGCCGCGGGCTCGCGCCGACGCCGCGCGCGGACGAACTGAAGCCGATCCTGTCCGATGCGCTCGACCGCTGCCGCGAAAGCCTCGCGATCGCGGCCGACGGCGGCGACCGTGTCGGCCGCACGATCTCGATCGGGCTGTCCGACGATTTCGAGATCGCGCTCGGCCGTGCGTTGATCGACGCGGTCGCGCACGAAGCCGCCGGCATCCGGCTGATCTTCCGGCAGACGCACAGCGGCATCGCCGGCGACGCGCTGCTGCGGCACGGCGTCGACCTCGCGATCGCGTCGGGCGGATTCTCGGCGAACGGGCTCAGCCGGCGCGCGGTCGCGACCGGCGGCTATGCGTGCCTGATCGATCCGGCCGGCCGCGCGCGGGCGCCGCGCACGCTGACGCTCGCCGAGTTCCTGCGGCGCGCCCATCTGCTCGTGTCGTCGGGCGGCGTGATCGGGATCGTCGACGAGGCGCTGGCCGCGCTCGGCCACAAGCGGCGCGTCGCGGCATCGACCACGCATTTCGCCGCGCTGCCATACCTGCTCGCCGGCTCCGACGCGGTCGCGACGATTCCCGCGCACGCGGCGCATGCGATCGCGCAGGCGACCTCGCTGCGTGCGCTCGCGTGCCCGGTCGACCTGCCGCGCTATCCGGTCGAAATCGGCTGGCGCACAAGCACGCAGCGCGATCCGGCGATCGTGCGCGTACGCGACGCGATCGCCGCCTGCGTCGCACGCCTCGTCGCCCCATGAAAAAGGCCCGGCCGGCTTCTTGCACCGGTCGGGCCTGTCCGGGGGCGCGGCGCCGCGCATCGAAGCGGGCACCGCGTAGCCGAGGGCATGCGTTACTCGACGGCCTTCACCATGTCCTCGATGACCTTCTTCGCATCGCCGAACACCATCATCGTCTTGTCCATGTAGAACAGGTCATTGTCGAGCCCCGCGTAGCCGGCCGCCATCGAGCGCTTGTTGACGATCACCGTGCGCGCCTTGTACGCCTCGATGATCGGCATCCCCGCGATCGGCGATTTCGGATCGTTCTTCGCGGCCGGGTTCACGACGTCGTTCGCGCCGAGCACGAGCACCACGTCCACCTGGCCGAATTCGCCGTTGATGTCCTCCATCTCGTGCACGATCTCGTACGGCACTTCCGCTTCCGCGAGCAGCACGTTCATGTGGCCCGGCATCCGCCCCGCGACCGGGTGGATCGCGTACTTCACGTCGATGCCCTTCTCGACCAGCTTGTCGGTCAGCTCCTTCAGCGCGTGCTGCGCGCGGGCGACGGCAAGGCCGTAACCCGGCACGATCACGACCGATTCCGCGTTGCCGAGCATGAACGCCGCGTCGTCGGCCGAACCCGACTTCACCGGCCGCTGCTCCTGCGCGCCCGCCGCGCCGCCGGCCGTCGCTTCCCCGCCGAACCCGCCGAGGATCACGTTGAAGAACGAGCGGTTCATCGCGTGGCACATGATGTACGACAGGATCGCACCCGACGAGCCGACCAGCGAGCCGGCGATGATCAGCATCGCGTTGTTCAGCGAAAAGCCGATGCCGGCCGCGGCCCACCCCGAGTACGAGTTCAGCATCGACACGACCACCGGCATGTCCGCGCCGCCGATCGGGATGATGATCAGCACGCCGAGCACGAACGCAATCGCCGTCATGATGATGAACGGCAGCCACGCCTGCGTGATGAAGAACAGGATGCCGAAGCCGAGCATCGCGATCGCGAGCATCAGGTTGATCAGGTGCTGACCCGCGTACACGACCGGCGCGCCCTGGAACAGCCGGAACTTGTACTTGCCCGACAGCTTGCCGAACGCGATCACCGACCCGGAGAACGTGATCGCGCCGACGAACGTGCCGATGAACAGCTCGACGCGGTTGCCGTACGGGATGAAGCTCGACGACACCGCGTCCTGCGGCACGAGCCCGAAGGCTTCCGGCTCCGACACCACCGCATACGCGATGCACACGGCCGCGAGACCGATCAGCGAGTGCATCGCCGCGACGAGTTCCGGCATCTTCGTCATCTCGACGCGGGCGGCGACGAATGCCCCGACGCCCCCGCCGACGATCAGCGCGCCGAGCACCAGCGCGAGGCCGAGCGGCAGGTTCGCGCCGAGCCACGCGGCCTGCTTGACGATCAGCGCGATCGTCGTGAGGATCGCGATGGCCATCCCGACCATCCCGAACAGGTTGCCGCGCCGCGCGCTCTTCGGGTTCGACAGCCCCTTGAGAGCCTGGATGAAGCACACCGACGCGACGAGGTACAACAGCGTGACGACGTTCATGCTCATCGCGCGCCCTCCTTGCCGCCCTCGACACGCTTGGGCTCCTTCTTGCGGAACATCTCGAGCATGCGCCTCGTCACGAGAAAGCCGCCGAACACGTTGACGGCCGCGAGCGCGACCGCGAGCGTGCCGAAGAACTTGCCGGTCGCACCGACGGTGAGCGCCGCCGCGAGCATCGCGCCGACGATCACGATCGCCGAAATCGCGTTGGTCACGGCCATCAGCGGCGTATGCAGCGCCGGCGTGACGTTCCAGACGACGTGGTAGCCGACGTACACCGCCAGCACGAAGATGATCACGTTGATCACCGTGTGATTGATGACTTCCATGGTCTCCTCCGTTATTTGCGCGTGAGCTCGCCGTCGCGGCACAGCAGCGTCGCGGCGACGATGTCGTCGGTCAGGTCGATGTTCAGCGTGCCTTCCTTCGTGACGATCAGTTTCAGGAAATCGAGCAGGTTGCGTGCGTACAGTGCCGACGCGTCCGACGCGACCATCGAGGCCAGGTTCGTGTAGCCGGCGATCGTCACGCCGTTGTGCACGACCACCTGGTCGGCGACGGTCAGCGGGCAGTTGCCGCCCTTGCGGCCGTCGATTTCCGGGCCGCGGCCGGCCGCGAGGTCGACGAGCACCGAGCCCGGCTTCATCGACTGCGCGGTGTCGACCGAGATCAGCGTCGGCGCCGGGCGGCCGGGAATCAGCGCGGTGGTGATCACGATGTCGGCCTGCTTCGCGCGTTCGTGCACCAGCGCGGCCTGGCGGCCGAGCCACGACGGCGGCATCGGGCGCGCATAGCCGCCGACACCCTGCGCGGCTTCGCGCTCTTCGTCGGTTTCGAACGGGACGTCGAGGAATTTCGCACCGAGCGACTCGATCTGCTCCTTCACCGCCGGCCGCACGTCGGACGCCTCGATCACGGCGCCCAGCCGCTTCGCGGTCGCGATCGCCTGCAGGCCCGCGACGCCCGCGCCGAGAATCAGCACGCGCGCCGCCTTCACGGTGCCCGCGGCCGTCATCAGCATCGGCATGAAGCGCGGATACAGCGACGCGGCCACCAGCACGGCCTTGTAGCCCGCGATGTTCGCCTGCGACGACAGCACGTCGAGACTCTGCGCACGCGTGGTGCGCGGCGCGGCCTCGAGCGCGAAACCGGTCACGCCGGCCGCGGCGAGTTGCGCCGCCTGCTCGCCGTTGAACGGCTCGAGCATGCCGACCAGCACGGCGCCGCGCTTGAGCAACGGCAATTCGGCGTCGGTGGGCGCCTGGACCTTCAGCACGAGATCGGCGGCGAAAGCGGCCGACTGGTCGGTCAATTCGGCGCCGGCGGCCACATAGGCTTCATCGGGATAGCTGGCTGCGCTGCCGGCCCCTTTCGCGATACTGACCCGATGGCCGGCCGCCGCGTATTTCTTCACGGTTTCCGGCGTCGCAGCCACGCGCGCCTCGTTGGCCCGCGTTTCAGCAGGCACTCCAATATGCATCGTCAGTTCCTCCAGTCATTGTCAGTATTTCTTTTCTTGCGTTCTTTACTGCAACGAGCCGGACAGGCTGACTTACCGGCTCACGAGCAACGGCTTTCACGCTGCACTTTAACCGAAAGCGATGCCCCCGCCAGCACTTTCCGCACGACCGTGCTCGAATGCGACATCCGTTTGGTCGGTGCCGTCGCGCCGCGCCGGGACGGATGAATTCCGAGGGTCGGATTCGTCTAACCAGACGGCCGGCAACGTTCGGGCGCAACCGGTAAAATGCCGACCATGAAACCCGAACTCTGGACCCCGCATGTGACGGTCGCCGCGCTCGTCGAGCGCGCCGGCCGCTTTCTCGTGATCGAGGAAGAAACCTCGACGGGCCTGCGCATCAACCAGCCGGCCGGTCATCTGGAAGCCGGCGAAACGCTGGCCGACGCCGTGATCCGCGAAACGCTCGAGGAAACCGCGCACCCGTTCACGCCCGACGCACTCGTCGGCGTCTATCTCGCGCACTACGAGCGCCCCGGCAGCGCCGGCGCGACCTACCTGCGCTTCACGTTCTGCGGCACGGCCGGCGAACCGGTCGCGGGCCACGTGCTCGACGACGGCATCGTGCGCACGCTGTGGATGACGGCCGACGAACTGCGCGCCTGCAGCGAGCGCCATCGTTCGCCCGCGGTAATGCGTTGCGTCGACGACTACCTCGCCGGGCGGCGCGTTCCGCTCGATTTCGTGCACACGCATTCGGTCGCCCCGCGCCCCGAGGCATTCGAACGTCAGGCGGTCAGCAAATGAGCAAGCGCCGTGTAGTGGTGGGCATGTCGGGCGGCGTCGATTCGTCGGTGACCGCGTGGCTGCTGAAGGAACAGGGCTACGACGTGGTCGGCCTGTTCATGAAGAACTGGGAAGACGACGACGACGGCGAGTACTGCTCGACGCGCCAGGACTGGATCGACGTCGTGTCGGTGGCCGACCTGATCGGCATCGACGTGGAAGCCGTCAACTTCGCCGCGGAATACAAGGACCGCGTGTTCGCCGAGTTCCTGCGCGAATACTCGGCCGGCCGCACGCCGAACCCGGACGTGCTGTGCAACGCCGAGATCAAGTTCAAGGCGTTCCTCGATCACGCGATGTCGCTCGACGCGGAAATGATCGCGACCGGCCACTATGCGCGCGTGCGCGAACGCGACGGGCGTTTCGAACTGCTGAAGGCCTTCGATCATACGAAAGACCAGTCGTACTTCCTGCACCGGCTGAACCAGGCGCAACTGTCGAAGACGATGTTCCCGCTCGGCGAGATCCCGAAGACGAAGGTGCGCGAGATCGCCGCGCAGATCGGGCTGCCGAACGCGAAGAAGAAGGATTCGACCGGCATCTGCTTCATCGGCGAACGGCCGTTCCGCGATTTCCTGAACCGCTATCTTCCGACCAAACCCGGCCCGATGAAGACGCCCGACGGCAAGGTGGTCGGCAAGCACATCGGCCTCGCGTTCTATACGTTCGGCCAGCGCAAGGGCATCGGCCTCGGCGGCAGCAAGAGCGGCAGCGGCGAGCCGTGGTTCGTCGCCGCGAAGGACATCGCGTCGAACACGCTGTACGTCGTGCAGGGCCACGATCATCCGTGGCTGCTGTCGCGCGAGCTCGTCGCCGGCAACGTGAGCTGGGTCGCCGGCGAGCCGCCGGCGGACGGCTTCGCGTGCGGCGCGAAGACGCGCTACCGGCAGGCCGATGCGGCGTGCGCGTTCGGCGCGGCGGCAGCCGGCCCGGCAGGCGAAGCGCGCTTCTCGCTCGCGTTCGACGATGCGCAATGGGCCGTCACGCCCGGCCAGTCGGCCGTGCTGTACGACGGCGAGATCTGCCTCGGCGGCGGCATCATCGAATCCGCGGCCACCGGCCAGCCCGGTCAGGCCACGTCGGCGGGCCACGCGCCGGCGCTCGCCGAAGCACGCTGACATCCATTCGGTTTAGACTTGCGGCACGTCGCGCCCGGCGGAACACGATTCCGCCGCGGCCGGCGCGCCGCCGCGCAGCGTACGCATGGCGGTATTTCAAGATTCTTACGGAGTCCCCATGCTTTCAAGACGCTACCTCGCGATGTGGTGTGCTGTCCTGCTGCTCATCGCCGCGGCCGCACTCGCGTCGATCCACGTGCTTTCGTGGCTGTGGATCATCCTCCCCATCGCCCTCGTCGCGCTCGGCCTGTACGACCTGAACCAGGACCGCCACGCGATCCTGCGGAACTACCCGCTCTGGGGCCACTTCCGCTTCCTGTTCGAATTCATCCGACCTGAAATCCGCCAGTACTTCGTCGAGGACGACACCGACGAGAAACCGTTCTCGCGCGCGCAGCGCAGCCTCGTCTACCAGCGCGCGAAGAACGTCGCCGACAACCGGCCGTACGGCACCGAGCTGAACGTGAAGGCCGTCGCGCACGAATGGATCAGTCATTCGCTCGCGCCGACGAAGTTGCCGAACCACGATTTCCGCATCCGCGTCGGCGCGAATCGCGCGCAACCGTACGACATTTCGATCTTCAACATCTCGGCGATGAGCTTCGGCTCGCTGTCCGCGAACGCGATCCGCTCGCTGAACCTCGGCGCGAAGAAAGGCGGGTTCGCGCACGACACCGGCGAAGGCTCGCTGTCGAAGTACCACCGCGAGAACGGCGGCGACATCATCTGGGAAATCGCGTCCGGCTACTTCGGCTGCCGCAACGACGACGGCACGTTCAACCCCGACAAGTTCGCGAAGCAGGCCGCCGATCCGCAGGTCAAGATGATCGAGGTGAAGCTGTCGCAGGGCGCGAAGCCCGGCCACGGCGGCGTGCTGCCGGCCGCGAAGATCACGCCGGAAATCGCCGAGACGCGCGGCGTGCCGATGGGCAAGGACTGCATCTCGCCCGCCACGCACTCGGAATTCTCGACGCCGCGCGGGCTGCTCGAATTCGTCGAGCGGCTGCGCACGCTGTCCGGCGGCAAGCCGACCGGCTTCAAGCTGTGCATCGGCCATCCGTGGGAATTCTTCGGGATCGCGAAAGCGATGCTCGAGACGGGCATCGTGCCCGACTTCATCGTCGTCGACGGCGCGGAAGGCGGCACCGGCGCGGCACCGCTCGAATTCACCGACCACGTCGGCGTGCCGCTGCAGGAAGGGCTGCTGCTCGTGCACAACACGCTCGTCGGCATCGGCGTGCGCGATCGCGTGAAGCTCGGCGCGAGCGGCAAGATCATCACCGCGTTCGACATCGCGCGCACGCTCGCGATCGGCGCGGACTGGGTGAACTCGGCGCGCGGCTTCATGTTCGCGGTCGGCTGCATCCAGGCGCAGCACTGCCACACCGACCGCTGCCCGACCGGCGTCGCGACGCAGGACCCGGTGCGCCAGCGCGCGCTCGTCGTGCCCGACAAGGCCGAGCGCGTGTACAACTTCCACCGCAATACGCTGCATGCGCTGCAGGAACTCGTGCAGGCGGCCGGCCTCGCGCATCCGTCCGAGCTGCGCGCGCATCACATCGTGCAGCGGGTCGCGCCGCACGAGGTGCGGCTGATGTCGCAACTGCTGAAATACCTGAAACCCGGTGCGCTGCTCGACGGCCAGACCTGCGGCTTCTCGCTGTACGACAAGTGGTGGCCGATCGCCCGCAGCGACTCGTTCACGCTCGGCGAAGCGGTGTACGCGTCGATCGACTGATGCAGGCGGCCGCCCCGCTCCGGCGGCGGGCGGCCTGCGCCGCAAAAAGAAAAGCGCCCTGCGGGGCGCTTTTCTTTCGTCTGCCGAATGCGTGAGGACCGGGCCGCGGCTCAGCTCTGCGGCGGCAGCGTATCGGCGAAGGATTGCCGCTGCAGCAGCTTCACGAAGTGCTTGTCGAGGTTCGGGTGGCGATCGCGCCAGTTGAGCTCGGGCATCCGGAAGTCGAGGTAGCCGAGCGCGCAGCCGAGTGCGATGTCGGCGAGCGTGTAATGATTGCCGACGCACCACGCCTTGCCGCCGAGGCCCTGCGACATCGCGACGAGCGCGTCGTCGATCTTGCGTTGCTGACGCGCGATCCAGCTCGCGCTGCGCTGCGCTTCGTCGCGCATCGTGTGTTCGAGACGGATCGCAACGGCTGCGTCGAGCACGCCGTCGCCCAGCGCTTCCCAGCAGCGCACTTCGACGCGCTCGCGGCCCGACGGCGGAATCAGCTTGCCGACCGGCGACAGCGTATCGACGTATTCGCAGATCACGCGGGAATCGAACACCGCGGCACCATCCTCCATCACGAGGCACGGGACCTTGCCGAGCGGATTCGATGCATGAATATCCGTCTCCGGCGCCCACACGTCCTCGAGCTCCAGCTTGTAGTCGATCTTCTTTTCAGCAAGCACGATCCGCGCCTTTCGGACGTACGGGCTGCTGAGCGAACCGATTAATTTCATCATCTGCCTTTTCAAGGGAACTGCCGAGAGTATACGTTGTCGTCGATCATAACCGGCCGGTGCAGCCGGGTAGAAAATCGCCCGTCCGGCCTGTGGATGGTTTGCAACAGCCGCCGCGCGGGCCTTGGCCGGTGCGGCTTCCGGCCCTGCTCTCACGCACCGCGTCGCGCGGCGCTACAATCGCACGATGAATGCGCCCCTCGATACCGCCATCGCCGTCGACGTCTACCGCCAGCGCCGTGAACGCGTGCTTGCCGCACTGCGTGCCGCGGGCGGCGGCGTCGCCATCGTCCCCACCGCGCCGGAAATGCTGCGCAACCGCGATACGGCCTACCCGTACCGGTTCGACAGCTACTTCCATTACCTGACGGGCTTCACCGAGCCGGATGCCGTGCTCGTGCTGAACGCGGCCGCGCCGCACGGCGCGCCGGAATCGATCCTGTTCTGCCGCGCCAGGAACGTCGACCGCGAGATCTGGGAAGGCTTTCACTACGGCCCCGACGCCGCGCGCGACGCGTTCGGCTTCGACGCGGCCTTCGCGACCGACGTGATCGACACCGAGATGCCGCGCCTGCTCGCCGATGCGGGCACCGTGCACTACCGGTTCGGCGCATCGGCCGACTTCGAGCGCCAGCTCGCCGGCTGGATCGACGCGGTGCGCCAGCAGGCACGCGCGGGCGTCGCCGCACCGGACGCGCTGCTCGACCTCACACCGCTGCTCGACGACATGCGGCTCGTGAAGGACGAACACGAACTCGCGATCATGATGCGCGCCGCGCACATCTCCGCGCTCGCGCACCGCCGCGCGATGCAGGCGTGCCGCCCGGGCATCCGCGAATACGAGCTCGAGGCCGAGCTGCTGTACCTGTTCCGCAAGCACGGCGCGCAGGCGCCCGCGTACGGTTCGATCGTCGCGGCCGGCGCGAATGCGTGCGTGCTGCACTATCCGGCCGGCAACGCGGCCGCGCGGGACGGCGACCTGATCCTGATCGACGCCGCGTGCGAACTCGACGGCTATGCGTCGGACATCACGCGCACGTTCCCGGCCAACGGCCGCTTCTCGCCCGCGCAGCGCACGCTGTACGACATCGTGCTCGCCGCGCAGCAGGCCGCGATCGATGCGACACGCGCGGGCGTGCCGTTCGAGGCGCCGCACGACGCGGCCGTCCGCGTGCTCGCGCAGGGGCTGCTCGACACCGGCATCATCCCGAAAACGCGCTTCTCGAACGTCGACGACGTGATCGCCGAGCGTGCGTACACGCGCTTCTACATGCACCGCACGGGCCACTGGCTCGGAATGGACGTGCACGACTGCGGCGACTACCGCGAACGGCTCGCCGCGCGCGACGCCAACGGCGCGCTGCCGTGGCGCACGCTGAAGCCCGGCATGACGCTCACCGTCGAGCCCGGCCTGTACGTGCGCGCGGCCGACGACGTGCCGCCCGAGTACTGGAACATCGGCATCCGCATCGAGGACGACGCGATCGTGCGCGAACACGGCTGCGAGCTGATCACGCGCGGCGTGCCGGTCGCGGCCGACGAGATCGAGGCGCTGATGCGCGCGGACGCATGACCGGCCGCCGACCGTTACCCCCGTTTCACGAATCAAGATGACGACCGCTTCCTCCCCGTCCACGCCGGATTACGATCTCGCCATCGTCGGCGCCGGCCCCGTCGGGCTCGCGCTCGCCGGCTGGCTCGCGCGCCGCAGCGCGACGCGGCACGCATCGATCGCGCTGATCGATGCGCGCGAACCGGCCGCGAGCGCGAACGACCCGCGCGCGATCGCCGTATCGCACGGCAGCCGCGTGCTGCTCGACACGCTCGCGTGGCCTGCCGACGCCACGCCGATCGAACATATCCACGTGTCGCAGCGCGGCCATTTCGGCCGCACGCTGATCGACCGCGACGAACACGCGCTCGCCGCGCTCGGCTACGTCGTGCGCTACGGCTCGATCGTGCAGGCGCTCGCGGGCGCCGTGCGCGGCACGCGGGTCGACTGGCTCACGTCGACCACCGCGCACACGCCGCAGCAGGATGCCGACGGCGTCACGCTGACGCTCGACGGCCCGCAAGGCGGGCGCACGTTGCGCGCGCGCATCGTCATCAATGCCGAAGGCGGGCTGTTCCATGAACAGCAGGCCGACGCGGGCAAGCATCGCCGCGACTACGGGCAGACCGCGCTCGTCGGCACGATCACGGTATCGGCGCCGCGCCCGAACGTCGCGTGGGAACGCTTCACGCACGAAGGCCCGCTCGCGCTGCTGCCGCTCGGCGGGCCGCGCCAGGCCGACTACTCGCTCGTCTGGTGCTGTACGCCCGACGAAGCGGCGCGACGGGCCGCGCTGCCCGACGACGCGTTCCTGCGCGAGCTCGGCAGCGTGTTCGGCGAGCGCATGGGCGAATTCGTCGCGATCGCCGGGCGCGCGTCGTTCCCGCTCGGCCTGAACGCGGCGCAGACGCTCGTCAGCGGCCGCATCGCGATCGTCGGCAATGCCGCGCAGACGCTGCACCCGGTTGCCGGCCAGGGGCTCAACCTCGGGCTGCGCGACGCGCACACGCTCGTCGACACGCTGTCCGCGCAAGGCTTCGAAGCGACCGCGCTCGCGACCTTCAACGCGCGCCGCGCGCTCGACCGGCGCCTCACGATCGGCGCGACCGACACGCTCGCGCGCCTGTTTACGATCGACGCGGGCCCGCTTCCGCTGCTGCGCGGCGCGGCGCTCACCGCGCTCGAATTCGTGCCGCCGCTTAAAAAGGTGATCGCGCGCCAGATGATGTTCGGCCAGCGCAACTGACACGCGGCGCACCGCACGGCCTCTTCGGGCAAACCAGGCAAACCGGGTCAAATCGGCGGGGCGTGGGAATACGGTAAAATGCCCGTTTTCCGTCTTCCCTTCCCCTGCCCGCGCTTGTCGTGGGCGGCGCCATTGCGATGCCCGTTATCGGCCCTCACGTATTGCGTAACAACCTGTTCGTCGCCCCGATGGCCGGGGTGACGGATCGTCCGTTCCGCCAGCTGTGCAAGCGGCTGGGGGCCGGTTACGCCGTGTCCGAGATGGTCGCGTCCAACGCGCAGCTGTGGAAAAGCGCGAAGACGATGCGGCGCGCGAACCACGAAGGCGAAGTCGAGCCGATCGCGGTGCAGATCGCCGGCGCCGACCCGGCGATGATGGCCGAAGCGGCCCGCTACAACGTCGACAACGGCGCGCAGATCATCGACATCAACATGGGCTGCCCGGCGAAGAAGGTCTGCAACGTCGCGGCCGGCTCCGCGCTGCTGCAGAACGAGCCGCTCGTGCAGCGGATCGTCGAGGCGGTCGTCGCGGCGGTCGGCACGGGGCCCGATGCGGTGCCCGTCACGCTGAAGATCCGCACCGGCTGGGACCGCGAGCACAAGAACGCGATCACGGTCGCGCGCCTGGCCGAAGCGGCCGGCATCTCGATGCTCACCGTGCATGGCCGCACGCGCGCCGACCTCTACCGCGGCGACGCCGAGTACGACACCATCGCGGCCGTGAAGGCGGCCGTGCGGATTCCGGTGGTCGCGAACGGCGACATCACGTCGCCCGCCAAGGCGAAGGCCGTGCTCGATGCAACCGGCGCCGACGCGCTGATGATCGGTCGTGCCGCGCAAGGCCGGCCGTGGCTGTTCCGCGAAATCGATCATTTCCTGCAAACCGGCGAGCTGCTGCCCCCGCCGCGGATCGACGAGATCCAGCACGTGATGAACGAACACCTGGAAGACCACTACGCTTTCTATGGCGAATTCACCGGTGTGCGTACTGCGCGCAAGCACATCGGCTGGTACACTCGCGGCCTTTCCGGTGCCAACGGGTTCCGGCACCGAATGAACACGCTCGATTCCACCCGCGAGCAGCTCGCCGCCGTCAATGCTTTCTTCGAGGCGCAAAAGGCGCTGTCGGACCACCTCGTCTACGTCGATGACGAAGCGGAAAACAGCCAGGGCGAGTCGGACGACCATAACCAGTTAGCAGCATGAGCAAGCACAACATCGAACAATGTGTCCGCGAGAGCCTGGACGTGTATTTCCGGGATCTAGACGGCTCCAATCCGCACGACGTCTATGAAATGGTGATGTCCTGCGTCGAAAAGCCGATGCTCGAGGTCGTGCTCGTACAGGCCGGCGGCAACCAGTCGCTCGCCGCCGAGTACCTCGGCATCAATCGCAATACGCTGCGCAAGAAGCTGCAGCAGCACGGCCTGCTGTAGGCGGCCGTCCCGTCCCCGTTTCCCTGGCTATTGGTGGTTCCATCATGATCAAGCAAGCGCTCATTTCCGTTTCCGACAAGACCGGCATCGTCGACTTCGCGAAGTCGCTGTCCGACCTCGGCGTCAAGCTGCTGTCGACGGGCGGCACCGCGAAACTCCTCGCCGACGCCGGCCTGCCCGTGACCGAAGTGGCCGATTACACGGGCTTCCCGGAAATGCTCGATGGGCGCGTGAAGACGCTCCACCCGAAGGTGCACGGCGGCATCCTCGCCCGCCGCGACCTGCCCGAGCACATGCAGGCGCTCGAACAGCACGGCATCCCGACGATCGACCTGCTCGTCGTGAACCTGTATCCGTTCGTCGCGACGATCGCGAAGGACGACTGCACGCTCGCCGATGCGATCGAGAACATCGACATCGGCGGCCCGACGATGCTGCGCTCGGCCGCGAAGAACCACCGCGACGTGACGGTCGTCGTCGATCCGGCCGACTACGCGGTCGTGCTCGACGAAATGAAGGCGAACGGCAACACGGTCGGCTACCCGACCAACTTCCGCCTCGCGACGAAGGTGTTCGCGCACACCGCGCAATACGACGGCGCGATCACGAACTACCTGACGAGCCTGACCGACGAGCTGAAGCACGCATCGCGCAGCACGTACCCGGCCACGCTGAACCTGGCGTTCGACAAGGTGCAGGACCTGCGCTACGGCGAGAACCCGCACCAGAGCGCGGCGTTCTACCGCGACCTCGCGACGCCGGCCGGCGCGCTCGCGAACTACCGCCAGCTGCAGGGCAAGGAACTGTCGTACAACAACATCGCGGATTCGGATGCGGCGTGGGAGTGCGTGAAGACGTTCGACGCGCCGGCCTGCGTGATCATCAAGCATGCGAACCCGTGTGGCGTCGCGGTCGGCAACGACTCGGCCGACGCGTATGCGAAGGCGTTCCAGACCGACCCGACCTCGGCATTCGGCGGCATCATCGCGTTCAACCGCGAAGTCGACGAAGCGGCCGCGCAGGCGGTGGCGAAGCAGTTCGTCGAAGTGCTGATCGCCCCGTCGTTCTCCGACGCCGCGAAGCAGGTGTTCGCCGCGAAGCAGAACGTGCGCCTGCTCGAGATTGCACTGGGTGACGGCCACAACGCATTCGACCTGAAGCGCGTCGGCGGCGGCCTGCTCGTGCAATCGCTCGATTCGCGCAACGTGCAGCCGAGCGAGCTGCGCGTCGTCACGAAGCGCCAGCCGACCGCGAAGGAAATGGACGACCTGCTGTTCGCGTGGCGCGTCGCGAAGTACGTGAAGTCGAACGCGATCGTGTTCTGCGGCAACGGCATGACGCTCGGCGTCGGCGCCGGCCAGATGAGCCGCGTCGATTCCGCGCGCATCGCGAGCATCAAGGCGCAGAACGCGGGCCTGACGCTGGCCGGCTCGGCCGTCGCGTCGGATGCGTTCTTCCCGTTCCGCGACGGCCTCGACGTCGTCGTGGCGGCCGGCGCGACCTGCGTGATCCAGCCGGGCGGCTCGATGCGCGACGACGAAGTGATCGCGGCGGCCGACGAGCACGGTATCGCGATGGTCCTGACGGGCGTGCGCCACTTCCGTCACTGATCGCCGCATGCGGCCCGCGCGGCCGCTGCACCGGAACCCGGCGGCATCATCCCCGCCGGGTTTTTTATTGCGCGGCGCCTTCGCGCGCGAACGGGCGACCGGCTTGCCGCACCATTCGTTGTAGTATCGCTGCATCACGCCACTCTCCTCACTCATGCGAATTCTCGGCATCGACCCCGGCCTGCGCGTCACCGGCTTCGGCGTCATCGACGTCAGCGGCCACCGGCTCGCCTATGTCACGAGCGGCGTGATCCGCACGCCGACGGCCGATCTGGCCACCCGGCTCGGCACGATCTTCCAGGGCGTCTCGACGATCGTGCGCGAACACGCGCCCGACCAGGCCGCGATCGAAAAGGTGTTCGTCAACGTGAACCCGCAGTCGACGCTGCTGCTCGGCCAGGCGCGCGGCGCCGCGATCTGCGGCCTCGTCGCGGGCGGGCTGCCGGTCGCCGAATACACGGCGCTGCAGCTCAAGCAGGCCGTGGTCGGCTACGGCCGCGCGACCAAGACGCAGATGCAGGAAATGGTCACGCGGCTGCTCAACCTGTCCGGCCAGCCGGGCTCCGACGCAGCCGACGCGCTCGGCATGGCGATCTGCCACGCGCACGGCGGCAACACGCTCAGCACGCTGGGCGGCCTGGCGCCGGCGCTCGCGCAGAAAGGGCTGCGCGTGCGGCGCGGCAGGTTGGTCGGCTGACGCTGCTGCTGCGCACGGGGCCCGTGGCCCGACGCGTCGGCTCCACTGCGTGGGCCGCCTGGACCGGGTTGGCCGCTTGCCCGCTTTACCCTCGCCCGACATACCCGCGACACGCGCCGCTTCGGCCTGACGGCCGCGCCCATCGGCATTGCGCCGCGCGTGCGCTACACTCGCGCTTTCTTCCTCGCATCCCGTCCTCCATGATCGGTCGCATCGCCGGCATCCTGCTCGAAAAGAACCCGCCTCATCTGCTCGTCGACTGCAACGGCGTCGGCTACGAAATCGACGTGCCGATGAGCACCTTCTACAACCTGCCGCAAACGGGCGAGCGTGTCGTGCTGCTCACGCAGCAGATCGTCCGCGAGGACGCGCACCTGCTGTACGGCTTCCTGACGCCGCAGGAGCGCACGACCTTCCGCGAGCTGCTGAAGATCACCGGCATCGGCGCGCGCATGGCGCTCGCCGTGCTGTCCGGCATGAGCGTGCAGGAGCTCGCGCAGGCCGTGACGATGCAGGATGCCGCCCGCCTCACGCGCCTGCCCGGCATCGGCAAGAAGACCGCCGAGCGCCTGCTGCTCGAACTGAAGGGCAAGCTCGGCGCCGACCTCGGCGCACTGGCCGGCGCCGCGTCGCCGTCCGACCACGCGACCGACATCCTCAACGCGCTGCTCGCGCTCGGCTACTCCGAAAAGGAAGGCCTCGCCGCGATCAAGAACGTGCCGGCCGGCACCGGCGTGTCCGAAGGCATCAAGCTCGCGCTGAAGGCGCTGTCAAAGGCGTAACGCACGTTCGATCCGGCCGTCGAAGCCAGTGTCGCGCCGCCGCGCGGCGCTCGCCAGTCGGCCGTTCGGCCAGGTGGTCCCGCCTGCGCCGCGCGGTACAATGGCCGCATGATTGAAACCGACAAACTCGCCACCGAGCAGCGGATCATCGCCGCCACGCCCGCCTCGTCGCACGAGGAGGTGTTCGAACGTGCGTTGCGGCCGCGCCAGCTCGACGACTACGTCGGCCAGGAAAAGGTGCGCGGCCAGCTCGAGATCTTCATCGAAGCCGCGAAGCGCCGCTCCGAGCCGCTCGATCACGTGCTGCTGTTCGGGCCGCCGGGTCTCGGCAAGACGACGCTCGCACACATCATCGCGCGCGAGATGGGCGTGAACCTGCGTCAGACGTCGGGCCCCGTGCTCGAGCGCGCGGGCGATCTCGCCGCGCTGCTGACGAACCTCGAAGCGAACGACGTGCTGTTCATCGACGAGATCCACCGGCTGTCGCCGGTCGTCGAGGAAATCCTGTATCCGGCGCTCGAGGATTACCAGATCGACATCATGATCGGCGAAGGCCCGGCCGCGCGCAGCGTGAAGCTCGACCTGCAGCCGTTCACGCTGGTCGGCGCGACCACCCGCGCGGGGATGCTGACCAACCCGCTGCGCGATCGTTTCGGGATCGTCGCGCGCCTCGAGTTCTACGACGCCGAACAACTGTCGCGCATCGTGCGCCGCTCGGCGTCGCTGCTGAATGCGCAGATCGATCCGAACGGCGCGCTGGAAATCGCGAAGCGCGCGCGCGGCACGCCGCGGATCGCGAACCGGCTGCTGCGCCGCGTGCGCGACTTCGCGGAAGTGAAGGCCGACGGCCAGATCACCGCGGCCGTTGCCGACGCCGCGCTCGCGATGCTCGACGTCGATCCGGTCGGCTTCGACCTGATGGACCGCAAGCTGCTCGAAGCGATCCTGTACAAGTTCGGCGGCGGCCCGGTCGGCATCGACAACCTCGCGGCAGCGATCGGCGAGGAGCGCGACACGATCGAGGACGTGCTCGAACCGTACCTGATCCAGCAGGGCTTCCTGCAGCGCACGCCGCGCGGGCGCGTCGCGACGCTGCTCACGTATCGCCACTTCGGGCTGTCGGTGCCCGATGCGCGCCGCACCGAACGCGACGAGTGGGATACCCCCGACGGCAAGTAATCCGCCGCCGAGCCGCCCCCGCCATGACGACGCCGCCCAGCCGCCACCCCACCGCACCCGCGCCGGGTCCGCGCTGGGCCGAGCCGATCCGCAAGCGGCTCGTGGCCGGCATCACGCACCTGACGGCCGGCGGCGGCGGCCCGTCGATCGATCTCTCCTCTCCGCCTGGCGACCCAGGGCTGTTCGGCCCCGACGCCGTCTGCTGGCGCGTGCATGCCGATTTCACGTCGATGATGACGGGCGGCATCGCCGCGCTGCTGCTGCAGGCGCTCCACCCGCTCGCACTCGCGGGCGTCTGGGATCATTCGTCGTTCCGCACCGACATCTTCGGCCGCTTGCGGCGCACCGCCACGTTCATCACGGGGACGACGTTCGGCAGCCGCGCGGACGCGCTCGCGCTGATCGAGCGCGTGAAAGCGATCCATGCGCACATCTCGGGCAGCGCGCCGGACGGGCGGCCGTACCGCGCCGACGATCCCGCGTTGCTCACCTGGGTGCATGTCGCGGAAGTGTCGAGCTTCCTCGCCGCGCATCTGCGTTACGTGAATCCGGCGCTGTCCGGCGAGTTGCAGGACCGCTATTACGCGGAGACGGCACTGATCGCCGAGCTGCTCGGCGCGCACGAGGTGCCACGTTCGCGTGCCGAGGTAGCGGCCTATCTCGCGCGCATGCTGCCCGAGCTCGAAGCCGGGCCGCGTACCTTCGACGTGATGTCCATTCTGCTGAACGTGCCAGTCGCGAGGCCCGCGCTGCGGCCTGCCGCGTCGCTGGTGATGCATGCCGGGATCGACTTGCTGCCGCCGTGGGCGCAGCGCATGCTCGGCGTGTCGACGTTCGCGCCATTGCGGCGCGCGGTGGTCCGGCCGGGCATCCGCGCGGTCGCCCCCGTGCTGCGCTGGGCGCTCGTCAACGGCGCATCGAAGCGTGCGCGCCGCCGCGCGACGGCTGCCCCGTCCGACGGCACTCCGCCTGCCTGACGATCCGCTTCTTCGGATCATTTCAATTTACTGTCAAATACCTGTGACAAGCTGACGGGCTCGCACCCGCGCACGATCGCACGCCTTGCCCGTCACGCCCGCCCGTGGCCCGCGCGGAGTCCCGCCCACCCGCTACCGACACCCGATGCCCGCGATGCCACGCCTGCCGATCCGTTTCGCCCTTGCCGCCAGCCTGTCCACCGTCGTCGCCCTCGCCGCGTGCGGAGGCGATGATGTCACCGCCGTTGCGCGCACGGACGCGCAACCGCCGTCCGGCGGCACGACGACGACGCCGGCCCCGACGCCGCCCGCCACCACCCCGCCGCAACCGGGCAAGTGGAAAGCCGCGCGCGCCGGCGACCTGATCGACGTGACGCTCGGCGATCTCCATCCGACGCAGGGTGCGATCGGCTACGACCAGATCTACTACAAGCTCGGACGCTACGAACTGCAGCCCGACAAGAAGTTCGACGACTTCTGCGCGGACGAAGGCCTCGGCGGCGTCGCATCGAGCGGCTACACGGCCCGATCGTCGCTGCGCGAACCGGCCAGCTACACGTGCGCGACGACCGACGCGAACGCCCGCGACCGCTCGGTGCTGAACCCCGTCGTGATCGGCCCGAACGGCGATGCGCTGTACCTGACCGACGGCCACCACGGCCTGTCGACCTACTACGAGACGCCCGACGGCGGCCCGGCGCTGCATGTGCACGTCGTCGTCAAGGACAACCTCAGCGACTACTCGGGCGACGCGTTCTGGCAGCAGATGCAAAGCCGCGGCTACCTGCGCCTGAAGAACGGCGAAGGCCAGCCGATCACGACCGCGCAACTGCCGAGCGGCCTCGGCCTGAAACTCGGGATGACGAACGACCGCTACCGCTCGCTCGTCTATTTCACGCGCGACATCGGCTACAGCAAGCCCGCACAAGCGACCGACTACCTCGAGTTCTACTGGGCCGACTGGCTGCGCGCGCAGCCCGGCACGTTCGCGCTGGCGAACTACGACCTCACGCGCGGCGGCACGACCGATCCCGACCCGGCGAAGGCCGACACGGGCTACCTGAATGCGGTCTGGAATGCGTCGACGCGGATGGTCGCGGCCACCGACCCCGTGATCGACGGCAAGACGGGCGCCGACCTCGGGCGCGCCGATGCGATCAACGGCGGGAAGAAATACAACAAGGGGGAATTCGACAAGCTGCGCCAGCCGATCACGGCCGACAAGCCCGGCAAGATCGCGTACGCGCTCGACTACAAGACGCGCCACGCGCTGCCGCAATAAGCGTCACGCCAGAAGGAAGCAACCCCGGCCCGGCCATGCCATGCCGGACGGGGTTCGCATGCTCAAAGCACCTTGCGGTACCCGTCGTCATCGTCGCTCGCGGCTTCGAGATGCGACACGTCGGCCCACCGCACGACTTGCGCGCGGCCATCGACGTAATCGACGACATTGATGCTGGTGTTGAGCAGCTGATAGGTACGCGGCGCCGACAGCTCGATCCCGTTCGCGAAGCGATACACGCAATCGAGCACGCCGCCGTGCGCGACGCACGCGATCCGGCCGCCCGGATGCGCGGCGACGATCGGTTCGAGCGCATGCAGCACGCGGTGATAGAACTCACGCTGCGACTCGCCCCCCTCCGGCGCGAAGCCCGGGTCGCGTGTCTGCCACGCCGCATACGCGTCCGGAAACAGCGCCTCGATCTCGGTGCTGTCGTGCCCCTGGAACGCACCGTACGAGCGTTCGCGCAACCCTTCGCGCAGCAGCAGCGGCAGCCCGAGCGCATCGGCGAACGGTTGGGCGGTCTGTTGTGCGCGCATCAGGTCGCTCGAATACACCGCGTCGATCCGCGCGCCATCACGTGCCTCCCGCGCGAGCCGCGCCGCCAGCCGCTGCGCCTGCGCGAGCCCCGTGTCGGCCAACGGGATGTCGATATGCCCCTGGATGCGCTTGATGCGGTTCCAGGCCGTCTCGCCATGGCGGATGAAAAGAATCTGCGTGGTGGCCATCGCGGCGCGCCTCCGGGAAAGAATCAGGGCCGCACTTGCAGCCAGAACGTCACGGGGCCGTCGTTGACGAGCGACACCTGCATGTCGGCGCCGAACTCGCCCGTCTCGACGATCGGGTGCCGCGCCCGCGCGGCCGCGACGAAATAGTCGAACAACCGCGCGCCTTCGTCGGGCGGCGCGGCCGGCGTGAAGCTCGGACGCAGCCCGCTGTTGGTATCGGCCGCCAGCGTGAACTGCGACACGAGCAGCAGGCCGCCCGCGCGGCCTTCGCCGTCGATGTTCGACACCGGCAGGTTCATCTTGCCGGCTGCGTCGCTGAACACGCGGTAGCCGAGCAGCTTCGCGAGCAGCTTGTCGGCCGCGGCCTCGGTATCGCCGCGCTCCGCGCAGACCAGCGCGAGCAGGCCCGCGCCGATCTCGCCCGTCGTGCGGCCGCCGACGCGCACGTCGGCACGCGTCACGCGCTGGATCAGCGCGATCATGCGGTCAGCGTGACGCGCGCGAAGCGGCGCTTGCCGACCTGCACCACGAACTCGCCGGCCTCGACCTTCAGGCCCTTGTCCGACACGGTCGCGCCGTCGATCTTCACGCCGCCCTGATCGATGTTGCGCAGCGCTTCGCTGGTCGACGGCACGAGGCCGGCCTGCTTCAGCAACTGACCGATCGCGAGCGGCGCACCGGCCAGCGTGACCGACGGAATGTCGTCCGGCACGCCGCCCTTCGCACGGTGGTTGAAGTCCTCGAGCGCACGCTCGGCGTCGGCCTGCGAGTGGAATCGCGCGACGATTTCCTGCGCGAGCAGCACCTTGAAATCGCGCGGATTGCGGCCGCCTTCGGCCTCGCGCTTGAAGCCGGCGATCTCGTCGAGGCTGCGGAACGACAGCAGCTCGAAGTAACGCCACATCAGCGTGTCCGAGATGCTCATCAGCTTGCCGAACATGTCGGTCGGCTTCTCGCTGATGCCGACGTAGTTGCCCTTCGACTTCGACATCTTCTCGACGCCGTCGAGGCCTTCGAGCAGCGGCATCGTCAGGATGCACTGCTGTTCCTGGCCGTACTGCTTCTGCAGTTCGCGACCGACCAGCAGATTGAACTTCTGGTCGGTGCCACCGAGTTCGAGATCCGCGTTCAGCGCGACCGAATCGTAGCCCTGCATCAGCGGGTACAGGAATTCGTGGATCGAGATCGGCACGCCGCCCTGGAAGCGCTTCGTGAAATCCTCGCGCTCGAGAATCCGCGCGACCGTGTAGCGCGACGCGAGCTTGATCATCCCGTCCGCGCCGAGCGGCATCGACCATTCGCTGTTGTAGCGGATCTCGGTTTTTTCGCGATCGAGCACGAGCGCGGCCTGCTCGAAGTAGGTCTTTGCGTTCGATTCGATCTGCTCGCGCGTGAGCGGCGGGCGGGTCGCGTTGCGGCCCGACGGATCGCCGATCAGCGACGTGAAATCGCCGATCAGGAAGATCACCGTATGGCCGAGATCCTGCAACTGGCGCATCTTGTTCAGCACGACCGTATGGCCGATGTGGATGTCCGGTGCGGTCGGATCGAGGCCGAGCTTGATGCGCAGCGGCGTGCCGGTGGCTGCGCTGCGCGCGAGCTTCTGCGCGAACTCTTCCTCGATCAGCAGCTCGTCGACGCCGCGCTTCGTGACGGCGAGCGCATGCCGGACTTCGTCGGTGATCGGGAAAACGGGCTTGGAACTGGGTTCGGTGCTCATCGGTGCCAGGAAGAATGTCGCAAAAACAGGGATTTTCCCATAACTTGCGCGCGCATCGCTTAACGACGCGTCACGTTGCGCGGATAATCGGGCGCAAGGCGCGCGGCACCGGCCCGCGCCGCACGATCCAGGAGAACCCAACGTGCCGCAACGACAGCCGCAGCCTGCCCATCCGGCAGACGGCATCTATTTCGGGCTGATGTCGGGAACCAGCATGGACGGCGTCGACGGCGTCGCCGTGCGTTTCGAAGCCGGCCGCGCGCCGGTCGTGCTCGCGGAAGCGTTCGTCGGCTTCGCGCAATCGCTGCGCGACGCGTTGTTCGCGCTGCAGCAGCCCGGCGACGACGAGATCGACCGCGAATCGCTCGCGGCGAATGCGCTCGTCGCGCGCTATGCGGTGTGCTGCCATGAATTGCAGCGCACGGCCGGGCTGTCGCGCGACGAGATCCGCGCGATCGGCGTGCACGGCCAGACGGTGCGCCATCGCCCCGAGCGCGGCTATACGCGCCAGCTCAACAATCCGGCGCTGCTCGCGGAGCTGACGCAGGTCGACGTGATCGCCGATTTCCGCAGCCGCGACGTGGCCGCCGGCGGTCACGGCGCGCCGCTCGCGCCCGCGTTCCATGCGACGGTGTTCGGCGCGCCGGGCGAAACGCGGGTCGTCTGCAATCTCGGCGGGATCAGCAACATCACGATCCTGCCCGGCGCGGACGGCGACGTGCGCGGCTTCGACTGCGGCCCCGCGAACGCGCTGATCGATGCCTGGGCGACCCGCCATCTCGGCAAGCCGTACGACGACGGCGGGAAGTTCGCCGCACGCGGCACCGTACAGGCATCGCTGCTCGACGCCCTGCTCGACGAACCGTATTTCACCGCGCCGCCGCCAAAGAGCACCGGACGCGATCTGTTCAATCCCGCATGGCTCGACGCCAGGCTCGCCGCGTTCCCGCAAGTTGCACCGGAGGACGTGCAGGCCACGCTCACCGCGCTCACCGCCGTGTCGGTGGCGCGCGAAATCGCGCAGCACGCACCGGGCTGCAAGGCCGTGTTCGTATGCGGCGGCGGCGCACGCAATCCGGTGCTGCTCGATGCGCTTCGGCACGCACTGCGCGAGGCCGGTGTGCCGGCCTCGGTCGACACTACGGCTGCACTCGGCGTACCGCCGCAGCAGGTCGAAGCGCTCGCGTTCGCGTGGCTCGCGTACCGCTTCACCGCGCGCCAGCCCGGCAATCTCGCGACGGTCACCGGCGCAGCCGGCAACCGCGTGCTCGGCGCACTCTATCCGCGCTGACGCGATATCCGCCGCGCGGCGAGCGCCGCAGGACGAGTGCGCATAAAAAAACGGGGCATGAAGCCCCGTTTTTCATTCCGGCGAACCGGCGCGGATCTGCCGTGCGCTCAGACCGAGAACGACGAACCGCACCCGCAGGTGGTGGTCGCGTTCGGGTTCTTGATCACGAACTGGGCGCCGTTGAGGTCATCCTTGTAGTCGATCTCGGCGCCGACCAGGTACTGGTAGCTCATCGAGTCGATCAGGAGCTGGACGCCGTTCTTGTTCATCACGGTGTCGTCCTCGTTGACTTCCTCGTCGAACGTGAAGCCATACTGGAAGCCCGAGCAGCCGCCACCCTGCACGAACACGCGCAGCTTCAGGTCGGGATTGCCCTCTTCGTCGATCAGTTGCTTGACCTTGTCGGCCGCGGCGTCGGTGAAGACGAACGGCAGCGGCATATCGGTCGTCGTTGCTGCGGTTTCGGTAACAGCGTTCATTCGAACTCTCCAAAAAGCTTTAGCCGCTATTGTAGGGCCGATCAGAAGATCGTGCTGATGTCCATGAAATCAATAGGTTCTTGTCGATTTCATCAAACGCGCCCGCGCGGGTGGCGGCCGCAGCGGCCCGGGTGCGGGTAGTCAGCGGGCATAAAAAAACCGCCAGCGTGAAAGCTGGCGGTTTTTCCGGCAGACGCCGCTCGAAAGCGGCGAGGCCATGAAGCGGAATTAACGCTTCGAGAACTGCTTTGCGCGGCGTGCCTTGCGCAGACCGACCTTCTTACGCTCGACTTCACGCGCATCGCGCGTGACGAAGCCTGCGCTCGACAGCGACGGCTTCAGCGTCGCATCGTAGTCGATCAGTGCACGGGTGATGCCGTGACGCACTGCGCCTGCCTGACCCGTTTCGCCGCCGCCGTTGACGTTCACCTTGATGTCGAACGTCTGGCCGTGGTTCGTGAGTTCCAGCGGTTGACGCACGATCATCAGCGACGTTTCGCGCGAGAAGTAGTCAGCGATGGGCTTGCCGTTGACGATGATGTCGCCCTTGCCAGCCTTGATGAAGACACGTGCGACTGCGCTCTTGCGGCGGCCCGTACCGTAGTTCCAGTTACCGATCATGTGGGTCCCCTTAGATCTCGAGCGCCTTCGGCTGTTGAGCCGAGTGCGGATGCGTCGCTTCTGCGTAGACCTTCAGCTTCTTGATCATCGCGTAGCCGAGCGGGCCCTTCGGCAGCATGCCCTTGACCGCCTTCTCGAGCGCGCGGCCCGGGAAGCGCTCTTGCATCTTGCCGAACGTCGTTTCATAGATACCGCCCGGGTAGCCCGAGTGACGGTAGTACTTCTTGTCCAGCGTCTTGTTGCCCGTGACCTTCAACTTGCTCGCGTTGATGATGATGATGAAATCACCAGTGTCGACGTGCGGGGTGAACTCAGGCTTGTGCTTGCCGCGCAGACGGCGTGCCACTTCGCTGGCAACACGGCCGAGAACCTTATCCGTCGCGTCAATCACGTACCATTCGCGCGTCACCTCATGGGCTTTTGCGGAAAACGTCTTCATGATCGATCCAAAAAAATTGCTTTGCCCGATGTGTTCTTCCTGCTTGTCTGTGTGCGCTTCGAGGCGCGGTGCAGGCTCTCCCTGTTCTTTTTCCGTGGGCATGAATGCGGAAAAGCCCTGAATTATAAAGGAAATACGGCTACGTGGTCAAAGAGAATCCACGTCCCGTGTTCGCGGCGGCCGAAATGAGCCAAAATCCGGTCGTGCCCCACCAAGCCAGGCGAACCGAGCGCCTGGGGAGGCACCCATCGACGCGCGGCACATGACCTTGCCGCGCCAGACCGGTCGAACCCGAAAAACAACAAACCAGCATGATGAAACAACGACTTACGCCCTTTCTGGCGGCCGCGCTGCTGGCCGTCGCGGCGCCCGCCGTCGCCGCCCGCTCCGGCTGCGAAGCCAAGCTCGACGCACTCGATGCACGCATCGCCGAAGCCCGGACCGCCCATGCCGAAGACCGCATCGCGCGCCTGCGCGCGGTGCGCGAACGCGTCCGCCACTTCTGCGCACGCGGCCACGGCCACGCGTCGGCCGCCCGTGCGCCGGCGCCCGATGCCGACTCGCGCGGCACGCCGCCCGACGCGACTTCGCAGCCGGCTGCGCGACAGCCCGCGTGACGGTGCCGACGCGCGCAAGCCGCGCGCGGATGTTTGCATGGGACGAAAAAAAGCCCGAACGGCTGGTTCGGGCTTAATCCACCTTAGGAGGAGGGTGGAGGAGACATGCGGAGGTTGCCGCAGCGCGGCAACCAATGAGGACCATTATACGAATGCCCCGCCGACTTCACAAGAAAATTTGCATTGCGAAATCAAATACCGCAATATGAGATTTCATCCGGAAAGCTCGTTCGGACACATTTCCCTTTGAAATCAAACACGTAAACCCCTCTGACACGACCTAAAGCTACCCTCGCCTAGAGCAAAACCCCTAAATCCAGCAGGGAAATCGCCGCTCGCCGCCCTGCCCGCCCGGCCCCGGCGTTGCGCGTCGTGCAGCGCATCAGCCGACCGTTGCGCCGCGGGCTACAATGCCGGATCGAATCCGAATCAGGCAACGCTGGAGTGCAAGCATGGAATGCAAAGTAAGCTGGATGGGCCAGGACGGCATGGCGTTTTCCGCCGAGACCGGCAGCGGGCACCTCGTCACGATGGACGGCGCGCCCGAAGGCGGCGGCCACAACCTCGCGCCGCGTCCGATGGAAATGGTGCTGCTCGGCACCGGCGGCTGCACCGCCTATGACGTCGTGCTGATCCTGAAGAAGAGCCGCCAGGAAGTGAGCGGCTGCTCGGTCACGCTGAAGGCCGAGCGTGCGAGCGAAGATCCGAAGGTGTTCACGAAGGTGCACTTCCACTTCACGGTCACCGGCCGCAACCTGAACCCGGCCACGGTCGAGCGCGCGATCAACCTGTCGCACGACAAGTACTGCTCCGCGTCGATCATGATCGCGAAGACGGCCGAACTCACGCATTCGTTCGACATCGTCGCCGCCTGAGCGCACGGCGCGCGCATGAAAAAAGGGCCGGCGCTCCGCAGGGAGCGCCGGCCCTTTCGCATTCGAACGGCAAAGCAGGCCGATAAGCCGGATTCTGTGCACGCTGCACGCCGAAGCGCGCAACGCGTGGCAGTCATTCCTCTAGGCGCGCCATTGCTGACGCGCTCAAGCTTCCTACCCGCAGACGAGACGGGGGCCCCGTCCTGCATCCGAAAATGCGCGCCTGCCTACTTGGAATTGCTCCGGGTGGAGGTTACCGTGCCGGCGAACGTCGCCGTCGCCGCGGTGCGCTCTTACCGCACCGTTTCACCCTTACCTGATCCCGGCTTGCGCCGGGCCATCGGCGGTTTGCTTTCTGTTGCCCTGTTCCGCGTGTCGCCACGGATGGCCGTTAGCCATCACCCTGCCCTGTGGAGTCCGGACTTTCCTCGCCCCCGCGCGCCCGAAGGCGCCGAGGCCGCGACTGCCTAGCCTGCTTTGCGACGCGCATTCTAGCACTGCGCGCCGCCGTCGGCAGCGCGCGAGCGGCGGCCGCGGCGAAACACGGCCGGATCGTCGTAGAACGCGGCGTCGGCGTTCGCCGCGCACCAGCCCGGCACGCCGAGCACCGGCAGCGGCGCGAAGTCGCGGCTCGTCAGCGCGCGCGTCGCGAGGTCGGCGGCGATTCGTGCATCGACGTGCGCGCTCCGTCGCGCTTCGGGCCATGAAAAATAGTCGGCGCTCACTTCGACGATCCATGCGTGCGCGGTGCAGGACTTGTAGGGTGCGACGAGCTGTTCGAGCAGCGCATGGCCGACGAGTCGCGCTTCGCAACGCGTGCCCCACGCATCGCGCGCGGCCACCAGCAGCCGCGGCCAGTCGAAACCACGCAGCGCGTCGGCGAGCGCGCGGTCGGCGGTAACGAACAGCGCGGCGTTCTCGTCGAACAACGTGAGCGCGTCGCGCAACGTCCCGCGCACAGGGCCGACGCCGCCCGCCGCGTCGATCGCGGCGGCCTGGCGCGCGTTCAGCGCGGCCTTGATGCGCGGGTACGCGAACCAGATGAGCGCATTGAAGAAGTCGTGAAGATGGTGGCGGGTCGGCACGTGGCCGGTGCCCGCAATATGGGTCTCGTACGCGACGCCGGGCGGCAGCTCGGCCTGCGGCACGAAGCGCAGCGGCCTGCCGCGGCCGGTGACGCGATCGCCGCCTCGTGACACGCCGCCCAACGCGCCGTTCAACGCATCGAGCAGCGCGGCCTCGCCCGCGCGGGCGGCCGCCTGCCACGCGCGGCCCGGCTCCGCGTAAGGCGCGAGCCACGGCGCGGACCAGTCGATCCGCGCGAAATCCGCCGCTGCGCGACCGGCCCCGGAGCCGGATTCGCGCGGCGGCGCGCCGGTCACGCCAGCTTCCAGCCGATCGTCTCGCCGCCGCGCAGCGGCACGACCGGCGTATCGCCCGCGAAGATCTCGCGCGGCAGTTCCCACGGCTCGCGGCGCAGCGTGACCGTCTCGGCGCTGCGCGGCAGCCCGTAGAAATCGGCGCCGAAGAAGCTCGCGAACCCTTCCAGCTTGTCGAGCGCGCCGGCCGTGTCGAACGCTTCCGCGTACAGTTCGAGCGCGTGCAGCGCCGTGTAGCAGCCTGCGCAGCCGCACGCGGTTTCCTTCGCGTCGCGCGCATGCGGCGCGCTGTCGGTGCCGAGGAAGAAGCGCGGATTGCCCGACGTCGCGGCCTCGACCAGCGCCACGCGATGCGTCTCGCGCTTGAGCACCGGCAGGCAGTAGTAATGCGGGCGAATCCCGCCGACGAACAGCGCGTTGCGGTTGTACAGCAGGTGATGCGCGGTGATCGTCGCGCCGAGCAGGCCGGGCGCCGCGTCGGCATCGCGTACGTAGTCGGCCGCGTCCTTCGTCGTGATGTGCTCGAACACGACCTTCAGGCCCGGGAAATCGCGGCGCAGCGGCGTCATCACGCGGTCGACGAACACCTTCTCGCGGTCGAACAGGTCGATCGACGCATCGGTCACCTCGCCGTGCACGAGCAGCGGCATGCCGGTGTCCTGCATCGCCTCGAGCGTCTTCGCGCATTTCGCGAGATCGGTGACGCCGTGGTCGGAGTTCGTCGTCGCGCCTGCCGGATACAGCTTCACGCCGTGCACGAAGCCGCTTTCGCGCGCGCGGCGGATTTCGTCGGGCGGCGTGTTGTCGGTCAGGTACAGCGTCATCAGCGGCTCGAACGTCATCCCGGCCGGCAGCGCGGCGAGGATGCGCTCGCGATAGGCCTGCGCCTGCGCGGTGGTCGTGACGGGCGGCTTCAGGTTCGGCATGACGATGGCGCGGCCGAACTGGCGGGCGGTGTGCGGCAGCACGGCGGCGAGCATGTCGCCGTCGCGCAGGTGCAGGTGCCAGTCGTCGGGACGGGCGAGCGAAAGCGTCGCCGGGGAAGAAGCGTTCGAGGCAGTCATAGGAGGCGTCGTGAGGAACGGGCTTGCCATCGGCGGGGCCGGAACGCGCGTGCGCGGGCCGACTGACGGCAAACCGCAACACGGGGCCTTTGGCCAGCGGAATCCGCTTTTTACCGCTCAGGGCTCGGTGATATGCTAGAAGCCGCATTGTACCGGGGTTCGCCCGGTTCGTTACCCCCCGCTTCAGCCTGCCGCCCCACGTAAAATGTGCCAACTCCTTGGAATGAACTGCGCCGCGCCGACGGACGTCACATTCTCCTTCACAGGTTTCGCGGCCCGGGGCGGGCTCACCGATCACCATGCCGACGGCTGGGGCATCGCGTTCTTCGAAGACAAGGCCTGCCGTCTCTTCATCGATCACCAGGCATCAGCCACGTCGCCGATCGCCGAAATGGTGAAGCGCTACCCGATCAAGTCCAAGAACACGATCGCCCACATCCGCAAGGCGACGCAAGGGCACATCCTGCTCGAGAACAGCCATCCGTTCATGCGCGAGCTGTGGGGCCGGCACTGGATCTTCGCGCATAACGGCGACCTGCAGGACTACGCGCCGGACATGGACGGCAGTGTCTACCACCCGGTCGGCACGACCGACAGCGAACAGGCGTTCTGCGTGCTGATGCAGGGGCTGCGCGAGGCCTTTCCCGGCGCGCAGCCGCCGCTGCCCGAGCTGTTCGAGCGGGTCGGCGAACTGACGCGCGGCATCACCGATCACGGCGTGTTCAACTTCCTGATGTCGAATGGCCAGGCGCTCTTCGCGCACTGCTCGACGCGGCTGCACTACCTCGTGCGGCGCTGGCCGTTCTCGACCGCGCATCTCGTCGACGAAGACCTGTCGATCGACTTCGCGAAATACACGACGCCCGAGGATCGCGTCGCGGTGATCGCAACGCAGCCGCTCACCGACAACGAAGTCTGGACCGCGTTCGAGCCGGGCGAGCTGATCATGTTCCAGTGCGGCGACGTCGCCGCGCGGATGCAGATTCCGGTGCCCGAGCGTGTGCTCGAGAAGCTGCGCAACCCGTCGCTCGATGCGTCGGCGTCCGCGCCGCACACGGTGGTGCGCGAAGCGCTCGCCACCGCGGCCGACGGCGATTCCGACGACGCGATCGATTTCTGAAGTCCGGCGCGGCATCGGCTGCGCTCGCTTTCCGAACTGCTGCGCGCACTTCATGCGTCATCAGCGCAAATCGCCTCGCTCCGGTCAATACGGTTTCGTTTTGACCGCCACCCGGCGCAATCGATTGACATCACCCGACATCCGCTTGATTTTATTAATTTACAAGCGAAAGCAAATAAAAGATGGAATCAGGAAAATAACCATCAATTAAAACAAGAACCCCTGATCCGGATTTTAACGCACCGCATCTGCCGGAACCGTTCGCTATCCCACCTACTCCGGCAGCCGTTCCAGATCTCTGCAAAACCCCTCCCAGCCCGCCCCCGCCATAGCCTTCGGTTCGATTAACCACACAAATCAAAAATACCACGCATTACGGTTCGCATCATTACAGTTTCCAGCTTCTCGATAATCGACGGCCATCTGAATCAGTAGACTCCGCCCATCCTCGGTGTAACGAAACACGATTGGCGCGACACGCTGCCATAGCCGCCGCACGCCCCTTCGGATCATTTCCCCACCGCGGAATGCGAATTCGCCGAACAACGGCGAATGCCACGTCAAAAAGAAGAAAGAGGGGTATGTCGTGAATCACTCATTTCGATCGATATGGAGCGAGGCCGCCGGCTGCTGGGTCGCGGTCGCGGAAACGACCCAGACGCGCGGCAAGCGCTCGGGCGCTGCATCGGGGCCAAGTCAGCGCACCGCCCGCAAGGCAACGCATCACGCAACGCGCCGGTCGCCGCTTCGTGTCGCGGCGCTCGGCGCCGCACTGGCGGCACTGTCGGCCGGCACCGTGCACGCATCGACCTGCGGCAACGGCGCGGCCGTCGCGAACGGCGGCACCTGCGCGCTCGGCAGTTTCAGCCCGACCGTCAACAACGATCTCGTCGGCGCCACGACCGTGTCGGGCGGCGACCGGGTCGGCCTGACCGGCGCCTGGACGGGCGCGACCGGCGACATGGGCTACACGCCGATGCCGCTCGGCAACACGTCCATCATTTCGGGCAACCCGAATCAGCCGTTGGTCACGCTCGGCGGCAAGACGCAAAGCGTCGGCACCCCCGATTCGATCACGGGCAGCCGCACGTCCGTCGCCACTTACGACTCGTCCGCGTTCGTGTCATCGACCGCGGGCTCGACCGTCGTGCAGGTCTACCACGACGTGAACGACAACCAGTACGTGAACACGCGGATCGGCACGGTCGCGAATTCGGGCGGCACGCTCGACGTATCGATCGGCAACCCCGCGAACGCACCTGCGGCAACCGGCAACGTGATGACGATCGCGGCCAAGCAGAGCGATCTCGCCTACGCGGACGGCACCGGCTCGGCACCCAGCGTCATCAACTGGAATTCGCGCAACCAGATCTGGTTCATCACCGGCGACTATCTCGCGAGCGGCGGCCCCGTCGGCAGCATCGAGCTCGACGTGCCGACCTACGCAGGCACCTTCACCGCGTTCGACGGCAGCACGTGGACCGTCACCGACGCCGCGTCGCTCGCCGCGTACAACGACTTTCTCGTGCGTTCGGTCCGCAACGGCGCGCTCGGCTCGCAGACCGCCTACGACACCGCGTTCGGCCAGGCCGTGACACTTTCCCCGCAGACCTTCGAGTATGCGAACGACGTATCGCCCGGCGACAAGAACGCGCTGCCCAGAAACTACCCGTCCGCGATGCACGGCACGGGCGCGAACGCTACGCTGCACATCGGCAAGGACGGTCAGATCGACTTCCGCGGCTCCAACACGATCGATGAGAGCGCGGCCGTCGTCGCGGAGAACGGCGCGCACTTCGTCAACGACGGGCGCCTGTCGGGCGACTTCACGCTGGTGCGCCTGCTGAGCGGCGCGAGCGGCGTCAACAACGGCACGATCTCGTCCGGCTATACGGCTGGCGACAACGTCAACACGGGGGGCGCCACCCCTTCCGACAACTTCGGGCTCAACACGTACGTCGAAGGCAGCGGCGTGTACGCGAACGGCGCCGGCACGACGTTCGTCAACAACGGCGTGATGAACGTCGGCGCCTGGAATCTCACCCGCAACCGGCTCGACCTGCAGAACTACGCGGTAGCCGCCACGGACGGCGCGCGCGCGTCGAACGCCGGCACGATCAACGTCGGCGTCAACGCGACGACGCTCGACAGCCAGGTGATCGGCGGCCTCGTCGCCGGCGGCAGCTTCACGAACGAAGCCGGCGGCACGATCTATCTCGGCCGCGCCGCGCAGTACGACCCCAGCTCCCCCGAAGCCGCGAACGACGTCGCGCTGTCCGCGCACGGGTACGGCATCCTGCTCGGCGCGTCGGGCACCGCCAGCAACCTCGGCACGATCGTGATCGGCACGCAGACGCAGAACGGCGCCGCGCTGGCGAGCATCGGCTCGAGCGCCGGCACGCTGACCAACGCGGGCGCGATCGTCGTCAACGGCGCGGCGCCCGGCACGCCGCTCGCCAACGTCGGCATGCTCGCGGCCGACACCGCCGCGACCGTGACCAATACGGGCACGATCACGCTGAATGGCGTGAACGGCATCGGCATCATGGTCGTCGGCACCGGCACGAACGCGACGGCCGCGACGTCGACCGGCACGATCAACGTGGCCGGCGGCCTCGATCCCGCGTCGGGCACGCGCAACTACGGCGTCTGGGCCGAAGGGCCGCTCGCGAAAGCCACGCTCGACGGTGCGCTGAACCTGACGGGCACCGGCGCGATCGGCGTGCACGCGCGTTCCGGCGCGACGATCGACGTCGGCGCGAACGCCGTGCCGGCCTTCATGTCCGGCACGCACCAGATCGGCTTCTATGCATACGGCGCAGGCTCGAAAATCAACGTCGCCGCGCAGCACCTGAGTGTCGACACCGACGATTCGACGCTGTTCCGCGTCGCGGGCGGCGCGGCCTACACGGGCGCGTCGGCGGCCGGCGCACTGATCACCGACGTCAACGGCCAGCGCGCGCGCGGCGTGCTCGCGACCGACGTCGGCACCACGCTGTCGACCGGCAACGCGATCTACGACGTCAAAGGCGCGAACGGCATCGCGATCGCGGTCGAAGGCGGCGCGAAAGGCACGATCGACCCGGGCACGACGATCAACCTGAACGCGGCCGGCGCGACCGCGGGCATCGTCGACGGCCAGGCGCACGACCTCGCCGGCGCGGCTGCCGGCGCACCGGTCGCGACGACGCTGACCAATCACGCCGCCGTCACGTCGTCGACCGCCGGCGTGACCGGCTTCATCGCGCAGAACCTCGGCACGCTCGAGAACCGCAGCACGGTGTGGCTGACCGGCGCCGGCTCGACGGGCGTCGTGGCCGGCGCGCTCGGCACGGTGAACAACGCGTCGACGATCCGCGTCTCCAACGGCACCGGCGCGCTCGTGCAGGGTGCGTCGGCCACGCTCGCCAATGCGGGTTCGATCGAAGCCGACGACGGGATCGCGGGCATGCGTCTCACGGGGGCCGGCGCATCGGTCGCGCTGTCGGGCGCGGGCACCGTCGTCGCGAACGGCAGCGCCGACGGCGTGCTGATCGACTCGACCGTGACGGACGGCGGGATCGCGGCCGGGGCGACGTCGATCGCGGTCGGCGGCTCGGGCAGCGGCATCCGCAACCTCGGTGCGAATGCAACGATCGCACTGTCCGGCACGCAGGTCGCCACGACCGGCAACGGCGCCGCCGGCCTCGCGTCGACCGGTGCGGGTGCACGTATCGCGACCGATGCGGCCACGGTCGTCCGCACGGCGGGGGCCGACGCGCTCGGCCTGTCCGTGTCGGGTGCCGATTCCACGCTCACGGCCAACGGAACGACCGTCGCGACGACCGGCGCGAACGCGCATGCGATCGTCATGGACGGCCGCGCGACAGCCCTGCTGTCGGGCGCGAAGATTTCCGCATCGGGTGCCGCGGCCGATGGCATCGTCGCGCAAAACGGCGGCCGCATCGCCGATACGGGTTCGTCGCTCGCCAGCGTGGCCGGCAACGGCGCCACCGCGAACAGCGGCGGCGTGCTCGCGTTGACCGGCACGGCGCTCACGGGCGCGACGGCCGGCGTGCTGACGTCGGACACGCTCGCGAACGGCGCGACCAGCTCGGTGCTCGTCGACGGCGGCAGCGTGACGTCCGCCACCGGGCCGGCGTTCGCCGCGCGCGGCGGCACGGCCGACATCGCGGTACGCAACGGCACGGTCGTGACGGCCGGCAACGGCACGCTGCTGAACCTCGCGAACGGCAGCAACGTGACGTTCGGCGCATCGGCGGTCAACCTCGCGGGCGACATCGTGTCGGACGCGTCGAGCACCGGCAACGTGGTCCTCGCGAACGGCACGACGCTGACCGGGAAGATCGACCCGGTCGCGTTGAGCGTCGACGGCACGAGCACGTGGCGCATGACCGGCAGTTCGGTCCTGAGCAGCCTGAACAACGCGGGCCTCGTCGCGTTCGCCGCGCCGACCGGCTCGCCGACGCTGACCGGCAGCTACAAGACGCTGACGACCGGCGGCTACGTCGGCAACGGCGGCACGATCGCGCTGAACACGTATCTCGGCGCCGATACGTCGCCGACCGATCGGCTGATCGTGAACGGCGGCACGGCGAGCGGCACGACCGGCCTGAAGATCGCCAACACGGCCGGCACCGGCGCGCAGACAACCGGCGACGGGATTCCCGTGGTCGTCACGGCCAACGGCGGCACGACCGCCGCGTCGGCATTCCATCTTGCCGGCCCGGTACAGGCCGGCGCGTACGAATACCGGCTCTATCGCGGTGGGCAAGGCGATGCGAACGGCTGGTACCTGCGCTCGCAACTCGACCAGACCGACCCCGGCGACCCAATCCACCCGTCCGGCGGCGGCAACAACGGGAATGGCAACGCAAACGGCAACGGCGGCACGCTCGCGTATCGTCCGGGCGTGTCCGGTTACGCGATGACGCCGCTGCTGAACGCCGACTACGGCTTCTCGACGCTCGGCAGGCTGCACGAGCGCGTCGGCGACATCTACAACGTCGAGAAACAGCAGCCCGGCAATCGCGACGGCGTGTGGGGGCGCATCGGCGGCCAGAGCCTCGATGCGAATGCGGGCCGTTTCTCGGCCGACGAACGCACGTTCTTCGCGCAGTTCGGCAAGGACTGGACCCTCGACCAGGCGCCCGACGGCGCCGGCAGCACGCATGCGGGCGTGACGGCCAGCATCGGCGTGTCGAATGCGAGCTTCAGCGACATGGCGCGCGCAGGCTCGCCCGACCTGTCGACGTCGACCGGCTCGGTCGAGATGCACGCGCAAAGCGTCGGTGGCTACTGGACGCGCTACCTGCCCGACGGCACCTACTTCGACAGCGTCGGGCAGGTCACGCACTACGGCAACCGCTATCGCGACAGCTACGGCAACGAGGCATCGCAGAACGGCTTCGGCGTCGCGCTGTCGCAGGAAGTCGGCAAGCCGTTCGCGATCGGCACGTTGCCGGTCGCGGTCGAGCCGCAGGCGCAGCTGATGTATCAGTACCTGAAACTGAACGGGTTCAACGACAACGTGTCGGCCGTGTCGGGCACGACGACGAATGCGCTGCGCGGCCGCGTCGGCGTGCGCATCTTCCGGCCGAACCTCCAGTCGGACGCGGGCGGCGGCGCCGCGACGCCGTACTTCACGGCCGACGTGCTGCACGACTTCCTGTCGCCGGGGCAGACCGTGGTCGGCGGCACGCCGTTCGCGACGCATCTCGGGCGCACCTGGTACGAGCTCGGCGTCGGCGTGACCGCCGGCTTCGGCAAGTCGGGCGAGCTGTACGCGAATGCGAAGATCGCGCGCAACATCGGCGGCGATTACCGGCGCGGAATCGTCGGGCAGGTCGGCTACCGGTACAGCTGGTAACGCCCGGCGGCGGACGAAAAAAAACCGCCCGGCGGCATGCCGGGCGGTTTTCGCATGGGTGCGCGCGAAAACGCGCGAACGCTCAGTGCAGGATCTTCGCGAGGAAGTCCTTCGCGCGGTCCGATTTCGGATTCGAGAAGAAATCGTCCTTGCGGTCGTCCTCGACGATCGCGCCCTTGTCCATGAAGATCACGCGATGCGCGACCTTCTTCGCGAAGCCCATCTCGTGCGTGACGACCATCATCGTCATCCCTTCCTGCGCGAGTTCGACCATCACGTCGAGCACTTCGTTGATCATCTCGGGATCGAGTGCGGACGTCGGCTCGTCGAACAGCATCGCGATCGGGTCCATCGACAGCGCGCGCGCGATCGCGACACGTTGCTGCTGGCCACCCGACAACTGGCCCGGAAACTTGTGCGCATGCGCCTTCAGGCCGACGCGATCGAGCAGCTTCATGCCCTTCTCGTTCGCCTCGTCCTTGCCGCGGCCGAGCACCTTGACCTGCGCGAGCGTCAGGTTCTCGGTGATCGACAGGTGCGGGAACAGCTCGAAATGCTGGAACACCATCCCGACCTTCGAGCGCAGCTTCGACAGGTTCGTCTTCTTGTCGCCGACCGACTGGCCGTTCACGAGGATCTCGCCCTGCTGGAACGGCTCCAGGCCGTTCACGGTCTTGATCAGCGTCGACTTGCCGGAGCCCGACGGGCCGCACACGACGACCACTTCGCCTTTCTTGACCTCGGTCGTGCATTCGGTGAGGACCTGAAACTGGCCGTACCACTTCGAAACGTTCTTGATGGAAATCATCTTGTGACCTTTTTCTGGAGACCCTTGACGAGAGCAGACGCCAACGAGCAAATCACGAAATAGCATGCGCCGGCGAACAGGACCATCTCGACGGTCGTGCCGTCGCGATCGCCGACGTTGGCGGCCGTGCGGAAGAAGTCCGCGAGACTGATCACGTACACGAGCGACGTATCCTGGAACAGGACGATCGCCTGCGTGAGCAGCAGCGGCACCATCGCACGGAAGGCCTGCGGCAGGATCACGAGGCGCATCGCCTGCGCGTAGTTCATGCCGAGCGCGAACGCGGCATTCACCTGCCCGCGCGGCACCGCCTGGATGCCGGCGCGGATGATCTCGGAATAATACGCGGCTTCGAACAACGAGAACGCGACCATGGCCGACGCGAGGCGGATGTCGATCGTCGGCGACAGCCCGAGCACGCCCTGCAGCAACTGCGGCACGATCAGGAAGAACCACAGCAGCACCATCACGAGCGGGATCGAGCGGAACACCGTCACGTACGCTTTCGCGAACCATGCGAGCGGCTTCACGCCGGACAGCCGCAGCAGCGCCAGCAGCGTGCCCCAGACGATCCCGATCACGATCGCGATCAGCGTGATCTTGAACGTGACGACCGCCCCCGACCACAGCGTCGGCAGCGCGCCGGGAATACTACTCCAGTCGAACTGATGCATCACTTGCCTCCGATATAGCCGGGCAGCCGCGTGCGGCCTTCGATCCAGCGCATGAACGCCATCACGACGAGGTTGATCAGCACGTAGGCGAGCGTGACCGCGATGAACGACTCATAGGTCTGCGCGGTGTAGTCGACGAGCTGGCGCGCCTGTGCGGACAGGTCGAGCAGGCCGATCGTCGACGCGACGGCGGAGTTCTTGAAGATGTTCAGGAATTCCGACGTGAGCGGCGGCACGATGATCCGGTACGCGACGGGCAGCAGCACGTAGCGATACGTCTGCCATTGCGTGAAGCCCATCGCGAGGCCGGCCGCGCGCTGGCCCTTCGGCAGCGCGTTGATCCCCGAGCGCACCTGTTCGCACACGCGCGCGCCCGTGAACAGGCCGAGACAGACGATCGACGCGGTAAAGAACTGCGTGCCGGGCGGCAACTGCTTGATCCAGGTGCCGATCGACGCGGGCAGCAACTCGGGTATCACGAGATACCAGACGAAGAACTGCACGATCAGCGGGATGTTCCGGAAGATCGACACGTACACGGTGCCGATCGCGGCGAGCCACTTGTTCGGCACGGTGCGCAGCACGCCGAACAGCGACCCGACGATCAGCGCGATGACCCAGGCGACGAGCGACACTTCGATCGTCACCCAGAAGCCGGACATCAGCCATCCGAAATAAGTCGTCGGCTCGCCGGTCGACACGGGGCTCAGAAAGATGCCCCAGTTCCAGTGGTAAGACATGGGCAAGACTCCAGCAAAAAGAAACGGAAGAAGCGTGGCCTCTTCCGTCTCATTAGCGTCATTTCTGCATCAACGGCCGTGTGGTCAGTCGAGCGCCTTGTCGTTCGGGTTCGCGTACAGCTTCTTCATCGAATCGGACAGCGGGAAGTTCAGGTTCAGCCCCTTCGGCGGAATCGGGTTCTCGAACCACTTCGCGTAAATCTTCGCGGCTTCGCCCGACTTCTCGACTTGCGAGATCGCGTCGTCGACGACCTTCTTGAAGTCGGCATCGCCCTTGCGCATCATGCAGCCGTAAGCCTCTTCCGATTGCGGCGTGCCGACGATCACCCACTCGCCCGGCTGCTTCGCCTTCGCGCGCTCGCCCGCGAGCAGCGCGTCGTCCATCATGAACGCGACCGCGCGGCCCGATTCCAGCGTGTTGAACGAATCGCCGTGATCCTTCGCGCTGATGATATTCATGCCGAGCTGCTTGTCGTTGTTCATCTTGCGCAGCAGGCGCTCAGACGTCGTGCCGGCGGTCGTCACGACCGTCTTGCCCTTCAGGTCGGCGAAATCCTTGACGCCCGAATCCTTCTTCGTCATCAGGCGCGTGCCGATCACGAAGATCGTGTCGGAGAACGCGGCTTGCTGCTGACGCTCGAGGTTGTTGGTCGTCGAGCCGCACTCGATGTCGACCGTGCCGTTCTGCACGAGCGGAATACGGTTCTGCGACGTGACGGGGATGTTCTTCACCTGCAGGTTCGGCAGGTTCAGCTTCTTCTTCACCGCGTCCACGATCTTCAGCTGGAACTCGCGCGAATAGCCGACCACCTGCTGGTTCTGGTCGTAGTAGGAGAACGGAATCGACGATTCGCGGTGGCCCAGCGCGATCACGCCCGTGTCCTTGATCTTCTTCAGCGTGCCAGTCTCCTGAGCGTACGCGCCGCTTGCGAACGCGCACAGCGCCGCGGCCATCAGGACTGCCTTGTGGTATTTCATTTTGGTCATCTCCTTGGCTAAAACCCGCGCCAGTGTATCAAAGTAATATTTTTGAAAGTACTGGTTGTTTACCGCACTACGAATCGCCCTGTGCGAAGCCTTCCTCCCGGCTCCGGGCGCTCCAGATGCGCGCGCGGGCGGTGCCGGATTCGGCACCGCCCGCGCGGGTTCATATCCACAATCGGGTGGATTGCGTCATGAATCGATCATGGTCGTCGATCGGGGACGCCCGGTTAGGGACGCCCGGTCGGGGACGCCCGATCAGGGGTAGAGGCCGCGCATTTCGCGCGCCATCAGGATGCGCTTGCACGCGACGATGAACGCCGCCGTACGCACCGTCACCTTGTGCTCTTCCGCGACCGCCCACACGCCGGCGAACGCTTCGCGCATCACGCGCTCGAGACGATGGTTGATCTCGTCTTCCGTCCAGAAGAAGCTCGAGAAATCCTGCACCCACTCGAAGTACGACACGGTCACGCCACCCGCGTTCGCGATCACGTCGGGGATCACGAGCACGCCGTTCGCGCTCAGAATGTCGTCCGCCGCCGTCGTCGTCGGGCCGTTCGCGCCTTCGACGATGATCTTCGTGCGGATCTTCGCCGCGTTCTTCTCGGTGATCTGGTTTTCCAGCGCCGCCGGGATCAGGATGTCGGTTTCGACCGTCCAGAACTCGTCGTTCGGCATCGGTTCCGCGCCTTCGAAGCCCGCGACGCCGCCGGTGCGGGCGACGTGGTCGAGCAGCTTGTTCGAATCGAGGCCGGCCGGCTGGTAGATCGTGCCCGTGTGATCCTGCACCGCGATCACCTTCGCGCCCGCTTCCTGGAACAGCTTCGCCGCGATGCCGCCGACGTTGCCGAAACCTTGCACCGCGATACGTGCGCCTTCGATTTCCAGGCCCTTCTTCTTCGCCGCTTCGGAGCCGACGACGAACACGCCGCGGCCCGTTGCTTCCTTGCGGCCGAGCGAACCGCCGAGCGCGATCGGCTTGCCGGTCACGACGCCGGTCGACGTCTGGCCCTGGTTCATCGAGTACGTGTCCATCATCCACGCCATCACCTGTTCGTTGGTGTTGACGTCCGGCGCCGGAATGTCCGTGTTCGGCCCGATGATGATGCCGATTTCGCTGGTGTAGCGGCGCGTCACGCGCTCGAGCTCACCACGCGACAGCTTGCGCGGGTCGACGCGGATACCGCCCTTCGCGCCGCCGTACGGCACGTTCACGGCCGCGTTCTTCACCGACATCCATGCCGACAGCGCCATCACTTCCGACAGCGTCACGTCCTGGTGGTAGCGCACGCCGCCCTTGCCCGGACCGCGCGACACGTTGTGCTGCACGCGATAGCCTTCGAAGTGCGCGACGGTGCCGTTGTCGAGCTCGATCGGGCAGTCGACGATCAGGATGCGCTTCGGACGCTTCAGCGTTTCGAGCCAGCGCGACAGCGAACCGAGGTACGGCGCGACGCGATCGACCTGCTGAAGGTAGTTGCCCCACGGGCCGAGATCGTCGGCGTGCAGGTAGGACGGGATGGACTGCTGTTGCGAAGACATGGACACTCCAACGTTCAACGGATTGCGCACATTGTCGAAAAAGCCGTTTTTTTTATCCAATGCCGTTTGTTTATTCGATTATGCGTTTCTTGCATGATCGCGATTTTTCGCAAATCCGCGGTCGATTTGCGCAAGAACGCCCGCGATCGGCCGCGCATCGCGTTCGTGAAAAACCGGATCGGACAGGCGCGGGCCGGCCGCGGGACAGTCGTTCGGCAGGCGCTGGAGGGGGCGCCGTCAGCCGGCCGGGCCGATCGGCCGAATTAACCGTCGGCGGTTATCCGGCGATCAAGCGGTGGTGTCGCCGGTCGTGTCGCGCAGTTCGTCGCGCACGACGTCCCACAGCGCGCGCACCAGCTTCTGCCGCGGATCGTCGCCCTGCAGCGCGAGCTTGTCGCAGTACAGCCGGATCTCCATCGTCAGCGTGAACGGATGCGCGCCGCCGCGCGCCGACCGGTCGAGGCGGATCAGCCGGCCGCCCGCGACCGCATCGTCGACCGCGCTGTGCGGCAGGAACGCGACGCCGTGGCCCGCGAGCGCCATCGCCTTCAACCCCTCGGCCATGTCGGTTTCGTAGACGCGATCGAGAAACAGCCGCGTCGGCGCGTTCGCGATGATGACTTCGGTCATCCGGCCGAGATACGCGTTCGGCGTATACGACAGGTACGGCACGCGCGCGTCCGCCGCGCCCGGCAGCGTATGGCGCGGCCGGCCCGCGCGACCGGGCGCCGAGAACGGGCTGATCGGCTCGCTGCCGAGGATCAGCATGTCGTAGCGGGCCGGGTCGAGCGCGACCGGGTGGCTCGGGTGGTGATAGCCCATCACGAGGTCGCAGCCGCCCTCGACCAGCGACAGCACCGCGTCGTGCACGTTCAGCGCGCGCAACCGCGTATGGACCTGGCCCATCTTCGCCTCGATCCGCTCGAGCCAGCGCGGAAAATACGTGAGCGACAGCGTGTGCGGCACCGCGAATTCGATCGTCGGCACCGGCGCGCCGACGTGGCCGCGCAGCAGCGTGCGCGCCTCGTGCGCCTGCGACAGCATCGTCAGCGCCTGCTCGTAGAAGATCTGCCCGGCCTGCGTGAGCCGCGTCGGATAGACCGAACGATCGATCAGCTCGGTCGCGAGCCACGCCTCGAGCGCCTGGATGCGCCGCGAAAACGCCGGCTGCGACACGTGCCGCAGCTCGGCGGACCGACTAAAGCTGCGCGTCTCCGCGAGCGAGACGAAGTCTTCGAGCCATTTCAGTTCCATGCAGGCAGGCGCGGCGGGCGGCGGTCGGGAAGAAGTCTGCATTCTACCGGCGGGCGGCCCCGGCCGGCGGCGTCGAACGCGGCCCGGCAAGCCGGCGCGGGCACCCGCCGGCACGCCATTCACGCGCCGCCCCGGTGCCGCCCGGACCTCGCACGCCCGCGGCAGCCGCGGCCGGACCGGTTCGGTCGGGACCGACGCGCGCCGATGGTAAAATGCCGGATTCTCCTCCCCTCGTTCGCCCCGGCCCCAAAAGGCCCTGCCCGATCATGTCCGACACTCGTCCCGATACGCTTTTCGCCCTCACCGCGCTCTCGCCCATCGACGGCCGCTACGCCAGCAAGACCGAAGCGCTGCGCGACTGGCTCTCCGAAGCCGCCTTCATGCGCCACCGCGTCACCGTGGAGGTGCACTGGCTGATCGCGCTGTCGCGCGCCGGCTTCGCGGAAGTCCCGCGCTTCTCGGAAGCCTCCGAGCAGTTCCTGCTGCAGCTCGCCGAGCGCTTCACCGCGCACGACGCCGCGCGCATCAAGGAAATCGAGCGCGTGACGAACCACGACGTGAAGGCCGTCGAATACTGGCTGAAGGAATCGGTGAAGGGCCAGGCCGAACTCGAGAAGGCGAGCGAATTCATCCACTTCGCGTGCACGTCCGAGGACATCAACAACACGTCGCACGGCATGATGCTCGCCGGCGCGCGCGAACACGTGATCCTGCCGGCGCTGCGCACGGTCTACCAGCGCCTCGTCGCGCTCGCGCACGCGCACGCCGAACAGCCGATGCTGTCGCGCACGCACGGCCAGCCGGCCAGCCCGACGACGCTCGGCAAGGAACTCGCGAACGTCGCCGCGCGCCTCGCCCGCGCGATCACGCGCATCGAGAAGGTCGAGATCCTCGGCAAGATGAACGGCGCGGTCGGCAACTTCAACGCGCATCTCTCGGCGTATCCGGAATTCGACTGGGAAGCGTTCTCGCGCGACGTGATCGAAAACCGCCTGAAGCTCACGTTCAACCCGTACACGATCCAGATCGAGCCGCACGACTACATGGCCGAACTGTTCGACGCCGTGGCGCGCGCGAACACGATCCTGCTCGACCTCGACCGCGACGTGTGGGGCTACATCTCGGTCGGCTACTTCAAGCAGAAGACGAAGGCCGGCGAAATCGGCTCGTCGACGATGCCGCACAAGGTCAACCCGATCGACTTCGAGAACTCGGAAGGCAACCTCGGCCTCGCGAACGCGACCCTGCGCCACCTCGCCGACAAACTGCCGGTGTCGCGCTGGCAGCGCGACCTGACCGACTCGACGGTGCTGCGCAACATGGGCGTCGCGCTCGGCTACTCGCTGCTCGCGTACGACTCGCTGATTCGCGGTCTCGACAAGCTCGAAGTGAACCCGCAGCGCCTGAACGAAGATCTCGACAACTGCTGGGAAGTGCTGGCCGAGCCGGTGCAGACGGTGATGCGCCGCTACGGCATCGAGAACCCGTACGAGCAGCTGAAGGAACTGACGCGCGGCAAGGGCATCACGCGCGAAGCGCTGCAGGAATTCGTCGGCACGCTGGCGATCCCGCAGGATGCGAAGGACCGCCTGCTCGCGATGACGCCGGCGTCGTACATCGGCAAGGCCGTCGAACTCGCGAAGCGGATCGCGTAAGCGCCGCCGTCGCCTGACGAAAAAAGCCCGATGCGAAGCGATTCGCATCGGGCTTTTTCATTGGCGCATCGCGCGGATGTCGACGATCAGAACGAGATCATCCGCCCCGGATTCAGCGCGGTCATCACGCTCATCGCCGCCTTCGCGGCGGGAATCGCAATCGGCGACAACTGTCGGCCGAGCGGAATCGCGCGATGGTCGATGCCCGTGAGCATCGAGAAATCGTCGTTGCGGCCGACGAAATCGTCGCAGATCGCCTTGCCGATTCGCACCGTCTGCGCGACGCCGTGCCCGCTCCAGCCTTGCACCATGTACATCGGCACGCGGCCGTCGGTCTTGCGGCTATCGGTCGCGCCGTTCAGCGTGAAATCGCTCACGCCGCTCCAGCAGTAGTCGAGCGCGAAGCGGCCGTCGTGCTGCGGAAACACCGTGTTCAGCCGCGTCAGCAGATACGCGTTGACGTCGGGCTGCGCCCAGCAGCTGCCGGTGCCCTGCCCGCCGAACAGCAGGCGGTTGCCGCGCACCGGCCGGTAGTAGTCGATCTGGAACTGCGTGTCGTACACCGGCATGCCGGCCGGCAGCAGCGTCGCGACGTCGACGTCGAGCGGCGCCGTCACGCTCACGTACGTGAAGAACGGCACGGTGGTCGCCGCGCCGTCGTCGAGCAGCCGGAACGTCGTGTTGTGCAGCGCGAGCACCACACCCTTGCGCGCGGTGATGGTTCCGCCCGGCGTCGTCGCGACGACGCCGGCGGGCGTCTCGTCGAGCTCGAGCACCTCGGTGCCTTCGAACAGCGCGCCGCCGTTCAGCCGGAAGCCGTGCACGAGGCCACGCACCAGCGCGAGCGGGTGAATCTGGCCGCCGATCGCGTCGATCGCCGCGCCGTGATACAGCCCCGAGCGCACGTATTCGTCGTGCAGCTGATGGCGGCCGACGAGCGTCACGCCCGCGTCGCCGAGATGGCGGCGCGCATCCGCGCCGTCGAGCAGCGCGCTCATGTGGCCGGGGTGAACCGCCGCCGTCACGTGGCCGCGCTTGCGGTCGAGATCGAGCGCGTAGCGGGCGCCGATCCCGTCGATCAGGTCCATCGACTCGGCCGATGCGAAGCGCCACAGCCGCTTCGCATCGTCGTGCGACAGGTTCTCGATCATGTCGGCGGCTTCCCAGCGCGCGAGGCCGGGCGTGAGTTGCCCGCCGTTGCGGCCGGACGCGGCCGAGCCGACGTGATGCTTGTCGACGAGAATCGTGTCGACGCCCGCTTCCGCGAGATGCAGCGCGGCCGATGCGCCGAGCAGGCCCGCGCCGATCACGAGCACGTCGCACACGGCATCTTGCGCGAGCGGCGCGCTGTTTTCATGGCGCGACAACGACGCCTCGTACCAGTTCGCCGGACGCTCGCCGTCGTAGCGGCCCGGATCGCACCAATTCCAGTTGTCTTTTTCGATATTCAGTTGCGTTTGCGCGAAACGCGCTTCGCCCTGGATCAAGGGCTTGTTGTTGGACGTCATGATTGCACTTGCATGGTCTTGGGCCGCCTGTCGAAGAGCCTGTTGGCTTCGCGGGTGGGGGCAGCCGGTTCCACATGGGAGTCAACGAGAAAAGGGGCGCGATGGCCCGTGTTGACGGCGGGCACGCTCGTGCCGCCTGGATCCCGGACTTGTGCGAAAGCACGTATTGAAAGGTGCCGGGACACCCAATTTCTACACCGCAGAAATAATTCTACAGTGTAGAATAAGCTTTCGTCAAGTTTACAGCCGGTACGGTACCGGCCTGCCAGCCCGCCTCGATGAAAGACAAACCCGCCCAAGGGCCGCGCGGCCTCGACAAGGACGCGATCGTCGCGGCCGCGCTCGCGCTGCTCGAAGACGTCGGCGAAGCCGCGTTCAGCGTGCGCAAGCTCGCGCAATCGGTCGGCTGCGACCCGATGAGCGTGCTGTATCACTTCAAATCGAAGGAAGGCCTGAGCCGCGCGATCGCGAATGCGCTGTCGCGCTCGCTCGTGCCGGTCGAGCCTTCACTGCCGTGGCGCGAACGGCTGCGCGACCTCGCGCGCCAGTATCGCGCGCTCGCGCTGCGCTACCCCGCCGCGTTCGCGCTGCTGCAGCGGCACATGAGCACGGGGCCGGCCGATCTCGCGCACATCGAGGCCGTGCATCGCGCGCTGACCGATGCCGGCATCGCGCGCGCGGCGCTGCCGTCGGTATGCGTCGGCTGGTACGCGAGCGTGATCGGGCTCGCCGCCGCCGAAGCGGGCGGCCTCACGCGCGCCGCGAACGACGTCGAGCTCGCGGAAATGCACGCGCTGGCCGACGCCGCGCATCCGCTCGTCAAGTCGGCCGCTCCGCTCTATGCGCAGCTCGATCCGGCCGTCGTGCACGACACGATGCTCGACGTGCTGCTCGACGGCATCGCGCAACGCGCACGCACGGCCTGACCGGCTTGCGCATCGCCAACGAAAAAGGCGCCCGAAGGCGCCTTTTTCATGACGATGACCGCGAACCGCGCTCAGTGCTGCTGCGCGAGGCCGATCTTCAGCATGACCTGATCGACGATCTGCTCGGGCGTCAGCTCGATGCTGACCTCGATCGCCTCGTCCGGGCCCGGCTCCTCGAGCGTGTCCAGCTGGCTCTTCAGCAGCGACGGATCGAAGAAATGGCCGGTGCGGCTTTTCAGACGCTCCTGCAACACCTCGAACGAACCCTTCAGATACACGAACCGCACGTCGGTATCGGTGCCGCGCAGCACGTCGCGGTACGACCGCTTCAGCGACGAGCACGTGAACACGGCGGTTTCGCCGGCGCGCTGCTTTTCCTCGATGGCCGCGCGAATCGTGCGCAGCCACGGCCAGCGGTCTTCATCGGTCAGCGGAATGCCGTGGTGCATCTTTTCCTTGTTCGCCGCGCTGTGAAACGCGTCGCCATCGGTATAGCTGCACGACAGGCGTTCCGCCAGCATTTCGCCGATCAGCGACTTGCCCGCGCCCGACACGCCCATTGCGATCAGAATCATTGACTACCCCTTGTTACAGAACCACGCTCAGCAACAGCGTAAAACTCAGACCGAGCACCGAGATGATGGTTTCAAGCAGCGACCAGGTCTTGAACGTCTGGCCCACCGTCATCCCGAAATATTCCTTGATCAGCCAGAAGCCGCCGTCGTTCACGTGCGAGAAGATCAGCGAGCCCGACCCCGTCGCCAGCACGAGCAGCTCCGGCCGGACCGACGCGCCCGACGCCGCCGCGATCGGCGCGACGATACCGCAGGCCGTCGTCATCGCGACCGTCGCCGAACCCGTCGCGAGACGCATCAGCGCCGCGACGAACCAGCCGAGCAGCAGCGGCGACAGGTGTGCGTGCTTCGCGGTCTCGACGATCTGCTGCGAGATCCCGCTGTCGCGCAGGACGCCGCCGAAGCCGCCGCCCGCGCCGACGATCAGCGTGATCCCGGCGATCGGCGCCAGGCACTCGCCGCAGAACTTCTGGATCTGGTCGCGGTTGAAGCCCTGCTTCGCACCGAAGGTCCAGAAGCTCACGAGCACGGCGATCAGCAGCGCGACGTCGGAGTTGCCCGCAAAGCGCAGCAGGTTGTTCGGCAGCGACTTCGGCGTGAATACCAGGTCGGCCCAGCTGCCGACGAGCATCAGCACGACGGGCAGCAGGATCGTGAACAGCGTGATGCCGAAGCTCGGCAGCTCGCGCTTGCCGCCGTCCGTGCGCGAATCGACGAATTGCGACGCGAGCGGGTTGTTTTCCGGCAGCTTCACGAACTTCGAGATCATCAGCGCGAACAGCGGGCCCGCGATGATCGCGGTCGGCACGCCGACGACCAGGCCGAAGGCGATCGTCTTGCCGATATCGGCGCCGTATTGCTGGACGGCCAGCAGCGCGGCCGGGTGCGGCGGGATCAGCCCGTGCACGACCGACAGGCCGGCCACCATCGGCAGGCCGACGACGAGCAGCGACTTGCCGGTGCGCTTCGCGACGTTGAACGCGATCGGGATCAGCAGCACGAAGCCGACTTCGAAGAACACCGGCAGGCCGACGATGATCGCGACGAACATCATCGCCCAGTGGATGTTCTTTTCACCGAACCAGTCGATCAGCGTGGTCGCGATCCGTTCGGCGCCGCCCGATTCGGCCATCATCTTGCCGAGCATCGTGCCGAGGCCGACGACGATCGCGATGTGGCCGAGCGTGCCGCCGGTGCCCGTCTCGAACGACTTGACGATCTTGTCCATCGGCATGCCGACGACGAGACCGAGGCCGAGCGAGACGATGATCAGCACCAGGAACGGGTAGATCTTGTAGCGCGCGATCATCAGGATCAGCGCGGCAATCGCGATCAGCGTGAATACGAGCAGCATGCTGCCTTGGACGGCCCCCATGTGGCACTCCTCCTAGAATTGTTCGAACCGGGCGAGTCGTTGCGAGTATGCCCGGCTATGCGGGTCTCCGAAACACGGGGGTACCCCCCCCCCGTCAGGACGCTGAATTTTACTTATCTTTGCGATCCGCGGATAGAACCGGTTCCATCAGCAAAAACCCTCGGTAAAACAAGCACTAACGCTTGCTTTCCGAGGGCTGAACCGTCATCTGGTACAAGTCTTAACGGGGCAGCTGGCTCGCTGCTTGCGCGAGGCGCGTGACTTCGGCCCAGTCCTGCGCGGCGAGCGCGGCCTTCGGCGTGAGCCACGAGCCGCCGACGCACACGACGTTCGGCAGTTTCAGGAAGTTCGGCGCGGTGTCGACCGTGATGCCGCCGGTCGGGCAGAACTTCAGCGCCGGGAACGGGCCATGGAACGCCTGCAGCATCGGCACGCCGCCCGCCTGCTGCGCGGGGAAGAACTTCACGATGTCGTAGCCGAATTCGAGCGCCTGGATGATGTCGCTCGGCGTCATCACGCCCGGCAGCAGCGGCAGGCCGGCGTCGAGCGACGCGAGGTGCAGCTCCTTCGTCAGGCCCGGCGACACGCCGAACTTCGCGCCCGCACGCTTGGCCTGCGCGCAGTGCTCGGGCTTCGTGATCGTGCCGACGCCGACGACGATGTCGTCCGCGAGCTGGCTCGCGCGCTGGATCGCTTCCAGCCCGGCCGGCGTGCGCAGCGTGATCTCGAGCACCTTCACGCCGCCCGCGTGCAATGCACGCGACACGTTTTCGCCCTGCTCGACCGAGTCGAATGCGAGCACCGGAATGACCGGGCCCAGCTTCACGATTTCAGCAATCGTCTTCATTGAATTGGCTCCTTGAAATTCATGCGGCGACGTGGGCGGCCGTTTCGCCGACCAGCGTCCCGAAAACCGATGCGCCCTGCTCGGCCGGCGCCGCGGCCGCGCGGAACACGCCGAACAGTTCGCGCCCGAAACCGACTTCGTTCTCGGCCTGGTGCCGCGGCTGCGCGACCGGGCGCGCGTGCCACTCGGCGTCGTCGACCTCGATGTCGAGCACGCCGGCTTCGGCGTCGATCACGAGCATGTCGCCCGTCTTCACCTTGCCGATCGGGCCGGCCAGCAGCGCCTCCGGCGACACGTGGATCACGGCCGGCACCTTGCCCGACGCGCCCGACATGCGGCCGTCGGTCACCAGCGCGACGTGGAAGCCCTGATCCTGCAGTACGCCGAGCAGCGGCGTCAAACGGTGCAGCTCGGGCATGCCGTTGGCGCGCGCGCCCTGGAAGCGCACCACCGCGACGAAATCGCGCTTCAGTTCGCCGCGATCGAACGCTTCCTGCACGGCTTCCTGCGAGTCGAACACGATCGCGGGCGCCGTCACCTTGCGGTGCTCGGGCGCGACCGCCGAGATCTTGATCACGCCGCGGCCGAGGCGGCCTTGCATCAGGCGCAGGCCGCCGTCCGGCTGGAACGGCTCGCGAATGCCGCGCAGCACCTTCGTGTCGTGGCTCTCGGCCGCGCCGTCGACCCACGTCAGCTTGCCGTCGATCAGCTTCGGCTCCTTCGTGTAGTGCGCAAGCCCCTTGCCTGCGACCGTCGTCACGTCCTCGTGCAGCAGCCCGCCTTCGAGCAGGTTGCGTACCAGGAACGCGACACCGCCCGCCGCGTGGAAATGGTTCACGTCGGCCTTGCCGTTCGGATAGATCTTCGCGAGCAGCGGCACGACGGCCGACAGCTCGTCGAAGTCGTTCCAGTCGATCAGGATGCCGGCCGCGCGCGCGATCGCGACCAAGTGCAGCGTGTGGTTGGTCGAGCCGCCCGTCGCGAGCAGCGCAACGATGCCGTTGACGATTGCCTTTTCGTCGATCACATGGCCGATCGGCGTGTAGTGGCCGCGCTCGACGGTCAGGTCGAGCACGCGGCGCGCGGCTTCGGCCGTCAGCGCGGTGCGCAGCGGCGTATGCGGATGAACGAAGGCCGAGCCCGGCAGGTGCAGCCCCATCAGCTCCATCAGCATCTGGTTGCTGTTCGCGGTGCCGTAGAACGTGCAGGTGCCGTGGCCGTGATATGCAGCCGATTCGGCTTCGAGCAGCGCGTCGCGGCCGACCTGGCCGGTCGCGAACTGCTGGCGGATCTTCGCCTTGTCGTCGTTCGACAGGCCGCTCGTCATCGGGCCGGCCGGCACGAAGATCGTCGGCAGGTGGCCGAACTGCAGCGCGCCGATCAAGAGGCCCGGCACGATCTTGTCGCAGATGCCGAGGCAGAGCGCCGCGTCGAACATGTTGTGCGTGAGCGCGATCGCCGTGCCCATCGCGATCGCCTCGCGCGAGAACAGCGACAGCTCCATCCCCGGGTTGCCCTGCGTGACGCCGTCGCACATCGCCGGCACGCCGCCCGCGAACTGCGCGACCCCGCCGTTCTCGCGCGCGGCCGCCTTGATGATTTCGGGGAAATCCTTGTACGGCGCGTGCGCGGACAGCATCTCGTTGTACGAGGACACGATGCCGATGTTCGGCTCGCGGATCGCCTTGATCGCGAACTTGTCGTTGCCCTCGAGGCCCGCGAAGCCGTGCGCGAGGTTCGCGCACGACAGCGCGCCGCGTGCCGGGAACTTGCCTTGCGCGCCGTCGATGCGCTGCAGATAGGCGGAACGGGTCGATTGGCTGCGGACGATCACGCGTTCGGTGACCTTCGCCAGGGTGGGGTGCAGCGACGTCATGCTGGGCGCTCCTGTATGCCGGCCGACACCGGCGGTTGGAATCGTAGGGACGGTCGAGCTTCGTCGATCGAACGAAGGCAGTCTAGTAGAAAAACTACAAGCACGCAATGCTGATTAGCACGCCCGCAACCACCATTCCCGCCACCAGCAAGGCTTTAATCAGTGAAAACCCTAATTAACGTCGCTAACCTCGCATCGAAACCATTGCGATTGCGCTAGTATTTTCATGTAGATTTTCTACAATTCGATTGCGATACACTCGCTCATCCGAACCCGATTTCCACCTGCCGTCCCATGCTGCCCCGCATTGAAGCGATCCGCGCCGAGTTGCGCCCGTCCGAGCGCAAGCTCGCCGACTACATCCTCGCCGCGCCGCGCGAGGTGCTCGACCTCGCGATGACCGAGCTGTCGATGCGCGCCGGCGTCAGCCAGCCGACCATCGCGCGCTTCTGCCAGGCGCTCGGCTGCAGCGGCTTTCGCGAATTCAAGATCCGGCTCGCGCAGAGCGTCGCGCCGGGCGTGTCGTCGGTGTACCGCGACGTCGAGCCGAACGAACCGGCACCCGGCATCATCGGCAAGGTGTTCGACCGCACGATCGGCGCGCTGATCGAAGTACGCAACAGCCTGTCCGCGGGCAGCGTCGCCGACGCGATCGCGCTGCTGTCGAACGCGTCGCGCATCGAGTTCTACGGCGCCGGCGGCTCGGGCATCGCCGCGCAGGACATCCAGCACAAGTTCTTCCGGCTCGGCGTGCCGAGCGTCGCGTATTCGGACCCGCACACGTTCTCGATGTCGTCGGCGCTGCTCGGGCCGCACGACGTCGTCGTCGCGATCTCGAACACCGGCCGCACGCGCGACATCGTCGACGCCGCGCGCTCCGCGCTCGCGTGCGGCGCGAAAGTCGTCGCGATCACGCAGAGCCATTCGCCGCTCGCGAAGCTCGCGACGGTCAGCCTCGCGTCGAACGTCGCCGAGGAAACGGACGTGTTCTCGCCGATGACGTCGCGGATGTCGCATCTCGCGATCGGCGACATCCTCGCGGTCGGCGTCGCGCTGTCGCGCGGGCCGGCGCTGATGGAACGCGTCGGCCGCGCGAAGGAAGCGATCACGCGCAGGCGGATCGACGATCCGACGAAGGAGTAGCGGTCGCGGAACGCCGCGCGTAAACGAACGACGGCGCCCCGAGGGGCGCCGTTGCGCATGATTCGACGGCGACGGTTTCGCCGGCCGCGCCGCTCAGAACGGCTTGATCACCACCAGCGCGACCGCCGCGAGCATGCCGAGCACCGGCAACTCGTTGAACACGCGATACCACTTGTCGGTGCGGCGGTTCTCGCCGCGCTCGAACACCCGCAGCAGGTGCCCGCAATACGCGTGATAGATGATCAGCAGCACCACCACCGTCACCTTCGCGTGAATCCAGCCCTGCCCCTGGCCGATGCCGATCACGAGCCACAGCCACAGCCCGCACGCGAGCGCGGGCACCGCGATCATCGTCATGAAACGGAACAGCTTGCGCGCCATCAGCAGCAGACGCCGCACCGCGGCCGGATCGGTCTCCATGGCCAGGTTCACGTAGATGCGCGGCAGGTAGAAGAGCCCCGCGAACCACGCGGCGATCAGAACGACATGGAACGTCTTGACCCAGAGCATTGCCATCGGTTGTGCGCCTCGCTGTTGACTTACTGACGGCCTTCGCCGTGCCCGAGCACCACGTACTTCAGCGACGTGAGCCCTTCCAGGCCGACCGGGCCGCGTGCGTGCAGCTTGTCGTTCGAGATGCCGATTTCCGCGCCGAGGCCGAATTCGAAACCGTCCGCAAAGCGCGTCGACGCATTGACCATCACGCTCGCCGAATCGACTTCGCGCAGGAACCGCATCGCGCGGTCGTGATCCTCGGTGACGATCGCATCCGTGTGATGCGAGCCGTAATGGTTGATGTGCTCGATCGCGGCGTCGAGGCCGTCGACGACCTTGATCGCGAGCACCGGCGCGAGATATTCGGTATGCCAGTCTTCTTCGGTCGCGTCGACGAGCGGGCCGACGCCCGCATCGGCGAGCACCGCGCGCGCGGCCGCATCGACGCGCAGCTCGACCTGCTTGTCGCGATACAGCTTGCCGAGCGGCGGCAGCAGCTTCGCGGCGATGCCGCTCGCGACGAGCAGCGTCTCCATCGTGTTGCAGGTGCCGTAGCGGTGCGTCTTCGCGTTGTCGCAGACGGTCAGCGCCTTCGCGAGATCGGCGCGATCGTCGACGTACACGTGGCAGATGCCGTCGAGGTGCTTGATCATCGGCACGCGCGCCTCGTTGATCAGCCGTTCGATCAGGCTCTTGCCGCCGCGCGGCACGATCACGTCGACGTATTCGGTCATCGTGATCAGCTTGCCGACCGCCGCGCGATCGGCCGTCGCGACGACCTGCACCGCGTCCTGCGGCAGGCCTGCCGCCTCGAGCCCTTCGCCGATCAGCTTCGCGAGCGCCGCGTTCGATTCGAGCGCCTCGGAGCCGCCGCGCAGGATCGTCGCGTTGCCCGACTTCAGGCACAGCGCGGCCGCGTCGATCGTCACGTTCGGGCGCGACTCGTAGATGATGCCGATCACGCCGAGCGGCACGCGCATCTGGCCGACCTGGATTCCGCTCGGGCGGAACTTGAGGTTGCCGATCTCGCCGATCGGATCGGCCAGCGACGCGACCTGGCGCAGCCCTTCGACCATCGTCTTCAGCGCCTTGTCCGACAGCGTCAGGCGGTCGACGAACGCCGCATCGAGCCCCTTTTCACGGGCACGGGCGACGTCGCGCGCATTCGCGTCCTTCAGCGCCTGCGCATCGCGTTCGATCGCGCGGGCCACGGCGTCGAGCGCCGCGTTCTTCGCGGCCGTGCTGGCGCGCGCCATCGCGCGGGAAGCGTGCCGGGCGCGACGGCCCAGGTCGGTCATGTACTGATCGATATCCATCGTGTGACTCGAGAAGCGAGCCGCGCGGGGCGGCATGAATTCGTGGGGAAGTGGGGGACGGCCACCCGGAAGTGACGATCCGCGGGACAGCCGTCCGTGCAGGGCAGCGGCCGATATGCCGCGCCAGCTATCGAAGCATTGTAAGCGGGTTGCGCAGCGCGCGCTGAAGGCCCGAACGGGGCTTAGCGTCGCACGCGACCCGCGGTCGGCGGTCGTTCGCCGCGGGCGCCCGCGACCGTCATCGCGAGCTGGAACAGCCCGTCCCACGGGTCGGGCGGCGGTTCGTCCTGCGTGCGGCGGCCCGGCGTGACGGCGGACAAGCCCTTGACCTGCCGGTCGAGCTTCGCGGCGAACGCGAGCGCCTTTTCGAGCACCGCTTCCGACACGCGGTTCAGCGCGGGCGCGATCAGCCGCTCACGCGGCCCCCACACGCGGTTCTCGCGCAGCAGCGTCGCGAGCGGCTTGCCGGCCGTCGTGCCGCGCTTGATCCGCAGCAGCGTGCGCAATTCCTCGACGACGGCCCACATCACGAGCACGATCGCCTCGCCCTCGCCCTTCAGCCCGTCGATCATCCGCGCGAGCCGCGCGGCGTCGCCGGCGAGCATCGCTTCGTTCAGCTTGAACACGTCGTAGCGCGCGACGTTCAGCACCGCGTCGTGCACCTGCTCGAACGACAGCGCGCCCTGCGGATACAGCAGCCCGAGCTTCTGGATTTCCTGGTGCGCGGCTAGCAGGTTGCCCTCGACGCGCTCCGCGATGAACTGCAGCGCGCGGCGCCCGTCGTCGCCGGATGCGACGCGCTGGCCCTGCATCGACAGGCGCTGGCCGATCCAGTTCGGCAGTTGCGCGCGATCGACCGGATCGATCTTCAGCGCGACGCCGCCGTTCTGCAGCGCGGTGAACCACGCGGATTTCTGCGTGGCCGCGTCGAGGCGCGGCAACGTGACGAGCATCAGCGCGTCGGGATTGGGTGTGGCCGCAAGCGTCTTCAACGCGTCGGCGCCTTCCTTGCCGGGCTTGCCCGACGGAATGCGCAGTTCGATCAGCTGACGTTCGCCGAACAGCGACATCGCCTGGGTCGCGCCGAGCAGCACGCTCCAGTCGAAGCCGCGCTCGACCGTATGCACCGAACGCTCGGTAAAGCCGGCCGCGCGCGCGGCCGCACGAATGCGGTCGCACGCTTCCTGCGCGAGCAGCGGCTCGTCGCCGTACACGGTATAGAGCCCGGCCAACCCCTTCGCGAGGTGCGGCTCCAGCGCATCAAGTCGCAATTGCATCGCTGCGTGCGCCCGCGATCAGAGCGGCGGCGGCGGCAGCGGCGCGCGCGGCGCCACGCCCGGCACCACGTCCTCCGGCGCCGGCGTCAGCGAGTGGACGATCGCGAGACGCCGCATCAGCTGGTCGACCGCGTCGTTCTGCATGTCGCCGTAAAGGATGTCGGCTTCCTGCGCCTTCGCGTTCGTGTACTGGTCGCTGTACGTCATCGCGCGGTTCAGCGCGATCGCGCTCGGCGGAATCAGCACGGTGCCGTCCTTGCTCGTCAGCGTGTAGTTCAGCGTGTAGAACAGCGCGTACTCCTGCGCGGAGCCGTACTTGTTGAGCGTCAGCGTGTTCTGGCCACGCGACTCCCACATGCGCAGCACGGCGTCGGCGTCGTCCGCCGACTTGACGATCTTCGTGTCGCTGCCGGCCTGGACGAGGCGCGTGAGCCGCGCCTCGACGGGCGCCGGCGCACCGGCCACGAACAGGTGCTTGAACGCGTAGTCCTGCTGGCCGCGCAACTGGAAGCCGCATGCCGACAGCACGACCGTGCTGCCGACGAGCATCAAAAACGATCTGCGGATCACCTTCGCTCCTTCTGGGTACGTCCGACGGCCGACGGCCGTCAGACGACGATGTTCACGAGGCGGCCCGGCACGACGACGATCTTCTTCGCCGGCTTGCCGTCGCTGAATTTCGCGAATGCCTCGTCGGCCACCGCCGCCGCTTCGATCGCGTCGCGGCTCGCGTCCTTCGCGACCTTCAGCGCGCCGCGCACCTTGCCGTTCACCTGCAGCACGAGTTCGATCTCGGCCTGCTCGAGCGCGGCCTCGTCGACCTTCGGCCACGGCGCATCGAGCAGCGCGCCGAATTCGTCCGCGTAGCCGAGCGTCTTCCACAGCTCGAACGTGACGTGCGGCACGACCGGGTACAGCACGCGCAGCAGCACGCCGTACGTCTCGCGCAGCACGGCGGGCGTCGCGCCCTTCGCGCCGTCGATCGCGTTCAGCATCTTCATCGCGGCCGACACGACCGTGTTGTACTGCAGGCGCTGGTAGTCGAAATCGGCCTGCTTCAGCACGCTGTAGATCTCGCGGCGCAACGCCTTGTCGGCATCGCCGAGCGTCGCGGCGTCGAAACCGGCGCGCGCGGCGAGCGCTTCGCGGTTACCGTAGCCGAAGCTCCACACGCGGCGCAGGAAGCGGCTCGCGCCCTCGACGCCCGCGCCCGACCACTCGAGCTGCTGCTCGGGCGGTGCGGCGAACATCGTGAACAGGCGCGCGGTATCGGCGCCGTACTGGTCGATCAGCAGTTGCGGATCGACGCCGTTGTTCTTCGACTTCGACATCTTCTCGATGCCGCCGAGCACGACCGGCTGGCCGTCCGCGTTCAGCGTCGCGCCGACCGGGCGGCCCTTGTCGTCGTGCGTGACCGTCACGTCGAGCGGGTTGTACCAGGTCTTCTTGCCCGCCGCGTCCTCGCGGTAGTACGTCTCGTTCAGCACCATCCCCTGCGTGAGCAGGTTCTTCGCCGGCTCGCCGAACTTCACGAGGCCGAGGTCGCGCATCACCTTGGTCCAGAAGCGCGAATACAGCAGGTGCAGGATCGCGTGCTCGATGCCGCCGATGTACTGATCCATCGGCATCCAGTAGTCGGTGCGCGCGTCGACCATCGTCTCGGCGTCCGGCGCCGTGTAGCGCGAGAAGTACCACGACGAATCGACGAAGGTGTCCATCGTGTCGGTTTCGCGCTTCGCGGCCGCGCCGCACTTCGGACACGTGCAGTTCAGGAACGCTTCCGACTTCGCGAGCGGGTTGCCCGAGCCGTCCGGCACGAGGTCTTCCGGCAGCACGACCGGCAGATCCTGCTCCGGCACCGGCACGTCGCCGCACGACGGGCAGTGGATGATCGGGATCGGCGTGCCCCAGTAGCGCTGGCGCGACACGCCCCAATCGCGCAGGCGCCACGTGACCTGCTTGTCGCCGAAGCCGCCGGCCTTAAGGTCGGCCGCGACCGCGTCGACCGCTTCCGCGTAGCGCAGGCCGTCGTACTTGCCGCTGTTCACGCAGACCGCGGTTTCCTTGTCGCCGTACCACTCCTGCCATGCGTCGAGCGAGTACGTCTGCCCTTCGCTCGCGATCACCTGCTTGATCGGCAGGTCGTATTTCTTCGCGAACGCGAAATCGCGCTCGTCGTGGCCCGGCACGCCCATCACCGCGCCTTCGCCATAGCTCATCAGCACGTAGTTGCCGATCCACACCTCGACCGGCTCGCCGGTCAGCGGGTGCTTGACCGAGAAGCCGGTCGCGACGCCCTTCTTCTCCATCGTCGCGACGTCGGCTTCGGCAACGCCGCCGCGCTTGCATTCCTCGATGAACGCGAGCAGTTCCGGCTTGTCCTGCGCGAGGCGCGTGGCGAGCGGGTGCTCGGCCGCGACCGCGCAGAACGTGACGCCCATGATCGTGTCGGCGCGCGTCGTGAACACGCGCAGCAGCTTCTGCTCGCCATCGAGTTCGTACGGGAAGCCGAAGTTCACGCCGAAGCTCTTGCCGATCCAGTTCTGCTGCATGATCTTCACGCGCTCGGGCCAGCCGAGGCCGTCGAGATCGTTCAGCAGCTCATCCGCGTACTGCGTGATGCGCAGGTAGTACATCGGGATCTCGCGCTTCTCGACGAGCGCGCCCGAACGCCAGCCTCGGCCGTCGATCACCTGCTCGTTCGCGAGCACGGTCTGGTCGACCGGGTCCCAGTTCACGGTGCCCGTCTTCTTGTACGCGATGCCCTTCTCGAGCATCTTCAGGAACAGCCACTGGTTCCACTTGTAGTAGTCGGGCTTGCACGTCGCGATTTCGCGCGACCAGTCGATCGCGAGACCCATCGACTGCATCTGGCCCTTCATGTAAGCGATGTTGTCGTAGGTCCACTTCGCGGGCGGCACGCCGTTCGCCATCGCGGCGTTCTCGGCCGGCATCCCGAACGCGTCCCAGCCCATCGGCATCAGCGTGTTGTAGCCGTTCATCCGCAGATAGCGGTACATCACGTCGTTGATCGTGTAGTTGCGCACGTGACCCATGTGCAGCTTGCCGGACGGGTACGGCAGCATCGATACGCAGTAGAACTTCGGCTTCTGCGAATCTTCCTTCGTCTTGTAGGCATCGGCTGCGCGCCAGTCGCCCTGGGCGGCGGCTTCGACGTCGGCGGGTACGTATCTCTCGTGCATGGTGTGGTTCGGGCTAGGCTTTAAGCGGCGCGACGGCTCGCGCGCAGGATTGGATCGGAAATCGTGCTGGCCCGGCGGCGCTGCAGGTTCGCTGTGGCGGGACCTGTTCGGGGTTTCGGATATTTTCCGGGTGACCTGGAAAATTCCGGGTTACCTGGAAAAACCTGCCAGCCGGGAAAAACAATGATTATACCGTCAGCGCCGGCGCATCCGGCCGGTCTTGCGGCGTGCGGCCCGCCCCGGCGACGGGCGGGAACTTGCCTGACGGTTGGCGTGGCGGCCTGGCGGCGCGTCAGGGTTTCGCGCCGGCGGCGGCGGGCGCCGCAGCACCCGCCGGCGGCACGTCGGTCACGAAGCCGATCCGCGTGAGACCCGCGGCCTGTGCGGCGCCCATCACCTGCGCGATCACGTCGTAGCGCGTCGCGCGCGACGCACGCAGCCGCAGCTCGGGCGGCGCGGCGCCCGCGGCGGCGGCCTTGAACCGCGCGGGCAGCGCATCGAGCGCCACGGGCGCGTCGTCCCAGTAGAGCTTGCCCGCGTCGTCGATCGACAAGGTGACGGATTGCGGCGTGTCGCGCGCGACGCTCGCCGCGACCTTCGGCAGATCGAGCCGGATCGCGTGCGTCATCAGCGGCGCGGTGATGATGAAGATGACGAGCAGCACGAGCATCACGTCGATCAGCGGCGTCATGTTGATCTCCGCCATCGGCGCGGACGTCTTGTGGTGCTCGAGCCCGCCGAATGCCATGATCGTTCCTCCGGAGCCGGCGCGTCAGGCGCCCTGCGCGCACACGAAGACGTGCAGATCGCGTGCGAAGCCGTCGAGTTCCTCGGCGAGCTGCCGGACGAGCCGGCCGAGGATGTTGTACGCGAGCACCGCGGGAATCGCGACGACCAGCCCGAACGCGGTCATGATCAGCGCCTCGCCGACCGGCCCCGCGACGTTCTCGATCTGCGCCTGCCCGCTCGCGGCGATGCTGCCGAGCGCGTGATAAATGCCCCACACGGTGCCGAGCAACCCGACGAACGGCGCGGTGCTGCCGATCGACGCAAGCAGCACCTGGCCGAATTCGAGGCGCCGCTGCGAGCGCAGCATCGCGTGACGCAACGCGCGCAGCACGCGTTCGCTACGCTCGACGCGCGCGGCCAGCGCGGTGGGGTCGTGGTCGTCGGCCGCATCGCGCGCGGCTTCGGCGAGCGGCACGAACACGCGCTCGCGATCGGCGCCGGCCAGCGCGGCAATGCCCGCGTCGAGCGACGGCGCGCGCCAGAACGCGGCGAGCGCGCGCGGCCCCTGCCGCTTCGCGCGGACCAGCAGCCAGGCTTTCATGAAGAGGAAGCACCAGCTGGCGACCGACATCGCCAGCAGCACATAGGAGACGGCGTGCGTGATCGCATCGCCGCTTTCGAGGTAGTGGACAACGCCGGTGGGAATCGCCATCGGAGTTTCCTCGCGGGGTCAGCGCAGGCCGAGCACGTCCTGCATGTCGAACAGGCCGGCGCCGCGCGCCGACAGGAAGCGCACCGCCCGCAACGCGCCCTGCGCGTACGACACGCGGCTCGACGACTTGTGCGTGATCTCGATGCGCTCGCCGATCCCGGCGAACAGCACGGTGTGGTCGCCGACGATGTCGCCGCCGCGCACCGCGGCAAAGCCGATCGACGACGGGTCGCGCTCGCCCGTCACGCCGTGGCGGCCGTACACCGCGCAGTCGTCGAGCGAGCGGCCGAGCGCGCCGGCGACGGCTTCGCCCATCATCAGCGCGGTGCCCGACGGCGCATCGACCTTGTGGCGGTGATGCGCTTCGATGATCTCGATGTCGTAGCCGTGCGAGAAATGCTGCGCCGCGAATTCGAGCAGCTTCAGCGTGACGTTCACGCCGACGCTCATGTTCGCCGCGAACACGATGCCGATCCTGGCCGCCGCGGCCTGCAGGTCGGCCTTCTGCTCGGCGGTGAAGCCGGTCGTGCCGATCACGAGCTTCACGTCGTGGCGCAGCGCGGCCTCGATATGGGCCATCGTGCCTTCCGGACGCGTGAAATCGATCAGGTACTCGGCTTGCGCGAACACGCCGTCGAGGTCGTCGGTCAGCTTGATCCCGGTGTCCTTGCCGAGGAACGCGCCGGCGTCCTGCCCGAGGAACGGCGAACCGGCGCGGTCGAGCGCGCCGACGAGCTGCGCGTCGGCATCGTTGAGAACGGCTTCGATCAGCATCCGGCCCATTCGGCCCGATGCGCCGGCAATCGCAATCTTCATGGCTTTCTACACGACAAGTCTAAAGGCGGGCGGCGCATGCCGCCCCGTTTCCGCACGCCGGCCGCTTACTGCGCCGGTGCGGTGAGCGGCTGGTTCTGCAGGTTGTCCGAGCCTTGCGGGCCGACCGGCGGCGACGCTTCGTTCGACACGTTCGGCTGCGGCGGACGATGGAACTGGAACTGCGGCTGGATCGCCGGCGCGGCGCCCGGCGGCTGCCCGCCCGGCACCGGCGCGCCGCCCGAGGCCTGCGCGGCCGGCGTGAACCGGCGCGAACCCGAACCCTGCCCCGACACCTGGTTGGTCGCGCGGTTCGCCGCGCGCGCCGCCTGGGCGTTCGCATCCTGGTCGACCACCGCGCCGGACGCCGGCACCGTGGCCGGGCTCGCGGCAGCGGCAGCCTGCGCGGCGCTTGCGGCGCTCGCGGCCGCAGCGGCTTCGGAAGCCTTCTTCGCCGCGGCAGCGGCCTTCGCCTTCTTGCCGCCGCGATCGCCGTCGATGTCGGCCAGCAGGTCGAGTTCGGACGGCAGGTTGTCGGCGCCGGTCCAGCTCGCGACGCGATCGCCGGAGAAGTTGACCACGAGGTCACGCTGCTGGACGATCGACGTCGAGCCGCGCTTGAAGTAGAAGAGGTAATCCCAGCGATCCGCGTGGAACATGTCCGCCAGCAGCGGCGTGCCGAGCAGCGCGCGGACCTGCTCGCGCGTCATGCCGGCCTGCAACTGTGCGGCTTTCTCCTGCGACACGAAGTTGCCCTGCACGACGGTGATCCGATACGGCGTGATGCTCTGCGCAATGCGCTGCGTCACGCTGTCGTACGACGAACAACCCGCCAGCGCGACAACGGCGGCGGCAGCGATGATGGCACTCCGCATGCGACTCCTCTGAAAGTGCGAAAGCGATTCTGGGATCATTTCCTTCACCGTGCTGGCCCGCGTGCAGGCCGCGCGTATATCTGGAACGGCGAAAAGCCGGTAACATTGAAGCCCTGCATTGTACTCTAGGGATGCCTAGCCATGACCAATCCGACGGATCTCAAGAATATCGGGCTAAAGGCCACCCTACCGCGCCTCAAGATTCTCGAGATCTTCCAGCAGAGCCCCGTGCGCCACCTGACGGCCGAAGACGTCTACCGCAACCTGCTCAACGAGCAGCTCGACATCGGGCTCGCCACCGTCTACCGCGTGCTCACGCAGTTCGAGCAGGCCGGCCTGCTGTCGCGCAGCAACTTCGAATCAGGCAAGGCGGTGTTCGAGCTGAACGAAGGTTCGCACCACGACCACCTCGTGTGCCTCGATTGCGGCCGCGTCGAGGAATTCTTCGACGCCGAGATCGAGAGCCGCCAGCAGGCGATCGCGAAGGAGCGCGGCTTCCGGCTCCAGGAGCATTCGCTCGCGATGTACGGTTCGTGCACGACCGAGAACTGTCCGCACCGCAAGCACTGAAGCGCGCCACCCGTACACGCAGCACGGCCCGGCCGGCATCTCGCCGCCCGGGCCGTGTGCTTTTTCGGCGCGCCTGCCGCGCGCCCGACATGCTTACGAAAGCCCTTCGGCGCCCGCGCAGGCCGGCTCGAAATCGAGCGCCCACGCGCGTTCCAGCGGGATCTCGTCGCAGTTCGGCTGCGGGCCGCCGCGATCGACGATCACGAAATCGCTGACCGCGTCGAGCGCGAGCAGCGGATGGTGCCAGACGCCCTTCGCATAATTGACGCCCTGCCAGCCCTCGGCCAGGAACGCGCGCATCGCGTCGGGCCGGAATTCGCCGGCCGGCGCGACGACGATCGCGTAGCGCGACACCGCCGCGAGCGGGATGAACGCCTGGCTGCCGTGCGGATGACGCTCCATCAGCGTGACCGCGACCGGCAACGCGCGCGGCTGCGCGCGAAACACGCTGACGAGCGGCCGGCCGCCGTCCGCGCAGACGTCGATCGTCGCGAGATCGTGAAAGCGCTCGGTCGTGCCGCCGTTGATCGGGAAATGTCGCGCGCCTTCGAGCGCGATCACGTCGCCGAACGGCGCGAACGCTTCGCGGGTCAGGCGCTCGACGCGCAGGATCGGAGTTCCGCTCATGCCGCTGCCCTCCTTCAAGCCGGCTCGCCCCACAGACGCAGGCGCGACACGCCGCCGTCCGGGAAGATGTTGAAGCGCACGTGCGTGACGGGGCCGAGCGCCGCGAGCTGGTCGAACGTGTGGACGTGGTCCATCTGCAGCTTCTGCTCGCCGAGCAGTTCGGCCCAGAACATCGCCTGCGTGACGAGCGAATCGTCGGTGCCGCCCGTGACGTGCGCGGCCTGCAGCGAGCAGCGGTCGGGGAAATTGCCCTTGAAGAACGCCGTGTCGACCTCGACACGCCGGATGATGCCCGGCCGCGCGAGCGCGACGATCGCCCAGTCGTTGCCGGGCTCGCGGCGGCGCCGCGTTTCCCAGCCGTCGCCCATGTTCACGCCGCGCCCCGGCATCAGCATCTGCGACGCCGGGCCGAAGTGCTGGTTGTTCGCGGCCACCAGATAGCCGCCGTTCTCGATCGCCGCGAGATCGACGAGCTCGCCGGCCGGCACGTGGCGCCAGTCGCGCTGCGGCTGGCCGTACACGCGCAGCCGCGCGAGCCCGCCGTCCGGGTACAGGTTCACGCGCAGGTGCGTGACCGGCCGCGCGTCGTCGACGCTCACGTAGTGATGCGAATTGCCCTGCAGCGTCGTCGCGGGAACGATCGTGCGCCATTCGGCGTCGTCCGGCGGCGTGTCGCCATCCACCGCGCAGGCCTCGATCGACGCGGCCGGCGGGAAGTTGCCGGTGAAGTGGCTCGTATCGAGATCGACGCCGACAATCACGCCCGGCCGCGCCAGACGCACCACGCAGAAGTCGTGGCCGGTCGTGCGCTTGCGGCGCGTTTCCCAGCCGTCCATCCACTTGCCGTGGTCGTCGTACTTGCCGGGAATGAACACGGCCGGCTCGGGATTGAGCATGCGCTCCTTCGGCGCGAAGAATTCGTCGCTCGCGAAGAGCGCCTGCGCGCCCAGGCGCGGATCGGCGAGGTTCATGTAGCGCCGCGTGAAAGCCGGCGCGTTCGGATCGAGGATGGGGGCTGCCATGTCGTCTCCATTATTTTGAGAAGCGCCGGCGCGTCATCGCGCCAGGCGCAGGAAATTCGGTCGCGCGATGCGGCCGGGGAAGCCGCGCCGCGCGCGTGTCGGGTTCAGAGTGCGTGGGCCTGATCGCCCGCGACCGGGGCGGTGCCGCCCGGCGCGTCGGCCACGTAGCGCAACTCGCGGTTCAGCACGCGTTTCGCGCGGGCACGGTCGATGTCGTTCTCCCACACCGCGACCACCACCGTCGCGACGCAGTTGCCGATCAGGTTGGTCAGCGCGCGGGCGATGCCGACGAACCAGTCGACCGGCAGGATCAGCACGAGGCCGAGCACCGGAATCGCGGGGATCGCCGACAGCGTCGCCGCGAGAATCACGATCGCCGAGCCGGGGATGCCGTGCGCGCCCTTCGACGTGACGAGCGACACGAGCAGCACGACGATCAGGTCGTGCGTGGACAGCGGCGTGTTGGTGGCCTGCGCGATGAACAGCACGGCGAGCGTCAGGTAGATCGAGAAGCCGTCGAGGTTGAACGAATAGCCGGTCGGGATCACGAGGCCGACCGTCGAATCCTTGATCCCCATGTATTCGAGCTTGCTCATCACCTGCGGCAGCACCGCGTCCGACGACGCCGTGCCGAGCACGATCGACAGTTCCTCGCGCAGGTAGCGGATCAGCTTGAACACCGAGAAGCCCGCGAGCCGCATCACCGCGCCGAGCACGACCGTGACGAACACGAAGCAGCTCAGGTAGAACACCGCGACCAGGTAGCCGAGCTGCTTGAGCGACGCGACGCCGTACTTGCCGGTCGTGAACGCGATCGCGCCGAGCACGCCGAGCGGCGCGAGCTTGATGATGAAGCCGATGATCTTGAAGAACACGTGCGACAGCTCCTCGATCAGGCTGTTCACGCGCTGCGCCTTGTCGCCGAGCAGCGACAGCGCGGAGCCGAACAGCACAGCGAACACGAGGATCTGCAGGATGTCGCCCTTCGCGAACGCGTCGATCGCGGTCTCGGGGATGATCTTCATCAGGTAGCCGGCCGTGTCCTTCAGGCTTTCGGCGTTCTTCGCGTACGTCGACAGCGACGCCGCGTCGAGCGAGCGCAGGTCGATGTTCATCCCGACGCCCGGGCGCGTGACCCACGCGAGCACGAGCCCGATGCCGAGCGCGAGCGTCGTCATCACCTCGAAGTAGACGACGGCCTTCAGGCCGACCCGGCCGACCTTCTTCAGATCGCCCGCATTGGCCATCCCGCTGACCACGACGCAGAACACGATCGGGCCGATCACCATCTTGATGAGCTTCAGGAAACCGTCGCCGAGCGGTCGTAGCGACTCGGCGAAGTGCGGGAAGAACGCGCCGAGCGCGACCCCCAGTATCAATGCGACGACTACCCGGCCAAACAGCGAATTGAGGAATTTCGACACGGCGCTCTCCCGATCCAACGGTTGCAGTTTCGTCTGTTCATACTGGTAAGACCAGTGATGTTATGGTGGATAGTAGGAAGCCGATATAGTGGCGTCAAGGACGGACAAAATAGGGATTTCCCGCCCCTGCGCCCCGTTTGCGCGCCCCGCAAAGGGGCGGATCGTGGCTTTCCCGTAGGGTGGTCATGCACCGCCCGCGTGCGGATTACAATGCCGGTCAGACCGGCCATCGTTCACATCATGAAAAATGTTCCGCATACCGTGACCGACGCCGCCATCGCGACGATCCGCGACCGGATCGAGGCAGGCGTCTATCCGGTCGGCAGCCTGCTGCCGGCCCAGCGCCAGCTCTCCGAGGAGCTGGAGATCAGCCGCGCGTCGCTGCGCGAGGCGCTGTCGACGCTCGAGGCGCTCGGGATGCTGCGCATCCGCGCGGGCAAGGGCGTGTACGTCGAAAGCGCGCAGGCGTCGGCCGCGCATCCGTGGCAATTCGCCGAGCAGTCGTCGCCGCCCGATACGTACCAGATGCGCTATGCGCTCGAAGGCTTCGCCGCGCGGATGGCCGCGCATGTCGTCAGCGACGAAGACATCGCGTGGTTCGAGGACAATCTCGCCGACCTGCACGTCGCGCTGACCGAAAGCGCGCTCGACGAAGCATCGCGGCTCGACTTCGACTTCCACATGCGGATCATCCATCTGGCCGGCAACGCGGCGATCGAATCGATCCTGCGCAGCAGCGCGGACATCATGAAGGAAAGCCAGCGCATGCCGTTCTACCGGCGCGAGCTGCTGCTGTCGACGTGGCACGAGCACCGCGCGATCGTCGACGCGCTGATCGCGCGCGATGCGGCAGCCGCCGGCACCGCGATCGAAACGCACATCGCGAACGCGGCGCAGCGCGCGGGCGTCTTCTTCCCGACGCCCGGCGCGTAATCCTCCCGCGCCGCCGCCCGGCCGGTCCGGTCACCGTTCCGACGGATCGCGATACGCGAGCACACGCTCGATGAATGCGCGCGCCGCGACACTGCGGTACGCGCCCTTGCGCGTGAGCAGCGCGGCCGTGCGCGTCGGCAACGGCGGATCGATCTCCAGCGCGCACAGGTCGCCGCTCTCGCGCGCGACCGCGTCGGGCAGCACCGTCGCGAGCCGGCCGCGCCGCACGAGTTCCAGCACCGAAGTGACCGTATTCGTCTCGATCGCGACCAACGGCCGCGCGCCGTGCTCGACGAAATACCGGTCGATGCGCTCGCGCGTCGCGAACGCGCGGCTCAGCAGCACCAGCGGCTCGCCGCCGAGCTCGGCCGGCGTGAGCGCACGGCGCCGGCGCGCGAGACGGTGCGTGCGGCCCGTCACCAGCGCGAGCGGCTCGTCCCACAGCGGCAGCGCTTCGATGTCCGGCGCACGCGGCGGCATGAACGCGAAGCCGGCGTCGAGCCGGTCGTCGGCGAGCAACGCCTCGATGCGCTCCTGCGGCATCGCGTCGATCGTCAGCGCGACGTTCGGATGGTCGGCATGGAATGCGTCGATCAGCGAGCCGCTCAGGTAGGCCGCGAAAGTCGGCATCATCGCGAGCCGCAACGAGCCGCTGCCAAGCTCGGCGACGTCGTGCAGCGCGCGCTGCCCGATATCGAGCGCGTGCAGGGCGGCGCGCGCGTGGCGTGCATAGACCTCGCCGAATTCGGTGAGCTGCACCGTGCGGCCCGAGCGGTCGAACAACTGCACACCGAGCGTGTCCTCGAGCTGACGGATCTGCTGCGACAGCGTCGGCTGCGACACGTGCAGCGCGTCGGCCGCGCGCGTGAAGCTGCGCTGCTCGGCGACGGCAAGGAAATAGCGGATGTGGCGGAGAAGCATCGCGGCCAACGTATTGGTTTTGCCAATGGAGACCATAACGATCCAGTCTTGGACGCTATGAGTCGATGCCCGCATCATACGCACATCCGCTTCCGTGCGACGCCATTGCCGGCGCACCGGAGCGGCACGCCCGGGCCTGCCCTGCCTTCGCCCGCCGCACGACGATCCGCCGCCCGCCCGATCCGGGTCCGGCCGCGATCCGCCCGGCGCGCATCGGCTCACCGCCGATCCGTCGACGCCGGCCCCGATTTCCGTCACCCCGCGCAGCCGACGGCCCCGTGCCGCCGGTCGGCGCCGCCGTTTTTCGCGACCATGGAACCGCATCACGACAACCACCCTCCCCTCACCCGCGGCATGACGCTGCTGTTCGCGTGCGCATGCGGCATCGTCATCGGCAACATCTACTACGCGCAGCCGCTGCTCGCCGCGATCGCGCACAGCTTCGGGCGGGCGCCGACCGAACTCGGTTATCTCGTCACGCTGACGCAGCTCGGCTATGCGGCCAGCCTGCTGCTGATCGTCCCGCTCGGCGATGCGGTCAACCGCCATACGCTGATCGTGCGGCTGCTGATGCTCAACGTCGTCGCGCTGGTCGCCGTGACGTTCAGCACGAACTTCACGATGTTCGTCGTCGCGAACGTCGCGGTCGGCTTCGTCACCTGTTCGACGCAGCTGCTCGTGCCGTTCGCGGCGTCGCTCGCCGACGCGCGCTCGCGCGGCCGCGCGGTCGGCACCGTGATGAGCGGGCTCCTGCTCGGCATCCTGCTCGCGCGTGTCGCGGCCGGCGCGATCGCCGACGGGTTCGGCTGGCGCGCGGTGTACGGCATCGCCGCGGCGATGGTGCTCGCGCTGACCGTCGTGCTCGCCGTGAAGCTGCCGAAGGATCGCCGCGACGCGCGCGTCGACTATCCGGCGCTGATGACGTCGCTCGTCGCGCTGGTGCGCGCGCAGCCGCTGATCGCGCTGCGCTCGACCTACGGCGCGCTCGTGTTCGCGTGCTTCAGCCTGTTGTGGACCGGCCTCACGTTCCTGCTGAGCCAGCCGCCGTACAACTACTCCGAAGGGCAGATCGGCCTGTTCGGCATCGTCGGCGCGGTGGGCGCGCTCGCGGCGACGTCGGCCGGCCGGCTCGTCGATCGCGGCCACGGCAATGCGGCGACCGGCCTGTTCGCGGCAGCCGTGCTCGGCTCGTTCGCGCTGATCGCGACCGGCGCGCATTCGCTCGCAGCGCTGATCGCCGGCATCCTGCTGCTCGACGTCGGCGTGCAGGGCATGCACATCTCGAACCAGAGCGTGATCTATGCGCTCGCCGGCCATGCGCGCAGCCGCGTGACGACGATCTACCTGACGAGCTACTTCATCGGCGGCGCGCTCGGCTCGTTCGCGGCGAGCGTCGCGTACGGCCTCGACGGCTGGCGCGGCGTGTGTATCGCGGGTGCGGCGCTGTCCGGCGTGCTGATCGCGCTGTGGCTCGCATCGCAGCGCGTCGGCTCGCGGCAGGTCACGCAGTGAGGCGGTAGACCGACGGTCCGGCAGTCCGGCGATCCGTTTGCGCCGCACGACGAAAAAGGCACGCGCCGCGCATCGCGGGCGTGCTTTTTTGCCGGGGGCGTCGCTGCCGTCTCGACGCGCTAGCGCCGCACCGTCACGCGGCCTCGTTCGCGAAATCGATCAGCACCTTCATCGCACGCTGGCGGTCGCCCGCCAGTTCGAATGCGAGGTTCGCGTCGCGCATCGGGAACACGCGCGTGACGGCCGGCCGCAGGTCGACGCGCCCCGCGTTGATCAACTGCACCGCGAGCGCGAATTCCGCGTGGAACCGGAACGAGCCGCAGATTGACAGCTCCTTCGCGACCACCACGTTCTGCGGCAGGCTCACGTCGCCGCCCAGCCCGAGCTGCACGACGACGCCGCGCGGACGCATCACGTCCAGCCCGTCGCGCAGCGCGCGCGCATTGCCCGAACACTCGATCATCACGTCGAACGTGCCCTTGTCGGCGCCGTAGCGCTCGACCCAGCCGGCATCGGCCGCCGCATTGATCGTGCGGTCCGCGCCGAGCGCGCTCGCCACGGCCAGCGGCGCGTCGACGACGTCGGTCGCGACGATCTCCGCGGCACCGTGCACGCGCGCCGCCGCGACCGCCAGCACGCCGATCGGCCCGCACCCCGACACCAGCAGCCGCTTGCCGATCAGCGGGCCCGCGCGCGACACCGCATGCAGCCCGACCGCGAACGGCTCGGCGAGCGCCGCGAGCGACAGCGGCACGTGATCGGCGACCTTCACGCACTGCACCGCGTCGCACACGAGCGCGTTGCGGAACGCGCCCTGCACGTGCGGCATCCGCATCGCGCTGCCGTAGAAGCGCATGTCGAGACACTGGTTCGGCAGCCCTTCGAGACAGTAGCGGCACGCGCCGCACGGCCGGCTCGGATTGACCGCGACGCGATCGCCGACCTTCACCGACGTCACGTCCGGCGCCACTTCCGCGACCGTGCCGGCGACCTCGTGGCCGAGCACCATCGGCTGCTGCAGGCGGATCGCGCCGAAGCCGCCATGCCGAAAGTAATGCAGGTCGGAGCCGCAGATGCCGCCCATCGCGACGTCGACGCGCACCTGGCCCGGGCCGATCTCGCCCGCGTCCTGCTCCTCGACCCGCAGATCGTTCGGCCCGTGGATCACCACACACATGCAACGCAACCGCATGACGCGCTCCTGGTTAGACGGCACTGGTCAGCCCGCCGTCGACGAACAGCGTCTGGCCGTTCACGAAATCGGACGCGGCCGACGCGAGAAAGATCGCCGCGCCGCACAGCTCGTCGACCTGCCCCCAACGACCGGCCGGCGTGCGCTTGCACAGCCAGTCCGAAAACGCCGCGTCGTCGACCAGCGCGCGATTCAGTTCGGTTTCGAAATAGCCGGGCGCGAGGCCGTTCGCCTGGAGGCCGTGGCGCGCCCAGTCGGCGCACATCCCTTTGGTCAGCATCCGCACCGCGCCCTTGGTCGCCGCATACGGCGCGATCGTCGGCCGCGCGAGTTCGCTCTGCACCGAGCAGATGTTGATGATCTTGCCGCGGCCGCGCGCGATCATGTGCCGCGCGACGGCCTGCGCGACGTTGAACACGCCGTCGAGATTCACGCGCATCAGTGCATGCCAGTCGTCCGGGTCGAAAGCGTCGAGCGGCGCGCGGCGCTGGATGCCCGCGTTGTTCACGAGGATGTCGATCGCACCGACGCGCGCCTCGAAATCGTCGACCGCCGCACGTACCTGCGCGTGCTCGGCCACGTCGAACACCGCATGGTCGGCCGCGAAGCCTTCGTCGCGGAACTGGCGCGCGAGCGTCGCGGCCTTCTCTTCATTGCGATCGTTGATGACGATCGCCGCGCCCGCTTCCGCGAGCCCGCGGGCGAGCGTCAGCCCGATCCCGCGGCCGGAACCGGTAATCAGCGCGCGGCGGCCGTCGAGGCGGAATCGGTCAAGCGCATGGGTCATGGAGGTCTCCTCGTGCCAGTCGAGCCGGCTGCCTTGTCGCGGCCGGTCTCGCGTTGACGCTATGTTCGGCCGTCGGCCCGGCCCGCGCCAATGGTCTTTTTTGATCCGGTTATCATGAAAATTGATTACCGCTCTCTCTCGCCCGCCGCCACATGGAACTCAAGCAATTGCGCGCCTTCGTCACGCTCGCGGAAGAACTGCATTTCGGGCGCGCCGCGCAGCGCCTGTGCATCGTGCAGCCCGCGCTGAGCATGCAGATCAAGGCGCTCGAGGCGGAACTCGGCGCGCGCCTGTTCGAGCGCGACCGGCACAAGGTCGAACTGAGCGACACCGGGCGCGTGTTCCTGCCGGAAGCGCGCGCGACGCTGCAGCAGGCCGCGCGCGCGGAGCAGATGGCGCGGCTGTCGAGCCGCGGCGAAATCGGCACGCTGCGGATCGCGTTCGTATCGTCGGTGTTGCCCACGCTGCTGCCGGCCGTGCTGCGCACGATGCGCGAGCGCTATCCGCTGATCGTGCTCGAACTGAAGGACATGCCGACGCCCGACCAGATCGCCGCGCTGCGCGACCGGCGGATCGATTTCGGGATGATCCGGCTGCCGGCCGCGTATGCGGGCATCGACACGCGGGTGGTGCTCGAGGAAGGCTTCGTCGTCGCACTGCCGCTGGATCATCCGCTCGCCGCGTACGACACGATCCCGCCGGCCGCGTTGCGCGACCACCCGGCGTTCGTGCTCGCGCGCCGCTACGCGCCCGGCTTTCACGACGACATGCTGCTCGCGCTGAGCCGCGCGGGCACGACGCTCGAGATCGCTCAGGAATTCGGCGAATTCACGACGATGCTCGCGCTCGTCGCGGCGGGGATGGGGATCGGGCTGATTCCGGCGCAGGCGGCCAACGCGCTGCCGCCGAACGTGCTCGCGCGACCGCTCGACCTGGCCGGTCACCGCAGCGGCATCGGGCTCGCGTGGACCGATCTCGACAGCCCGCTGAAGCGCGCGTTCGTCGATGCGGTCGAGCACGTGACGGTGCACGCCGGGCAATAAAAAACCCGGCCGGGAAACCCCGGGCCGGGTTCGTTCGCCACGCCAGCCGCGTTGCCGCGGCCGCGCGACGTGCGGGATTACTTCGCGTTCGCGAATGCGATTGCCGTATCCAGCATGCGGTTCGAGAAACCCCACTCGTTGTCGTACCAGCTCGACACCTTCACGAGGCGGCCCGACACCTTGGTCAGCGTCGCGTCGAACGTCGACGAAGCCGGGTTGTGGTTGAAGTCGATCGACACCAGCGGTGCGTCGTTGTAGCCGAGGATGCCCTTCAGCGCGCCTTCCGATGCTTCCTTCATGATCGCGTTGACTTCCTCGACCGTCGTGTCGCGCTTCGCGATGAACGACAGGTCGACGATCGACACGTTGATCGTCGGGACGCGGATCGCGTAACCGTCGAGCTTGCCGTTCAGTTCCGGCAGCACGAGGCCGACGGCCGATGCGGCACCCGTCTTCGTCGGGATCTGGCTGTGGGTGGCCGAACGCGCGCGGCGCAGGTCTTCGTGATAGACGTCCGTCAGCACCTGGTCGTTCGTGTACGCGTGGATCGTCGTCATCAGGCCGGTTTCGAGGCCGATCTTGTCGTTCAGCGGCTTGACGAGCGGCGCGAGGCAGTTCGTCGTGCACGATGCGTTCGAGATAACCGTGTGCTCGGCCTTCAGCACGTCGTGGTTCACGCCGTAGACGATCGTCGCGTCGACATCCTTGCCGCCCGGCGCCGAGATGATCACCTTCTTCGCGCCGCCCTTCAGGTGCGCGCTCGCCTTTTCCTTCGTCGTGAAGAAGCCCGTGCATTCCATCACGACGTCGACGCCCAGCTCGCCCCACGGCAGTTCGGCCGGGTTGCGGTTCGCCAGCACGCGGATCTTGTCGCCGTTCACGACGAGGTAGTCGCCGTCGACCGACACTTCGCCCGGGAACTTGCCGTGCGCGGTGTCGTACTGGGTCAGGTGCGCGTTGGTCTTCGCATCGCCCAGGTCGTTGATCGCGACGATCTCGAGATCGTGCTTCTTGCCGTTTTCATAGAACGCGCGCAGCGTGTTGCGGCCGATACGGCCGTAGCCGTTGATTGCGACGCGAATCGTCATGGTCTATCTCCTGATGGCTGAAAAAATTCGTTTCGTGCAGCTTCACGGTGCGACGCGCGCAACGGGTGGCGCGCGCCGCGTATGCTTTTAGGCCAGCACGGCCTTGGCCGTCTCGACGACGTGCTCGACGGTGAAGCCGAAGTACTTGAACAGCACGCCGGCCGGCGCCGATTCGCCGAACGTGTCGATCCCGACGACGCCGCCTTCGAGGCCGACGTACTTGTGCCAGAAGCTCGTCACGCCCGCTTCGATCGCGACGCGGCGCACGCCGTGCGGCAGCACGCGTTCGCGGTATTCGGCGTCCTGGCGGTCGAACACGTTGGTCGACGGCATCGACACGACGCGCGCCGCGATGCCCTGCTGCGCGAGCGGCTCGACGGCCTTCATCGCGAGTTCGACTTCCGAGCCCGTCGCGATCAGGATGATCTTGCGTGCGACGATTTCCTCGTCCCAGTCCTTCAGCACGTAACCGCCCTTCTCGATGTTGGCGATCTGCGCATCGGTACGCGGGTTGAACGCGAGGTTCTGGCGGCTGAAGATCAGGCTCGACGGACGGTCGGCGGCGACCGCGTGGGTCCATGCGACGGCCGTCTCGACCGTATCGGCCGGGCGCCACACGTCGTGGTTCGGGATCAGGCGCAGGCTCGACACGTGCTCGATCGACTGGTGCGTCGGGCCGTCCTCGCCGAGGCCGATCGAATCGTGCGTGAACACGAAGATCGACGGCACCTTCATCAGCGCGGCCACGCGCAGCGCGTTGCGGCTGTAGTCGGAGAACGTCAGGAACGTGCCGCCGAACGGCTTGTGGCCGCCGTGCAGCGCGAGGCCGTTGATCGCCGCGCTCATGCCGAATTCGCGCACGCCGTAGTTGATGTGGTTGCCGAGCAGCACGCCCGCGCCTTCCGGATTCGCGCGGACCGCCTTCGACGCCTTCCAGTTGGTCAGGTTCGAGCCGGTCAGGTCGGCCGAGCCGCCGAGCAGCTCCGGCAGCGCGGCGGCGAGGCCTTCGATCGCCTGCTGCGACGCCTTGCGGGTCGCGACCGTCTCGGCACGCTCGTTCGCGCCGGCGATGATCGCCGCAGCCTTCTCGGCCCAGTCGGCCGGCAGCTTGTTGGCCATCCGGCGCTCGAATTCGGCGGCTTCCGCCGGGAACTTCGCGCGATACGCGGCGAACGTCGCGTCCCACTCCGACTCGGCGCGCTTGCCGGCCTCCTTCGCATCCCAGGCCGCGTAGACTTCCTGCGGAATCACGAACGGCTCCCACTTCCAGCCGAGCGCCTCGCGCGTCTTCGCGATTTCTTCCGCGCCGAGCGCCGCGCCGTGCACGTCGTGGCCGCCGGCCTTGGTGGCCGCGCCCTTGCCGATCACCGTCTTGCAGCAGATCAGCGTCGGCTTGTCCGACAGCTTCGCCTTCGCGATGGCCGCGTCGACCGCGTCGACGTCGTGGCCGTTCACGTTCGGAATCACGTTCCAGCCGTACGCTTCGAAGCGCTTCGGCGTGTCGTCGTGGAACCAGTTCACGACGTCGCCGTCGATCGAGATGCCGTTGTCGTCGTACAGCGCGATCAGCTTGTTCAGCTTCAGCGTGCCCGCGAGCGAGCAGGCTTCGTGCGAAATGCCTTCCATCAGGCAACCGTCGCCGAGGAACACGTACGTGTGGTGATCGACGATCTTCGCGCCGTCACGATTGAACTCGTCGGCCATCAGCGCTTCGCCGAGCGCCATGCCGACCGCGTTCGCGAGGCCCTGGCCGAGCGGGCCGGTGGTCGTCTCGACGCCCGGCGTGATCCCGTATTCCGGGTGGCCCGGCGTCTTCGAGTGCAGCTGGCGGAAATTCTTCAGCTCTTCGATCGGCAGGTCGTAGCCGGTCAGGTGCAGCAGCGAGTACAGCAGCATCGAGCCATGGCCGTTCGACAGCACGAAACGGTCGCGGTCGGCCCAGTGCGGGTTCGTCGGGTTGTGCTTCAGATGGCGCGACCAGAGTGCGACGCCGATTTCGGCCATGCCCATCGGCATGCCGGGGTGGCCGGAGTTCGCTTGCTGGACGGCGTCCATCGCGAGCGCACGGATCGCGTTGGCCATCAGGGTGGTGGAGGCGGGAGACGAAGTCGTCATGTCGAGTCCGGAGAACGAGTCGAGGAAACGGGGGCACGGCGGCATCCGGAAGCTCGAGCGTCAATCGTTCCCGGCGCGCGGTGCGGCGCCTGATGGACGCGAAGCGGACGGAGCCAACGGACGGGGCTGCAAAGCTCGTCATTTTAACAGATGGGCCGACATTTCCCTTGTCGGCGCGTAGTGTTCCGGCACGGTTTTCCGCCAAACCGCCTGCCTCCTATAATTCAGGCGTCGGAACTGCCTGCCCCAACGGCCCGCCTGTGAGCACCACCCTTCTCTTTCACCCGACGCCCGACGCCACCTACGGCTTCCCGAACGCGCGGCGGCTCGCGCACGTCGCGTCCCCGCACCAGCAGATCGAAGTCTGGGAAACCCCGCAGCTCGGCCGGCTGTTCACGCTGGACGGCCGGCCGATGACGTCGGTCGGCGACGAATTCGTCTATCACGAGTGCATGACGCACCCGGCCGCGCTCGCGCATCCGGCGCCGAGGAAGGCGCTCGTGCTCGGCGGCGGCGACGGCGGCGCGGCGCGCCAGCTGCTCAAGCACGCGTGCATCGAGCGGATCGTGATCGCCGAACTCGACGACGAGGTGGTCGGAATGGCGCGCCGCTATCTCGACGACGTGCACCAGGGCGCGCTCGACGACCCGCGCGTCGAGGTCGTGATCGGCGACGCCGCGCACTTCGTCGATTCGACGATCGAACATTTCGATCTCGTCGTGTTCGACCTCACGCCGCCCGATTCGCCGGCGGCCGGCCTCTATACGCGCGCGTTCTACGCGCGGCTCAAGCGAATCCTCACGCGCTGCGGCGCGATCTCGATGCATCTGGGCTCGCCGGTGTTCCATGCCGCGCGCATCGCCGCGCTGCTCGACGACCTGCGGGCGAGCTTCGCGGTCGTCGATCCGCTGTCCGCGCACGTGCCGCTGTACGGCTCGCAGTGGCTGATGGCGATCGCGAGCGACACGCTCGATGCGGCCGCGTTGTTCGCGCACGACGTCGACGCACGGCTCGCGGCCCGCCGCGTCGACGGCCTGCGCTACTACGATGCGCGGCTGCATGCGTCCCTCTTTGCCCTGCCGCGCGCGCTGCGCGATACACTGGGCGTTCGCCGCTGAACAGCCGGACGGTCGCAACGTTCCGTTGTTCCAGCATGAGACCGGCGCAGGCGCGAGAAGCGCCGACACCGTGCAACAGGAGATTTTCATGACCGATCCACGTCCGGCCAACGTGCCTTGGTTGACGCCCTACCTGGCCGTACGCAACGCGCGCGCGGCCATCGACTTCTTTCAGGCCGCATTCGGCTTCACGCTGCGCGACGTGCACGACGAGGACGGCGTGATCATGCACGTCGAGATGGCCTATCGCGGCCAGTTGATCGTGATGTTCGCGCCCGAAGGCGCGTTCGGCTCGCCCGCGCTCACGCCGAAGCGCGCGAACGCCACCGCGCCGCAATCGTTCTATCTGTATGTCGACGATGTCGACGCCACCTGGCAGCGCGCGCTCGACGCGGGCGCGAAATCACTGAGCGCGCCGCAGGATCAGTTCTGGGGCGACCGGTTCGCGCAGATCGAGGATCTCGACGGTTACCGCTGGGCGCTCGGGTGCCGTCTCGACGCATGACCGAAACCGCCACACGCATGAACGAAGCCACCACCACCGCGGCCGTGCCGCGCTTTTTCGTCGACGCCGCGCTGCGCGCCGACGCCACGCTCGCGTTGCCGGCCGACGTCGCGCGTCACGTGCAGGTGCTGCGCCTGCAGCCCGGCGACGTGCTCGCGCTGTTCGACGGCACGGGCGGCCAGTACCGCGCACGGCTCGTCGAAGTCGACAAGCGCAGCGCGCTCGTGCAGGTCGATACGTTCGAGCCCGCCGAGGCCGAGCCGCCCTATCGCGTGACGCTCGCGCAGGGGATCGCCGGCGGCGACAAGATGGACTGGGTGATCGAGAAGGCCGTCGAGCTCGGCGTCGCGGCGGTCGTGCCGCTGTCGACCGCGCGCGGCGTCGTGAAGCTGTCCGGCGAGCGGGCGGACAAGCGGGTCGCGCACTGGCGCGGCGTCGTGCGCGCGTCGTGCGAGCAGTGCGGACGCAACCGCGTGCCCGACGTCGCGCCGGTCGCCGGCTTCAACGCGTGGCTCGACGCGCTGCCGGCCGCGCCGGCCGACGGCGAGCTGCGGCTGCTGCTGTCGCCGCGCGCAAGCAGCCCGTTCGCGTCGCTGCCCGACGCGCCGCCCGCGGCGGCCGTCACGCTGCTGATCGGACCCGAAGGCGGGTTGTCGCCCGACGAGGAACATGCCGCACGCGCACGCGGGTTCACCGCGCTGTCGCTCGGGCCGCGCGTGCTGCGCACCGAGACGGCCGGCGCGGCCGTGCTCGCGGCGTTGGCGGCGCGCTGGGGCGGGTGGTAAAGCGTATCGGCGCGCCGCGTTCAACGGTTCGATGTCGATGACGCCGGAACCCTTGAGCACCAACGCGAACGCACCGATGCCGGCCGTCTCGAACGAGAAGGTCGTCGCGGTGGCCCGTAACGGCGGCGTCGCCTGGATCGCCTCGATCAACGGGCCGCGATAGCGCAGGTTCATCGGCATCGGCACGACCTGCGCGATACCGACCGACCGGCCGTCGTGCCGCGCCGTGGCCGCATCGACCGTGTCGTTCCAGCCCTGGATGAAACCGCCGGCGTCGATCCGCGTGTTCAGCTCGATCCAGCGCCGCTTTTCATTACTCGCCGGCGTCGCCGTTCGCCTCCCGCATCTGGCTCATCAGCGCGTTGACGACGGGCCGCAGCACCTGAGCGGGGGAATCCGCGATCCAGCCCTTGCCGTCCGCGCCATGCAGGTCGATCCGGCCCGTCATCGGTCGGCTCGTCGGCGCGTGGTCGAACACGGGGACCAGGCCCTTCAAGAACGTCGCGAGGTATGCCGCGCGCGCGTTGTCGTCCTCCGAACGCGGCTCCTCGATCTTCTCCTGCAACGCCCTCAAGCCAGGCTCCGCCTCGACGACGCGGCACGCGAATTCGACCGTCGCGATCGATTCGCCTTCCACGGATTCGTTCGGCTTCCGGGTCGAACCGGTGGCCTTGCACTCGGAACGCGCGAGTGCATGCTGAAATGACTCGATCGCCGCCGTGGCCGGCTCACTCACCGTTGTGCGCACCGTCGCCGGCACCTTGTTCAGGATGGAGGCGACGATAACCTCGCTCACCTTGTCGGCGAACTTCGCAACAGCCGCCACGTCGAGCACGCCCTTGCCGTCGAAGTGCGTGCGCGTTGCCTCGTTGAACAACTCGGCCTTCGATACGTCGCCATTGACGAATGCGCCGAGATACAGGTCGGTGGTTTGTTCGGGGGTCAGCACCGCGGCCTGCGCGGTCGGCGGGATGCCGAACGACAGCGCGCACAGGGTCAGCGTGCAGACGAGCGGATGGCGCGCACGAGCGCGCGCCGCGAATCGGGTAGTGGTCATAGGAAGACGGCCCTCTCTCGAATGATTGGTGTTGTGCGCCCGGCGCGTCATCCGCGGCCGGGCCGACCGATTGTCGAGGAAAAAAGTGCGCGATGAAAGGCTTGTGTCGGGTTGCGTGCCGCGCGCGACACGCGTAGACGCAAAAAAGCCCGCTCGAAGCGGGCTTTTGACCGGTCGTTCGGCGAATCGGCCGCGCGGGCCGATGCGCTTACGCGAACGAGTAGAACACCCGGAACGCGACCTTGCGCTCGGCCCAGAATTCGGCCGCCTCGCGGAACACGTCGAGCAGCGTTTCGCGCCCTTCCTTGTCGAATTTCTGCGCGATCGGCAGCCCTTCGAGGACGATCACGAAACCGGGCTGCGCGCCCGCCTTCGCGACGAGGTCGGTGAGGCAGTCGTACAGCGCGTCATAGTTCTTCCCGAAATGCTTCGGAAACAGGAACGAGGTCGCGATCGTTTCCATCACTTCCTGCTTCGACTGGGCGGCGCCGCAATACGCATACAGGAAATGCTGGCCGAGCCGACCGGCTTCGTCGGCGAGATCCTGCACGCGGAACGCGCGGATCGACTGCACGAGATTGGGTCGCACGGTCGTGAAAAGGCTCATAGGCTCCTCGTTCGATGAAAGCCCGGGCTCGGCTTCCTGTTGCTTCGGCGTGCCGCCGGCCTGCGCCGCCGCGTGCAGCTGAATCACACGCTGAAACAGATTGCCGTCGCCGGCCGCGAACAGTTCCGCCGCCGCCGTATCGTGCGCGTAGATGGAGTCGCTCATGCCATTCGTCCCGAAGTCATTCAACAATACGTTTAAAACTGTTGTAGTGGTCGCCCGTGTAATAACAGTTGTCGATCCGGCGCAACGGCCCGCCACAGACGATCCGGCGCGCGCCGCGATTGCGCGCACGCGGCGTCGGCACCGTGTACTCATGGTAATAGCCGCGCTTCGCCTTCGGCAGGATTCGCTCGCGATTGCCGAATACGACGCCGTCTTTCTCGTACGGATAGGGGCCGCCGGCGCCGATCAGGCCCAGCGTGGTCACGGCCTCGCGCGGAAGACTGGCAGTCGGGATCGTATCGAGCCCGCTGGCAGCCACGTCGGCCGGAACGGCCTCCCGTGCGTAAGCGGCGGAAACCAGACTGCCCGTCGGCGTGCCGACGATACCCATCGCGAACATCGCGAAGACGGACGCGAGCGCGCCGTTGCGGAGCCACTTGCGTGCCATGAACCAGGGTTCCCGCTGTTAAATCAAGTAGTTGACGACCAACAAAGGCGTTAGCGTAGCGTTATTGGCCGCGCGAATCAATGTCCGTTTGGGAATCGAAAGCCTCGTGATGCGCCGGATACCGTATTTCTTACCGAAATTACACTACATTTATCTTGCATAAGATAAAATGCGTGCGGCACCTCTCGGTTGGCAAGAACTGCCTCCTTGCCTCGCTCGCTGCCTGGAGTGGGGAGATGCTGCTGTTGCTTTGCGGGAAGCGCGTGTGCGCCCTGCCCGGCGGCGTGCCCATTGCGGGCGCGCCTCTTTTTGCTTTTGTTTACAATTTTCCCGCGCGCGCCGAGCCGCTCGACCGGCTGGCGCGTTCGTTTTGGCTCAGCGCGCGGCGTTCACGTCGGCCACCAACAGCGCCGCCATGTTGACGATGCGACGAACGGTCGCCGATTCGGTCAGCACGTGCACCGGCTCCGCGGCGCCCAACAGGATCGGCCCGATCGCGATGTTGTTGCCGGCGGCCGTCTTCAGCAGGTTGTACGCGATGTTGGCGGCGTCGATGTTCGGCAGGATCAGCAGGTTCGCGTCGCCTTCCAGCGTCGATTCCGGCAGGATTTCCTTGCGCAGCGCCGCGTCGAGCGCGACGTCGCCGTGCATTTCGCCGTCGACCTTCAGTTCCGGCGCGGTTTCCTGCAGGATCGCGAGCGTATCGCGCATCTTCTTCGCCGAAGGGGCATTGCTCGTGCCGAAATTCGAGTGCGACAGCAACGCGACCTTCGGCTCGATGCCGAACCGGCGCACTTCTTCCGCGGCCATGATCGTGATCTCGGCCAGCTCCTCCGGGGTCGGATCGACGTTCACGTGCGTATCCACGAGGAAAATCTGGCGGCCCGGCAGCACGAGGCCGTTCATCGCCGCGTACACGCTGCAGCCCGGACGCTTGCCGATCACCTGGTCGATGAAGTGCAGGTGGCGGTGCGTGGTGCTGATCGTGCCGCAGATCATCCCGTCCGCTTCGCCCTTCTTCACCAGCATCGAGCCGATCAGCGTCGTGCGGCGGCGCATTTCGACACGCGCGAGCTGCTCGCTGATGCCCTTGCGCGCCATCATCTTGTGGTACGTCTGCCAGAAGTCGCGGTAACGCTCGTCGTGCTCGGTGTTGACGACCGTGAAATCGGTGCCCGGCGTGAGGCGCAGGCCGTAGCGCTGGATACGGTGCTCGATCACCGACGGGCGGCCGATGAGGATCGGCTTCGCGAGTTTTTCGTCGACGATGATCTGAACGGCACGCAACACGCGCTCTTCTTCGCCTTCCGCGAACACGACGCGCTTCTTCTCTTCCGGCGCGGCGCGCGCGATCTGGAAGATCGGCTTCATCGTCGTGCCGCTGTGATACACGAATTGCTGCAGGTGGACGCGGTACGCCTCCATGTCCTCGATCGGGCGCGTCGCGACGCCGCCGTCCATCGCGGCCTGCGCGACGGCCGGCGCGATCTTCACGATCAGGCGCGGATCGAACGGCTTCGGAATCAGGTATTCGGGCCCGAACGACAGATCCTGGATGCCGTATGCGGTCGCGACGATGTCGCTCTGCTCGTGCTGCGCGAGCTCGGCGATCGCATTGACGGCCGCGATCTCCATTTCACGCGTGATCGTCGTCGCGCCGACGTCGAGCGCACCGCGGAAGATGAACGGGAAGCACAGGACGTTGTTGACCTGGTTCGGGTAATCGGTGCGGCCGGTGGCCAGCACGGCGTCCGGGCGCACTTCGAGCGCGAGCTCCGGCAGGATTTCCGGCGTCGGATTCGCGAGTGCGAGGATCAGCGGGCGCTCGGCCATGCCCTTCACCATCTCCTGCTTCAGCACGCCGGCGGCCGACAGGCCGAGGAAGATGTCCGCGCCGTCGATCACTTCGGCCAGCGTGCGGGCGTCGGTTTCGCGCGCGAAACGCTCCTTGTCCGGATCCATCAACTCGGTGCGGCCCTTGTAGACCACGCCGGCCAGGTCGGTCACCGTGATGTTCTCGAGCGGCAGGCCGATGTCGACCAGCAGGTCGAGACACGCGAGCGCGGCCGCGCCGGCGCCCGACGCGACGAGCTTGACCTTCTTGATGTCCTTGTTGACGACCTTCAGGCCGTTCGTGACGGCCGCGGCCACGACGATCGCGGTGCCGTGCTGGTCGTCGTGGAACACCGGGATCTTCATCCGCTTGCGCGCTTCGCGCTCGACGATGAAGCAGTCCGGCGCCTTGATGTCTTCGAGGTTGATCCCCCCGAAGGTCGGCTCCAGCGCGGCGATCACGTCGACGAGCTTGTGCGGGTCCGATTCGTTCAGTTCGATGTCGAACACGTCGATGCCCGCGAACTTCTTGAACAGCACGGCCTTGCCTTCCATCACCGGCTTCGACGCGAGCGGGCCGATGTTGCCGAGACCGAGCACCGCCGTGCCGTTCGTCACGACGCCGACCAGGTTGCTGCGCGCGGTGAAGCGCGCGGCGTTCAGCGGGTTCTCGACGATCTCCTCGCACGCGTACGCCACACCCGGCGAATACGCGAGCGCGAGATCGCGCTGGTTGATCATCTGCTTGGTCGGGGCGATCGCGATTTTGCCGGGAGTCGGAAATTCGTGATAGTCGAGCGCGGCTTCGCGGAGCTTGGCTTTGGAGGAGGCTTGGGTGGACATGTGTCTCGAGACGGGCGGATTAGAATAACTGTTCGACGGCATTGTAGCGCCAATCATCGGCCGCCAGACCGGCGATTCGGGTGCAACAGTCGCGACAAAAATGAACTGGACGGTACAGGAGCGCCGTCGCCCGCCTCGTACAATGCCGTTCCTTCAACCGTTTCGGATCGCCCGCCGTGCCAGCCGCCCTCTCCGAGTTTTCGCTGATCGAACGCTTCTTCACGCGCCGCGCCGCGCAGGGCGCCCGCGCGTCGACGCTCGGCATCGGCGACGATTGCGCACTGATTGCGCCCCGATCCGGGAAATTGCTGGCCATTTCGACGGACATGCTGGTGGAAGGCCGTCATTTCTTCCCCGATGTCGCGCCCGACGCGCTTGGCCACAAGACGCTCGCGGTCAACCTGTCGGACCTCGCGGCGATGGGCGCCGAGCCGCGCGCATTCACGCTCGCGTGCGCGCTGCCGCGCGCCGACGCCGCATGGCTCGAGGCGTTCAGCAACGGGCTGTTCGCGCTGGCCGAGCGATACGGCTGCGAACTGATCGGCGGCGACACGACGAGCGGGCCGCTGAACCTGTGCGTGACCGTGTTCGGCGAAGTCGCGCCCGACGCGGCGCTGCGGCGCGATGCCGCGCGCGACGGCGACGACGTATGGGTATCCGGCATGCTCGGCGATGCGCGCGCGGGCCTCGGCGTCGCCCGCGGCGAATGGACGGCCGGTGCGGATGAAGCCGCCGCGTTCCGGCGCGCGCTCGAGCGGCCCGAACCGCGCGTCGCGCTCGGCCTGGCGCTCGCGGGCATCGCGCACGCGGCGCTCGACCTGTCGGACGGCTTGGCCGGCGACCTGCAGCACATCCTGACGCGCTCGAACGTGCGCGCCGAGATCGACGCCGACGCGGTGCCGCGCTCGGCGGCGCTCGCGACGCTGCCGGCCGACGTGCAGCGTCGCTGCACGCTGGCGGGCGGCGACGACTACGAACTGTGCTTCACCGCGCCGGCGGCGGCCCGCGCGGCGGTCGAAGCGGCCGGCGCCGCGGCCGGCGTGCCGGTCACGCGAATCGGTACAATACGCGCGTTGTCCGCGCCGTCGGCGCACCCCGCCATCGCGTGGCGCGACGCCGCCGGCGCGCCCCTCGCTCTCACGTTGCACGGCTTCGACCACTTCCATGCAGACTGATCCGACGCCCGCGCACGCCGCGGCCGAGCCCGGCGCCGCGCCGACCCGCGTGACGGCCCGCTTCATGCTGTCGCACCCCGCGCATCTCGTGTCGCTCGGCTTCGGCAGCGGGCTCGCGCCGATCATGCCCGGCACGTTCGGCTCGCTGTTCGGCTGGCTCACGTTCGTCGTGCTCAACCGCTACCTGACGGTGCCCGAATGGTGGGCGCTGATCGCCGTCGGCTTCGCGGCCGGCACGTGGGTCACCGGTTTCACCGCGAAGAAGGCCGGCGTGGCCGATCCGGGCGCCGTCGTCTGGGACGAGATCGTCGCGATCTGGCTCGTGATGCTGTTCGTCACGCCCGCGACCTTCGTCGGCCAGTTGTGGGCGTTCGTCGCGTTCCGCTTCTTCGACATGCTCAAGCCGCCGCCGATCCGCTACTTCGACCGCCGCCTGAAAGGCGGGCTCGGCATCATGGTCGACGATCTGGTCGCCGCGTTCATGACGCTGCTCGTGATCGCGCTGTGGCGCTCCGTCGTCGGCTGACCGATTTCCCGACTCCCGTTTCCCGACGCGCATGCCAACCGATTCCGTCGTCCACCAGCTTGCGATCCGCGCAGGCAACAAGCTGCGTGACGAGCACCTCACGCTCGCCACCGCCGAATCCTGCACCGGCGGGATGATCGCCACCGCGATCACCGACATTTCCGGCAGCAGCCAGTGGTTCGAGCGCGGCTTCGTCACGTACTCGAACCAGGCCAAGATCGAGATGATCGGCGTGCCGGCCGACCTGATCGACAAGCACGGCGCCGTCAGCGAGCCCGTCGCGCGCGCGATGGCCGAAGGCGCGCTGCGCAACAGCCGCGCGCAGGTCGCGCTGTCCGTCACCGGCATCGCGGGCCCGGGCGGCGGCAGCGAGAAGAAGCCGGTGGGCACCGTGTCGTTCGCCTGGAGCAACCGGCTGCATACCGATGTCGAGACGCGGGTGTTCAAGGGCGACCGCGAACAGATCCGCACGCAGGCGGCCGCGCATGCGCTGCGCGGGCTGCTGAAGCTGCTCGACGAGCGCGAAGGCTGAGCGGGCCGGGCGCACGTGTCGCGCCCGCCCTCGCTTCCTTACTGGATCGCGTCGGGCTTCACGACGATCCAGTTCTTGTCCGCCGTCACCGGCAGGCCGAGCGCCTTCTGCTTCGCGGCCGATTCGTCCGACCACGCGCGGATCTGCGCCATCTGCTTGTCCTTCTTGTTGACCCACACGCGCACGCCGCCGCGCGCGACGTCGGTCGCATTCAGCAGCATGTAGCCGTCGGACGTCGGCGTGTCGCCCGCGACGAGCACCGGCTTCTTCCATTGGTCGATCCAGCCGACGATCGAACCGAGCTTGCCTTCGTACCACGTCATCGGGTTCATCAGGAACGGCGTGATCACCAGGTTGCGGTTCGCGGCCTCGTCGTACTTGCCGGCCTTGATCTGCAGCCGCGACGTGGTCAGCGCGCCGGTCGCCGGGTTGCGCAGCAGCGTCGTCACGCCGATCACGTTCTGCGGCTTCACGTTGTAGCCGTACTTCGGGTCGGCCAGCACGAGGCGCGCGAGCTCCTCGTGCGCGGCCGTCATCACGTAGACCTCGATGCCGTTCTCGCGCAGCGCGTTGTACAGCTCCTGCATCCCGCGAAAGAAGCGCGGCGGGTTCACCGTGCCGTCGACGACCTTGTCGCCCTGCCAGTAGCGGATCGGGATCGGCTTGCCGTCGGCGAGCATCGCATCGATGTGGCGCTTCAGGTCGGCGAGCGACTGGCCGGCGAACGCCTGCGCGATCCACGGATAGCAGACCAGATCGTCGATCTCGCACAGCCGGTAGTAATAGCTCGTCAGCGATTCCTTGTAGTCGGCGGAATCCTTGAACGGGATCAGCTTCAGCGACGGGTCGAGCGAGTCGCGCGTCAGCACGCCGTGGTTCTCCAGGTACGGCAGCAGCGATTCCTCGAGGTCGTAGCGGTAGGTCGTGTTGTCGGCGTCGAACACCGCGTAGTCGCCGCGGTTCGCGTGCGCGGCGATCATCGCGTTCAGCGCCTTCGCGCTGTCGGCGGGCCAGTGCGACAGATCCGCCGCATGGGCGAACGTCATGCACAGCGACGCGGCGAACGCGCTCAGAAGACGGCGGGACAGCTGGGGCATGGCGTCGCTCCTTTTCTTGACATTTTTGTGACGGATCGGTGACAAGCGGCAGCATCGCGCGAATAAATTGCGCCCATGCGATACGGAAGCGACGGAAAGTTGTTCGCGTGCGCCAGGGAGGATCGAGGAAAGCGAAGGGGGAATGCGAGGAGGCGGCGCCGGCCCACGGGCGCGGGGCCGGCGCCAACCGCCCGGCGGGCCCGCCGGGCGGTGTCGTGCGATTCGATCAGCGATGCGCGTTGATCGTGTCGCGCGTCTTCTGCGCGGCGAGCGCCGCGGCTTCGGCGAAATCCTCGCCCTTGCTCGCGTACAGGATCGCGCGCGACGAGTTGATCATCATCCCGGTGCCGTCGGCCGTGCGGCCTGCGTTGACGGTCGCCTGCACGTCGCCGCCCTGCGCGCCGATGCCGGGGATCAAGAGCGGCATGTCGCCGACGATCCCGCGCACGATCTCGATTTCCTTCGGGAACGTCGCGCCGACCACGAGACCGAGCTGGCCGTTCCGCGCGTTCCACTTGTTCGCCGCGAGGTCCGCAACGACCTGGTACAGCGGCCGGCCGTTGGTGTCGAGGAACTGCAGGTCCGAGCCGCCCGGGTTCGACGTGCGGCACAGCACGATCACGCCCTTGCCTTCATGCTCGAAGTACGGCTCGACCGAGTCGTAGCCCATGTACGGGTTCACCGTGACGGCGTCCGCGCGATAGCGCTCGAACGCTTCGCGCGCGTACTGCTCGGCCGTGCTGCCGATGTCGCCGCGCTTCGCGTCGAGGATCACCGGCAGGCCCGGATGCTGCAAATGGATGTGCGCGATCAGCCGCTCGAGCTGGTCTTCCGCGCGATGCGCGGCGAAGTACGCGATCTGCGGCTTGAACGCGCTCGCGTACGGCGCGGTCGCGTCGACGATCTGCCGGCAGAATTCGAAGATCGCGTCGGGCTGACCGTCGAACTGCACGGGAAAGCGCGACGGCTCGGGATCGAGGCCGACGCACAGCAGCGAATTCGTGCGCTGCCACGCGGCGCGCAGCGATTCAATGAAAGTAAGCGGGGAAGACATGGCGGGTACTCGCGGCAAACCGTTGGTAGACCGCGTATTTTACCCGCGTCGCCGGGCTCCCTCGCGGGTCGTGGCATTGCTGCGCGCATCGGCGCGCTCGACGGTGAACGCGAAGCGCCGCGTGAGCCGCTCGCCGGGCGCGAGCAGCGTCATCCCGTGCGCGGCCGCGCCGCCCGGCAGGTTCACCGCATTGATCGGATGATCGACCGGCTCGAAGCAGAAGAAATCCTCGCCCGGCGGTGTATAGAGCACGTACGCGTCAGCGTCGGCCGCGACGGTCAGCAACAGCCGGCGGCGCGGCCAGCTCACCGTCGCGTGGCCGCCCCAGCCGGTGAACGCGTGATTGACGAGCGTGGCCGGCAGCGGATACGCGACGCCGAACTGCCAGGCCGGCGGCACGCTCACGTGCCGCACCGGCAGGAAATCGGCGCCCGACAGCCACAGGCCGCCCGCCGCCGCGGCCAGCTCGGTCACCGCATCGCGCACGAGAAACGGATGCACGCCGAGCCCGAACGGCAGCCGCGTGCGCCCCGCGTTCTCGATCGTCAGCGCGATCGACAGCGTCGCGTCGTCGAGTTCGAACGACTGGATCGCGCGGAACGCATACGGCGCGCCGGCGGTACGGTCGAGCGACAGTTGCAGCGACGTGTCGGTCGCATCGTCCACCTGCCACCGCGCGAGCCAGCCGTCGCCGTGGATCGGCAGCGGCTCGTCGCGGCGGTTGCGCGGCACCGCGACCTTGCGCCCGTCGCATTCGAAGCGCCCGTCGCCGATCCGGTTCGAGTACGGCAGCAGCGGATAGCACGCGAGCTCGTTCGGGTCCGTCGCCGTCTCCGGGTGCTCGCAACGGCGGAACACCGGCACCAGCGCGCCGTTCTCGCCGCGCCAGTCGAAGCGCGCGATGCCGCCGCCGAGGTGCGGCAGCACGTCGAGCCGCAGCGACGCGTTCGACAACGTGACGGCCGCCGCATGCGCGGCGCCGACGCCCTGCGCGAACACGGCCGTCTGCGGGCCGGGGCTGACCGGCTGGGCGGCGGCGGCCAGGCGCGCGCGGCGCGACTGGCTGGTGGACGACGATGCGCGCGAGGACGTGGCCGTCATGGTGAGCTCCTTTCCTTCGTCGAAGAAACGATGCAGGTCGTGCGAGCGGTCAGGCCCAGCCGCCGTCGACGATCACGTCCTGCGCGGTGATCATCCGGCTGTCGTCGGCCGCGAGAAACAGCGCCATCCGCGCGAGGTCGGCCGGCAGCAGTTCGGCGTCGAGGCACTGGCCGGCCTTGATCGCCGCGCGGCCCGCGTCGTCGAGCCACAGCCGGCGCTGCTTGTCGGTCATCACCCAGCCGGGCACCAGCGAATTCACGCGGATGCCGAACGGGCCGAGATCGCGCGCGAGGCCGCGCGTCAGGCCCTGCACGGCCGCCTTCGCCATCACGTAGACCGGATAGCCGCCGTTCTTCAGCATCCAGCTGATCGAGCCGAGATTGATGATCGCGCCGCCGCCCTGCCGTTTCATGTCGTCGATCACCGCCTGCGCGGCAAAGAACTGGTGACGCAGGTTCACCGCGATGCCCGCGTCGAACGACGCGGGCGTCACGTCGCCGATCGCGTGGCGCGCGTCGTTCGCCGCGTTGTTCACGAGTACCGCGATCGCGCCGATGCGCGCGCGGATCGCATCGATCGCATGGCGCAGCGCATCGATGTCGGTCAGGTCGCACGAGAGAAACAGCGGCGCATGGCGTACGTGCGCGAGGCGTTCCGCGAGCGCGGCGCCGGCCGCCGCATCGAGGTCGACGAACGCGACGCGCGCGCCCTGTTCGGCGAAGTGCTCGACGAACGACGCGCCGATGCCGGTCGCGCCGCCCGTGATCAGCACCGCGCGATCCTCGAGGCTCGGGTAGCGCGCGAAACGCGCGTCGCTCGCGGCGTGCGTAGCCTGCGAGTCAGGCGCGGAAGTATCGATGGTCATGCAGGTCGTCTCCGTGGAAACAGGTCGGTCAGTCGCGTACGCCGCGGTTCTTCAGCTGGTCGAGCAGCACGGCCGCGAGCAGGATCGCGCCACGCACCAGGTACTGGTAGAACGCGTCGATGTTCAACAGGTTCATCACGTTCTCGACGGTGCCCATGATCAGCACGCCGATCACGACGCCCGAGATCGTCGCGCGGCCGCCCATCAGCGACACGCCGCCGAGCACGCATGCGGAGATCACGTTCAGCTCGAAGCCCTGCGCGGCGTTCGGCTGGCCCGACGTGATGCGCGACGCGAGGATCACGCCGGCGAGGGCTGTGACCGCACCCTGGATCAGGAAGATGTACACGCGCGTGCGTTCGACGTTGATCCCCGCGAGCCGCGACGCTTCCGGGTTGCCGCCGATCGCGAGCGTGTTGCGGCCGTACACCGTCTGGTTCAGCAGCACGCCGAAGCCGATGAAGCACAGCAGCGTGACCCAGATCGGCAGCGACACGCCGAACATCGACAGCCCGCCGAGCGCGATGAAGGTATCCGACGACACGCCGACCGCCTGCCCCTTCGACACGATGAAGCCGAGCCCGCGCACGATCTCCATCGTCGCGAGCGTCGTGATCAGCGCGTTGATGCGCAGGTACGCGATCACCGCGCCGTTCACGAAGCCAATCGCGGCGCCGGCCGCGACCGCCGCGACGATCGCGACGAACGTGTTGTCGGTCGCGTTCAGCACCATCGCGCACAGCACGCCCGAGAACGCGACGGTCGAGCCGATCGACAGGTCGAAGTCGCGCGACGCCAGGCAGAACATCATCGTGCACGCGACCATGCCGATCTGCGAGATCGACAGCGCGAGGCCAAGCATGTTGTCGATCGAGAAGAAGTGATCGACGGTCAGCGACATCGTGATGAACATCACCGCGAAGATCGCGATCAGGCTGTATTCGGTCAGATGCTGCCACCACTTCTGGCGGTCGCTCTGCTGCGGAACCAGCGCGTCGGCCGACGGCTTCCCGGCGGCGCTGGCAAGGTTTTCGTTGACTTGCATGGTGTGTCTCCTGCTCCTGCATCGCGCGGCCCGCGCCGCGCGTGTTCGATTCGAATGTTCCGGTGTATCCGGTTGCGTCAGGCCGCCTCGACCGCGCTCGTCTGCGGCAGCGCGAGGTTCAGCACCGCATGTTCGTTCGCGTCGGCGCGCGGCAGCTCGCCGGCGATCCGGCCTTCGCGCATCACGACGATGCGGTCGGACACGCCGAGCACTTCCGGCAGTTCCGACGACACCATCACGATCGCGCAGCCGCGCTCCGCGAGCCGGTAGATCACGTCGTAGATCTCGTGCTTCGCGCCGACGTCGATCCCGCGCGTCGGCTCGTCGAGGATCACGACCTTCAGGTCGGGCTCCGCGAGCCAGCGCGACAGGATCGCCTTCTGCTGGTTGCCGCCCGACAGGAAGCGGATCTTCTGGCGCCGGTTCGGCGTCTTGATCTTCAGCCGCTGGATGAAGCGGTCGGCCGTTTCGCTTTCGGTCTTGCCGTTGATGAACAACCCCGCACGCAGCGAATGGCGGCGGCAGCTGATGTTGATGTTCTCGGCGACCGACGCGATCGCGATGATCCCTTCTTCCTTGCGGTCCTCCGGGCACAGCACGATGCCGTGGCGGATCGCGTCGCCGGTGCGCTTCACGTCGATGCGCTTGCCGTCGAGCGTCAGCGCGCCCGCGCGCCGGCGGTCCGCGCCGTACACGAGCCGCATCAGCTCGCTGCGGCCCGCGCCGACGAGCCCGAAGAAGCCGACGATCTCGCCCGCGCGCACCGAGAAGCTCGCCGGTTCGCGCAGCGCCGGGCCGTCGACGCCTTCGGCGGAAAACCGCACGTCGCCGAGCGTGCGCGGCGCGTAATGGTAGATGTCCGCGATCTCGCGCCCGACCATCTCGGCGACGAGTCGCTCGCGCGGCACGTCGGCCAGCGCGTCGTGCGACGCGATCTTGCGCCCGTCGCGGAAGATCGTGCACGCGTCGCACAGCCGGTAGATCTCGTCCATCCGGTGCGAGATGTAGATCAGCGCGCGGCCCTGCGCGCGCAGATCGTCGACCAGCTTGAACAGCACTTCCGTCTCGCGATGCGACAGCGAACTCGTCGGTTCGTCGAGCGCGATCACGCGGGCGTTGCGCATCAGCGCCTTGCAGATCTCGACCATCTGCCGCTGCGCGATCGACAGCCGCCCGAGCCGCGCGTCAGGATCGAGATCGACGCCCATCTCGGCGAGCCGCTCGCGCACGTAACGCTTCGCCTCGCGTTTCTTGACCCAGCCGAACGCGTTCGGCAGGCGGCCGAGCAGCAGGTTCTCCGCGACCGTCAGGTCGGGCACGTACTGCAATTCCTGGTGAATCACCGCGATGCCGGCCGCGATCGACGCGGCCGCATTCGCGAACTGCACGGGCCGGCCGTCGACCAGCACGCTGCCCGCATCGGGCTGGTATTCGCCGCCGAGAATCTTCAGCAGCGTCGACTTGCCCGCGCCGTTCTCGCCCATCAGGCCATGCACCTCGCCCGCATGCACGTCGAACGAAATGCCGTCGAGTGCGCGCACGCCGGGAAATACCTTGCCGATATTGTCAAAACGCAGTGCCGCTGACACGTCGTCTCCCCACTTCCAGATCGATCGACCGCCGGCCGCCGCATCGCCGCGGCAGCCGGCGGGCCGCTTACTTCGACGCGAGCCCCATCTCCTCGCGCACCTTCGCCACGTTGTCGCGCGTCGCCAGCATGCCGGTCGTCAGCGTCAGCGGCGGCGGCGCCTTGCCCTGCGTGATCCACGTGTACATCAGGTCCGAGGTTTCCTCGCCGTGGCGCTTCGGGCTGATGATCACGGTGCCGTAGAAGCCCGTCGGCTGCGGCTTCTTGAACTCGTTCAACGCCGAATCGGAACCGCCGATGCCGATGCCGATCATGTTGTCGGCCTTGAAGCCGCGCCCTTCCGCCGCGCGCACCGCGCCGAGCACGGCCTCGTCGTTCAGGCCGTACGCGACCCAGTGCTTGAACTGCGGGTTCTTCGTGAGCGCGATGTTCGCCGCGTTGAACGCGTTCTCCGTATCGGTCTTCGCCTGCGGCGCCGCGATCACGTTCGCCTTCGGGAAGCCGGCGGCGACCAGCGCGTCGGTCGCGCCGCTCGTGCGGTCGTGCGCGGTCGGCAGTTGCTCGTAGGTGATGTCGATCGCGCCGACGTCCTTCATGTCCCAGCCGCGCTTCTTGATCTCGGCCGCGATGCCGTCGCCGACCTGCTTGCCGATGTTGTACGCGGAAATCCCCATGTGCGGCACCGACTCGATCGGCTTGCCTGCGCCGTCGACGAGGCGGTCGTCGACCGTCATCATCTTCAGGTTGTGCGACTTCGCCTTCGCAACGATGCCCGGCCCGAGTTTCACGTCGGGCGTGCAGATGATGAAGCCCTGCGCCTTCTGCGCGGACAGGTTGTCGATCGCGCTCATCACCTTCTCGCCGGACGGCGCGCCGATCTTCACGAGCGTGAAGCCCTTCTGCTTCGCGGCGATCTCGGCGAATTTCCACTCGTCCTGGAACCACGGCTCTTCCGGCTGCTTCACCAGGAAGCCGATCTTGACCGGGTCGGCCGCGTGCGCGACCGGGCTGCCCATCACCACCGCCGCCGCGGCGGCCAGCGTTACGAACGTTCTGCGTTTCATCTCCAGTGTCTCCTTGTTTTCATCGAACAGGATGCAGCCGCTTGTTGGTTTCGACGCAGCGTGCGCGCGGCCGTCGCACGTGCGGTCTTTCGAATCGTTACGTCAATCGTGTCAGTCGTGATACAGCGCCGCGCGCCCGCCATCGACGGTGATGCACGTAGCATTGATGAACGGCGCCTCGTCGGACGCCAGGAACACGGCCGTCATCGCGACCTCCTCCGGTTTCCCGATCCGCTTCATCGGCTGCAGCGCGAGCGTCTCCGCGCGCGCGGCGGCCGGATCGGGCTGCGCGTCCCACCAGTCGCGCGTCAGCTGCGTCTCGATGTAGCCCGGCGCGATCGCGTTCACGCGCACGTTGCGCGCCGCGTATTCGATGCCGAGCGCGCGCGTGAGACCGAGCACGCCGTGCTTCGCGACCGGGTACGGAAAGCAGCCCGGGATGATCCTGAATGCATGCGTCGACGCGATGTTCACGATGCTGCCGCGGCCGCGCTCGAGCATGCCCTCCAGCGCCGCGCGGCAGCCGTGCCACACGCCGTCGAGATCGACCGCGAAGCAGCGCCGCCAGTCGTCGTCGGTCATCGTCAGCGGATCGGCGAACACGTTGATGCCCGCGTTGTTCACGAGCACGTCGAGCGGGCCGAACGTCGCTTCCGTCCGCGCGAGCGCCTCGCGCACCGCCTGCTGCTGCGCGACATCGGCCTGCAGCGGCAGCACGCGCGCGCCGTCGCATTCGTGTGCGATCGCGGCGGCCGTGTGCTGCGCCTGCGGGAAGTCGAGATCGACGAGCGCGACGGCCGCGCCTTCGCGCACGAACGCACGCGCGATCGCGGCGCCGATGCCGCGGCCCGCGCCCGTCACCATCGCGACCTTGCCCGCGAGGCGGCCCATCATGCGGCTCCGCCGCGCGCGACGCGCAAGCCGGCCTGGAACGCACGCGCATGCGCCGCGGTCGTGTCCGCCGACTGGCCGGGGCGGTACAGCGCCGAGCCGAGCCCGAAGCCGTTCGCGCCGGCGTCGAGGAACGGCTGCATGTTGTCCAGCGAAATGCCGCCGACCGGAATCAGCGGCACCGCGCGGTCGATCACCGCGCGCCAGGCCTTCACGACCGTCACGCCGAGCTGTTCGGCCGGGAACATCTTCAGCACGTCGGCGCCGTTCGTCAGCGCCGCGAACGCTTCGGTCGGCGTCGCGACGCCCGGCGCGCTCGCCAGCCCGCGCTCGCGGGCGCGGCGGATCACGGCCGCGTCGCTGTGCGGCATCACGATCAGCGCGCCGCCCGCGTCCTGCACGCGGTCGACGTACTCGGCGCGCAGCACGGTGCCCGCGCCGACGATCATGTCGTCGGGCAATGCCCGGCGCAGCGCCGCGATGCTGTCGAACGGATCGGGCGAGTTGAGCGGCACCTCGACGATCCGGAAGCCGGCTTCGTACAGCGCGCGGCCATGGTCGGCCGCTTCGGCGGGCGTGATGCCGCGCATGATCGCGATCAGCGGACACGCGTCGAACGCGCGCATCAAGGCGGCGTGGGGCGTGTACGGCGCGGGCAATGTCAGGTCGGACGGCATCGAGAATTCCTCTGCAAGCAGTTCATTGATCGGCGCAGACGGGCTCGCCGTCCGCGCGCACGAGCCCGGCGCGCGACGCGATCCGCCACAGGCCCAACTCGGTCGCATGCGCGGCGACACGCGCATGCGCATGGCCGAATACCCGGAGCGCATCGACGTAGCGCGAACACAAGCCGTCGTCGCCGATCAGCAGCAGCGGCTGGTCCGCGAGCGCGATGCCGCGCTCCGCGAGCATCGCGTCGAGCGCATTGAGCTCGTGACCGATCAGTAGGCCGGACAGGTAGTCGCCCTGCGCATCGGGCGCGAGCCGGTCGGTCAGCCCCAGCGTGCGCGTGCTGAAAATCGTCGCGAGCAGCCCCGTGTGCCGCGCGCCGCGTGCGACCGATACGCCGCGCACGAACGCGTCACGATCGGGGGACGCCCCCGTGCGCATCGTGCGGCCGAGGATCGTGTGATCGCGTAGCACCGCGAACAGCTCGCCCGTCATGAAGGTCTGGAAGCGCTCGATCAGTCCGTCCTTCACCCACGCCCATTTCGCATGCGTGCCCGGCAGGCCGATCAGTACCCCTGAACGATCGGCGCCAAGCGTGGGATCGCTCGCGAGCGCACCGACGATCTGCGTTTCTTCGCCGCGCATCACGTCGGGCAATTCGCCCGTCGCGATCACGCCCGGCACGATCGAGACCGTCGCGCCGCGCGCCGTCGTCACGGTGATGAGGCCCGCGACAAGCGCGTCGGCGCCGGCCGGCACCGCGACGTACGGCGCCTCGCGCCAGCCCTGCGCGCTGCCGACCATCCCGGCGGCAAGCACCGGCAGGCCGGGCGTACGGTCGAGCCAGTCGCCGCACGCTTCCTCGAACACCGCGTCGAACGCGCGCGCGCCCCCGCCCGGCACGTGCATCACGCCGGCCGGCCGGCTGCGCGTGTCGATCGGCACGCCGTGCGCGTCGTACAGATACGCGCGCAGCGACGTGGTGCCCCAGTCGAGCGCGATCAGCGACGGGGAGGCGGAACTGGCATCCGGAGCGGGCCGGGTCGAAGTCGTCATCGTTTGATCCTGCGGGTACCCTGCGGCGGGCTCCAGCCCAGTTCCGCGGAAATGGCTCGCGCTTCGCGCTGCACGAGCGGAATCAGTTCGTCCATGCGGTCGTGCGGCATGTACGGAATCGTGCTCGCGACCGACACCGCCGCGACGATCGCGCCCGACGCGTCGCGGATCGGCGCGGCCACGCAGCGGATCGACGCCTCGTTTTCCTCGAGATCGAACGTATAGCCGCCGGCCGCGTAGTGGGCCATGCGCTGCAGGAACGCGCTCGTCTCGGGCCGGTTGTCGGGCTTGAAGTTGACGCCGGCCAGCGCGCGCCGCGCGGCTTCGAACAGCGAGCGCCACAGGTCCGGATCGAGGTCGAGCATCATCGCCTTGCCGATGCCGGTCGACGCGAGCGGCATCCGGTGGCCGACGCGCGAGCGCATCTCGAGGCCGCGCGTACCGGGAATCTTGTCGATGTACAGCACGTCGTCGCCGTCGCGCACGCCGAGATGGATCGTGTCGAGCGTCGCTTCCGCGAGCGCTTCCAGATGCGGACGCGCCACCGCGGTGAGCGGCATCTGCTCGAGCGCGATCGTGCCGAGCTCGATCAGCTTCGGGCCGAGCAGGTAGCCACCCTGCACCTGGCGCAGATAGCGCGCCTGCACGAGGCTGCTGACGAGCCGGTGCGTCGTGCTGCGCGTCGTGCCGAGCGCGGCGCCGATCGCGCGCATGTCGCGCGCGCCGTTGGCGATCGCCTCGAGGATCGCGAGGCCGCGCAGCAATGTCTGCGTGCCGGCCTGCTGCGCGGCGAGGTCGAGCGGCGTGCTGGTCGCGCCGATGCTGTCGGTCAGCGACGTATCGGCCGGCATCGCGCGCCGGGCGTCGAGGGCAAGAGAGTCTGGCATCTTGGTCATGGGACGGGGCTTCTTCAACGGAATCGGTGAAGCCGCTCGCGCGGCGCCGGAACTGCGTCCGATGCGGCGGCGTGGCGGCGGTCGATGCACCGAGTAAAGCGCCCGGCGAACTTCATGGAAGGTGTCTCCGTGTGCGACGGGCGCCGCGCGATGCGTGGGTCCGAAGCTGTCGATGTGCTTCGGATTGTAGGAGCGCACGCACTCGTCTCCAATATTTGAATGCGTTGTCCAGATAATGAGAATACCGACGTGATTGGCTGCGGGTTCGACACGCCGGCCGCGCCATGCGCACGGGGGCGGAACCCGCCCTGTCGCAGGTTCCGCCCCCGTTTGCTCACCGCGTGCGGCGCTTACTGCTGGCTCGTGCTGCTGCGCGCCTGCATGTAACGCTGTACGTCGGCGAACGACACGCGGCCGTTGCCGCTCGCGTCGATCTGCCGGAAGTGGTTCGCGACATAGCCGAGGCCGGCCGCGCGCGCCTGCGACTCGGTGATCGACCCCGTGTTCTGCGTGTCGGCCGCGCTGAACTGCCGCGCGAGCTTGCGCACCACCTGCGCGTGCAGCGCGGCCCCGGTCGTCTGCGTGCCGGCGGTCGCGTGGCGCGCGGCCGGCGGCACGTACGGATCGCCGAGCTGTGCCTGGCGCGCACGCGCCGGCGCGGCGGCGGCGTCGCTCGCCTGCGCAAACGCGGAGAGGGATGCTGCGGCGCCGACGCATGCGAGCGCCGCGGCAACGACGATGAAACGATTCTTCATGTCAGGCTCCAGTCTGGAATGAGGTCGTCGACGGCCGGCGAGCGGCACCGCGAAGGGCGCCCGTCGCCGGCTGGGCGCGTCAGTGCGCGGCCGCGTTGTAGAAGGTCACGAGGTCGGCTTTCTCCTGCGGACGCGACGTATCGTCGAGATAGACCATGTGCCCGCCCTGATAGTCCTTGATCGTCAGGTTCGGCTGCGTGCCGAGCCGCGCGAGGTCGAGCTCGGTCTGGTAGAACGGCGTCGCGATGTCGTGATACCCGTTCAGCGACAGCACCTTCAGCTGCGGATTCAGCGTCAGCGCCGCGGCCAGATCGGGGATCGTGTCGGGCATCGCGAGGCCGTCGTGCGTCCAGTCCCACGTGTTGATCGCATTGCTGCTCACCGAGTAGGCCGACTGCGCGGTGTACTTCAGCTCGTTCGGCAGGTAGCTGCCGATCGTGTCGGTGAACGGTTTCGTGATGAACGAGCTGGACGGATCGCCGTCGGCCGCGAGCGGGCTCGACACGGGCACGTTCACGCGTGCGTCGTAGCGGCCGATCAGCGTGCCCGGCACCAGCGACAGCTGGAAGCTGTTGTCGAAGAAGGTCGGGACCACGTTGAAGTCCGCATTCCACAACGCCTGCTTCACGCCGGTCGAATTCGCCATCGTCGTGACGAGATTCGGCGGCGGCGGCGTGTGGCTCGCGAGGTACGCGTTCACGGCCGGCGCGTAGCTGCCGGCCGTCAGCAGGCGCATCTGGTCCGCATACTGCGGCAGGTTCGACGGGTTCGGGTTGTCGAGCTGGTAATACGCGCCGACCGTGCCGTACGACGGCACGAAGCCCGCGCAGCTCACCGGGCTCGCGCCGTTGTTCGAGTTGCCGACATAGTCGCTCGCCATGTCGCAGTTCGTGTTGTAGTTCAGGATCGACGACTGCAGCACGATGCCGTCGAGCTTCACGCCGGCCGTCTCGAGCAGGTTCGCGAGCACGTCGGTGCGCGGCGTGCCGTACGACTCGCCGAACAGGTATTTCGGCGAAGCGCTGCGCTGGTTCACGCTCAGGTAGCGCGTCACGAAATCGCGGAACGCGCCGGCGTCCTGATCGACGCCCCAGAACGTCTGGTTCGTGTTCGGCGCGACCGCTTCGGAGAAGCCGGTGCCGATCGCATCGACGAACACGAGGTCGGTCGTGTCGAGCAGGGTTTCCTGGTTGTCGACGAACGGGAACGTCGACGTGTTCGCGTTCGGGTCGCTGGTCTGGATCCGGCGCGGGCCGAACGAGCCGAGGTGCAGCCACACCGAGGCCGAACCGGGGCCACCGTTGTACAGGAACGTGACGGGCCGCTTCGCCGCGGGCTGGTTGTCGGCCGTGTAGGCGACGTAGAAGAACGAGGCTTCGGGCGCGCCCGTCTGCGGATTGCGGGCGACGAGGTGGCCGGCGGTGGCCGTGTACCGGATCGTCTTGCCGTTCAGCGTGATCTGATGGTGCGTGACGGCGGCCTTCTCGACCGCGGCGGATGCGTCGAGCGACGCGTTCGCACTCGACGAATAACTGTTCGGATCGTTGTACGCGCGGTCGACCTGACCGGCAGGATCGGCTGAATTCGCGGCGCTCGCTGCAGACGACGACGTCACGTCGTCATTGCAGGCCGTCAGAATCAGCGAAGAACACACCACTCCCAACAACAGCTTCGCTTTGCTCGCTGGCATCGTTGCGTTCCTTCTTCTCGGATGTTTTTTGTGTCGAGCAGCCGGATAAGCCACCCCCCGCCTCGATTGCGGCCGATGAGCCGAGGCGCTGGCCAATATACGCGAGCCGATCAGCTTTGAAAAATTTGGAAATATTTCGCACGCAAGCGGTGCAGCGCACACCTTTCAGGAATGCTTCGATTCGTGAAACGTTTGCATTTCACGTCGCTTTCAGCGACTTTCGCGTTTACCCGCAGCGGCTAAAAATGCACGGATTTCGTGCGATGCCGGTCAACAAAATCGCGCGGTCGCCGGTATTGCTCAGCAAAGCGAAATAGACGGATTCGTCTAACGGATGTGACCCGAAATGGTCGCGACACGCATGCGCTGCAGCGCACCAATCGTGCCTCGACGGCGGAATGGACAATGCAGCAGCGCTGCCGCTCACTCCGATTGCGGCAACTCGGCCGCGCCCATCCGGCGCGCGATGACCGCCGCGCGCTGGGCCTGGTAGGCCGAGCCGCGATGCGCATCGAACCAGCGCGGCTTCGGCAGCATCACCGCGAGACGCGCCGACTGCCACGCGCCGAGCCGGCTCGCGGGAATCTTGTAGTAATAGCGTGCGGCCGCTTCGGCGCCGTACACGCCGCGCCCCCATTCGACCGAATTCAGGTAGATCTCGAAAATGCGCTCCTTGTCGAGCACCGTTTCGAGCATCCACGTGATGATCAGCTCCTGCCCCTTGCGGATGTAGCTCTTCTCGCGCGACAGGAACAGGTTGCGGGCGAGCTGCTGCGTGATCGTCGAACCGCCCGCGACGATCCTGCCGCGCGCCTTGTTCTTCTCCCACGCCTGCAGGATTGCGTCGACGTCGTAGCCGTTGTTGGTCGCGAAGGTCGAATCCTCGGACGCGATCAGCGCGCGCTTCAGGTTGCGCGAGATCTGGTCGTACGGCACCCACTGGTGCCGGATCTGCGCGGGCGGCGTGTCGCGCGACAGCCACCACGCGTCGGTGCGCATGAACGCGGTCGAGCCCGGGTTCACGAACAACCACAGCGCGATCTGCGCGAGATAGAACAGCTGCGTCGCGAGCCATGCGCCCGCGAACACCGAGCCCGCGTAGACGGCCCAGCGAGCGAGGCTCACCGTCCGCGTGCGCTGCGTGCCGCTCACCGCCACCACGTGCCGCGCTCCGTTCAGCTCGCCGCGAGCGCCTGGCGCAGCGCGGCCAGCACCGGTGCGCCGTCCGGCCGCACGCCGCGCCAGATGAAGAACGACTCGGCCGCCTGCTCGACGAGCATCCCGAGACCGTCGGCCGTGCGCGCGCCGAGCGATGCCGCGTGCTGCATGAACACGGTCGGCTGCGCGCCGTACATCATGTCGTACGCGAGCGTGCCGGCGCCGAACGCGGCTGCGTCGCATTCCGGCAGCGCGGCATCGAGGCTGCCGGCCGTCGCATTGATCACCACGTCGTAGGGCTCCGCCCGCACGACGCCGGGGCCACCGCCCGCGAGCGTGCAGCCCGCATCGTGCGCGGCCTGCATGAACTGACCGACGAGCGCTTCGGCCTTGCTCGCAGTGCGGTTGACGATTGCGATCGACAGCGGTGCGCGGTCGAGCAGCGGCAGCACGACGCCGCGCGCGGCGCCGCCCGCGCCGAGCAGCAGGATGCGCGCGCCGGCGAGCGACACGCCGAGATTCGCTTCGATGTCGCGCACGAGGCCGACGCCGTCGGTGTTGTCGCCGTGGATGCGGCCGTCGGCGTCGATGCGCAGCGTGTTCACCGCGCCTGCGGCCGCCGCGCGCGGCGACAGCGTGTCGGCGAGCGCATGCGCGTCGAGCTTGAACGGCACCGTCACATTCGCGCCGCGGCCGCCTTCGGCGACGAACGCGCGCACGGCCGCCTCGAAACCATCGACCGGCGCGAGCCGGTGCGTGTACTCGATCGGCTCGCCGGTCTGCGCGGCGAACTGCGCGTGGATGAACGGCGACTTGCTGTGCGCCACCGGGTTACCGAACACGACATAGCGGTCGGCGCCGCTCGTCGACGCAACTGCGTTCATGATGCGCGCCCCGTTTCGCCGTCGTTGCCGCTCGCGGCTTCGCCGCCCTCCGCCGTCGCGTCGCCCGATTCGGCCAGCGCTTCGGCCTCGGCTTGCGCCGATGCGTCTTCCGCGTCGACCAGCGTGTCGTCGCCGCCTTCGGCGTCATCCTCTTCGTCGGCCTCGGCCGTATCGCCGCTCGTCACGGTCGGCGCGTCGAGCACGTTCAACAGGCGCACCGACGCCTCGATCGTCAGCTCGTCGAGCGACATCACGTCGAGCAGCACGCGCGTGCCGCGCGCATGCACGCCGAGGCCCGGCACGTGCAGCAGCAGCGGGATTTCCTCCAGGCGCACGAGATCGCCCTTCACGACGCTCGCGACGACCTGTTTCTTCTGCTCCTGCTTGAGCCAGCGCAGGCACCAGAAATATTCCATCCGGCGCTGGTAGTCGGCGTAGGCCGTGTACGTATCGTCGAAGCCCTGCACGACCGCGTAGAGATCGGCGTCCTTCGGCTTGAACGGCGCGGCGAGCTTCGCGGTGACGCCGTGCTGCACGCACGCGAGCAGTTGCCACTGGTTCACGAGGTCGACGTAGCGGCGCAGCGGCGACGTGCTCCACGCGTACTGCGCGACGCCGAGGCCTTCGTGCGGCGCGGCCGTCGTCTGCATCCGCGTGCGCTTCGGGCCCGGCGCGCCGAAGCCGCGCTGCGAGCGGTAGATGCCCGGCACCGTGTGGTCGTGCAGGAACGCGCCCCAGGTCGAGTTCGCGAGAATCGCGAGCTCCGACACGATCAGGTCGAGCGGCGAGCCGCGGCGGCGCGGCGTGATCGTCACGTGCTCGCCTTCGACGTAGAAGTTGTAATCGGTGTTGCGCTGCACCTCGCGCTTCAGCCCGTAGCCCGCGCGCGCGACCTGGCGCTTCTCGAACAGCGCCTGCGCGAGCGGCCACAGCACGGCGATGTCGTCCTTGTGCGGATAGTCGCCGGTGCCGGCCGCGAGCGTCTCTTCGGTGACCAGCTCGTCGAGCGTGTTGTGGCGCAGGTTGTTCTTCACGAACACGAGCTCGGCACGCGTCTCGTTCGCGACGATGTCCTGCGTCTCGCGGTTGACGATGATGTACAGCGACAGCGCCGGGCGGTAATCGCCCTCTTTCAGCGTGAACACGTCGACGACGTCGTCCGGCAGCATCGTGATCTTGTCGCCCGGCATGTAGACCGTCGACAGGCGCGCGCGCGCGATCGCGTCGACCGGATCGCCGCGCACGATGCCGAGCGCCGGCGCCGCGATGTGCACGCCGATCCGCACCCGGCCGTCGGACAGGTGCTCGACCGAGAACGCGTCGTCGATTTCGGTGGTCGTGACGTCGTCGATCGAGAACGCCTCGACGTTCGCGCGGGGCAGGTCGTCCGGCAGCGGGCCGACCGTGACGGGTGGAAAGCCCGTGCCATGCGGAAAGAATTCCGCGAGGAAGCGCGCTTCGTGCAGCGCGCGCGGCGACTCGATGCCGCCGCAGTCGAGCATCAGCCGCGCCGGCGACACGCCGCGCGCGCCGGCCGCCGCTTCCATCGCCTTGTATTCGATCGAATTCTTGTCCGGCCGCGTCAGCAGCCCGAGCACCTTGCCCGCGAACGCTTCCGGCAGCTTGCCGGCCTTCAGTTCCTCTTCATACTGCGCCTGCACCAGCGCCTGCTGGCGCTTGCGCTCGAGCGATGCGAGCGCCATCTTGAGCTGCTCTTCCGGCGCCCGCTGGTACTGGCCGCGCCCCTTGCGGCGGAAATAGACGGGCGAGCCGTGCAGCCGCAGCACCAGCGCCGCGCGCTCGACCGGGCCGTACGTCGCGCCGAAGTACTCGGCGGCCAGCGCCGTGTACGCGAACTCGTCGGCCGGCGCGCATTCCCACAGGAAGTCCAGATCGATCTGCTGCGCGGCCGTGTCGGCCTCCTGCATCAGTTCGCCCGCGGCCGGCTTGTCGAATTCGATCAGCACGTCTTTCGCGCGCACCTTCGCCCGCCGCCCGCCGGGCAACTCGACCTGAAATGCGTCGCCCTGGCGCGACAGCACGCTGCCCGCCTTGAAACTGCCCGATTCCTCGAAGAAAACGTTCACTCAGTACTCTCGTTCAGACTGCCGGGCGCCGCGTCAGCGGCGCCGCATGATGATGGGAATTCGATCGGCACGCGGCCGGTTTAAGACGTCTTTCCGTCGCAAAACGCGAGAACGTCGTCGACATAGTCGGCAAATTCGCTGATCCCGTGATCGCTGCCGTCGATCACGCGAGTTTTCGCGCGCGGGTAGTGGGCGAGCATCTCGCGGTAATCGAGCACTTCGTCGCCGGTCGCCGCGAACAGATAGTAGCGGTCGGCGCGCGTGATCGCCGGCACGCGCAGCGCGTCGAGTTCGTGCAGGTGACGGCGCTCGACGACAATCGTGCCGCCGCCGTGCCACAGCGACTGTTCGCCCAGATACTGTTCGAGATCGCGCTGCGGCACGATGGCCGGATTCAGCAGCACGGCCTTCCAGCCATGCTTTTCGGCGAGCCACGTCGCGTAATAACCGCCGAGCGAGCTGCCGATCACGGTGACGTCGCGTGCGCCCGCGACCTCGGCTTCCGCGACGGCGATCGCCTCGAGCGGCGATACCGACAGCGACGGGCACCGCCACTCGCCGGTGCGGCCGAGTTCGGCCATGCGCGCGGCGAGCAGTCGCGACTTCTGCGATTCCGGCGACGACCGGAAGCCGTGCAGATACAGGATCACGGGCGGCTCCCGAGCGCATCGAGCAGCTTCTGGTGCACGCCGCCGAAGCCGCCGTTGCTCATCACGAGCACGTGATCGCCCGGACGCGCGGCCTCGACCACCGCCTTCACCAGCAGATGCAGATCGTCGAAGGCGCGTGCGCGGTCGCCGAGCGGCGCGAGCGCTTCGGCGAGATTCCAGCCGAGCGCATCGCGCCCGGTCGGCGCGCCGTAGCCGAACACGAGATCGGCATCGGCGAGGCTCGCCGGCAACTGCGACTTCATCACGCCGAGCTTCATCGTGTTCGAGCGCGGCTCGAGCACGGCGAGGATGCGGGCATTCTGGCGGCCGATGCGCGCACGAAGGCCGGCGATCGTGGTGTCGATCGCGGTCGGATGGTGCGCGAAGTCGTCATAGACGGTCACGCCGTCCACGCTGCCGCGCACTTCCATGCGGCGCTTCACGTTGCGGAACGAGGCGAGCGATTCGGCCGCCTGCGCTGGCGGCACGCCGACGTGGCGCGCGGCGGCGATCGCCGCGAGCGCGTTCATCCGGTTGTGGTCGCCCTGCACCTGCCATGCGACTTCGCCGACGCGCCCGGCATGCGAATACACCGCGAAGCGTTCGTCGACCGGCACGCCGTCCTCGGCCGGCAGCGCCTGCCAGCCGCCGTCGACGCCGAAGCGTTCGACCTCGCTCCAGCAGCCGCGCGCCAGCACGCGCTCGAGCGCGTCCGAGCGGCCGTTCGTGACGATCCGCCCGACGCCGGGCACGGTGCGCACCAGATGATGGAATTGCGTTTCGATCGCGGCAAGATCGGGGAAGATGTCGGCGTGATCGAATTCGAGGTTGTTCAGCACCGCGGTGCGCGGCCGGTAGTGCACGAACTTCGAGCGCTTGTCGAAGAATGCCGTGTCGTACTCGTCGGCCTCGATCACGAAGAAGCTCGAATCGGTGAGCCGCGCGGACACGCCGAAGTTCAGCGGCACGCCGCCGATCAGGAAGCCCGGATTGAGACCTGCGTCTTCCAGCAGCCACGCGAGCATCGACGATGTGGTCGTCTTGCCGTGCGTGCCCGCGACCGCGAGCACCCATTTGCCGGCCAGCACGTGCTCGCCGAGCCACTGCGGGCCCGACACGTAAGGCAGGCCGCGATCGAGAATCGCCTCCATCAGCGGATTGCCGCGCGTGACGACGTTGCCGATCACGAACAGGTCCGGCTTCAGGTCGACCTGCTCGGCGCCGTAGCCCTCGATCAGCGTGATGCCCTGCGCCTCGAGCTGCGTGCTCATCGGCGGATAGACGCCCGCGTCGCAACCCGTCACCGTGTGGCCCGCCTCGCGTGCGAGTACGGCGAGACCGCCCATGAAGGTGCCGCAGATGCCAAGAATGTGGATGTGCATAGAGGAATGCTTTCGCGCCGCCGGGCGCCGTCGATTCGGAAAGGATGCGTGTGTGTCGCGCCGGACGGGCCGTGCGGCCGGCGTCCGGCCCACGACTTTGCCGCGACACAAAGAACACTATTGTAACTGACGGCCTGCGATGCCCGGCGGCCCGAACGATGCGCGCGAACGGCGTCGGCACCGTCGGGCGGCGGGCCGCCGCACCCGTGCTCGGGCGCCGCGACGATCGAGTATGATTGCCGGATCATGTCTCGCAAACCTCTTGTCGACCCGCGGCGCGTCCGCGAGGAAATCGCCCAGTCCGCCGCCCGCCTGATCGCGGAGGACGGCCTGGACTACGCCGGCGCGAAACGCAAGGCCGCGCGCCAGTTGCTGGGCGATTCGCGCGTTGCCGGCGAATGGCTGCCGGATAACGACCAGATCGAGGAAGAACTGCGCGAGTATCTGTCGCTGTTCCAGAGTGACACGCAGCCGGACGAACTGCGCCGCCTGCGCGAGATCGCGCTCGACTGGATGCGCCGGCTCGCCGAGTTCCATCCTTATGTGACGGGCGCCGTGCTGAACGGCACCGCGAACGCGCATTCGGATATCCATTTGCAGGCATTCACCGACAACCCGAAGGACGTCGCGATCTACCTGCTGAACCAGAACGTCCAGTACGACGTATCCGAGACGCGGCATTTCGCGGGCCGCGGCGACGTCGAGACGCTCAGTTTCCTGTGGCGCCCGCGGCGCGACGTGGACGCGATCGGCATCCATCTCGCGCTGTATGCGAGCGACGACCTGCGCGGCGCGGTGAAGGCCGACGCGCGCGGCCGCGTTGCCCGCGCGGACGCCGCCGCACTGCGCGCGCTCGTCGAGGCAGGCCAGGCCCCTTCCGAACCGGAATGATTCAACGTTGACGTCCTCCTCCGCCCAAAAGGCAGAGGATTCCCACACCTGGCGATGCACGTCCGCATCGGAGAATGTTCAGCGCAGCGTTGGTATCTCGATCATGCTCGACACCACAGTCACTGCAGACCCACTCCCTTATTCTCAGTCCCGCGATACCTTTCGGCCGCGTCGTGCTGTCTTTCGACCCGCACGCCGAGCAGAACTGGGTCGAACCGCTTTCGTCGACTTCCTCGAACAGGGCCCCGTGCGCGATCGCTTTGTAGCGGAGCTTGTTTCGGAAGGACGACCAGGATGCGTCGTAGACGCTCTTCGCCATCCTGGTTCTGGCGAGTTTGACGGCAGATACGTTGCCAACCGCGATGTAATCGAAGCGCCGCACCAGATCGAGCGCGAGCTTATGCTGGAAATCGACACGGGCATTTGCCATCTTGGCGTGCAACTTCGCGCTATGCCGCTTGTGCTTTCGCGCCCGTTGCGCTTTCGCCAGCTTTTCCGCCGCTCGTCGACCGAACGGGTCATTGGGCAGCTTCTCGCCGGTCGAAAGTGTGGCGAAGGTGATCCTAACCCGTGGAAGAAGCTGCCTGTCAACCCCACTCCTTTCCTTCCCGCCATCAATGGCGGGGTTTCTCGGAGCAAATTCTGATGATGAAACGCATGTTGGCGCTCGCGGTGGTCGCGGCCGCCGCCGTCGCCGGCGGGATTGCCGCCGGCCACTGGTTCCGCGGCACGGCCGACGACGGCGTCGCCGTCGCGGCGCCGGCCGCCCACGGCAACCCGGTCGACCAGCTGTGGGCGTCGTCGCTCACCGGCGTCGACGGCAAGCCGGCCACGCTGGCCGCCTTCAAGGGCCAGAAAGTCGTCGTCAACTTCTGGGCGTCGTGGTGCGGCCCGTGCGTCGAGGAGATGCCCGAGCTCGTCGCGCTGTCGCATCAGTACAAGCAGAAAGGCATCCGTTTCGTCGGGATCGGCGTCGATTCCGAGCAGAACGTGAAGAACTTCCTGCAGAAGGTGAAGGTCGACTATCCGGTCTTCATCAGCGGCTATGCGGGCGCCGATCTGGCCCGTAATTTCGGAAATACCGCCGGCGCGCTGCCGTTTACCGTCGTCATCGACGAAACCGGCAAGATCCGTGAGACAAAATTAGGACAAATCCAACCGGCCGAGCTGAAAAAGACGCTCGACGCGCTGTAATCGGCCTGAACGGCAGCCTGCGCGTTCGCGGCGATTTGCAGGTCGATCGCCGCAATTTCGCGTGAATTCGCCGATACTTTGCATCCGCACCGGTAATTCTTGCAGGTCCGGCGCACGTGGCCGTTCGGCAAAACTAGACAAATTTCTCTAAATAGCGCTAAAGTTCGCGCAATTCCGCAGAAATAGAAGCGACCATGACACGATTGCTGGTGCTGCACGGCCCCAACCTGAACCTTCTCGGCACCCGGGAACCGGAGGTGTACGGCCGCGTCACGCTCGCGCAGATCGATCAGGCGCTTGCCGCGCGCGCCCGGGAAGCCGGCGCCGACCTGTCGTCGTTCCAGAGCAACCATGAAGGCGCGCTGGTCGACCGCATCCAGGCCGCGCGGGAGGAACAGACCGATTTCATCCTGATCAATCCGGCCGCGTATACGCATACGAGCGTTGCGATCCGGGACGCGATCGCCGGCGTTGGCATCCCGTTCGTCGAGGTTCACCTGTCGAACGTGCATCGCCGCGAAGCGTTCAGGCACCACTCCTACTTTTCCGACCAGGCCGAAGGCGTGATCTGCGGGCTCGGCTGGAAAGGTTATCTGTACGCGCTCGAGTACGCGCTGGACAAGCTGCAAGGCGCGTCGCGCGGCTGATTTCGCGATCTAGATTCAGCGCCGGCCCCTAACCGGCGCTTTCACGTATTGAAAGGGGAATTCCCGATGGATCTTCGTAAGCTGAAAACTCTGATCGACCTCGTTTCCGAATCCGGCATCTCCGAGCTGGAAGTGACGGAAGGCGAAGGCAAGGTGCGCATCGTCAAGAACGCGCCGCCGGTCTACGTGCAGCCGACGGCTGGGTATGCCCCGCAAGTCAGCGCGCCGGCGCCGTCGGCCGCGCTGCCCACCGACGGCGCTGCGGCACCGGCCGCCGGCTCCGCAGCCGCGCCGGCCGCTCCGCAGGGCCACGTGGTGACGTCGCCGATGGTCGGCACGTTCTACCGCGCGCCGTCGCCGGGCGCCGATCCGTTCGTGCAGGCCGGCGACACGGTCAAGGAAGGTCAGACGATCTGCATCATCGAAGCGATGAAGCTGCTCAACGAGATCGAGTCGGACAAGGCCGGCGTGATCAAGGAAATCCTCGTCGAGAACGGCCAGGCCGTCGAATACGGCCAGCCGCTTTTCGTGATCGGCTAAGCCCGCCGCGCGGCCCTGCCGGCCGCGCGCCGCCGAGATGCTCGCCAGGCGCCGTTCGCGCGCCCCTCGAAGAGACGAATACTCGCTATGTTTGAAAAAATCCTCATTGCCAACCGCGGTGAAATCGCGCTGCGCATCCAGCGCGCGTGCCGCGAACTCGGCGTCAAGACGGTGGTCGTCTACTCGGAAGCCGACAAGGAAGCCAAGTACGTGCGCCTCGCGGACGAAGCCGTCTGTATCGGCCCGGCCCCGTCGAACCTGAGCTACCTGAACATGCCGGCGCTGATCAGCGCCGCGGAAGTCACCGATGCCGAGGCGATCCACCCCGGCTACGGCTTCCTGTCCGAGAACGCCGATTTCGCGGAGCGCGTCGAGCAATCGGGCTTCACGTTCATCGGCCCGCGCCCGGAAACGATCCGCATGATGGGTGACAAGGTCACCGCGAAGCAGACGATGATCAAGACCGGCGTGCCGTGCGTGCCGGGCTCGGAAGGCGCGTTGCCGGACGATCCGAAGGAGATCGTCAAGATTGCGCGCACGATCGGCTATCCGGTCATCATCAAGGCGGCAGGCGGCGGCGGCGGGCGCGGGATGCGCGTCGTGCACACCGAGGCCGCGCTCGTCAACGCGGTCAACATGACCCGCGAGGAAGCCGGCCGTGCGTTCGGCAACCCGCAGGTGTACATGGAGAAGTTCCTCGAGAACCCGCGCCACATCGAGATCCAGGTGCTGTCGGACGCGTACAAGAACGCGATCTGGCTCGGCGAGCGCGACTGCTCGATGCAGCGCCGTCACCAGAAGGTAATCGAGGAAGCGCCGGCGCCCGGCATTCCGCGTCGCCTGATCGACCGCATCGGCGACCGCTGCGCGGACGCATGCAAGAAGATGGGCTACCTCGGCGCGGGCACGTTCGAATTCCTGTACGAAAACGGCGAGTTCTACTTCATCGAGATGAACACGCGCGTGCAGGTCGAGCACCCGGTATCCGAACTGATCACGGGCGTCGACATCGTGCAGGAACAGATCCGCATCGCGGCCGGCGAAAAGCTCACGCTGCGCCAGCGCGACATCCAGTTCCGCGGACATGCGATCGAATGCCGGATCAACGCCGAAGATCCGTTCAAGTTCACGCCGTCGCCGGGCCGGATCACGTCGTGGCATACGCCGGGCGGCCCCGGCGTGCGCGTCGATTCGCACGCCTACAATGGCTATTTCGTGCCGCCGAACTATGATTCGATGATCGGCAAGCTGATCACCTACGGCGCGACGCGCGAGCAGGCGATCAGCCGGATGCGCATCGCGCTGTCGGAAATGGTCGTCGAAGGCATCCAGACCAACATCCCGCTGCACCGCGAGCTGATGATCGACGCGAAGTTCGTCGAAGGCGGCACCAGCATCCACTACCTCGAAAACCGGCTCGCGCAGAAGCAGCAGGTCGCACCGGAAGAAGCGTAAGCATGAGTTATCGCGAACTCGTCGTCGAACTGGCCCGCGAGCATGCGGAGGCCCTGTCCGACGCACTGCTCGATCTCGGCGCGCTGTCGGTGTCCGTCGAGGATGCCGACGCCGACACGCCCGACGAACAGCCGCTCTTCGGCGAGCCGGGCCTCGTGCCCGATCGCACCGCGTGGCAGCACTCGCGCGTGGTCGCGCTGCTGTCGGCCGACCATGAGCCGGCCGTGCTGCTCGCGGCGGCCGCGAACGAGATCGGCCTCGCGGAGACGCCGAAGTTCGTCGTGCGTGAAGTCGAGGAGCAGGACTGGGTGCGGCTCACGCAGTCGCAGTTCGAACCGATTCCGATCGGCGAGCGGATCTGGGTCGTGCCGTCGTGGCACGATGCGCCCGATCCCGATGCGCTCGTCCTCGAACTCGACCCCGGCCTCGCGTTCGGTACCGGCAGCCACCCCACGACCCGTCTGTGCATGGAGTGGCTCGAGCAGTCGGTGAAGCCCGGCCAGTCGGTGCTCGACTACGGCTGCGGCTCGGGCATTCTCGCGATCCTCGCGAAGAAATGCGGGGCGAACCCCGTGATCGGCATCGACATCGATCCTCAGGCGGTCGAATCGGCGCGCCAGAACAGCGAACGCAATCGGGCGGAAGTCACGTACGGGCTGCCCGATGCGTGCCCGGAAGGCGAATTCGACATCGTCGTCGCGAACATCCTGTCGAACCCGCTGAAGCTGATGGCATCGATGCTCGCGTCGAAGGTCAAGTCGGGCGGGCGCATCGCGCTGTCGGGCGTGCTCGCTCGTCAGGCGGACGAAGTGGCGGCCGTTTATGCACGCTACGTCGACATCTCGGTCTGGCGCGAACACGAAGGTTGGGTATGCCTTGCCGGAACCCGCCGCGAAAGCCATTAGAATAGCGCTGTCCTTCACTCTGGCCAGCAGGCCGCCCGGCTCGACATGCTTCTTGCGACGCGCTGCCCTCATTGCGAAACCGTCTTCCGGCTGCAGCAGGAACAGCTCTCGCTGCATCAGGGGCTCGTGCGCTGCGGGCACTGCCACGAAGTCTTCAACGCCGCCGAATCGCTCGTTCCCGAGTACGCGCAGCAGCCCGAACCGGCGCTGACCGAACCGGCTGCCGCGCCGGATAGCAGCGACACGCACCAGCAGGCCGCGCCGGCCCGGTTGTTCGCCACCGACACGCCGGCCGAATTGCCGACCGGCACCGATTACAAGCCGGAAGGCTGGGACATGTGGGCGCCGTGGCTCGACGCCGGCGTCGATCCGTCGCTGCAGCACAGCGTCGAGACCGTGCGCACCGAGCCGCTGATACCGCTCGCGCTCCCGTCCACGGAAGCCGGCGTCGTTCATCTGTCGGGTACGCCCGCGCCATTCGCGTCCTCTCCAGCCGAACTCGATTCGTCGACTGCCGTCGAGCAACCGACGGAACCGCATTCGCCGCAGGCGCAACACGCACCGCACGAAGCCGAAGAAACCGCACCCTCGCCCTCGCCCGCGCCGCTCGAGCGCGACCCGCGCGAGCCTCGCTTCGTCGCCCACCTTCCGTCGGAAACCGAAACCGCCACCGAGCCGGCCGAACCCGTCGTCCCCGCGCACTTCGCCGCGCCGGACGACGAACGCGCGCCGCGCGAACCGCGTTTTGCGTTCACGCCTGCGCCGGCCGTCACCGAAGCCGAAACCGCATCGGAACCCGGCACCTTCGCCCGACACGACGAAGCTCGGGCCGCAGCGGCAGCCGATGAACCGGCCGCCCAGCCTGTCGTCCAACCGGCCGTCCCATTCCCCGCCGCACTGTCCGACGACGATCGTCCGCACTTCGCCGTCACGCGCGAGACGCGCGCGCCGCAGCGACGCGGGATGCTCGGCGGCTTTTTCGGCGGTCTCGTCGCGGCCGCGCTGGTCGGATTGCTCGCCGCGCAACTGGCGTGGTGGCAACGCGAAACGCTGATGATCTACTGGCCCGTCACGCAAGGCTGGTTCCGGCAGGCCTGCGCGCCGCTCGGCTGCACGGTCACGCCGCCGCGCGCGATCGACGGGCTGCGGCTCGACGCGACCGACCTGCGCCAGCTCGACGGCCCGCGCGAGCTCGAACTGAAGGTGCCGCTGACGAACCGCTACCGCGTCGCGCTCGCGTATCCGTCGGTCGAACTCACGCTGCTCGACGACACCAATCACGTCACCGTGCGCCGCGTGCTCGCGCCGCGCGATTACGTACGCCCGGGCACGCCGATCGACGCCGGGCTGCCGCCCGGCACGACGCAGACGATGGTCGTCCGCCTCGAAACGAACGGCACGCCCGCCTCGAATTTCCGCGTCCAGATCTTCTATCCGTGACGCGCCGCGGCGCGCATGCGCGCCCGTCTCAACCCGCGCGCCCGAGCGGCGCGCTATTTCGGAGCACGAACATGAGCAAAGTTACGCTGGGTGGCAACCCGATCGATCTCGCCGGCACGTTCCCGGCCGTCGGCGCGCAAGCCGCCGATTTCAAGCTGGTCGGCAAGGACCTCGCCGACCTGTCGCTCGCCAGCTTCGCCGGCAAGCGCAAGGTGCTGAACATCGTGCCGAGCCTCGACACGCCGACCTGCGCGACGTCGACCCGCAAGTTCAACGAAGCCGCGTCGTCGCTCGACAACACGGTGGTGATCGTCGTGTCCGCCGACCTGCCGTTCGCCGCCACGCGCTTCTGCACGACCGAAGGCCTCGCGAACGTCGTGACGGCATCGACGTTCCGCACCGGCCGCGCGTTCGCGAACGCGTACGGCGTCGACGTGACGAGCGGCCCGCTGAACGGCCTGACCGCCCGCGCAGTGGTCGTGCTCGACGCGCAGGACAAGGTGATCCACGCGGAACTCGTCGGCGAAATCAAGGATGAGCCGAACTACGATGCAGCGCTCGCCGCGCTGAAGTAAGCTTTCTTCCGCTTTCCCCTGCCGCGCCGCGCCCTTCGCGCGGCGTTGTCGCGCAGGGCCCTTCATTTCTACAGGAACGCACACCTTGGCTACGCTGATTTGCGGCTCGATCGCCTACGACTCCATCATGACCTTCGAAGGGCGGTTCCGCGAGCACATCCTGCCCGACCAGGTGCACCTCATCAACCTGAGCTTCCTCGTGCCGACGATGCGCCGCGAGTTCGGCGGCTGCGCGGGCAACATCGGGTACGCGCTGCACCTGCTCGGCGGCGACGCGCGCATCATGGGCACGATGGGCGCGCTGGATGCGCAGCCGTATCTCGACCGGCTCGACCAGCTCGGCCTGCGCCGCGACCACGTTCGCGTGCTGCCCGATACGTACACCGCGCAGGCGATGATCACGACCGATCTCGACAACAACCAGATCGCGGCGTTCCACCCGGGCGCGATGATGCAGTCGCACCTGAACCACGCGGGCGACGCACCGGACATCAAGCTCGCGATCGTCGGCCCGGACGGCTTCGACGGGATGGTGCAGCACGTGGAAGAGCTCGCCAAGGCCGGTGTGCCGTTCGTGTTCGATCCGGGCCAGGGTCTGCCGCTGTTCGACGGTGCGACGCTGCGCCGCAGCATTGAACTTGCGACCTACGTAGCGGTCAACGACTACGAGGCCAAGCTGGTGAGCGACAAGACGGGATGGTCCGAAGATGAAATCGCCAGCCGGGTCGACGCCCTCGTCATCACGCGTGGCGAGCACGGCGCGATCATCCGCCACAAGCAGGGCGCGGAGCAGATTCCGGTCGTGCCGGCCGAGCGTATCGCCGATCCGACCGGCTGCGGCGACGCCTTCCGGGGCGGCCTGCTGTACGGCATCGAGCATGGGCTCGACTGGGCAACCACCGGCCGCCTCGCGAGCCTGATGGGTTCGCTCAAGATCGCCCATCAAGGGCCCCAGACTTACGTACTGACGCGCGCCGAAATCGACGCACGCTTCGAGACTGCATTCGGTTACAGTCTCAAATGAATATTGTGGGAGAGCAAAGATGTTGACGAAAAAAACCCTCACGCTCGCGGCCATGCTGACGGCCACGCTGACCCTCGCCGGCTGCTTCACGGCACCCGGTTCGGCGGATGTCTATAGCGTCGGCCAGGCGCAGCGCGAACAGACGGTCCGCATGGGCACGGTCGAAAGCGTGCGTGCGGTGCGCATTCAGTCCGACGGCGGCGGCAGCGCGATCGGCACGCTCGGCGGCGGCGCACTCGGCGCGGTCGCGGGCAGCGCGATCGGCGGCGGCAAAGGCTCGATCCTGACGGCGATTGCCGGCGGCCTCGTCGGTGCGGTCGCGGGTAACGCGGTCGGCGAAAACCTCAGCACGGCGAACGGTGTCGAAATCACCGTGCGCCTCGACAACGGCGATCTGCGCTCGATCACGCAGGCAGCCAGCGGCGAAGCATTCCGCGCCGGCGAGCGGGTACGCCTGCTGTCGAGCGGCGGCGTCACGCGCGTCACGCACTAACCGATATCCTCAGCACGCGGCGCAAGCCGCGGTCGAACGCATGTGCGAAGCCGCACATGCGTTTTTTTTCGTCCGCTCGCTTTCCTCCGCGCTCGCGTCGGCGAGCTGATCGGCGCCCCTTCGACGACGCGTGCAGACGAAAAAAATCCCGCCACCTGAGCCAGATGGCGGGACTGATTGAGTAGCGCTACTCAACCCACGGACACCACGTGAGTGTCCGGGTGATGCTGCTCAGCCGCGATTACGGACGGCTGCCGGTCGGGAACGGCCATGCTGCTGCCGGGTTGAGCGCGGTCTTCACGCCCGATGCCGGCGCAACCGATGCGGTCGACGCGGTCGTTGCCGGCGCAGCCTTCTTCACGACGGCCTTCTTCGGAGCAGCAGCCTTCTTCGCCGGTGCGGCAGCCTTCTTCGCAGGGGCAGCCTTCTTGGCGGGCGCGGCCTTCTTCGCAGCAGCCTTCTTCGCAGGCGCGGCCTTCTTGGCAGCAGCCTTCTTCGCCGGCGCGGCCTTCTTGGCAGCAGCCTTCTTCGCCGGTGCGGCCTTCTTCGCAGCAACCTTCTTCACTGCGACTTTCTTGGCTGCAACCTTCTTCGCGGCGGCCTTCTTAGCCGGTGCTGCCTTCTTTGCAGCAACCTTCTTCACCGCGACTTTCTTCGCTGCGACCTTCTTGGCTGCAACCTTCTTCGTTGCGACCTTCTTGGCTGCGACCTTCTTTGCAGCGGCCTTCTTCGCCGGTGCTGCCTTCTTCGCGGCAACCTTCTTCACCGCGACCTTCTTCGCAGCAACCTTCTTCACCGCGGCCTTCTTCGCCGGAGCGGCAGCCTTCTTCGCAACGGTCTTCTTGGCAGCAACCTTCTTAGCAGCCGGTTTCTTCTTGGCAGTAGCCATGTTGTTCTCCTTCAGGTTCAGATGAGAGTCAGTTCAAACTACACCCTTCGTCAAAACCCGCTTCCCGCGGACGCTGTTCAGGACGTGCGCTTCGAAGCGGGCTATTCATCGGCGTACGCAGATACCGCGCGCTTACGCTAATGAATACGGTATGGCGCGCGTGACCACTCGGCCTCGCGCGCCAAATCAAGTCGGTAGCCGGCGCACCTCGCGCCGCTACCCCTAATCGCTTGATCAAGCGGACCGCCACACGGCCGTCCGCTTTTTCCGGAGGGAAGTTTGCCCATCCCACTGAAGGGTTCGCAAAGTGCCTGTCGTATCGTTGGGCCGTTAAGGCACCGGGCATGCTTTGCATCAGGCGTTCTTGCTCCTAAACCTTGGGCCGGGGCCGAGAGGCCACCGGCTGCTCCATCATGTAACGGGTTCGCTGCTGCGGGTTATTCCCAGGACAGCGCGCCCCCCGTCTGATACTCGATCACACGCGTCTCGAAGAAGTTGCGCTCCTTCTTCAGGTCGATCATCTCGCTCATCCACGGGAACGGGTTTTCCTCGTTCGGATACAGCGGGTCAAGGCCGATCTGCTGGCAACGGCGGTTGCTGATGAAGCGCAGATAGCTCTTGAACATCGACGCGTTCAAACCCAGCACGCCGCGCGGCATCGTGTCCTCGGCGTAGCGGTATTCGAGTTCGACAGCCTGCTTGAACAGCTCGCGGATCTCGGCGCGGAATTCGGCGGTCCAGAGATGCGGGTTCTCGAGCTTGATCTGGTTGATCAGGTCGATGCCGAAGTTGCAGTGCATCGACTCGTCGCGCAGGATGTACTGATATTGCTCTGCAGCACCCGTCATCTTGTTCTGGCGGCCGAGCGCGAGGATCTGCGTAAACCCGACATAGAAGAACAGGCCTTCCATGATGCAGGCGAACACGATCAGCGACTTCAGCAGCTTCTGATCCGCTTCGAGCGTGCCGGTCTTGAAGGCCGGGTCCGTCAGCGTATGAATGAACGGGATCAGGAATTCGTCCTTCGCGCGGATCGACGTGACCTCGTGGTACGCGTTGAAGATCTCGCCTTCGTCGAGACCGAGCGATTCGACGATGTATTGGTACGCGTGCGTGTGGATCGCTTCCTCGAACGCCTGGCGCAGCAGGAACTGCCGGCACTCGGGCGCCGTGATGTGGCGGTACGTGCCGAGCACGATGTTGTTCGCCGCGAGCGAATCGGCCGTCACGAAGAAGCCGAGGTTGCGCTTCACGATGCGGCGCTCGTCCTCGGTCAGACCGTTCGGGTCCTTCCACAATGCGATGTCGCGGGACATGTTGATTTCCTGCGGCATCCAGTGGTTCGCGCAACCGGCCAGATACTTTTCCCACGCCCACTTGTACTTGAACGGCACCAGCTGATTGACGTCAGTCTGGCCGTTGATGATGCGCTTGTCGGCGACATTGACCCGCGCTTCCGTACCGCCGGCGGGAACAGCCGATGCTTGCGGCGGCACCGCGAGATCGCCTTCGAAAATGTCACGGACCTGATGGGCGGCAGGCGTTGCAGCCTGCATTCCGACAGCCATCCCGGCGGAGGTGCGCATCGCGTTTTGCTGCGCTCCGCTCGCGGGGGTTACGGCAGTCTTCTCGTCATCCCAGTTGAGCATAAATTCTCACCATCAATTTAGAACGGTTTGTACCATCTTTTCCTGAGCGATAAAAGGGTTCGCTCACGAAAAATCCTTTTTTCGATTCGCGTTGCGACCTCGATACAACACTTTGAGCAACGCATCGTCGTTCATGCAGCGCGCGATGTGAGTCGCGCTTGTATCGCGAGGTGCGCTCGACGCATCGAACGCTGATCGAAACGCGACGTCGTCGGGGAGGTTTCGATCGCTTGTCATTGCCTGCAACGCAGGTGTCGCGTTACAGATTCCTTATCATTTTTTTAGTTGAGAGCGGCGCACACTTCAACCTCGATCGGTCGTCGTGTGCGCCGCCCGAGCCTGCTTCTCAGGTCAGGCGCACTGCGTTATTGGCACGCTTCGCACTCGTCGAAGCCGGGGTCGCCCGGACGCATCGTGCACACCGGGCCGTCTGCTTCGACCGGCGCGAGCGCCGCTGCAGCGTTGACCGCGCCCGACGATGCAGCGCCGCCTGCCGCACCGAAGCCGCCCGCTGCGCCTTGCGCGCCGCCGCTGCTCGAGCCGCCGCTGCCTGCACCGCCCGTCGGCACTGCGTTCAGCGCGCCGTGTGCGACCGTCGACTTCTCGACGTGCGTCGCCGCCATCGTGCGGAGGTAGTAGGTCGTCTTCAGGCCGCGCAGCCATGCGAGCTTGTAGACCTCGTCGAGCTTCTTGCCCGATGCGCCGCCCATGTAGATGTTCAGCGACTGCGCCTGGTCGATCCACTTCTGGCGACGCGATGCCGCTTCGACCAGCCACGTCGGGTCGACCTCGAACGCGGTCGCGTAGATCGCGCGCAGGTCGGCCGGGATGCGGTCGATGCGCGACAGCATGCCGTCGAAGTACTTCAGGTCGGCGACCATCACTTCGTCCCACAGGCCGCGTTCCTTCAGGTCGCGGACGAGATACTCGTTCACCACCGTGAATTCGCCCGACAGGTTCGACTTCACGTACAGGTTCTGGAAGGTCGGCTCGATACAGGCCGACACGCCGATGATGTTCGAGATCGTCGCCGTCGGCGCGATCGCGACGCAGTTCGAGTTGCGCATGCCGTGCGTGGCGATCCGCGCACGCAGCGCCGTCCAGTCGAGCGATTCCGACGTGTCGACCTCGACGTAGCCGCCGCGCGCTTCGGCCAGCAGCTTCAGCGTGTCCTGCGGGAGGATGCCGCGATCCCACAGCGAGCCGCGGTAGCTCGAGTAGCGGCCGCGTTCTTCGGCCAGTTCGGTCGACGCGTGGTACGCGTAGTAGCAGACGGCTTCCATCGAACGATCGGCGAACTCGACTGCCTCTTGCGACGCGTACGGCGTACGCAGCAGGTGCAGGCAGTCCTGGAAGCCCATGATGCCCATCCCGACCGGGCGGTGCTTCAGGTTCGAGTTACGCGCCTTCGGCACCGCGTAGTAGTTGATGTCGATCACGTTGTCGAGCATGCGCATCGCGACGCTGATCGTGCGCTTCAGCTTGTCGTGGTCGAGCGCGTAGCTGCCGTCGGCCTGCTTCACCAGGTGGGCGACGAGGTTCACCGAGCCGAGGTTGCACACCGCGATTTCGGTGTCGCTCGTGTTCAGCGTGATTTCCGTGCACAGGTTCGACGAGTGGACGACGCCGACGTGCTGCTGCGGCGAGCGCACGTTGCACGGATCCTTGAACGTGATCCACGGGTGGCCCGTCTCGAACAGCATGCCGAGCATCTTGCGCCACAGCTGCGCCGCCGGGATCTTCTTGAACAGCTTGATCTCGCCGCGCGCGACCTTGTCTTCGTAAGCCGTGTAAGCCTTCTCGAAATCGGCGCCGAACTTGTCGTGCAGGTCCGGGCAGGTCGACGGCGAGAACAGCGTCCAGTCGCCGCCTTCCATCACGCGCTTCATGAACAGGTCGGGAATCCAGTTCGCCGTGTTCATGTCGTGCGTACGGCGACGGTCGTCACCGGTGTTCTTGCGCAGCTCCAGGAACTCCTCGATGTCGAGGTGCCACGATTCGAGGTACGCGCAGACCGCGCCCTTGCGCTTGCCGCCCTGGTTCACCGCGACGGCCGTGTCGTTCACGACCTTCAGGAACGGGACCACGCCTTGCGACTTGCCGTTCGTGCCCTTGATATGCGAGCCGAGGGCGCGCACGCGCGTCCAGTCGTTGCCGAGGCCGCCGGCGAACTTCGACAGCAGCGCGTTTTCCTTCAGCGCTTCATAGATGCCGTCGAGATCGTCCGCGACCGTCGTCAGGTAGCACGACGACAGCTGCGAGCGGTGCGTGCCCGAGTTGAACAGCGTCGGCGTCGAGCTCATGAAGTCGAAGCTCGACAGCACGTTGTAGAACTCGATCGCGCGCGTTTCGCGGTCGATCTCGTTCAGCGACAGGCCCATCGCGACGCGCATGAAGAATGCCTGCGGCATTTCGATGCGGGTGCCTTCGACGTGCAGGAAGTAGCGGTCGTACAGCGTCTGCAGGCCGAGGTAGCCGAACTGCAGGTCGCGGTTCGCGTCGAGCGCTTCGCCGAGGCGCTTCAGGTCGAACTGCAGCAGCTTGTCGTCGAGCAGGCCGGCATCGACGCCGCGCTTCAGGAACTGCGGGAAGTATTCGGCGTAGCGGGTCGACATCTCGGCCTGCACGACTTCCTCGCCGAGGATCTCGCGACGGATCGTGTGCAGCAGGATGCGGGCCGTGACCTGGCTGTACGCCGGGTCCTTTTCGATCATCGTGCGCGCAGCGAGGATCGCCGAGTCGTAGACCTGGCTCATCGGCACGCCGTCGTACAGGTTCTTCACCGTCTCCGCGACGATCGGGTCAGGGTTAACCGCAGCGCCCAGGCCGTCGCATGCCGACACGATCAGCGCGCGCAGCGCGTTCTGGTCGAGCGGGCGCGTGACGCCGTTGTCGACGACGTTGATGCCGGTGGCCGACTCGCCGCCCGCTGCCGCCGCTTCCTCGCCCGCATGCTGGCGCTCGAGGTGACGCTTCTCGCGATACAGCACGTACGCACGCGCGACGTTGTGCTCGCCGCCGCGCATCAGCGCGAGTTCGACCTGGTCCTGGATGTCTTCGATATGGAACGTACCGCCGTTCGGGCGGCTGCGCACGAGCGCGCGAACGACGTTGTGCGTCAGTTGCTCGACCTGCTCGCGTACGCGCGCCGATGCCGCGCCCTGCCCGCCATTGACGGCCAGGAAAGCCTTGGTCACCGCGATCGCGATCTTCGAAGGTTCGAACGACACCACGCTGCCGTTGCGGCGGATCACCTTGTAGTCGGCGAACGTGGCCTGCGGCGCGAGCGCCTTCGCGCCCTGTTCGGTCCCGCCGAGCGGACGGCTCGAGGCGCTCTCGTACTGGGACGTCGCGTTGTCGGTGGTTTGCATGTGCAAAGCTCCTGGTGTTGGATGGTGCGGAGAGAACCGCGGATTAAAACGAACGCTGCGCAATGCGGTGCGCGAGCGGTAAGAGGCGAGCGATGCGCCGGGGAAGCCGGTTCGGTCGATGCGCGACAACCCAGCCGGTCGTGTGCTTCGTCATGTATACCCTGCCCCGTCGATGTTCGCTGCGCTGATCGCGACGCCCGGACCGCCCGGCCTGACGCGCCGCCCTGAGAACCCTGTCCGCCGGCGTTGCCCGCCGGCCGGTGCCGCTCGGGTTTTCCCCTGCGACACACACTATATCTAGTACAGAACTACTCAACTGGCACCAAGTATAGTGGACATTCGGAGGACGTCCAAACGGATAATTTGCGATAGAGGTCTTGACATCGCTCACGCGCAGACACGGCAAGGCATTGGTCGGAGAAAAAACTTTCTCCGCTCAAAAAACCCCGCGATCAGTGCTGACGGAAAGGAAAGTATTCGGCGGAAAAACCGGCATCGCTCGCGAAGCGTTGCCAATCGAAATGCGGGCCCGGGTCGGTCTTGCGGCCCGGCGCGACGTCCGAGTGCCCCGCGAACGCGTCGACCGGGTAGCGCGCGGCGAGCGCGCGGGAGAGTGCGGCGAGCACCGCGTATTGGGCATCGTCGAACGGCACGTCGTCCGCGCCCTCGAGCTCGATACCGATCGAGAAGTCGTTGCAGCGCGTGCGGCCGAAGAACTCGGACGAGCCCGCATGCCACGCGCGCTCGTCGCACGACACGAACTGCACGAGCTCGCCGCCGCGGCGGATCAGGAAATGGGCGGACACGCGCACGCCGCGCAGGTGGCTCTCGTAATAGGGGTGCGCATCGCAGTCGAGGCGATTCAGGAACAGCGCCTCGATCGCGTCGCCACCGAATTCGCCGGGCGGCAGGCTGATGTTGTGAACGATCACGAGCGTCGGCACCGCTCCGGCGGGCCGCGCCTCGAAGTTCGGCGACGGCGCATGGCGCGCTTCGCGCACCCAGCCGTTCGCGTCGACCGACAACACCACCGCGTCGCTCATCGTGCGTCGCGACCGTTCACGCGCGCGGCGTGGCGCTGCGCATGCTCGGCGCTGCAGAAGTATTCGCCGCTCGCGGCAATCGCGTCGCCCTTCGGCGCATGCACGCCGCATTCGGCGCAGCGCACCATCGGCTCGGGCAGCGACCGCGCGTCGCCGTTCGGGCGCGCGGTACCCGCACCGGCGCCAGTGCCGGGGGCCCCGTCGTAACCGGCGCCGCGGCCGGCGCGCGCCTGCGCCTGTTCCTGCGCGTGACGCAGCTTGCGCGCGAGCCACGAACCCGCGAAGAAGAGAAGAATCAGGAGAAGAATCTGTCGCATCGGAAACCTGCGGTCAAACCACGGAGCGGTGCAGCAGCACCTCGAAAACGAACCGGCTGCCGACGTACGCGAGCAGCAGCGCGGCGAACGACACGAGCACCCAGCGCGCGGCGCCGCGCCCGCGCCAGCCCGACGTCTTGCGGGCCACCAGCAGGCCGCCGAACATCAGCCACGACAGGATCGCGAACACCGTCTTGTGGTCGAGCCGCAGTGCGCGCGCATCGACCTGCTCGCTGAACAGGATGCCCGATGCGAGCGTCAGCGTCAGCAGCACGAAACCGGCGCCGATCAGGCGGAACAGCAGCTTCTCGAGCGTGAGCAGCGGCGGCAGCGTTTCGAGCCAGCTCGCGATCCAGCCGGTCGAGCCGTCGCGCCCGCCGCTCCGCAGCGACTGCAGGCGCCGCTCCACCATCAGCATCAGGACCGCGTGCAGCGCGGCGATCGCGAAGAGGCCGTACGCGATGTTCGCGATCAGGAAGTGCAGCTTGAACAGCGGCGCTGCGGCATAAGGCAGCACTCGCACGCCGCCGAACACGAGCGGCAGCAGCGACGCGCCGCACGCGAGCGGCAGCACCAGCAGGCGCAGGCTGTCGAGCGGGAAGAAAAAGCTCTCGATCCAGTAGATGCCGGCGCCGAGCCAGAACATCGCGGACAGCGCGAACGCGAAGCCGAACACCATCGCGTCGTTCGGAAAGATGGTCATGTGCAGCAGCACGCCGTGCGCGAGCAGCGCGGCGAACAGCAGCGCGCGGCCGGCCCCGCTCATCCCGGACGCGGCGGACGCGGGAACCGGCACGGCCGGCACGCTCGCGACGAGCGGCGTCGCGCCCTGACGGTGCGTACGCCAGCCTGCGACGGCGAGGCCGCCGTACAGGAATGCGGTGAGGGCATACAGTACAATATCCATGTTCGAAGTTTACACTAGGCCCCCTTCCCGCGACGGCTCCCTTTTGTTCGGTTCCGCCGCGCCTTCGGGCCCCACTGTCCAACGCTCCCCATGCTCGACAATCTCACTCAACGGATGGCGCGCGTCGTCAAGACGCTGCGCGGCGAAGCCCGGCTCACCGAGGCGAACACGCAGGAGATGCTCCGCGAGGTGCGTCTCGCGCTGCTGGAAGCCGACGTGTCGCTGCCGGTCGTCCGCGAATTCATCGCCAAGGTCAAGGAAAAGGCGCTCGGCGAAGAAGTGATCAGCAGCCTGTCGCCGGGCCAGGCGCTCGTCGGCGTGGTCCAGAAGGAACTGACCGCCGTGATCGGCGGCGACTACGAAGGCAAGGCCGCCGAGCTGAACCTCGCGGTCACGCCGCCCGCCGTGATCCTGATGGCCGGCCTGCAGGGCGCCGGCAAGACCACGACCGTCGGCAAGCTCGCGAAGCTGCTGCGCGAGAAGTACAAGAAGAAGGTGCTGACCGTGTCGTGCGACGTGTATCGCCCGGCCGCGATCATGCAGCTGAAAACGGTGACCGAGCAGGTCGGCGCCGACTTCTTCCCGTCCACGCCGGACCAGAAGCCCGTCGACATCGCGCTCGCCGCCGTCGACTGGGCGAAGCGCCACTACCATGACGTGCTGCTCGTCGACACGGCCGGCCGCCTCGGCATCGACGAGGCGATGATGCAGGAAATCGCCGCGCTGCACGGCACGCTGAAGCCGGCCGAAACGCTGTTCGTCGTCGACGCGATGCTCGGCCAGGACGCGGTCAACACCGCGAAGGCGTTCAACGACACGCTGCCGCTCACCGGCGTCGTGCTGACCAAGCTCGACGGCGATTCGCGCGGCGGCGCCGCGCTGTCGGTGCGCCACGTCACGGGCAAGCCGATCAAGTTCGTCGGCGTCGCCGAGAAGCTCGACGGCCTCGAGGTGTTCCACCCCGACCGGATGGCGAACCGGATCCTCGGCATGGGCGACATCCTCGCGCTCGTCGAGGAAGCGCAGCGCGGCGTCGATGTCCAGGCCGCGCAGAAGCTCGCCGACAAGGTCAAGAAAGGCGGCGATTTCGACCTGAACGATTTCCGCGCGCAGATCTCGCAGATGAAGAACATGGGCGGCCTGTCGTCGCTGATGGACAAACTCCCCGCGCAGTTCCAGCAGGCGGCGGCCGGCGCCGACATGGGCCAGGCCGAAAAGTCGATCCGCCGGATGGAAGGCATCATCAGCTCGATGACGCCCGCCGAGCGCGCGAAACCCGAAATCATCAAGGCGACGCGCAAGCGCCGCATCGCAGCCGGCGCGGGCGTGCCGGTGCAGGAAGTCAACCGGATGCTGAACCAGTACGACCAGATGCGTACGATGATGAAGAAGCTGAAGGGCGGCAACATGCAGAAGATGATGCGCGGCCTGAAGGGCATGATGCCCGGCATGCGCTGATTTCGTCCGTCGGCCGGCGCGCGGGTTTTTGCCGTAGCGCGCGCCTGCCGTTCTGCTTCATCCTTATTTGTATACCGACTGCCCGCCAGAACACATGAACCGCGAAGAAGCCCTCCACATTTTCGACCACTCCGAAGAGATCGTCTCGGCCGACGCCGTCAACGCGTCGATCTCGAAGATGGCCGACGCGATCCGCGCCGAAATCGGCGACGCGTTCCCGCTCGTTCTCTCGGTGATGGGCGGCGCCGCGGTGTTTACCGGGATGCTGCTGCCGCATCTCGATTTCCCGCTCGAATTCGACTACATCCACCTGACCCGCTACCGCAACACGACACAGGGCAGCCCGGAGATGCACTGGCGCGTCGCGCCGCGCGAATCGGTGAAGGACCGCATCGTGCTCGTACTCGACGACATCCTCGACGAAGGCGAGACGATGGCCGCGATCCGCGACCGCATCCTCGACATGGGCGCGAAGCGCTTCATGTCGGCCGTGCTGTGCGAGAAGACGCTCGCGAAGGCGAAACCGCTGCACCCCGACTTCTGCGGCTTCTCGGTGCCGGACCGTTACGTGTTCGGCTGCGGGATGGACGCGAAGGGCTACTGGCGCAACCTGCCGACGATCCGCGCGCTGACCGCGAACGTCTGATCGCCGCCCGGCCTGCTATATAAATGGAAAGCGGCGCTCCGGTTGCCCGGAGCGCCGCTTTTTTTCGTGCGTGCCGCCTGCGTTATAACTGGTGCACGAACGCGCGGATGCCGGCCAGCAGCATCTCGACCGAGATCGCCACCAGCACGAGGCCCATCAGCCGTTCGAACGCGGCGACCGTCCGCTCGCCGAGCCACTGCTGAATCCGCTCGGCCAGCACCAGCGTGATCGCGCAGACGATCATCGTGACCGTCAGCGCGCCGACCCACTCGAGCATCTTGCCGGGCGCCTGCGACGTCATCAGCATTACCGTCGCGAGCGCGGACGGCCCGGCCAGCGCCGGAATCGCGAGCGGCACGATGAACGGCTCGCCGCCCGCGCGCGGATCGCTGCCGAGCGCGCCGTCCGGATGCGGGAAGATCATCCGCAGCGCGATCAGGAACAGCACGATCCCGCCGCCGAGCCGCAGCGACAGGTCGGTGAGGCTCATCATCCGCAGGAAGCGGTCGCCGACCAGCATGAAGAACAGCAGGATCACGAACGCGATCCCCACTTCGCGCAGGATCAGCTTCACGCGCCGCTCGCGCGGCACATCCCGCATCGCCGAAATGAACAGCGGGATGTTGCCGAGCGGATCCGTGATCAGCACGAGGAGCACGGTGGCCGACAGGAACGTGTATTCCATCGTGTCGCCCGGTCGCCGCGCTTAGTGCGCGAGCGCGGCGCGGATCTTCTCCGCGACCGCCGCCGCGGCCGTGTCGGCCGGCAGCAGCGTCGCTTCGGCATCGCGGCGGCCCTGGTACTCGATCTTGCCTTCCTTCAGGCCGCGCTCGCCGATCACCAGACGATGCGGCACGCCGATCAGTTCCCAGTCGGCGAACATCACGCCCGGGCGCTCGCCGCGATCGTCGAGGATCACGTCGATACCGGCCGCGACGAGTTCCGCGTACAGCTTGTCGGCCGTCTCGCGCACCATGTCGCTGCGGTCATAGCCCATCGGGCACAGCACGACCTCGAACGGTGCAATCGACTCGGGCCAGATGATCCCCTTGTCGTCGAAGTTCTGTTCGATCGCCGCGCCGAGAATGCGCGTGATGCCGACGCCGTAGCAGCCCATCAGCATCGGCTGCGGCTTGCCCGACTCGTCGAGGAAGGTCGCGCCCATCGCTTCCGAGTACTTGGTGCCGAGCTGGAACACATGGCCGACTTCGATGCCGCGGCAGATGTCGATCACGCCCTTGCCGTCCGGCGACGGGTCGCCCTTCTTCACGTTGCGCACGTCGGCGACTTCCGGCTCCGGCAGGTCGCGGCCCCAGTTCACGCCGGCGATGTGATAGTCGACCTCGTTCGCGCCGACGACGAAGTCGCTCATGTTCGCGACCGTGCGGTCCGCGATCACCTTCACGGGCTTCTTCGTGCCGACCGGGCCGAGGTAGCCCGGCGGCGTGCCGAACCACTCGACGATTTCCTGCTCGGTCGCGAAGCGGTGGTTCTTCAGGCCCGGCAGCTTCGCCACCTTGATCTCGTTCAGGTCGTGGTCGCCGCGCAGCATCACGAGCCAGATGGTCGGCTCGGCGCCTTCGTTGTCGGTCGCGAGCACGATCGACTTGATCGTGCGCTCGAGCGGGATCGACAGCAGTTCGGCCACGGCCTCGCACTTCGCCTTGCCGGGCGTCGCGACCTTTTCCATCGCTTCGGCGGGCACCGCGCGCTCGGCAATCAGCGGCAGCGCTTCGGCCGCCTCGACGTTCGCCGCGAATTCGGACGTCGGGCAGTAGGCGATCGCGTCCTCGCCGGTGTCGGCGATCACGTGGAATTCGTGCGAGAAGTTGCCGCCGATCGAGCCGCTGTCGGCCGCCACCGCGCGAAACTCGAGGCCGAGGCGCGTGAAGATGCGCACGTACGCGTCGTACATCTTGCGGTACGACTCGTTCAGGCCGGCCGCATCCTTGTCGAACGAATACGCGTCCTTCATGATGAATTCGCGGCCGCGCATCACGCCGAAGCGCGGACGGATCTCGTCGCGGAACTTCGTCTGGATCTGGTAGAAATTCACCGGCATCTGCCGGTAGCTCTTGATCTGGTTGCGCGCGATGTCGGTGACGACTTCCTCGTGCGTCGGCCCGATCACGAAATCGTTGTCCTTGCGGTCCTTGAAGCGCAGCAGCTCGGGGCCGTACTGTTCCCAGCGGCCCGACTCCTGCCACAGCTCGGCCGGCTGCACGGCCGGCATCAGCAGCTCGATGGCGCCCGCCCGGTTCATTTCCTCGCGCACGATCGCCTCGACCTTGCGAATCGAACGCAGGCCGACCGGCAGGTAGTTGTAGATGCCGCCGGCGACGCGACGGATCATGCCGGCGCGGACCATCAGCTTGTGGCTGACGATCTCTGCGTCGGCGGGTGCCTCTTTCAGGGTGCCGATAAAGAAACGGGAAGCTTTCATGCGGACGGTTCCAAAAACGGCGCCCCCAGGCGGGGCGCCCGAAAAAGTTTCAAGGTGAAAAAGCTGCGCGCGGCGAACAACGAGGGACGACGATGGCGCAGACGACGTAGCAGACTAATCAGGGACAATTCAGCCGGCGTACCCCGCGCGGATTCGCTCCGTCACGGTGCGCAGCGCCCGTTATCTGTTTATAATCAAAGCAATTTTAAAGGATTCGAAGGTGGTTGTATGCTGGATCGTGAAGGCTTTCGCCCGAACGTCGGCATCATCCTCTTGAACGCGCGCAACGAGGTGTTTTGGGGCAAGCGGCTCCGCGAGCATTCCTGGCAGTTTCCTCAAGGTGGGATCAAGTATGGCGAGACCCCCATGCAGGCGATGTACCGGGAACTGCACGAGGAAACGGGCCTGCATCCGGAACACGTCAAGATAATCGGCCGCACTCGCGACTGGTTGCGTTACGAGGTGCCTGACAAGTTCATCAAACGCGAAGTACGCGGTCATTACCGCGGCCAGAAGCAGATCTGGTTCCTGCTGCGGATGGTCGGACGCGATTGCGACATTTGCTTGCGCGCGACCGACCACCCGGAGTTCGATGCGTGGCGCTGGAACGAGTACTGGGTGCCGCTCGATGCGGTGATCGAGTTCAAGCGGGATGTCTATCAGTTGGCGCTGACGGAACTGTCGCGCTTCCTGCGCCGCCCGGCGCAGCGAGCCGAGAAGCCGCGCGGGCCGCGTGTGTCGCGCTATCCGCGCGTCATTGGCGCACAGGCCCAGACGCTGACGATTGTCGACACATCGGTAGTCTGTTCGGAGATCGAAGTGGAAGCGAGCACGCTCGACGAGATGCCGCCCCACGTGATCGTCGGCAAATGACGAGTCGGACTGCATGACCGGGCGCGACCTTGGTGTCGCGCCCTTTTTTTACGAGGAATGCATATTGAAAGCGATTGCTCTCGCGCTCGCATCGATCGCCGCGATGGCCGCCCTGGCCGGCTGCGCGAACTCGAAAGCGCCGTCCAACAAGGACGACAGCGAGTTCGTGTACCTGCTCGATCGTCAGGGAACCTGGAAGGAAAACGCCGTCGACACGCTGCCGCCGCTGCCGCAAACGGGCGATCTGCTGCCGTTCAACGTGTCGCAGAACACGCCGCTCAAGTTCTTCGTCGATGCGAAGTCGCTCGAGGTCGGCACCGACGGCGTCGTGCGTTACGCAGTCGTCATCACGAGCCCGGCCGGTGCACGCAACGTGAACTACGAAGGCATCCGCTGCGACACCTACGAATGGCGCCAGTACGCCGGCCTGAACTCCGACCACAACGGCTGGGATCGCACGGTGGAAAACGACTGGCGGCGCATCGAGAACGGCGAGCTCAACGCCTACCACTCCGCGCTCTACCAGGACTACTTCTGCTCGAACAAGATGCCGCAGGGCTCGACCCGGCAGATTCTCGAAAACATCCGGTTCCACCGCACCGCGATGACGCAGTTGCGCTGACGGCACGCGATGCGGGCCGCCCGCATCGTCCGCCGCACAAAAAAGCCCGCATCGCGCGGGCTTTTTCATTTGAACGACGAAACCCGGCCGGCGATTACACCAGCACGAGGTTGTCGCGATGAATCAGTTCGGGCTCCAGCATGTAGCCGAGCACGATCTCGATCTCGCCGCTCGGCTTGCGGTGAATCAGCTTCGTTTCCGCGCTGCTGTAGTTCGTGAGCCCGCGCGCCACCTCGCGCCCGTCCGGGCCGACACACGCGATCACTTCGCCGCGCGCGAACGCGCCCTGCACGTCGATCACGCCGATCGGCAGCAGGCTCTTGCCGCCGGCCGTGAGCTTCTCGACCGCGCCCGCATCGATCACGACGTGGCCGCGCACCTGCAGATGGTCGGCCATCCATTGCTTGCGTGCCGCCATCCGCGCGGTACGTGCGATCAGTTGCGTGCCGATCGCCTCGCCGGCCGCCAGACGGACGAGCACGTCGGCCTCCCGGCCGCTCGCGATCACGGTATTCGCGCCGCTGTGGGCGGCCCGCTTCGCCGCGAGGATCTTCGTCAGCATCCCGCCGCGGCCGAGACTCGAACCGGCCCCGCCCGCCATCGCCTCGAGCTCCGGTGCGCCCGCATTGGCCTCGCCGACGAGCGTCGCGTTCGGGTCCTTGCGCGGATCGGCCGTGAACAGCCCCGACTGGTCGGTGAGGATGATCAGCGCATCGCCTTCGATCAGGTTCGCGACGAGCGCCCCGAGCGTGTCGTTGTCGCCGAACTTGATTTCGTCGGTGACGACCGTGTCGTTCTCGTTGATGATCGGCACGACGCCGAGCCGCAGCAGCGTGAGCAGCGTCGAACGCGCGTTCAGGTAGCGCTCGCGATCCGCCAGATCGGCGTGCGTGAGCAGAATCTGCGCGGTGCGGATGCCGTGCTCGGTGAAGCGGCTCTCGTAGACTTGCGCGAGCCCCATCTGGCCGACCGCGGCGGCGGCCTGCAGCTCGTCGATTTCCCGCGGCCGCTTGCTCCAGCCGAGCCGCTGCATGCCTTCGGCAATCGCGCCCGAACTGACGAGCACGACTTCCTTGCCCTGCGCACGCAGCGCAGCGATCTGGGCTGCCCAGCGGCCGATTGCGGCATGATCGAGCCCCTTGCCGTCGTTGGTCACGAGGCTCGAGCCCACTTTCACCACCAATCGCTTCGAATCCGCGATGATCGAACGCATCCTGCACTGTCTCCTGTATCTGATGCCTGCCCGGCCGGGCGCGATTGAACGCCAACGCCGGGCGGCCCGCCCGACGCGTTAGCAAACGTTCAGGCGTCGTCGCCCGGCGTCGCACTGCCCTTCGCCGGCGGCGCATCGCGGAAACGCACGTCGGCTGCGAGATCCTCCGCCTCCGCCGCGCGATGCGCGTCCGAATGTTCGGAGAGGTAGTCGTAGATCGCGTAGCACAGCGCTTCGCAGCCCTGGCCCGTCAGTGCCGAGATCTCGAACACGGGGCCGTCCCAGCCGAAGCGGTCGAGGAAATCCGCGACGCGCGCCTCGCGCTCGTCTTCCGGCACCATGTCCAGCTTGTTGAGCACGAGCCAGCGCGGCTTCTCGTAGAGCGCCTCGTCGTACTTGCGCAGTTCGCCGACGATCGCCGTCGCTTCCGCGACCGGATCGACGCTTTCGTCGAACGGCGCGAGATCGACCAGATGCAGCAGCACGCCGGTACGCTGCAGGTGACGCAGGAATTGATGCCCGAGGCCCGCGCCTTCGGCCGCCCCTTCGATCAGCCCCGGGATATCGGCGATCACGAAGCTCTTGCTCGGGCCGACCCGCACCACGCCGAGATTCGGCGCGAGCGTCGTGAACGGGTAGTCGGCGATCTTCGGCTTCGCGTTCGACACCGACGAGATGAAGGTCGACTTGCCCGCGTTCGGCATGCCGAGCAGACCGACGTCGGCGAGCACCTTCAGCTCGAGTTTCAGCATGCGCCGCTCGCCCGGCTTGCCGTCCGTCTTCTGGCGCGGCGCGCGGTTCGTGCTCGACTTGAAATGCAGGTTGCCGAGACCGCCGGCGCCGCCCTGCGCGAGCATTACCTGCTGGTCGTGCTCGGTCAGGTCGGCGATCAGCTCGCCCGTATCCATGTCGCTGATGATCGTGCCGACCGGCATGCGCAGCGTGACATCGTCGCCGCCCTTGCCGTAGCAATCCGAGCCGCGGCCGTTTTCGCCGTTGCGCGCGAGGTGCTTCTTCGCGTAACGGTAGTCGATCAGCGTGTTGATGTTGCGGTCGGCGATCGCGTAAACGCTACCGCCCCGGCCGCCGTCGCCACCGTCCGGCCCGCCGAACGGGACGAATTTCTCGCGGCGCATCGACGCGCTGCCATCGCCTCCGTCGCCGGCGATGACTTCGATTCGTGCTTCGTCAATGAACTTCATTCGTCACTCCGCCCAGTATTTCCGCTATTGTGCCGCGCGCCGGCACGCTTGAACAATCTGCCGTTCGGCCGATCGTACGCCGGTTGCGCGAGGGTCGCCGGCCCGCACTTGCGGGCGGCGACCCAATAAAAAAAGGCCCCGCGAAGACTGCGGGGCCTTTCGGCTACGAAGCCCGTGGGTGCCTGACTTAGGCAGCCGCCGGGACGACGATGACCAGATGCTTCTTGTCCGCGCCCTTCGTCGCGAACTTGACGTGACCGTCGACCAGCGCGAACAGGGTGTGATCCTTGCCCATGCCGACGTTCTCGCCAGCGTGCATGCGCGTACCGCGCTGACGCACGATGATGCCGCCGGCATTGATTGCCTGGCCGCCGTACACTTTCACGCCGAGACGTTTCGACTCGGAGTCGCGGCCGTTCCGGGAAGAGCCGCCTGCCTTTTTGTGTGCCATCTGATTGCTCCTTTACCGAGGCGCTTACGCGTTGATCGCGTCGATGCGCAGCTCAGTGTAGTTCTGGCGGTGGCCGCCGTGCTTTTGGTAGTGCTTCCGGCGACGCATCTTGAAGATGGTGACCTTGGCATGACGACCGTGCGACACAACGGTGGCCTTGACGGAAGCCCCACTGACCAGCGGCGTACCGAACTTAATCGATTCGCCTTCGCCCACTGCGAGAACCTGGTCGAGCGTGATTTCAGCGTCAATGTCAGCCGGTATCTGTTCTACTTTGAGTTTTTCGCCAACGGCAACCTTGTACTGCTTGCCGCCGGTTTTTATGACCGCGTACATTGAGAACCTCACTCTGGATCCAATTTTTCCGCACACCACGCGCGGAAAACACGTGATTATACATGGGCTTAGCACCGAAGTCAAAACCGATCGACGATTACCGCGCGCGGGCCTCTGCCGGACGGCCAAAATCGCGCCGCCGGCACGTCTGACAGACCGGCATATCGCGGATTCGACTTATAATCCGCCGCATCACCCAATTCCATCATCATGTCGTCGTCCACCGCCTCCCCCACCCTCAGCGCCGCCCACCTGCTCGCCCCGATCACCAGCGACATGGAGCAGGTGAATCGCGTTATCCGGCAAAGCCTCGCGTCCGACGTGCTGCTGATCAACCAGATCGCCGAGTACATCATCGGCGCGGGCGGCAAGCGGCTGCGTCCGGCGTTGCTGCTGCTCGTCGCCGGCGCGCTCGGCGAAACGTCGCACCAGCGGCACGTGCTGGCCGCCGTCGTCGAGTTCATCCACACGGCCACGCTGCTGCATGACGACGTCGTCGACGAATCCGAACTGCGCCGCGGCCGCCAGACCGCCAATGCGCTGTTCGGCAACGCGGCAAGCGTGCTGGTAGGCGATTACCTCTACTCGCGCTCGTTCGAGATGATGGTCGGCGTCGGCAAGATGCGCGTGATGGAGATCCTGTCCGAAGCGACGACGATCATTTCCGAAGGCGAGGTGCTGCAGCTCCTCAACATGCACGACGCGGACGTCGACGAAACGCGCTACATGCAGGTGATCCGCTACAAGACGGCGAAGCTGTTCGAGGCATCGGCGCGCCTGGGCGCGGTGCTCGCGGGCGCCGATGCGCCGACCGAGGCCGCCGCCGCCGAATACGGCCGCCGGATCGGCACCGCATTCCAGATCATGGACGACTGGCTCGACTATGCCGGCACCGCCGAGGCGATGGGCAAGAATGCCGGCGACGACCTGCGCGAAGGCAAGCCGACGCTGCCGCTCATCTATCTGATCGAACGCGGCACGCCCGAACAGTCGGCGCTCGCACGCGAGGCGATCGAACAGGGCGGCACCGATCGCTTCGACACGATTTTCGAAGCGATCACGCGCTCGGGCGCGCTCGACCACACGCTCGAATGCGCACGTCAGGAAGCGCAGGCGGCGGCAGCGGCGATTGCCGCGTTCCCCGATTCGATCTACAAGGAAAGCCTGCTCGGGTTGTGCTCGTACTCGACGTCGCGGCAGTCATGAACACGCCGCGAACGGGAAGCGATGCTCTGTCTCGAAAATTTTCTTCGTCAAAGTATTCCCTTTTAGAAAAAACATCGTTATAGTTACGTTCTTGCTTGAGACGACGCAGAAATCTTCACGAAGACGGCGAAGTCCGAAGAGCAAAAATCGGGGTGTAGCTTAGCCTGGTAGAGCGCTACGTTCGGGACGTAGAGGCCGGAGGTTCGAATCCTCTCACCCCGACCAGATTTAAAAAAACCGTGCACCATGTGCACGGTTTTTTTTCGTCCGGCCGCCGCGAGCCCCTTGTATCGCGCGCGACACATCGCGGTCGCCGGCCTCTGCTATATTTCCCCCATCCCTGTCCTTCACTGCCCTTTCCAACGCGTGGACCAAATTCCCTTATGGGCGCAAATCGGCGCCGTCTTCCTGCTTCTCCTCTGTTCCAGCTTCTTTTCCATTTCCGAGACCGCGATGATGGCGCTCAATCGCCATCGGCTGAAGCACCTCGCCGGTCAGGGCGCACTCGGCGCGAAAACCACGCAGGGGCTGCTCACGCGCACTGACTTGCTGCTGAGCGTGATCCTGATCGGCAACAACCTGTTCAACACGATCATCCCGGTCCTCACGACGTCGCTCGCGCTCCATACGTTCGGCCGCAACAACCTCGCACTGTCGATCGCGACCGGCGTCGTCGCGTTCCTGATCATCGTGTTCGCGGAAATCGCGCCGAAGATCGTCGGCGCGACGTTCCCCGAACGCATCGCGCTGCCGGCGAGCCTCGTGATCGCTCCGCTGATGCGCGTGTTCAAGCCGGTCGTCTGGTTCGTCAATGCGCTCGCGAACGGCGTGCTGTGGGTGCTGCGCATCAACACGAAGAAGGGCCGCGACCAGCGGATGTCGGCCGACGAGCTGCGGGCCATCGTGCTCGAATCGAGCAGTTTCATGCCGACCAAGCACCGCAGCATCCTGCTGAATCTGTTCGACCTCGAGAACATCACGGTCGACGACGTGATGGTGCCGCGCCGCCAGATCGAGTCGCTCAACTTCTACGCGCCGCTCGACGACATCCTGCATCAGCTCGAAACCTGCTACCACAACCGCCTGGTCGTCTACGAAGGCGACATCGACAAGGTGCTCGGCGTGCTGCACGTGCGCAAGACGCTCACCGGGCTGCACAACCAGGATTTCGACCGCGAGACGCTGCGCGCGCTGCTCGCCGAACCGTACTACGTGCCGTCCGGCACGCCGGTGGTCCAGCAGCTCCAGTTCTTCCAGGAAACCCGGCAGCGCACCGCGCTCGTCGTCAACGAGTACGGCGAACTCGAAGGGCTCGTCACGCCCGAAGACATCATCGAGGAGCTGATCGGCGAATTCACGACGTCGATGCCGCGCAGCGAACGCGCGGGCGGCTGGGACGAGAACGGCGAATGCATCGTCTCGGCCAGCATGCCGCTGCGCGAACTGAACCGCTGGCTGCACCTGAAACTGCCGACCGACGGGCCGAAGACGCTGAACGGACTGGTGCTCGAGATCCTCGAGGAAATTCCGGAAGACGACGTGTGCCTGAAAATCGGCGACGTGATGCTCGAAGTGATGCGCAGCGACGATCAGGCAGTACGCACCGTCAAGCTCTTCAAGCCGCGCGGCACGCGTACCGGACGCACCGCCACGCGCTAACCGAACGGCCGACTGCCGGCGCCGCCCGCGACGCGCGATCATCTGCGCATCACGGTCAACAGGCGGCCCGCGTGCCGGCTCACATGCATTTCCCTTCCCCCGGGGCGCCGCTGCACACGCAGTCGCCGCCCGCGCATTCCGACGCGCCAGCCGCCGCGCCCCATGCACTCGATGCGGCGCAGCTCGACGATGCCCCCGCCGTACGCCTGCTGACGGACACGCTGCATGCGGCGCGTGTGCGCGACGCGTCGGACATCCACGTCGAGCCGTTCGAGGCCGGCTGGCGCATCCGTCTGCGCATCGACGGCGTGCTGCATGAACATGCGCGCCCGCCGCTGCACCTGCGCGATGCGCTCGTCACGCGGATCAAGGTGCTCTCGCGCATGGACATCGCCGAGCGGCGGCTTCCGCAGGACGGCCGGCTGCGCATCGCGATCGACGACGGCACGCGCGGCGACTACCGCGTCAGTTCGCTGCCCACGCTGTTCGGCGAAAAGCTCGTGCTGCGGCGGCTCGAAACGCTGCCGCCCGATCTCACGCTTGCCAACCTCGGCTTCGACGCGCGGCAGGCCGCCGCGATGGAGGCCGCGATCCGCGCGCCGCATGGCCTCGTGCTCGTCACGGGACCGACCGGCAGCGGCAAGACGCTGTCGCTCTACTGCGCGCTGCAGATGCTCGATCGCGACGCGCACAACGTCTGCACGGTGGAAGATCCCGCCGAAATCCAGCTCGACGGAATCAACCAGGTGGGAGTCGCCGACAAAGCGGGGCTCACGTTCGCGACGGCGCTGCGCGCGCTGTTGCGGCAGGACCCGGACGTCATCATGGTCGGCGAGATTCGCGATGCGGAGACGGCCGATGTCGCGATCAAGGCCGCGCAGACGGGCCATCTCGTGCTGTCGACGCTGCACACGAACGACGCACCGGCCGCCGTCGCTCGGCTGCTCGACATCGGCGTCGCGCCGTACAACCTCGCGGCCGCACTGCACCTCGTCACCGCGCAGCGTCTCGTCCGGCGCCTGTGCGTCGCGTGCCGCGTGCATTCGGACGCATCGGCGCACGCGCTGCGGGAAGCCGGCTGCGACCCGGCGGCGCTGGCAGCCGGCTGGCGGCCGTTCGTCGCGCGCGGCTGTTCCGCCTGTCACGGCATCGGCTATCGCGGCCGCATCGGCCTGCATCAGACGATGCCGGTATCGCCCGGGCTGGCCGAGCGCATCGTCGCGCGGGCGAGCGTCGGCGAGCTCGCGCAATGCGTGGCGGCCGAGGGCGTGCGCACGCTGCGCGACGCGGCATTCGCGCGCGTCCTGGACGGCACGACGAGCATCGCGGAAGCCGTCGCCGCCGCCCCCGCGGTGTGAGCATGCGCAGGCCACCGCGCGAAACCCGCTTTGCATGGCGCGGCCGCCATCGCGACGGCTCGCCCCGCCGCGGGACCGTCATCGCCTTCGACGCCGCGGCCGCGCGCGCCACGCTCGCGCGCGACGGCATCGCGGTACTGTCGCTCGACGTTCGCGGGCCGGCCCGTCCGCCTGCGGCGGCCGCGCGCGACATCACACGCTTCACGCGCCAGCTCGCGAGCCTGCTGCAGGCCGGCCTGCCGCTCGCGCCGTCGCTCGAGATGCTCGCGCGCACCCGTACGCGCGACGGCGTGCCGCGCATCGCCGCGGGGCTTGCCCGTGAGATCGTCGGCGGTCAGCGCTTCGCCGATGCGCTCGCACGCTATCCATCGCAATTCGGCACGCTGTATCGCCAGTTGATCGAGGTCGGCGAGGCGTCCGGTTCGCTCGGCATCGTGCTGACGCGGGTTGCGGAACACCGCGAGCGCGCCGATGCGCAATGGCGCAAGCTGCGTGCCGCACTCGCGTATCCGGCCGCCGTCATCCTGTTCGCGCTCGCGATCTCGTCAGCGTTGATGGTGTGGGTCGTGCCGACCTTCCGGCAGATCTTCGACGGCTTCGGCGCCGCCCTGCCCGCGCCGACCCGCGCACTGCTCGCGCTGTCCTCCGCGCTGTCGGCATGGGGCGGCATGCTCCTGGCCGGTGCGGCCACGACGGGGCTCGCCGCGCAGCACGCACTTCGGCGCTCGGCCGCGCTACGCCATGCGCTAGCGCGGCGCCTGCTGCGCGCGCCGCTCGCGGGCAGCGCGCTGGAACGGTTCGCGGCCGCACGCTGGTGCCGCTCGCTGGCGACCCTGCTCGGCGCCGGCGTGCCGCTCGCCGATGCGTTCGCCACGCTCGAGCGCACCGCCGGCCATCCGGTGTTCGCGCACGCCACCGCGCACATCGCCGCACGCGTGCTGCGCGGCGTGCGTCTGGCCGATGCGATGCATTCGGCCGGCTGCTTTCCGGACGACGTCGTGCAACCGATCGCCGTCGCCGAGGAAACTGGTGCGCTCGACACGATGCTCGCCGACATCGCCGCATTGTGCGAACGCCAGCTCGACGCGCGTCTCGATACGCTCGCGGCACTGGGCGAACCGTTGATCGTGATCGTCCTGGGCGCACTCGTCGGCGGCCTCGTGATCGCGATGTACCTGCCGATCCTTCAGCTCGGCAACGTGGTGTAGCATCGCAACCGATTCTGTCGCCTTTTAGTCCAACCTCGAGCCTCATGACGCCAGCGCCCCTGTCCGCCATTTCCGATTCGCCCGAGAGCACGCTGCTCGCGCTGGCGATGCTGCCGCCCGCGCTGCAGTATGCGTTCGCGGCCGTCATCGGCCTTTGCATCGGCAGTTTCCTGAACGTGGTCGTGCACCGGTTGCCCGTGATGATGCAGCGCGCGTGGCAGGCCGAGATCGCCGAAGCGACCGGCGCCGCGAGCGCCCCGCCCGACGACGGTTATCCGCCGCGCTACGATCTGTGGCGCCCGCGCAGCGCCTGCCCGCACTGCGGCCACGTGTTGCGCGCCTGGGAAAACATTCCGCTCCTTAGCTACCTGATGCTGCGCGGCCGCTGCCGGCGCTGCGGCCATGCAATCGGCATCCGCTATCCGCTCGTCGAACTCGCGTGCGCACTGCTCGCGGCCAGCTCGCTCGCGGCGTTCGGCCCGACCGTCGCCGCGTTCGCCGCGTTCGCGCTGTGCGCGGCGCTGCTCGCGATGAGTGCGATCGATATCCGGACCGGCTACCTGCCCGACTCGATGACGCTGCCGTTGCTGTGGGCCGGGCTCGTGCTGAACCTCGGCGGCACTTTCACGTCGCTGCGCTCGGCCGTGATCGGCGCGATGGCCGGCTACCTGTTCCTGTGGTCGATCTACTGGCTGTTCAAATGGCTGCGCGGCATCGAGGGCATCGGTTTCGGCGACCTGAAGCTGCTTGCCGCGCTCGGCGCATGGATGGGCTGGGCCGCACTGCCGCAAGTCGTGCTGTTCGCGGCGGTGACCGGCGCGGTCGTCGGGCTCGTCGCGACCTGGCGCGGCCGCATGCGCTTCGAGGAGCCGATCCCGTTCGGCCCGTTCCTCGCGGCCGGCGGCGTCGCCACGCTGTTTTTCGGCACCCCTTTCTATGCGGCGCTCGGAGGCTGACATGTTTTCAGTAGGACTCACGGGCGGCATCGGCAGCGGCAAGACGACCGTTGCCGACCTGTTCGGCGCCCGTGGCGCATCGCTCGTCGATACCGACCTGATTGCCCACCGCATCACCGCACCGGGCGGCCTCGCGATGCCGGCGATCGAGCAGGCCTTCGGCCACGGCTTCGTGGCCGCCGACGGCTCGCTCGATCGCGCGAAGATGCGCACGCTGATCTTCAGCGACGACGACGCGCGCCGGCGCCTCGAAGCGATCACGCATCCGCTGATCCGCGCGGAGACCGATCGCGAGGCGCGCGAAGCACGGGGCCCGTACGTGATGTTCGTCGTGCCGTTGCTCGTGGAATCAGGCACGTGGAAGGCGCGCAGCAATCGTGTGCTCGTCGTCGACTGCCCGGTCGAAACGCAGATCGCGCGCGTGATGCGACGCAACGGTTTCACGCGCGAACAGGTCGAAGCGATCATCGCGCGCCAGGCGACGCGCGAAGCGCGCCTCGCTGCAGCCGACGACGTGATCGTCAACGACGCGGTCACGCCCGACGCGCTCGCCGCCCAGGTCGATGCACTGCACCAACGCTATGTCGGATTCGCGGCCGCCGCGCACTGAGCCTCGCACGCAATCGTGATGGTGTACGAAATTGGCGCGTTGCTAGGGTAGAGAGGGGGCATTAGAATGTCCTTCATTGTTTCAATCCCTACCCAAGAGGCGAGCGCGCTTGATTCTTTACGAGTATCCGTTCAACGAGCGAATTCGCACGCTGTTGCGTCTCGAAGATCTGTTCGAGCGCTTCGCGTTCTTTTTGGCTCAGGAGGACCCGCGTGAGCACCACGTCGCGCTGACGACGCTGTTCGAAATCGCCGAGGTAACGGGCCGCGCGGACCTGAAATCGGATCTGATGAAGGAGCTCGAACGTCAACGCCAGACGCTCGCCCCCTTTCGCGGCAATCCGGGCATCGAGCAGAACGCGCTCGAGGCCGTGCTCGGCGAAATCGAGCAGACGCTCGCGAATCTCGCGCAGATGCAGGGCAAGACCGGCCAGCATCTCGTCGACAACGAGTGGCTCGCCAGCATCCGCAGCCGCGCGGTGATTCCGGGCGGCACGTGCAAGTTCGACCTGCCGTCATACTACGCGTGGCAGCAATGGCCGGCCGAGCAGCGGCGCCAGGACATCGCGAAGTGGATTCTGCCGATGCTGCCGTTGCGCGACGCCGCGGCGATCGTACTGCGGCTCGCGCGCGAATCGGGTCAGGCGTCGAAGGTCATGGCGATGCAGGGCAGCTACCAGCAGATGCTGTCCGGGCGCAGCTACCAGTTGATGCAGGTGCGGGTGCCACCGGAGCTGCGCGTGATTCCCGAAGCGAGCGCCAACAAATACATGTTGTGGGTACGGTTCACCATGCAGGACGGCGACGTGCGGCCGCGTGCGGTGGACATCGACGTACCGTTCCATCTGACCCTGTGTAATCTGTAACGGCCGCGTGCCGGTTCAACGCTTTCGTATGACTACCGTTGTGAAATGTCCGTCGTGCGGCGCAGAAGTGCGCTGGACGCCTGAAAACAAGTTCCGTCCCTTCTGTTCGGCCCGCTGCAAGCAGCTCGACCTTGGCGCATGGGCCGCGGAAAAGTATCGGATCGGCGGCGCCTCCGACGAGGGTCCGTCGTCGGAAGAGGACAGCACGGACAACCGCCGCGACAGCTGAGCGGCGCGCGGTGCCGCCGCCCACTGATATGGCCCGCGTTTCAGACGGGCCGCCACGGCGTCATTGCGACGCCGCTTCCTTCTCGAGCAGTTCGAGCACCGGCAGCGCCGCCGGCAACAGCGGCGCGACCTCGACCGGCAGTTGCTGCCATACGAACGCCTGCCCTTCCTTGCTGTGCGGCTCGCCCGTCCAGCCCGTCACCTTGCAGAAATAGAGCCGCACGTACGCGTGCGGATAATCGTGCTCGAGCGTGTGCCACCGGTGGCTGGCCGTGACTTCGATGCCGAGTTCCTCGTGCAGCTCGCGCGCCAGCGCGTCCTCGACGCTTTCGCCGGCCTCCAGCTTGCCGCCCGGAAACTCCCAGTAACCTTCGTACGGCTTGCCCTGCAGGCGTTGCGCGAGCAGATAGCGCCCGTCCGGCTGCACCATCACGCCGACCGCGACTTCCGTCACCTTGCGGCCGTCCGGCGCCCGCACGGCGCCCTGTGCCAGATCCGCGCTCATGCCTGCTCCTTGCGACCCGACCAGTCACGCGCGAACTGCCACGCGACGCGGCCCGAGCGCGAACCACGCTCGAGCGCCCATACGAGCGCGTCGCCGCGTGCCGTCTCGATCTCCGTCTCCGGGCAGCCGAAGTGACGCAGCCAGTGCGCGACGATGTCGAGGTAGTCGTCCTGCTTGAACGGATAGAAACTGACCCACAGCCCGAAGCGCTCCGACAGCGAGATCTTCTCCTCGACGACTTCGCCAGGGTGAATCTCGCCGTCCGGCAGATGCTTGTACGACTCGTTGTCGCTCATGTACTCGGGCAGCAGATGGCGGCGGTTCGACGTCGCGTAGATCAGCACGTTGTCCGACTGCGCGGCGATCGACCCGTCGAGCGCGACCTTCAGCGCCTTGTAGCCCGATTCGCCGTCCTCGAACGACAGGTCGTCGCAAAACACGATGAACCGCTCCGGACGCTGCGAGATCAGGTCGACGATGTCGCCGAGATCGTGCAGATCGTCCTTGTCGACTTCGATCAGGCGCAGCCCGTCGTTCGCGTACGCATTCAGGCACGCCTTGATCAGCGACGACTTGCCGGTGCCGCGTGCGCCCGTCAGCAGCACGTTGTTGGCCGGCTTGAGCTGCACGAACTGCCGCGTGTTCTGGTCGATCAGCGCTTTCTGGCGATCGATGTTGTGCAGGTCGCCGAGCGTGATCGACGACACGGCCGGTACCGGCTGCAGGTAACCGCGCCCCTGGCGCTTGCGCCAGCGGAACGCATACGCCGCGTTCCAGTCGATGGCCGCCGGTGCGGGCGGCAGCATCCCTTCGAGACGGCCGAGCAGCGCTTCCGCGCGCGTCAGAAACTGTTCAAGCTTGTCCATGTCGTTCGAGCGCTCCCGATCAGGAGCGGTAATCCGCGTTGATGCTCACGTAATCGTGCGACAGGTCACACGTCCAGACGGTGGCCTGCGCGTCGCCACGGCCGAGCAGCACGCGGATCGTGATCTCGCTCTGCTTCATCACGCGCTGGCCGTCCTCTTCCTGGTAGGCCGGGTTGCGGCCGCCCGCCTTCGCGACGAGCACATCGTCCAGATAGAGGTCGATCTTGCCGACGTCGAGATCCGCGACGCCCGCATAGCCGATCGCCGCGAGAATCCGGCCCAGGTTGGGGTCGGATGCGTAGAAGGCCGTCTTTACAAGCGGCGAATGGCCGATCGCGTACGCGATCTGGCGGCATTCGGCGACGCTCTTGCCGCCTTCGACCTGCACCGTCATGAATTTCGTCGCGCCTTCGCCGTCGCGCACGATCAGTTGCGACAGCACCTGCGCGACTTCCGTCACCGCGTCGCGCAGCGCCGCATAGGCCGGCGAATCGGTCGACGTGATCGCCGGCAGCGTGCTCTTGCCCGATGCGATCAGGATGAACGAGTCGTTCGTCGACGTGTCGCCGTCGATCGTGATGCAGTTGAACGAGCGGTCGGCGACTTCCTTGACGAGCGTGTCGAGCACCGGCTGCGCGACGTTCGCATCGAACGCGAGGAAGCCGAGCATCGTCGCCATGTTCGGCTTGATCATGCCCGCGCCCTTGCTGATGCCCGTCAGCGTGACCGTGTGGCCGTCGATCGTCACCTGGCGCGACGTCGCCTTCGGCAGCGTGTCGGTCGTCATGATCGCCTGCGCGGCATCGAACCAGTTCGCGGCGTTGCGGTTCGCGAGCGCGGCCGGCAAGCCGGCCTTCAGACGATCGATCGGCAGCGGCTCGAGGATCACGCCGGTCGAGAACGGCAGCACCTGCGCCGGCTCGATGCCCGCGAGACGCGCGAGTTCCGTGCACGTTTCACGGGCGTTCACGAGGCCCGGCTCGCCGGTGCCCGCGTTCGCGTTGCCCGTATTCACGACCAGCGCACGGATGCCCGCGCCGCCCGCACGCACCTTCGCCAGGTGCTCGCGGCAAACGGTGACCGGCGCTGCGCAGAAACGGTTTTCGGTGAACACGCCCGCGACCGTCGCGCCTTCGTCGACGGAGATGACCAGCACGTCCTTGCGATTCGGCTTGCGGATGTTCGCTTCCGCCCAGCCGAGCGTGACGCCGGCGACGGGATGCAGTTGGGCGGGATCGATCGACGGAAAATTGACAGCCATGGGGCACACCTGCCGGATGGAAAATGCCGGCACGTGCCGGCATCGATTGGAAGAACCGGCGGCCCCACGCGGGCCGCCACAACTCACATCACTGACTCGAAGCTGCGAACGACGCGGCACGCGTGACGCGCGCCGCCGCCGATCATGACAGCTTCCCGTGACATTGCTTGTACTTCTTGCCGCTGCCGCACGGGCACGGGTCGTTGCGGCCGACCTTCGGCATTTCGCCGCCGGGGCCGCTGTGCGTCATCGCGCTGCCGACCATGTCGGCCGTCGCCGTGGCCGCCGCGGCTGCGGTGACGTTCGCGACCGGCGCGCCGGCGTCCGCGTAGTCAGCGTGCTGGTATTCGACGTTCTCGAGATGACCGCCGCGCTCCTCGATCTGCTCGGCTGCCTCCTCGAGCTGCTCCGGCGACTGGATCTGCACGTTCATCACGATGCGCGTGACTTCCTGCTTGATCGCGTCGAGCATCGCGGCGAACAGCTCGAACGCCTCGCGCTTGTACTCCTGCTTCGGGTTCTTCTGCGCATAGCCGCGCAGGTGGATGCCCTGGCGCAGGTGGTCGAGTGCCGCCAGGTGCTCGCGCCACAGGCGGTCGACCGTCTGCAGCATCACCGAGCGCTCGAAAGCGCTGAACGATTCGCGGCCGACCATCGCGACCTTCGCCTCGTACTGCTCGTCGGCGGCCGTCATCACGGCGTCGAGGATCTCCTCGGCGGTGATCGACGACGACTCGTTCACCATTTCCTGGATCGCGAGATCGAGCTGCCAGTCGTTGCGCAGCGCTTCCTCGAGCTCGGGCACGTCCCACTGCTCTTCGATGCTGCCTTCCGGCACGAACTGGCGGACGACTTCGGTGATCACGCCGTGACGCATCGCGGTGATCGTCTCGGTGATGTCGTGCGCCTCGAGCAGCTCGTTGCGCTGCTGGTAGATCACCTTGCGCTGGTCGTTCGACACGTCGTCGTATTCGAGCAGCTGCTTGCGGATGTCGAAGTTGCGCGCTTCGACCTTGCGCTGCGCCGATTCGATCGACCGCGTGACGATGCCCGCCTCGATCGCCTCGCCTTCCGGCATCTTCAGGCGATCCATGATCGAGCGCACGCGGTCGCCCGCGAAGATGCGCAGCAGCGGGTCGTCGAGCGACAGGTAGAAGCGCGACGAGCCCGGATCGCCCTGGCGGCCTGCACGGCCGCGCAGCTGGTTGTCGATCCGGCGCGATTCGTGACGCTCGGTGCCGATGATGTGCAGGCCGCCCGCGGCTTTCACTTCCTCGTGCAGCGTTTCCCACTCGTCGTGCAGTTTCTGGATGCGGCGCGCCTTTTCGTCGGCCGGGATCGCATCGTCGGCCTCGATGAACGCCGCCTGCTTCTCCGCGTTGCCGCCGAGCACGATGTCGGTACCGCGGCCGGCCATGTTGGTCGCGATCGTGATGCGCTTCGGACGGCCGGCTTCCGCGACGATCGCCGCTTCACGCTCGTGCTGCTTCGCGTTCAGCACTTCGTGCGGCAGCCCGGCCTGCTTCAGCAGGTGCGACAGCAGTTCGGAGTTCTCGATCGACGTCGTGCCGACCAGCACCGGCTGGCCACGCTCGTAGCAGTCGCGGATGTCGCGGATCACCGCGTCGTAGCGCTCCTTGGCCGTCTTGTAGATCTGGTCCTGCTTGTCGATCCGCTTCGGCGGGCGGTTGGTCGGGATCACGACCGTCTCGAGACCGTAGATCTCGTTGAATTCGTACGCCTCGGTGTCCGCGGTACCGGTCATGCCGGCCAGCTTCGCGTACATCCGGAAGTAGTTCTGGAACGTGATCGACGCGAGCGTCTGGTTCTCGCTCTGGATCTTCACGTGCTCCTTCGCCTCGACCGCCTGGTGCAGGCCGTCGGACCAGCGGCGGCCAGCCATCAGGCGGCCCGTGAATTCGTCGACGATGACCACTTCGCCGTTCTGCACGACGTAGTGCTGATCCTTGTGGAACAGCGTGTGGGCGCGCAGCGCCGCGTACACGTGGTGCATCAGCGTGATGTTCTGCGGCGCGTACAGGCTTTCGCCCTCGCCGATCAGGCCCCATTCGGCGAGCAGACGCTCGGCCTTCTCGTGGCCCGATTCCGTCAGGAACACCTGGCGCGCCTTCTCGTCGAGCGTGTAGTCGCCCGGCTTCTCGACGCCCGTGCCGTCGGCCTTCTCCTCGCCGATCTGGCGCTCGAGCAGCGGCGGCAGTGCGTTCATCCGCACGTACAGCTCGGTGTGATCCTCGGCCTGGCCCGAAATGATCAGCGGCGTACGCGCTTCGTCGATCAGGATCGAGTCCACTTCGTCGACGACCGCGAAGTTCAGGGCCCGCTGCACGCGCGCGTCGGTCTCGTAGACCATGTTGTCGCGCAGGTAGTCGAAGCCGAATTCGTTGTTCGTGCCGTACGTGATGTCCGCCGCGTAGGCCTGCTGCTTCTGGTCGTGTTCCATGCCGGACAGGTTGATGCCGACCGACAGACCGAGGAAGTTGTAGAGGCGCGCCATCCATTCGGCGTCGCGCTGCGCGAGGTAATCGTTGACGGTCACGACGTGCACGCCGCGGCCGGCCAGTGCATTCAGGTACACGGGCAGCGTCGCGACGAGCGTCTTGCCTTCGCCGGTGCGCATTTCCGCGATCTTGCCGTAGTGGAGCACCATGCCGCCGATCATCTGCACGTCGAAGTGCCGCATCTTCAGCACACGACGGCTCGCCTCGCGACAGACCGCGAAGGCCTCGGGCAGCAGCTTGTCGAGCGACTCGCCGGCCGCGACCCGCTGGCGGAATTCGTCCGTCTTGCCGCGCAACTGGTCGTCCGTCAGCTTCTCGATCTGCGTTTCGAGCGCATTGATCGTCGCGACGGTCTTTTGGTATTGCTTGACGAGCCGCTGGTTGCGGCTGCCAAAAATTTTCTGGAGAAAACCGGTTGTCATCGGATCGGATCCTGCGTCGCAGCACCGGCGCCCGGCGCGTATTGCGCGCCCCGGCGCCCGAGCCTCGGCGGCTTAGCGAATTAGTGGACTCAAACGTTGAATTTTAGCACGCGGGGACGCGTGCGCCTGCGTCCCGGCCGGACGGGCATCGCGCGCCGGGGCCGGGCGGGCGGAGCCGAAAGCCGCCCGTGTACAAGCCGGCGCGGGTACAATCGGCTGCAACGTCCGCGCGCGTGCGCGCTCGAAGAAAGCCTCGATGAACCGATTTTCCAAGCGTTTCGGCCCGCTCGCCGCCTATCGCCCGCAACCCGTGTCCGAAGTGCTCGGCCGTACCGACGCGTTCGCGGCGCTGCGCGCGGGCGTCGAGCAGATCGCGTCGCTGCAGCGCGACCTGGGCGCATGCCTGCCCGACTATCTGGCGAATCACGTCGAACCGGGCTTCATCAAGGACGGCACCCTGACCCTCTTTGCCGCGCACAATGCGCTGGCCGCCCGGCTGCGACAGGTCGAAGTGCGGCTGCTCGGCGACCTCCAGAAGCGCGGCTGGCCCGTGACGACGCTGCGCGTGCGCGTGCGGCCGAAGGACGCGCCCGAGCCGCCGCACGTGAAGCAGGCGCGGATGACCTCGGCCGGCGCCGCCGCACTGCGCGACCTCGCCGACCACCTCGAGCCGTCGCCGCTGCAGGCCGCGCTCGCGCGGATGGCGGCACGGCACGGCGCGAAGCCGCGTTGACCGCACCGGTCATCGGCGGCCGCCAGCCAACAAAAAAGCGACCCGAGGGTCGCTTTTTTATCGCTTGCGCTGAACGCCGGTCACGCGAAGGCCGTCTGTGCGTCGAACGCGAACCCCTTCGGTGCAGCCTGCGGATCGTCGAACGTCACGATCTCGTACGCGTCTTCGTGCGCGAGCAGTTCGCGCAGCAACGCGTTGTTCAGGCCGTGGCCCGACTTGTACGCGGTGTACGACGCCAGCAGCGGGTGGCCGATCACGTACAGGTCGCCGATCGCGTCGAGCATCTTGTGCTTCACGAACTCGTCGTCGTAGCGCAGCCCGTCGTTGTTCAGGATGCGGTACTCGTCGAGCACGATCGCGTTGTCCATGCTGCCGCCGCGCGCCAGGCCGATCTCGCGCAGCATCTCGGCCTCGTGCGCGAAGCCGAACGTGCGCGCACGCGCGATCTCGCGCACGTACGACGTGGTCGCGAAATCGACCTCGAGCTCCTGGCCCGTCTTGTCGACGGCCGGGTGGCGGAAGTCGATCGAGAACTTCAGCTTGAAGCCGAAATACGGATCGAGACGCGCGAACTTGTCGCCGTCGCGGATTTCGACCGGCTTCGTCACCTTGATGAAGCGCTTCGGCGCGTTCTGCTCCTCGATGCCGGCGGACTGGATCAGGAACACGAACGTGGCCGCGCTGCCGTCCATGATCGGGATTTCCTCGGCCGTCACATCGACGTACAGGTTGTCGATGCCCAGCCCCGCACACGCGGACATCAGGTGCTCGACCGTCGACACGCGCACGCCATCCTTCTGCAACACCGACGCGAGCCGCGTGTCGCCGATCGACATCGCCGATGCGGGAATGTCGACCGGCGTGGGCAGGTCGACGCGTGAAAAGACGATGCCCGTGCCGGGCGCGGCGGGACGGAGCGTCAACTCGATCTTGCGGCCCGAGTGGACACCGATACCCACGGTCTTCACGATGGATTTGATGGTGCGCTGCTTCAACATGGTCTTCTTCGTCTTGATTGAAGATATCAATCAGGAGTTATATTCGATAGGCGGGATTATAGCGTAATTCCCTATTCAGCGCTGTCTGAAACTGCGTATCAATCTGTTTCGACAGTTTACCCGCGCCGATACGGGACGGGCCGATGCCCGGAACGGAGGCGTTTCCGGTCATCAGCCCGTGTTACAACTGCCCTGAGGCCGGTGAGCAGCGTTGCCGGAAGGCAACGGCACACCGCACGATCAGGACGTCAACGTCGCGAGAACACTCGCCGCATCGCTCACTTCGAATTTGCCCGGCGCCTCGACGGCCAGCGTCTTGACCACACCGCCGTCAATCACCATCGCGTAGCGCAGGGAACGAATTCCCATGCCACGCGCGGACAAATCCTGCGTCAGCCCCAGCGCATGAGTGAAAGCCGCGCTGCCGTCCGCCATCATGCGCACCTTGCCCGCGGTGTGCAGATCACGTCCCCATGCGCCCATCACGAATGCGTCGTTGACGGACACGCACCAGATCTCGTCGATACCCGCCGCGCGCAATTGCTCGGCGTGCTCGACGTAGCCCGGCACATGCTGCGCCGAGCAGGTCGGCGTGAACGCGCCCGGCAATCCGAAGATCACCACCCGCTTTCCCGCAACCTGGTCGCGCACGCTGTAGGCGTTCGGCCCCAGCGTGCACCCTTCGCGCGCGTCGTCGATGAACTCGAACAATTGCGCGTCGGGCAGCGCGTCGCCCACTTGAATCATGGCTGGTCCCTCATAGCGATACGGTTTTTCAGCGTGTCGCGGACAGCACGGCCCATCCCGCTCCGCTCAAGCGAAGAGGGCACGTTTCCCGGCCCGGCGTCGCATCCGACGCGGCCTGTTTGGGTCCGTAGCATCCGTCACGCCGGCGTTACCGCGGCAACTTCGCCGCGGCTTCGCCTGTGTTTGCGTCAGTCAGCCTGCTTGCGCAGGAAAGCCGGGATGTCGTACGTGTCGACACCCTTCTCCTGCAGCGCCTGCACGTGCGATGCCGCGGTTTCGCGCGAATTGCGCCACACCGCCGGCGTATCGAGCGCGCCGTAGTCGGCCGTGCTGACGTGATGCGGCTGCGCATAGCCGTGCGACACCGCGCTGACCGGCTGGTTGTCCGTACCCGTGCGCAGCAGCGTCATCGGGGCCGACTGCTGCTTCTTCGCCGCACGGCCCAGACCCGTCGCCACGACCGTCACGCGCAGTGCATCGCCCATCGCGTCGTCGTACACCGCACCGAAGATCACCGTCGCATCTTCCGCCGCGTAGCTCTTGATCGTGTTCATCACTTCGCGCGTTTCCGACAGGCGCAGCGAACGGCTCGACGTGATGTTGACCAGCACGCCGCGCGCGCCCGACAGATCGACGCCTTCGAGCAGCGGGCTCGCCACGGCCTGTTCCGCCGCGAGGCGTGCGCGATCGACGCCGGCAACCGTCGCCGTGCCCATCATCGCCTTGCCCTGCTCGCCCATCACCGTCTTCACGTCTTCGAAGTCGACGTTCACGAGGCCGTCGACGTTGATGATTTCCGCGATACCTGCCACCGCGTTGTTCAACACGTCATCCGCGCACTGGAAGCACTTGTCCATCTCGGCGTCGTCGCCCATCACGTCGAACAGCTTGTCGTTCAGCACGACGATCAGCGAGTCGACGTGATCCTCCAGTTGCTGCGAGCCTGCTTCGGCGACGCGCATGCGCTTGCCGCCTTCGAACTCGAACGGCTTGCTGACGACACCCACCGTCAGAATGCCCATCTCCTTCGCGATCTGCGCGACCACCGGTGCGGCGCCCGTGCCCGTGCCACCGCCCATGCCGGCCGTGATGAACACCATGTGCGCGCCGCGCAGTGCGTCGGCGATGCGCTCACGCGCTTCTTCCGCTGCCGCACGACCCATTTCCGGCTTCGCACCGGCGCCCAGACCCGTGTTGCCGAGCTGGATCACCGACGATGCGCGCGAGCGCGACAGCGCCTGGGCGTCCGTATTCATCACGATGAAGTCGACGCCCTGCACGCCGCGGTTGATCATGTGCTGGACGGCATTGCCGCCAGCGCCGCCAACGCCGACCACCTTGATGATGGTGCCGTTGGTTTCGGTTTCCAGCATTTCGAATTCCATTGTTGCCTCCGTCAAGAGAATGACTGCTACTCGGCCGTTATTCGGCAGGAGATCGGGCAACCCCCTGTCGCGCGCCAGCCGCCGGCACCAGCGCGAATTTCGATTCGGTTTGTCAGAAGTTGCTCAGGAACCATTCCTTCATCCGCGAGAACACCTGCCCCGCGTTGCCGGACTGCACGGCGACCTTGCGGCCGCGCATGCGCTGCGCACTGCCTTCGACGAGCAGCCCCATCGCCGTCGAGTAGCGCGGATTGCGCACGACGTCGGAGAGGCCGCCTGCATATTCCGGCGCGCCGATGCGCACCGGTTTCAGGAAAATGTCTTCACCGAGCTCGACCATGCCCGGCATCATCGACGCGCCGCCGGTAATGACCACGCCGGAGCTCAGGAGTTCTTCGTAACCCGACTCGCGCACGACCTGCTGCACGAGCGAGAACAGTTCCTCGACGCGCGGCTCGATCACGGCCGCGAGCGCCTGGCGCGACAACGTACGCGGACCGCGTTCGCCGAGGCCCGGCACTTCGACCATTTCGTCCGGATCGGCGAGCGCCTGCTTCGCGATCCCGTAGCCGACCTTGATGTCTTCCGCATCCGGCGTCGGCGTGCGCAGCGCCATCGCGATGTCGCTCGTGATCTGGTCGCCGGCGATCGGGATCACCGCCGTGTGGCGGATCGCGCCTTCGGCGAAGATCGCGATGTCGGTCGTGCCGCCACCGATGTCGACCAGCACCACGCCGAGATCCTTCTCGTCTTCCGTCAGCACCGCCAGCGACGACGCGAGCGGCTGCAGGATCAGGTCGTTCACTTCCAGACCGCAGCGGCGTACGCACTTGACGATGTTCTGCGCGGCGCTCACCGCACCCGTCACGATGTGCACCTTCACTTCCAGCCGGATGCCGCTCATCCCGATCGGCTCGCGCACGTCTTCCTGGCCGTCGATGATGAATTCCTGCGTGAGGATGTGCAGCACCTGCTGGTCGGTCGGGATGTTGATCGCCTTCGCGGTCTCGATCACGCGCGCGACGTCCGTCTGCGTGACTTCCTTGTCCTTGATCGCGACCATCCCGCTCGAATTGAAGCTGCGGATGTGGCTGCCCGCGATCCCCGTGAACACGTTGGTGATCTTGCAGTCGGCCATCAGCTCGGCTTCCTCGAGCGCGCGCTGGATCGATTGCACGGTGGCCTCGATGTTGACCACCACACCTTTCTTCAGACCCTTCGACTCGCTCTGGCCGAGACCGATCACCTCGTAGTGACCCTCGCCCTTCAGCTCGGCGACGATGGCCACCACCTTCGACGTGCCGATGTCGAGGGAAACCAGCAGATCCTTGTAGTCTTTGCTCATAAAGTGCTCTTGCGTGTGATCTCTCGTTACTTCTTGCGCTTGTCGGTATCGGTCAGGAACCGCATGCCTGCCGCGCGAATCGCGAATCCGTTCGGATACCGCAGGTCCGCGTACTCGATGTCGTTGCCCCAACGCTCCGTGACGGCCGGCCACGCGGCGACCAGGCGCTGGCTCCGGTCATGCAGCGTGTCGCTGTTGCGTTCCTTGCCCAGCTCGACCTGCATGCCGTTCGACAGCTTCACCGTCCACGCGTACCGCGCCGACAGCGTCACTTCTTCCGGCGCCGCCTTCAGCGGCGCAAACCATTTCCCGAAGTCGCGATACCGCGTGACGACTTCCTTCGCACTGCCTTCCGGGCCGTCGAACGCCGGCAGCTCCTGCTCCAGCTCGCCCTGGTTCGCGGTGAACAGCTCGCCGTCGACGCTCACCAGCTGATCGCTGCCCCAGGTCCCGAGCGGTTTGTACTCCTCGAGCGTGACAGCCAGCGCATTCGGCCACACCCGGCGCACGCTCGCGTGACGCACCCACGGCATCTGCTCGAACGCCGCGCGCGCCGTATCGAGATCGACCGTGAAGAAATTGCCCTTCAGCCGGCCGACCACGCCCGCGCGCACCGTCGGCGAGTTGATGTGCTCGGTATCGCCGTCGATCCGGATTTCCCGCAGCGCGAACGTCGGGCGCTGGATCAGCCAGTAGCAGCCGGCCGCCGCCAACACGAGCAGCAGCAGCGCGTACAGCGCGCTGGCGGCAAGGTTGAGTTGGCGAACGTTGTTCCACATACGTCGTTCCGTTCCTGCGTCAGTCGTTGAGCGTGAGCGACAGCACCTTCACGACCAGCTCGGAATAGCCGATGCCGACCGCGCGCGCGGCCTTCGGCGGCAGCGAGTGGTCGGTCATCCCGGGGGCCGTGTTCACTTCGAGGAAATACGCATTGCCGGCCGCGTCGAGCATGAAATCCGCGCGGCCCCAGTCGGTACAGCCGAGCACGTCGAACGCGCGGCGCGCGATGCGCTTCAGTTCCGTTTCCTGTTCCGCCGGCAGGCCGCACGGGATCAGGTACTGCGTATCGTCGGCGACGTACTTCGCGTGGTAGTCGTAGAACTCGCCCGCCGGCACGATCTTGATCAGCGGCAGGTCGAGATCGCCGGCGATGCACGCGGTATATTCGCCGCCGCCTTCGATGCTCTTCTCGACGATCACGATCTTGTCGTGCGTCGCGGCTTCCGCGAGCGCGGCCGGCAGCGCGTCGGCCGTCTTCACCTTCAGCACCGCGACGCTCGAGCCTTCGCTCGCCGGCTTCACGAACAGCGGCAGGCCGAGCTTCGCGACGATGTCGGTCGCGCGCGCGGCCAGGTCGTCGCCGCGCATCACCGTCTCGAACGGCGGCGTCGGCACGCCCGTCTGCTGCCACACGAGCTTCGTGCGGAACTTGTCGAGGCCGAGCGCCGAGCCCAGCACGCCACTGCCCGTGTAGCGAATCCCGTAGAAATCGAGCGCGCCCTGGATCTGGCCGTTCTCGCCGTAGCCGCCGTGCAGCGCATTGAACGCGCGCACGAAACCTTCGTCCTTCAGCGCCGACAGCGGCCGCTCGGCCGGGTCGAACGGATGCGCGTCGACGCCCGCGTCACGCAGGCCCTGCAGCACGAGGCGGCCCGAGGTGAGCGACACCTCGCGCTCGGCGGATTCGCCGCCGAACAACACCGCCACCTTGCCGAAACGTTTCGGATCGATCCCGCTCATGTCATGCCTTCTGTTGAATGTGTTGCACGAGCTTCGCCGGCACGCCGCCGATCGAACCCGCCCCCATCGTGATCACCACGTCGCCGTTCTGCGCGACCTTCGCCAATGCGTCCGGCACGTCGTCGACCGTCGCGACGAACACCGGGTCGACCTTGCCCACCGCGCGCAGCGCGCGCGACAGCGCGTCGCCGCTGGCCGTCGGGATCGCGGCCTCGCCGGCCGCGTAGACTTCCGTCAGCACCAGCGCATCGACCGTCGACAGCACGTTGACGAAATCGTCGAAGCAGTCGCGCGTGCGCGTGTAGCGGTGCGGCTGGAACGCCAGCACGAGGCGGCGGCCCGGGAACGCGCCGCGCGCGGCCGCGATCGTCGCCGCCATCTCGACCGGGTGATGACCGTAGTCGTCGATCAGCGTGTACTGGCCGCCGTCCGCGCTCGGCACGTCGCCGTAGCGCTGGAAGCGCCGGCCGACGCCGTTGAATTCCGCCAGCGCCAGCTGGATCGCGTCGTCCGACACGCCGAGATCGGTTGCGATCGCGATCGCCGCGAGCGCGTTCTGCACGTTGTGCAGGCCCGGCATGTTCAGCACGACCGCGAGCGGCGCGCGCCCTTCGCGGATCACCGTGAAGTGCATCCGGCCGTCGCGCGCGTCGATGTCTTCCGCGCGCACCTGCGCGTCCGGCGACAGGCCGTAGCGCACGACCGGCTTCGAGATGAACGGAATGATCTGCCGCACGTTCGGATCGTCGACGCACACCACCGCGCTGCCGTAGAACGGCAGGCGCTGCGTGAATTCGATGAACGCCTGCTTGAGCCGCGCGAAATCGTGGCCGTAGGTGTCCATGTGGTCGGCGTCGATGTTCGTGATGACTTCGATCACCGGATACAGGTTCAGGAACGACGCATCCGACTCGTCGGCCTCGGCGACGATGAAGTCGCCCGTGCCGAGCCGCGCGTTCGCGCCGGCGCTGATCAGCCGGCCGCCGATCACGAAGGTCGGGTCCAGCCCGCCCGCGGCGAGCACGCTCGCGACGAGGCTCGTCGTCGTGGTCTTGCCGTGCGTGCCGGCGATCGCGATACCCTGCTTCAGGCGCATCAGCTCCGCCAGCATCACCGCGCGCTGCACGATCGGCACGCCCTGGTGGCGCGCGGCCAGCACTTCGGGGTTGTCCGAGCGCACGGCCGTCGACACGACGACCGCGTTCGCGCCCTCGATGTTCGCCGCGTCGTGGCCGATCGCGATCCGCGCGCCTAGCGCCTCGAGGCGATCGGTCACCGCATTGCGCGACAGGTCCGAGCCGCTGACCGCGTAGCCGAGGTTGACGAGCACTTCGGCGATGCCGCTCATGCCCGCGCCGCCGATCCCGACGAAATGAATGTGTTTGACGATGTGTTTCATTGCAGTGTTTCCAGGTTCGCGCCGGCCGCCTTCGCGCAGACGCGCGCGACTTCGTCGGTGGCCTCGGGCTTCGCGAGCGCGCGCGAACGTTCCGCCATGTCCGCGAGCGACGCCCGCGACTGGCCGCGCAGCCAGTCGGCGAGCAGCTCCGCCGACAGGTCGCGTTGTTGCACCAGCACGGCCGCGCCCGCATCGGCGAGGAACGCGGCGTTGGTCGTCTGGTGATCGTCGACCGCGTACGGGAACGGCACGAACAGCGCCGCCACACCCACCGCCGCGATCTCCGACACCGTCATCGCGCCCGACCGGCAGATCACCAGATCCGCCGCCGCATACGCGGCCGCCATGTCGTCGATGAACGGTACGAGCCGCACGTCCTCGCCGGCCGCGAAACCGGCCCCTTCGTAATTCGCCTTCAGTGCCTCGATGTGCTTCACGCCGGCCTGGTGCACGACGCGCGGGCGCTCGCCCGGCGCCAGCAGCGCCAGCGCGCGCGGCACGACTTCGTTCAGCGCGGCCGCCCCGAGGCTGCCGCCGACGACCAGCACGTTCAACGGGCCGCTGCGCGACGCATAGCGTGCCTGGGGCGGTTCCGTGTGCGCCAGTTCCGCGCGAATCGGGTTACCCGTCCATTCCGCGTGCGGCAGCGCGCCGGGGAACGCGACGAGCACGCGCTTCGCGAGTTTCGCGAGCACCTTGTTGGTCAGGCCCGCGATCGAATTCTGTTCATGCAGCACGAGCGGACGCCCCGACAGCGCGGTCATCACGCCCGCCGGGAACGTGATGTAGCCGCCCATCCCGAGCACGACGTCCGGCCGCACGCGGCGCAGCGCGCCGAGGCTCTGCCAGCATGCGCGCAGCAGGTTGACCGGCAGCGTCAGCTTGGTCTTCAGCCCCTTGCCGCGCAGCCCGCCGAACCGCACGTACTCCATCGGAATGCCGTGCTTCGGTACCAGCGTCGCTTCCATCCCGGCTGGGTTGCCGAGCCATACGACGCGCCAGCCCGCCGCTTCCATCCGGTGCGCGACCGCGAGCCCCGGGAACACGTGGCCCCCGGTGCCGCCTGCCATCACCATCAGCGTGCGTTGCGACGCGGTCATACCTTCCCTCCGCGCATCAGCACCCGGTTCTCGTAGTCGACCCGCAGCAGCACCGCGAGCGCGACACAGTTCAGCAGGATGCCGGAGCCGCCGTAGCTCACGAGCGGCAGCGTCAGCCCCTTGGTCGGCAGCAGGCCGAGGTTCACGCCCATGTTGATGAACGTCTGCGCGCCGAACCAGATGCCGATGCCCTTCGCCATCAGGCCCGCGAACGTGCGATCGAGCGCGAGCGCCTGGCGGCCGATTTCGAACGCGCGACGCACGATCCAGTAGAACAGCAGGATCACGACCAACACGCCGATGAAGCCGAGTTCCTCGCCGATCACCGCGAGGATGAAGTCGGTATGCGCTTCCGGCAGGTAATTCAGCTTCTCCACACTGCCGCCGAGGCCGACGCCGAACCACTCGCCGCGGCCGAACGCGATCAGCGAGTGCGTGAGCTGGTAAGCCTTGCCCTGCGCGTAGCGCTCGTCCCACGGATCGAGATACGCGAAGATCCGCTCGCGACGCCACGGCGACAACCACACGAGCATCGTGAAGGTGCCGACCGCCGTCGCGACGAGGCCGCCGAACAGCTTGCCGTTCACGCCGCCGAGGAACAGTACGCCCATCGCGATCGCGGCGACCACCATGAACGCGCCCATGTCGGGCTCGAGCAGCAGCAGCGCGCCGACCAGACCGACCGCGAACGCCATCGGCAGGAAGCCCTTCGCGAAGCTCTGCATGTATTCCTGCTTGCGCACCGTGTAGTTCGCCGCGTAGATCGTCACCGCGAGCTTCATGATTTCCGACGGCTGCATGTTCGTGATGCCGAGCGGAATCCAGCGGCGCGCACCGTTCACGCCCTTGCCGACGTGCGGGATCAGCACGATCACGAGGCCGACCAGCGCGATCAGGAAAAGATGCGGCGCGTACTTGTCCCAGGTCGACACCGGCACGCGGAACGCGAGTACCGCCGCGATGAACGCGACGGTGAGCGACACGCAGTGGCGCATCAGGAACGCGTAATCGTGATACGACGCGTATTTCGGCGAATCGGGCATCGCGATCGACGCCGAATACACCATCACGACGCCGAGTCCGAGCAGCGCGATCGCGACCCACAGCAGCGAATAGTCGAAATCGAGCATCCGCGAACGGCTCGGGCGCACGCCGTTGACGACGCTCGCGAGGCCGCCCGTCGCGGCGCGCGTGGCCGATGCGACGCGGCCGCCCGCGGCATTGCCGCCGGTGTCGCGCCGGTCGTTGAAGCGGGAGACGAGGCGATCGGACCAGCTCATGGCGTCGCTCCTTTGTCGATGGCGATTGCGTCGACCGCCGCGCGGAACACTTCCGCGCGATGGGCGTAGTTCCTGAACATGTCGAGGCTCGCACAGGCAGGCGACAGCAACACCGCATCGCCCGGCTCGGCGAGCTCGGCTGCTGCATGCACCGCTGCTTCGAGCGTCGCGTGGTCGGCGAGCGGCACGCCCGTTTCGGCGAGCGTGTCGCGGATCACCGGCGCGTCGCGCCCGATCAGCATCACCGCGCGGCACCAGCGCGCGACCGGCGCGACCAGCGGCGCGAAATCCTGTCCCTTGCCGTCGCCGCCCGCGATCAGCACGATCTTCTGCGCGAGCCCGTCGAGCGCGGCTACCGTCGCGCCGACGTTCGTGCCCTTGCTGTCATCCACATAGTCGACGTCGTCGATCGTCGCGATCACTTCGACGCGATGCGCTTCGCCGCGGTATTCGCGCAGCGCGTGCAGCAACGGTGCGGCCGGAAGGTCGATCGCGCGCGCGAGCGCGAACGCGGCCAGCGCGTTCGCCGCGTTGTGCAGCCCGCGGATGCGCAGCGCGTCGGCCGGCATCAGGCGCTTTTGCGCGATGTCGGGCGTATGCGCGGCGTCGCGCTTGCGCCGGCGGGTCGTCGTCGCTTCATCCGGCGCGTCGCGATCGACGGCTTCCACCAGCCATGCGATGCCGTTGTCGCGCGACAGCCCGTAGTCGCCGTCCTGCGTCGGCTCGTTCAGGCCGAACGTGACCGTGCGCGGCGCGTCGGCCGCGCCAACTGCGGGAGCGAACTTCATCACGGCTGCGTCGTCGCGGTTCAGCACGCGCGTCGTCGTCGCGCCGAAGATCCGGCCCTTTGCCTGCGCGTATGCGTCGAAGCTGCCGTGCCAGTCGAGATGGTCCTGCGTGATGTTGAGGATCGCGGCCGCGTCGGGCGCAAACGTGCGCGCGGTCTCGAGCTGGAAGCTCGACAGTTCGAGCACCCAGACGTCGGGCAGCGCGGTTTCGTCGATCGCGCTCGCGAGCCGGTCGAGCATCGCCGGGCTGATGTTGCCCGCGACGGCGACCTTCTTGCCCGAACGCTGGCACAGCAGGCCCGTGAGGCTCGTCGTCGTGGTCTTGCCGTTGGTGCCGGTAATCGCGAGCACCTTCGGCTGGTAGCCGCTCGTGCCGAGCGCGCGCAACGCCTGCGCGAAGAATTCCAGTTCACCCCATACCGCGACACCGCGCTCGTTCGCGGCCGCGACGAGCGCCGCGAGCGCCGGCTCCAGCGGCGACAGGCCGGGGCTCAGTCCGACGATCTCGACGCCGCCGTCGAGCAATGCAGGCGTGAACGCCCCGCCGACGAATTCCGCATCGATGCCTTCGGCCTGCAGCGCGGCAAGGTTCGGCGGCGCCTCGCGGGTATCGGCAATACGCAGCCGGCACCCGTGCCTCGCGCACCATCGCGCGATCGCGAGACCCGATTCCCCGAGCCCCAGTACGAGCACCATCGGCCGTTGCCGATCTCCAAACATCTCGCCAGACATCCTTGTTACCTTTCCTTTACCGCAGCTTGAGGGTGGTCAGACCGAACAGGCACAGCATCAGCGTGATGATCCAGAAACGCACGACCACCTGCGTTTCCTTCCAGCCGGACAATTCGAAATGGTGGTGCAGCGGCGCCATCTTCAGCAGGCGCCGCCCTTCGCCGTAACGCTTCTTCGTGTACTTGAACCACGACACCTGCAGCATCACCGACAGCGTTTCCGCGACGAAGATGCCGCCCATGATGAACAGCACGATTTCCTGGCGCACGATCACCGCGACCGTGCCGAGCGCGCCGCCCAGCGCCAGCGCGCCGACGTCGCCCATGAACACCTGCGCGGGGTGCGTGTTGTACCAGAGGAACGCGAGCCCGGCCCCGCCCATCGCGGAACAGAAGATCAGCAGCTCGCCCGCGCCCGGGATGTGCGGGAACAGCAGGTATTTTGAATAGACCGCGCTGCCCATCACGTACGCGAACACACCAAGCGACGCGCCCACCAGCACGACCGGCATGATCACGAGGCCGTCGAGACCGTCGGTCAGGTTCACCGCGTTGCTCGCGCCGACGATCACGAAGTAGGTCAGCACGATGAAGCCCCACACGCCGAGCGGGTAGCTGATCGACTTCAGGAACGGCAGCATCAGGTCGGCGCGCGCCGGCAACCCCATCGACAGGCCGCTCCGCACCCATGCCATGAACAGGTCGAACACGCGCACGTTGTTCGCCTCGGACACGCTGAACGCGAGATAGACGGCCGCGAACAGCCCGATCACCGATTGCCAGAAATACTTCTCGCGCGACGACATCCCGCGCGGGTCCTTGTGGACGACCTTGCGGTAATCGTCGACCCAGCCGATCACGCCGAAGCCGAACGTGACGAGCATCACGATCCAGATGAAACGGTTCGTCAGGTCGCCCCACAGCAGCGTCGCGACCGCGATGCCGATCAGGATCAGCACGCCGCCCATCGTCGGCGTTCCGGACTTGACGAGGTGGGTCTGCGGGCCATCCTTGCGCACGGCCTGCCCGACCTTCATTTGCGTCAGCTTGCGGATCACCCACGGTCCGCACACGAGCCCGATCCCGAGCGCGGTGATGGTGGCCATCACCGCCCGGAACGTGAGGTACGTGAACAAGCGCAAAAAGCTTGCGTCTCCTTGCAGCCATTGCGCCAGCGCCAGCAGCATGCTTCCTTCCTTCTACTCAGTGTGCGGCGGGCACGGTGCCCGCCGCGGGTTGGTTCGTCAGCGCGTCGACCACGCGCTCCATCTTCATGTACCGCGAGCCCTTCACGAGCACCGTTGCCTGCGCGCCGTAACCGGCCGCGAGCAGCGCCGACACGAGCGCGCCGACGTCGTCGAAATGGCGTGCGGTGTCGCCGTAGGCCGTGCACGCGTCGCGCGATGCGTCGCCGAGCGCGAACAGCGCGTCGATCCCGCGTTCGCGCGCGTACGCGCCGATCTCGCGATGGAAGGCCGGCCCTTCGTCGCCGACTTCGCCCATGTCGCCGATCACCAGCACGCGCGGCGCCGGATGCGCGGCGAGCACGTCGATCGCCGCACGCATCGAATCGGGGTTCGCGTTGTACGTATCGTCGACGACCGTCGCGCCCGCGAGGCTGCCGACGCTCGCCTGCTTCACCTGCAGCCGGCCCTTGACCGGTTCGAACGCTTCGAGACCCTGCCGGATCGCCGACAGCGCGACGCCGGCGCCGAGCGCCGCGGCCGTCGCGGCCAGCGCGTTCCGCGCGTTGTGCTCGCCGAGCGCGCGCAGCCGCACAGTGACGGCGCCCGCCGGCGTGTCGATCGCGAGTTCGCCGCCGTTCATCCGCCCAATGACCTGTGCGTCGTTCTGCCGTTCGGCGTCGTGCAGCGCGAAATCGAGGATGCGGTTGCCGGTCGCCGCGACGCGCCAGATGCCCGCGTACGCGTCGTCGGCCGGGAACACCGCGACGCCGTCCGGCGGCAGCGCGTGAATCACGGCCGCATGTTCGAGCGCGACGGCTTCGACCGTCGCCATGAATTCCTGGTGCTCGCGCTGCGCGTTGTTGACGAGCGCGACCGTCGGCGCGGTGAGGCGCGCGAGGACTTCGGTTTCGCCCGGATGGTTCATGCCGATCTCGATCACCGCGAGACGATGTGCGGCCGACAGGCGCAGCAGTGTCAGCGGCAGGCCGACATCGTTGTTCAGGTTGCCGGCCGTCGCGAGTCGCGCGTCGGCGCCGACCGCCGCCGCGAAGATCGACGCGATCATTTCCTTGACGGTCGTCTTGCCGTTGCTGCCCGTCACCGCGACGAGCGGCAGCGGGAATCGCATCCGCCAGCCGTGCGCGAGCGCGCCGAGCGCGGCACGCGTTTCGCCGCCTTCGATCATCGGCATCGCAATGCCCGCCGGCGCGTGCGCGACGAGCGCCGCGGCAGCGCCGCGCGCGGCAACGTCGCCGAGAAAGTCGTGCGCATCGAAACGCTCGCCCTTCAGCGCGACGAACAGGTCGCCCGGGCCGACCGTGCGGCTGTCGGTCGACACGCGGTCGAACGTGACGCCCGCGTCGCCGTGGACGGTGGCGCCAGGAATCAGGCGGGCGGCTTCGCCGAGGCTGAGCATCGTCATTCGGCGCCTCCCTTGCCGTGCGTCGCGCGCGCTGCGAGCGCGAGCCGCGCGTGATCCTGGTCGGAGAACGTACGCTTCTTGCCCATGATTTCCTGCGTGGCCTCGTGGCCCTTGCCGGCCAGCACGACGACATCCTCGCGTGCGGCGCCCCGCACGGCCTGCAGGATCGCGCTCGCGCGATCCTCGATACGGCGTGCGCGATCGGGCGCGGTCATGCCCGCGACGACCTGGTCGATGATGTGCTGCGGATCTTCGCTGCGCGGGTTGTCGCTCGTGACGACGACTTCGTCGGCGAGCCGCTCCGCGATCGCGCCCATCAGCGGACGCTTCGTCGCATCGCGATCGCCGCCGCAGCCGAACATGCAGACGAGCCGGCCGCCGCGCGCCGCGGCGATCGGGCGCAGCGCGTCGAGCGTCTTTTCGAGTGCGTCGGGCGTGTGTGCATAGTCGATCACGACGAGCGGTTCGTCGTTCTGCAGCCGGCCGCCGAGCCGCTGCATCCGGCCGTTGACCGACTCGAGCCGCTCGATCTCGGCGAGTGCCGCGTCGAACGGCACGTCGGCCGCGAGCAGCGCGCCGAGTACCGCGAGCAGGTTGCTGACGTTGAACGTGCCGAGCGTGCCGACCTCGACGTCCGCGTCGCCCCACGACGAACGCAGGCGGAATGCGGTACCCGTCGCGGTGGCGCGCACGTCGAGCGCGACCAGTTCGCGATCGGCGTCAGGCGCCGGTGCGTCTCCGATCCCGTACGCGATCGTGCGTACGCGGCCGGCCAGCTTCTCGAGCAGGCGGCGGCCAGCCGCATCGTCGCGGTTGATCACCGCCGCCCGCAGGCCGCGCCACGCGAACAGCTTCGCCTTCGCGGCCTCGTACGCATCGAACGTGCCGTGATAGTCGAGGTGATCCTGCGTGAGGTTCGTAAACACCGCGACGTCGAACGCCGTCCCGTTCGCACGCCCCTGATGCAGCGCATGCGACGACACTTCCATCGCCACCGCCTGCGCGCCCGCGTCGCGCAATTGCGCGAGACTGCGCTGAAGTTGCGGCGCGTCGGGCGTCGTGAAGCCGGTCGGCACGAGCTGACCGGGCATCCCGGTGCCGAGCGTGCCGATCACCGCGCACGGTTGGTGCAGCGCCGTCAGCGCGGTGGCGATCCATTGCGTGCACGATGTCTTGCCGTTCGTGCCCGTGACACCGACCGCCAGCAGGCTGTCGCTCGGGTCGCCGTACCAGCCGCTGGCGATCTCGCCTGCGAGCTGGTCGAGCGCCGGCACCGCCAGCGCGACGGGTACGGCCGGCGCGACTGGTGCGTGGGCCAGCCCTTCCGGCTGATACAGCACGGCGGCCGCACCGCGTGCGACGGCATCCGCCATGAAAGCGCGGTTATCTGCCCCGTCGACCGCATACGCGACGAACACGTCGCCAGCCTCGAGGCTGCGCGTGTCGGCATGCAGTTGCGCCGTGGGGGCCACATGCTGACGCAGCCACGCAAGCGCGGCTGCGATCTGCTGATGCGCCGGATGGGAACTGCGGGCGGCGCTCATCGAACAACTCCTGGTGAATTACGCGTCGTGCTGGACACGATCATATGCTTCGCGCCGCCATTCGTAGCCAGCTTTTGCGGGCCCTTCGCGGCAGCAGATTCCGGCGAATCGTCGGACACGACGAGCTGCTTGATCGGCATGTTCGGCGGGACGTTCAGCGCACGCATCGTGTCGCCGGCGATCGCCGAGAATACGGGGCCGGACACCTGGCCGCCGAAGTGGCTGCCGGCAGTCGGTTCGTCGACCGACACCGCGATCACGACACGCGGATTCGGCATCGGCGCCATCCCGACGAACGACGCGCGGTACTTGCGCGTGTAGCCGTGCCCTTCATGTTTGTACGCGGTACCGCTCTTGCCGCCGACGCGATAGCCCGGCACGGCCGCATCCGGCGACGTGCCGCCCGGGGCGACCACCGTCTCCAGCATCGAGCGCACTTCGCGCGCGGTGGTCGGATTGAACACTTGCGTGCCCGCGACCGGCTGACTGGGGTCCGTCTTGAAAATGGTCACGGGCATCAGCTCGCCGTCGTGCGCGATCGCCGTGTACGCCCGCGCGAGCTGGAACAGCGACACCGACAGGCCGTAGCCGTACGACATCGTCGCCTGCTCGATGCGGCGCCAGCTCTTCCACGGACGCAGGCGACCAGCCACCGCGCCCGGGAAGCCGACCTTCGGCGCCTGGCCGAGGCCGATGCTCGTATACATATTCCACATTTCCTCGGGCCGCATCGTCATCGCGATCTTCGTCGCGCCGATGTTGCTCGACTTCTGGATCACGCCGCCGACCGTCA